>Ga0160442_100020_pt1 | contig 324507 bp, 281 predicted proteins | sample HID1971M_E1MG_FD_108252 | JGI IMG/M metagenome (GOLD analysis project Ga0160442, IMG submission 108252) | Enriched millipede-associated microbial communities from UW Madison campus, WI, USA - HID1971M_E1 MG | ecosystem: Host-associated > Arthropoda: Insects > Digestive system > Unclassified ... | reverse complement strand
GCGGGGTTTTCCTTTTTTTGCAGGCACCTGGTTTTTACAGGTATCTGTTTCTCGGAAGAGACCTCTGCTGAGCTGGCGCAATGCGCTGCTCCAACCGTCTCCCTGGTGAAATTAGCGCTGTGGCACCACCCGATCCCATCCCGAACTCGGAAGTGAAACGCAGCTGCGCCGATGGTAGTGTGGCCTAAGCCATGCGAGAGTAGGTCATCGCCAGGGTTTACACCCCAAACCCCGCTGCTCACGCAGCGGGGTTTTTTTTGTTCTTCTCCCAACGGATGGGAGCGCCTCATTTCACGTGCCACAGCAGATGAGCACGGTCATGCGTATGCGGCCAGTGCGGCGGGTGGCGTCTCCGCTTGCATCTTCCGAGAGCGTAACGGCTCGTAGCGACCGGTAGGCCCCTCGGCAAATGTCCCCCGGCCGCCGCCTGACGGCGGCGGCCTCCTCCTTGATTTTGCCCAGGCGCCTACCGGCCGCTACGAGGCTTCGCGTGCTGTGTGCGGACTGACCAGACCCATCCCGGCACTCGCTGTCGCGCTGATGCTGGGCGGCGCGAGTTGTCTGGATACGTTGGGTCGCGATGCCCTTGTGGGCGAAATCAAGCAGGAGGCCGTCGCCGCAAGGCGGCGGCCGGGGGCGTCGCCGGCAAGGGTATCGCGGCCCAACGCCCGACCAAGCCAGCCGCCAACCCCCAAAAAAAAAGGCGCCCCGAAAGGCGCCGTTTTCATGAAGCAAAGATCACGTCACAGCAACCAACCGCTCAGCGCGCAGACTCCGCGGCCGGGGTCTCAGCGCCCTTGCCCTTCATCATCGCATCGCGTGCCGCCTTGAACGGATTGCCTTCGTACCAGTTCGGCCAACGGTCGCCGCCGGCCAGTTCCTTGCCAACCCCATACAGCAGCTGCAGGTCCTCGACCGTGCCATCCAGCTTCCAGGTGGCCGGATCGAACTCGTCCTTCGGGCCGTGGTAACGGTTGGTGCCATAGTCTTCGGCGGCCTTGCGGCCAGCCTCGACACCGCCGTCGCGCAGATCCTCACCACCGTCGGCGTACAGCGCCGGCACGCCTGCCTTGGCGAAGTTGAAGTGATCCGAACGGAAGTAGAAGCCGCTCTGCACCGCCGTTTCGCCGTGCAGGGTACGCCCCTGATTGGCCGCCAGCGGCTTGAGGATGTCTTCCAGCTCCGAGCTGCCGAAGCCGGTCACGGTCATGTCCTTGGCACGGCCTGCCACCGACATCGCATCGATGTTGATCACACCGGCGATCTTGTCCAGCGGGAAGGTCGGGTGGCTGACGTAGTACTTCGAGCCCAGCAGGCCCGACTCTTCCAGCGTCACCGCCAGGAACACCACCGAACGCTCCGGGGCTGGCTGCTGGTGCACCATCGCATCGGCGACTTCCAGGATGCCGGCCACGCCGGTCGCGTTGTCGACGGCACCGTTGTAGATGTTGTCGCCCTGCTCACCCTCGTGCTTGCCCAGGTGATCCCAGTGCGCCATGTAGAGCACGGCTTCATCGGCCCGCTTGCTGCCCGGCAGGACACCGACCACGTTGCGCGACTTCTTCTCGGCGATGGTGCTCTTCAGATCGAAGGACACCTTGGCTTTCAGCGGGACCGGCTTGAAGCCGCGCTTGCTGGCGTCCTTGTAGGCCTTGTCCAGATCCAGGCCGGCCTCGGCGAACAACTGGCGTGCCGCCTCGGCGCTCAGCCAGCCCTGTGCGGGCAGACGCGCTTCCGGGTCATCCTTGGCCGGCAGATCGTACTGCGGGCCGGCCCACGAGTTCTTGACCACATCCCAGCCGTACGACGCACCGGCGGTGTCGTGCACGATCAGCGCGGCAGCGGCGCCCTTGCGTGCGGCCTCTTCGAACTTGTACGTCCAGCGTCCGTAATAGGTCATGCGCTTGCCGTCGAACAGCTTCTCGTCGTTGACGTGGAAGCCGGGATCGTTGACGAACATCACGACCGTCTTGCCCTTCCAGTCCTGGCCGGCGTAGTCGTTCCACTTCTGCTCGGGCGCATCCACGCCGTAGCCGACGAAGACCAGATCGCTGGCCTCGACCTTCACGTCCGGCTGGCCGCTGCGGGTACCGATCACCATGTCGGTGCCGAACTTCAGCTCGCGGGTCTTGCCGCCCTGGTCCAGCGTCAACACGGTCGACTCATCGGCCGTGGTCTCGGTCATCGCGACCTCCTGGAACCAGCTGTCGCCGTTGCCCGGCTGCAGGCCGATGCGCTGCATCTGGTCGCGGATGTAATTGACGGTCAGCTCTTCGCCCTTGCTGCCTGGCGAGCGGCCTTCGAACTCATCCGAGGCCAGGGTCTTGACCAGTTCGGCGAAATCGCCGGCGTTGATCTCGGGCGAGAACGCATGTCCCGGCGTCGTCGGTGCCGCGTCAGTGGCGGGTGCCGCGGTGGGCGTGGTGGATTCGCCCTTGCACGCGGTCAACGCAGCGGCAGCGGCAAGGCACAACAGAAGTTTGCGGGGCATCATCGGTTCCTGGAGCGGGAAAGGCGGGTGCGCAGCGCACCAGCGACCACCATATCAATCCTGGGGCGCGGTGTCGGTATCGAAGGGCACGGCCACGGCGCCAGTGACCGATCCGATGCGGGCGGTGCGGTGCACATACAGCGTGACCTCACGCTCGAACTGCAGGGATCCGTTGACCGAGGCGTTCGGCCCGATGATCACGCGCGGCTTGCGGCCTGGGGTCAGCGACAGGTTGAAGTTCGGCTTCTTGACCTCGATGCCGCCCTCGACCTGCGAGCCCACGCCAACGGTGATGTCGCCGTTGACGGTCTCGATGCCACGCGCCACGCGGGTTTCGACCAGGCCGATGCTGCCGTTGACGGTTTCCAGACTGCCGTCGATCTGGGTGCCGCGATCCAGGAAGATGCCGCCATTGACGGTGTCCACACCACCGCTGGCAATCACTTCGCGCCCGACGCGCACACTGCCGTTGACGGTGGAGATGCCGCCAGTGCGCGCGCGATCGGCAACGCGGATGCCGCCGTTGACCGTTTCGATGCGGCCGGTGGTGACACCCTCGGCGACCTTGATGCCGCCGTTGACGGTCTCCAGATTGCCGTAGGTCTGGCCGGCCTCGGCGGAGATGCTGCCGTTGACCTTGCTGATGTTGTCGCTGCCGATGGCCGGCGCACAGGGCAGCGTCAGGGCCAGCAACAGCGGAAGCAGGGAGCGTTTCATGAGGACCTCGATGGTGGAGCGCGGCTGGCAGGCCGCCTGCAGGAATGTCACCATGCATCGTTGCAATCCGCATCTGCCTGAAGTCACTGGAAAGCCCTTGCGCCACAACGCCTTTTCCTCACGCCGGGATAACAATCCGACCGACGGACGCGGTCGCACGCAGTGGCTGACCCCGGCGTTGCGTGCGCTGCTGCTGGCAGTGGCCGTTCTCGGTGCCAGCCCGCTGGCCGCGCAATCCTCCAAGGAAGCCGAACGCAAGCTGCAGAAGCTGCGCAGCGAGCTCAAGGGCGTGGCGCAGGAACGGCGGAATCTGGAAGGGCAGCGCGGGCAGGCCTCGCGCCAGCTGCGCGAAGCCGACGAAAAGGTGGCCCGCACCGGGCGTGTCCTGGCCCAGACCGAAACCGCACTGCAGCGCGAGACCCGCGCGATGAGCGAACTGCAGGCCAAGCGCGATGCGCTGCAGGCCGGGCTGGATCAGCAGCGTACGGAGCTGGCCTCGCTGTTGCGCGCGGCGTACCGCATCGGCAACAACGCACCGCTGAAGCTGCTGTTGTCGCAGGATCGCGTCGCCGACGCGAACCGAAGCCTGGCCTATCACCGGTATCTGCAGCGCGAGCGCGCGCAGCGGATCCAGTCGCTGACGGCCGATCTCACCGAACTGCAGCGGGTGGAGACGGAGATCGTCGAGCGCCGCAAGGCGCTGGAAGGCACCCGTCAGCAGCAGAAGCAGCAGGTCGCCACACTGGCCGATGACCGCCGCGCGCGCGCGGCCACCGTGGCCACGCTGGACGAACGCTACAAGGACCGCAGCGAGCGTGAGAAGGCGCTCGGTCAGGACGCCAAAGCACTGGAAACACTGCTCGCGAACCTGCGTGCCGCTGCTGCCCGCGCCGAGGCCGAGCGCCGTGCTGCCGCGCGACGTGCCGCTGCGGAAAAAGCCGCCGCTGACAAGGCCGACCGCGCGGCGGCGGCCAGCGGTACCCGCCCGCCGCCGCGTGCGACCAAGACGCCTCCGGCAGTCGCTTCTGCACCGGCACCGAAGGTCGGCGGTCTGGGCTGGCCGTTGTCGGGCAATCTGCTCGCCCGTTACGGCGGGAAACTGCCCGATGGCCGTACCAGCAGCGGCGTGTTGATCGGTGCGCCGGCCGGCAGCACCATCACCGCCGTCGCCGATGGCACCGTCGTGTTCTCCGACTGGATGACCGGCTACGGCATGATCCTGATCGTCGATCACGGCAACGGCTACATGAGCCTGTACGCCCACAACGACACCCTGCTGCGTGATGCGGGTGCCACGGTGAAGAAGGGCGAGGCGGTGGCCAAGGTCGGCAATTCCGGTGGGCAGGGCGTGACCGCGCTGTACTTCGAACTGCGCCGCAATGGACAACCGGTCGACCCGGGCAGCTGGCTGCAGCGGCGATAAACCGCGCCCAACACGGGTGTGCCGTCGTGCAGGGAATTCAACGGGAATTTATCGTCGCTTCGCGCATAATCGGGCGACGCACCCCCGTGCGTGGATAACCGTCCCCCGCTCATCCTGGAGTGCTTCATGCGCGTAGCCCGTTCCGCCACCTTGCTGCTGGCCCTGTTGCCTGCGGTGTCCTGGGCGCAGCAGACCGCCGAAGCGCCGGCACGCGGGGCCGATGCGGCCACTACGGAAGAAGCGGTGACCTCACGGGTTCCGTTGGAAGAAATCCGCCGCTACGTCGCCGTCTACAACGCGGTGCGCGCGGCCTACGTGGATCCGGTGGACGACAAGAAGCTGATGCAGTCCGCGATCCGCGGCCTGTTGCTGGATCTGGATCCGCACAGCACCTATTTCGACAAGGAAGACGCCGAAGCCTTCGATGAGCAGGCCAACGGCGCCTACGACGGCATCGGCGTGGAGCTGCAGCAGCAGCCCGACAACAGCAGCCTGAAAGTCATCTCGCCGATCGACGACACGCCGGCAACGCGCGCGGGGATTCTGGCGGGCGACCTGATCATTGCCATCGATGGCAAGCCGATCAGCGCGATCGAGGCAACCGAACCGCTGCGTGGCGCCGCCGGTACCAAGGTTGTGCTGACCCTGGTGCGCGAGGGCAGGCCCAAGCCGTTCGATGTCACCGTCACCCGCGAGACCATCCGCGTCACCAGCGTGCGCAGCAGGATGCTGGAACCCGGCTATGGCTACATCCGCCTGAGTACCTTCCAGGCCGATACCGGGGCCGATTTCCAGAAGCACGTTGCGCAACTGCAGCAGCAGGCCGGCGGCAAGCTCAAGGGCCTGGTGCTGGATCTGCGCAGCAACCCGGGCGGCCTGCTCACCGCCGCCGTGCAGGTGGCCGACGATCTGCTCGAAAAGGGCAACATTGTCAGCACCCGCGGCCGCATCTCGATCAGCGATGCCCGTTTCGATGCGACCCCGGGCGACCTGCTCAAGGGCGCGCCGGTCGTGGTGCTGGCCGATGCCGGTTCGGCCAGTGCGTCCGAAGTGCTGGCCGGCGCGCTGCGCGACAACGGCCGCGCCCGCGTGGTGGGCAGCCGTACCTTCGGCAAGGGCTCGGTGCAGACCGTGCTGCCGCTGGACAACGGCGACTCGGTGAAGCTCACCACCGCACGGTATTTCACCCCGAGCGGGAAGTCGATCCAGGCCACCGGCATCATCCCCGACGTGCTCCTGCAGCCGGAAAAGCGTGCCGGTGATGACGACCTGCCGGCGAGCCTGACCGACTACAGCGAAGCCACGTTGCCCGGTCACCTGCGCGGTGATGAAGAAGGCACCGAAGGCTACAAGGCCGGTGACGTGCTGCCGGGCGATGGCCCGATCAATGACGCGCTGGCCGAGCTGAAGCAGCCCGGTTCGGTGCTGGCCAGGCAGAAGGCGGACGCGGCGAAGAAGGCGGCGTCCACGCCGGCAGCGGCAGCGGCCAGGGCGGCCGACGCGAAGCCATCAGATACGAAGCCGACAGAAGCAAAGCCGGCAGAAGCAAAGTCGACCGAACAGCCTGCGGCGGCAGTGACGCCCGCGCCGGCCAAGCCCGAGGCACCGGCTTCGACGGCGCCGATCAAGCCCTGACCGGTAGTGCCGGCCGCTGGCCGGCTCTGCAGTACCCCAACCGTACATGGAAGCCGGCCAGCGGCCGGCACTACCCGCAGGCCATGGCTGTTCTTCTAGAACCCATGCCGCTTGCGCAGCCGCCGTGCGATCGCGGCACGTACATACACGCCGTAGCCCAGGCCGAATACGAAGCCGGCGATATGCGCCCACCAGGCGACCATGCCGAAGGTCGGGCCGATGTAGGCGAATACCACCTGCAGCGCCGCCCAGACCCCGATCAGCAGATAGGCCGGGGCGCGGACGAATTCCAGGAACAGGCCCAGCGGGATCACCACGCCCAGCCGCGCGCCCGGGAACAGCGCCAGGTAGGCGCCGATCAGGGCCGACACCGCACCGCTGGCACCGATGATGATCTGGTCCGGGCTGCCCATGGTGTAGATCGCGGTCAGGTTGGAGATCGCCCCGCCCACCAGAAACAGCAGCATCAACCGCCATGGCCCCAGCACACGCTCGGCCGGCAGCCCGAAGATCAGCAGGAACACCAGGTTGCCCAGCAGGTGCGACCAGTCCGCGTGCAGGAACAGCGCGGTGAACAGTCGCAGCACGCTGCCATCCTGCAGGGTCGCCCACCAGTCCAGCGGGTGGGTGAGACCGGTCGACAGCGCGCCCCAGTCCATCCACAGGCTGCGGCGGGCGTCATCGGGCCGCGAAATCGACCACAGGAAGGCCACCCACAGCGCGGCGAACAGCAGGGGGGTGGCCCAGCGGTAGGCGGCTTTCTTGCGGGAGGGGGTGGACACGAACATGCGGCACTAGCCTAGCGCGGAGGCCGACCTGACGGGGATATGTCGTGTTCAGCATGAATAGCCACAAGGGCGACACACGTTATTGTTTCATTAACCGCTCTCGGTATACTCGCATACGGCGTCGTATGTCGGGAGGGGAATCCGGCGCGTTGTCCTGACCTGCAAGGGAAGGGAAAACGCAGGCGCGCGTTGCCAAACATGATCGCTATCCGGAGAGAACCAACAATGCATACCGCTTCCACGCTTGCCCGCGTCACCGCCCTGGCTGTCGGCATTGCCGGCGTCCTGGCCGTCGGCCAAGTCCACGCTGCCGCCTTCCAGCTGAAGGAAAACAGCGCCAAGGGCCTCGGCCGCGCCTTCGCCGGTTCCGGCAGCGCCGCCGGCGATGCCTCCATCATGGCCGTCAACCCGGCTGGCATGCGCCAGCTCGAAGGTATGCAGGTCCAGGGCGACCTGAGCGCCATCAGCTTCTCGGCCAAGTTCAATGGCACCGGCCGCAAGCCGACCGGCCAGCCGCAGACCGGCGGTGACGGCGGCGACGCCGGCATGATCGCCCCGGTTCCGGCCGCGTACTTCCACATGCCGATCGGCGAGCAGGCCCACTTCGGCGTCTCGCTGACCGCACCGTTCGGCTTCAAGACCGATTACGACAATGGCTGGGTCGGCCGCTACAGCGGCATGAAGACCGACATGAAGGCCATCGACCTGGGCTTCGCCGCGTCCTATGACGTCAACCCATACGTGTCCTTCGGTGCGTCCGTGTTCGTCGAGCACCTGACCATCGAACTGAGCAACAACATCGACTTCGGCACCGCACTGGCGCAGTCGCGCGTGCCGGGCTTCGCGCCGGGCAGCGCCGATGGCAAGCTGACCGTGGAAGGCGACAACAATGCGGTGGGCTGGACCGTCGGCGGCTTGTTCAGCCCCGATGAGAACACCCACATCGGCATCAGCTACCGCTCCAAGGTCGAGCACAAGATCACCGGCGGCGATGCCACCTTCGACGTGCCGACCAACGCTGCTGCCGTGCTGGCTGTCGCTCAGCCGGGCCGCTTCACCAGCACCTCGGGCAAGGCGACGCTGACCCTGCCGGCCTCGGCCACGCTGAGCGTCACCCACAACGTCAACGACCGCTGGACCGTGATGGGTGATGTCACCCGTACCGCCTGGTCGACCGCGTTCGACCAGGTCACCATCGATTACGCCTCCAACCAGCCCGATTCGGTGCTGGAGTTCGGCTACCGCGATACGACCTTCGTCTCGCTGGGTACCGACTTCAAGCTGAGCGACACCGTCACCCTGCGTGGCGGTATCGCACTGGATCAGACCCCGACCACCAACGCACACCGTGACGTGCGCGTGCCGGACACCAGCCGCAAGTGGCTGTCCGTGGGCCTGGGCTGGACCCCGTCGGCGAACACCGAATACAACTTCGGTTACACCCACCTGTTCACCAAGGATCCGGACGTGAACATCGCCGGTACCACCAACAACCAGGGCAACTCGCTGACCGGCAAGTACAAGGTCCGTGGCGACGTGCTGGCCGCGTCGTTCAACTACAAGTTCTGATCAACGCAGCACTGATCGGTTGAACGCAGCAGCAGAAAACCCCGCGAAAGCGGGGTTTTTTGTTGTCTGCGCGCTGCTCGTGCGGCATCCGCTGCGCGCAGCGTCAACGGTATCGGCGTTCACGTCGAAGGCGTGACGCGATAGGATCGCACTCCGGTGCCGGCAGCTACGCAAGCACGATCATTTAAAGGGACGTAAATGAAGTCTGCGCATCGACGACCGCAGGTCTGCATTCTGGGCAGCGCCGAACCGGGTTCCGCAGCCTACGAACTGGCTGGAGACGCTGGCGCGTTGATGGCCAGACTCGGCATCACCGTTGTCAGCGGCTGTGGGAGTCCTGCCACCCGTGTGGCCGCCGAGCGCGCGATTGCCGCAGGCGGCCTGGTGGTCAGCATCATTCCCCCCGATGTGATGCCGGCGGCTGACTGGCCGGCAACGGTCGTGTTGCCGTGTGGCATGGGCGATGCACGCAACCTGATGATGGCCTTGGCCGGCGATGCCTGCATCGTCATTGGTGGTCGCGCGGGCACCATCTCGGAAGTCTGTCTGGCGTGGCTGCACAAGCGGCCATTGTTGCCCCTGGAAGGCTGCGGCGGATGGTCCGATACATTGCGGACCCATCCCCCGGACGAGCGTCAGAACTCGCCCATCCTGCCGTGGACCAGCCTGCAGTCCCTGGAAGCGCAGCTGCGCCACCTGGATCTGGCATCACTGCCGGCCTAGGCATCTCCCTTGAATCAACCTCCCGCTGGAGACGCAGGTCGCCAGCGCAATGCCGTTTCGCCTTCACTTCTCTCCCCACGGGTTCTCCCATGACGTCTACTCTGCTCCGCTCCACCCTTGCCATGGCACTTTCCGCCATCTCGCTGCCCGCAGCGGCCGCCCCGGATTTCGCAGCCTGTTTCACCCTGACCCCGGGGCTGTCCTGGTCCAACGCAGATGAAACGCTGACCATCGAAAAAGTCACGTTCGCCGGCCAGAACGCCATCAAGGTGCACAGTGCCGGTGGTGGCATCGGCATGGCCAGCTTCTACGATCCCAGCGGCCGCCAGCTGCTCGGCCAGGAGCGCTACGGCATGTCCAGCGACGGCCCCACGCGGACCGACGTCTTCAAGCCGGCGCCGACCTTCCCGCAGAGCGCCAAGCCGGGTGAGCGTTTCGAACTCACCGGTACGGGCGAGCGCACCAACCACATCGATGAAACCGTCGAGCCGATCGACTACGACGGCTTCTCCGACTACACCTTCGTCGGCTTCGAAGATCTGGAGACGGACGTCGGCAACCAGCCGCGCACGTTCAAGGACACCTGCCACGTCACCGCCACCTTCGAAGACAACCGCATCGAGGCCTGGTATGCCGCCGGTTTCGGTCGCATCAAGTTCGAGCGTTACATGGGCGATGAACTGCTGATGCACGACGAGATCGAGTCCATCGAAAGCCCGTGACCCACAAAAAACCCCGCATTCGCGGGGTTTTTCGTTTGCTGCATGACGCCGGAGATCAGTCGCCCAAGGTCAGCAGCGAGGCATTGCCGCCGGCGGCCGTGGTGTTTACGGTGACGGTCTTCTCGGTGGCAAAGCGCAGCAGGTAGTGCGGGCCGCCGGCCTTGGGGCCGGTACCGGACAGGCCCTGGCCGCCGAACGGCTGCACGCCGACCACCGCACCGATCTGGTTGCGGTTGACGTACACGTTGCCGACATTGATGCGCGAGGAGATGCGGTCGACGGTTTCATCGATGCGCGAATGCACGCCCAGGGTCAGGCCGTAGCCGGTCGCGTTGATCTGGTCGATCACCGCATCGAGCTGATCGCCCTTCCAGCGGATCACGTGCAGCACCGGTCCGAAGATTTCCTTGTGCAGCTGGTCCAGGTTCTTCAGTTCGTACGCACGCGGGGCGAAGAAGGTGCCGTGCGCGGCGTCGTCGCTGAGCGTGGCAGCGGCGATCAGGCGGGCGTCCTTCTCCATGCGCACCGCGTGATCCTTGAGGATCTGCAGCGCGTCGGCATCGATCACCGGGCCGACATCGGTCGACAGCAGACCCGGGTCACCGACCTTCAGTTCGGCCATTGCGCCGGACAGCATGGTCATCACCTTGTCGGCGATGTCGTCCTGCACGAACAGCACGCGGGCGGCCGAGCAGCGCTGGCCGGCGGAGGTGAAGGCCGACCCGATCGCATCCTTGACCAGCTGCTCCGGCAGCGCCGAGGAGTCGGCGATGAACGCATTCTGGCCGCCGGTTTCGGCGATCAGCACACCGATCGCGGCGTCGCGTGCGGCCATCGCGCGGTTGATTGCACGGGCGGTGTCGGTCGAGCCGGTGAAGGCCACGCCGGCCACGCGCGGGTCGGCGGTCAGTGCCGCACCGACGGTGGCGCCGTCGCCCGGCAGGAACTGCAGTACGCCGTCCGGTACGCCGGCATCGAGCAGCAGCTTCACCGCGTAATAGCCGATCAGGTTGGTCTGCTCGGCCGGCTTGGCGATCACGCTGTTGCCGGCGGCGAGCGCGGCGCTGACCTGGCCCAGGAAGATCGCCAGCGGGAAGTTCCACGGGCTGATGCAGACGAACACCCCGCGGCCATGCAGCTGCAGTTCGTTGGATTCACCGGTCGGGCTCGGCAGCTTTTCGGCGTGGCCGAACTGCTCGCGTGCCTGCTTGGCGTAGTAGCGCAGGAAGTCGACGGCTTCGCGCACTTCGGCGATGCCGTCGGGCAGGCTCTTGCCCGCTTCCTTGACGCACAGCGCCATGAATTCCGGCAGGCGTGCTTCCAGCTGATCGGCAGCGTGCTCCAGGATCGCGGCGCGGCTGGCGGCCGGGGTGCGGTTCCAGGCCGGCTGCGCGGCCACCGCATTGGCCAGTGCCTTCTCGACGGTGGCGCTGTCGGCCGGCTGCCACTGGCCGACGACCTGGCGGGTGTCGGACGGGTTGGTCACGTTCAACAGCGCGCCGGTGGGGTTGGCACCCGGCACCAGCGGCGCGGCGTGCCACGGCTTAACGGCGGCGTTGAGCTGCTCGGCCAGGGCGCGCAGATCGTTGTCGTTGGCGAGATTGACGCCCATGGAGTTCTTCCTGTCATGGTTCTGGCTGCGCAGCAGATCGACCGGCAGCGGGATTTTCGGATGCGGGATGGACGCGAACGAGGAGACCACCTCGACCGGATCGCGGATCAGGTCGTCGATGGCCACGTTCTCGTCGGTGATGCGGTTGACGAAGCTGGAGTTGGCGCCGTTCTCGAGCAGGCGACGCACCAGGTACGGCAGCAGGTCTTCATGCGAACCGACCGGCGCATACACGCGGCACGGCACGTTCAGACGGTCGGCCGGCACCACTTCGGCATACAGGTCATCGCCCATGCCGTGCAGCTTCTGGTGCTCGTACTGGCCGCCCTTGGCGATCGCCTGCACCGCCGCGATGGTGTGCGCGTTGTGCGTGGCGAACATCGGGTAGATCGCATCGCTGTGCGTGAACAGACGCTTGGCGCAGGCCAGGTAGGAGACGTCGGTGTTCTGCTTGCGGGTGAACACCGGGTAGGCCGGCAGACCGTCGATCTGCGCGCGCTTGACTTCCGCATCCCAGTACGCGCCCTTGACCAGGCGCACCTGCAGGCGGCGACCGATGCGACGGGCCAGGTCGGCCAGGTAGTCGATCGTGTACGGGGTGCGCTTCTGGTACGACTGCACGACCACGCCGAAACCTTCCCAGCCAGCCAGCGAGGCATCGCTGACCACGGTTTCGATGATGTCCAGCGACAGTTCGAGACGGTCAGTTTCTTCGGCGTCGACGGTGCAGCCGATGCCGTAGGACTTGGCCAGCTGCGCCAGTTCCAGTACGCCCGGCACCAGGTCGGCCATCACGCGTGCGCGCTTGGCATGCTCGTAGCGCGGGTACAGCGCGGAGAGCTTGATCGAGATGCCCGGTGCCGAATTGACGTCGCCATCGGGACGGCCGCCGCGGGCCTTGTGGTCGCCACCGATCGAGTGGATCGCGCGGCGGTAGTCTTCCAGGTAACGCTTGGCGTCCTTCATGGTCAGTGCGCCTTCGCCGAGCATGTCGAACGAATAGCGGTAGCTGGCGTTGTCGCCCTTGTGCGAGCGCGACAGTGCCTCATCGATGGTGCGGCCCATGACGAACTGGTGGCCCATGATCTTCATCGCCTGGCGCACGGCCAGTCGGATCACCGGCTCACCCACGCGGCCGATCAGGCGCTTGAACGCGCCCGGCACATCGGCGCGGGTGGCATCGTTGATCTGGACAAGGCGGCCGGTCAGCATCAGGCCCCAGGTGGAGGCATTGACCAGCACCGAGTCGCTGCCGCCCATGTGCTTCTTCCAGTCGGCATCGCCGAGCTTGTCGCGGATCAGCTTGTCAGCGGTCTCCTGGTCCGGAATGCGCAGCAGGGCTTCGGCCACGCACATCAGCAGCACACCTTCTTCGCTGCCCAGATCGTACTGGCGCATGAACGCTTCGATCGCGCCCTGGTCCTGGGCGCGCACCCGCACGCGCTTGACCAGGTCGGCAGCGGTGGCCTGCACCTTGGCCTGCTCGGCGGCCGGCAAGCGTGCCTGCTCGAGCAGCTCGCGCACATGGGTGGCCTCGTCCTTCAACCAGGCATCGGTGATCGCCTGGCGGAACGCGTTGGGAACGGCCGGCAGCTCGGGGGACAGCAGCGGCGGGCGGGCGGCGCCGGACGATGCCGGGGCAGGGGGAAGGACAGAGGATGCAGTCATGCCGGTCGGCTCGTGGAGAACTTGACCATTTTAATCGTTTTTTTGGCGATTCAAGGGGTTTTCCTGGTCGCACCCATGCGGCGCATAGCCTTTCATACAGGGGGATTCGGCGGATTCGACCCGCCCGCCATTTATTGTGCTGGTTTCGTCAAAACGGCCGCCGCAGTCAATGCTGTATTGCAACATTCCTGAAACTGTGAATGGACCCTTGCTACTCGCTGGAGAGCGGGGCTACCATCGAGACGTTTCCCGCGGCAGGAAAAACGCGGTTGCGACATGATCGAGGTGCTTATCGCTCCGGACGGATCAGGGACGCAACTGCGGCTGCGCCCCCCACGGGCGCTCGATGCCCGGCAGTTCGTCCTGTTGTTTGTGGTGTTGGCGGGGGTGATGTGGCTGGCAGCCGGCCTGGGCTGGTTCACCGGCAACGTATTCGCTCCCGTGTTTGCTCTGCTGTACAGCGTGTTGCTGGCAGTGGCGCTGCGCACGGTGTGGCGCAGTGGAGAACGGCAGGAAGAGATCCGGGTAGTGCCGGCGTGTGTGGAAGTGATTCCAGCACCCGGGCATTCGCCGGTGTTCAGCGCCCACCCGCACTGGGTGAGGCTGATCGCCGACGAGCGCAGAGTCCGGCTGGCATCCAGCGGTCGGCAGGTGGACGTGGGGAGTTTCCTCGCACCGGCCGAACGCCAGGTACTGGCTCAGAAACTAGAAGGCTTGCTCGCGGCCAATGACGGCCGCAACCGACGACGCTAAGGGTCTAGGCAATGAAGCAATGCAGAAAGTGGGGCAGGACGTTCGGGAAGTCAGTGTTGGGCGGGGCTGCGCTGCTGGCGCCGGCCATGGCGTGGGCCCAGGCGGCCGACCCCAAACCGTGGCAATTGAACATGGGCAAGGGGGTGACCCAGAGCTCGCGGTTGGCGTGGGAGTCCAACCTGTTCTCGCTGTGGGTCTGTACCGTGATCGGCGTGCTGGTGTTCGGCGCGCTGTTCTACGCGATCTTCAAATTCCGCAAATCCAAAGGCGCGGTCGCCGCCACCTTCAGCCACAACACCAAGGCCGAGGTCATCTGGACAGTGATCCCGGTGATCATCCTGGTTGTCATGGCCTGGCCGGCCACGGCCAATCTGATCAAGTTCTACGACACCCGCGATTCGGAAATGACCGTCAAGGTCACCGGCTATCAGTGGATGTGGAAGTACGAATACCTCGGCGAGAACGTCAGCTTCACCAGCCGCCTGGACCGTGAGTCCGACCGTGTGCGCCAGAGTGGCGTGGTGCCGACCCGCGACACCCATCCGCATTACCTGCTGGATGTCGACAACCGCCTGGTGCTGCCGGTCGATACCAAGGTGCGCTTCGTGATCACCTCCGACGACGTCATCCACGCCTGGTGGGTACCGGCGCTGGGCTGGAAGCAGGATGCGATTCCCGGCTTCATCAACGAGGCCTGGACCAACATCGAACAGGTCGGCGTGTACCGCGGCCAGTGCGCCGAGCTGTGTGGCAAGGATCACGGCTTCATGCCGATCGTGGTCGAGGCGGTCTCCAAGGAGGATTACCAGAAATGGCTGGCCTCCAGGAAGCCTGCGCCGGCCCCTGCGCCGCAGGACGCTCCGGCGCCCACGCCGGCTGCCCCCGCCGAGGCCACCCCGGCACCGGCACCGGCCAGCGAGCCTGCCGCGGCAGCAACAGACAGCAACGCCTGAAATCGAGCCGCGCCCGCCAGCCGGCGGATGCGGGTACCACCGGATACAGTGAGGTGTAGTTGCGATGGCGCATTCCGCAGTTGACCACGACGGGCATCACGGGCATCAGCAGGGGTTCTTCGAGCGTTGGTTCTTCTCGACCAACCACAAGGACATCGGCACGCTCTACCTGCTTTTCAGCTTCATCATGTTCATCATCGGTGCGGCGATGAGCGTGATCATCCGCGCCGAGCTGGCGCAACCGGGCCTGCAGTTCGTCAAGCCCGAGTTCTTCAACCAGATGACCACCGTGCATGCGCTGGTGATGATCTTCGGTGGCGTGATGCCGGCCTTCGTCGGCCTGGCCAACTGGATGATCCCGCTGCAGATCGGCGCGCCGGACATGGCGCTGCCGCGCATGAACAACTGGTCGTTCTGGCTGCTGCCGGTGGCCTTCAGCCTGCTGCTGCTGACCCTGTTCCTGCCTGGCGGCGCGCCGGCCGGTGGCTGGACGCTGTACCCGCCGCTGTCGCTGCAGGGTGGTTACAACGTCGCCTTCAGCGTGTTCGCCATCCACGTGGCCGGCATCAGCTCGATCATGGGCGCGATCAACATCATCGCCACCGTGCTCAACATGCGCGCGCCCGGCATCGATCTGCTGAAGATGCCGATCTTCTGCTGGGCCTGGCTGATCACCGCCTTCCTGCTGATCGCGGTGATGCCAGTGCTGGCCGGCGCGGTGACGATGCTGCTCACCGACAAGTTCTTCGGCACCAGCTTCTTCAATGCCGCCGGTGGCGGTGACCCGGTGATGTACCAGCACATCTTCTGGTTCTTCGGGCACCCGGAGGTGTACATCATGATCCTGCCGGCGTTCGGCGTGGTCAGCGAGATCATCCCGACCTTCAGCCGCAAGCCGCTGTTCGGCTACCAGGCCATGGTCTACGCGATCGCCGCGATCGCCTTCCTGTCCTTCATCGTCTGGGCCCACCACATGTTCACCGTGGGCATGCCGCTGGGCGGCGAGATCTACTTCATGTTCGCCACGATGCTCATCTCCATCCCGACCGGGGTGAAGGTGTTCAACTGGGTCAGCACCATGTGGCGCGGCTCGCTCACTTTCGAAGCCCCGATGCTGTGGGCGGTGGCCTTCGTGATCCTGTTCACCATCGGCGGCTTCTCCGGCCTGATGCTGGCGATCGTGGTGGCCGACTTCCAGTACCACGACACCTACTTCGTGGTCGCGCATTTCCACTACGTACTGGTCACCGGTGCGGTGTTCGGGTTGATCGCCGCGGTGTACTACTGGTGGCCGAAATGGACCGGACGCATGTACAGCGAAACCTGGGCCAAGGTGCATTTCTGGTGGTCGATCGTGTTCGTGAACCTGCTGTTCTTCCCGCAGCACTTCCTCGGCCTGGCCGGCATGCCGCGGCGTATTCCCGATTACAGCGTGGCCTTCGCGGACTGGAACCTGATCAGCTCGATCGGTGCATTCGGCATGTTCGTCACGCCCTTCATGATGGCCGCGATCCTGTGGCACTCGCTGCGTCACGGTGCGAAGGCCGCCGACCGCTGCTGGGAAGGCGCACGTGGCCTGGAGTGGACGATTCCCTCGCCCGCACCGGCGCATACCTTCACCACGCCGCCGACCATCCGTCCGGGTGATCTGGCCCATGACGACATCACCCATTGAGGCCGCTCATGACCAGCACGACCCGCACGCCGGATGAGCAGGCCCTGCAACGTCGCCGCGCGCACCGCACCGCGTGGGCGGTCGGCATCGTCGCGCTGATGGTGTATGCCGGTTTCATTCTCAGCGGGGTGATCGGGCGATGAGCGATCCGCGCCCGGCCCCGCCCGCACGTCATGCGGGACTACCCCGCCTGATCGGGGTGGCGCTGGCGGTGTTCGTGCTGACCTTCTCGCTGGTGCCGCTGTACCGCATCGCCTGCGAGAAGGTGTTCGGCGTGCGCCTGGAGCGTGGCCCCGGCGCGGCGGCAGGGGCTGCAGCCGCCACCAGCAAGCGCACGGTGCGGGTCGAGTTCGATGGCGGGGTGAATTCCAAACTGCCGTGGGCGTTCCATCCCGAACAGCTGACGATGGACGTGGTGCCCGGCGAGCTCAACGAGGCGCTGTATTACGCGCGTAACGACAGCGATCGTGCGCTGGTCGGCAGTGCGGTGCCGTCGGTGGCCCCGGCCAAGGCGTCGGGCTACTTCAGCAAGACCGAGTGCTTCTGCTTCACCGCGCAGACCCTGCAGGCCGGTGAAAAGCGCGACATGCCGGTGCGCTTCATCGTCGATCCCGACCTGCCGGCCAACATCACCACGATCACCCTGTCCTACACCTTCTACAAGAACGACGCCTTGTCCGCGCAGCTGGCTCCGGTCAGCCTGCCGACCGGCGCGCGTGCAGCTCCCTGATCCGGACCGGACCCAAGACCATGGCCCAGCAAAGCCCCGATGCGAACGTGTACTTCGTGCCCACGCACAGCAAATGGCCGTTCATCGGTTCCATTGCGATGATGGTGACCATGGTCGGCGTGGCCAGCTGGCTCAATGATTCCAGCTGGGGCAAATGGACCTTCTACACCGGCATCGCAATGCTGGTGCTGACCCTGTTCTGGTGGTTCAGCGACGTGGTGCGCGAATCGCAGGCCGGCAGCTACAACCGCCAGGTGGATGGCTCGTTCCGGATGGGGATGGTGTGGTTCATCTTTTCCGAAGTGATGTTCTTCGGCGCGTTCTTCGGCGCGCTGTTCTATACCCGCAACCTTGGTCTGCCTTGGCTGGGCGGCGCCGGCGATGGGGTGATGACCAACGAATTGCTGTGGGACGGGTATTCGGCGGCGTGGCCGACCAACGGCCCCGGCGCGATCGGTGGGCACTTCCAGACCATTCCGGCCTGGGGCCTGCCGCTGATCAATACGCTGATCCTGCTCACCTCCGGCGTCACCCTGACCATCGCGCATCACGCGCTCAAGGCCGGTCACCGCCGCCAGCTGCTGGTCTGGCTGGGCATCACCGTGCTGCTCGGCGTGGGGTTCCTGACCCTGCAGGTGGAGGAGTACATCCACGCCTACAAGGAACTCAACCTCACCCTGGGCTCGGGCATCTACGGCTCGACCTTCTTCATGCTCACCGGCTTCCACGGTGCGCACGTGCTGCTCGGCACGATCATGCTGGCGGTGATGTGGCTGCGCTCGTCGAAAGGGCATTTCACCCGCGACAACCACTTCGGTTTCGAAGCCGCCGCGTGGTACTGGCACTTCGTCGACGTGGTGTGGTTGATGCTGTTCCTGTTCGTCTACGTGCTGTAGCGTCGGTGCGACGTCCTGCCGCATCGACGCCGGTGCGGCCTCAGCCGCCGATGCCGTGGGGCTTGATCCAACCGCTGTAGATGCCGATGACCACCAGCACGATCAGCGCCACCGATACCGCGATGCGGCGGGTGAGGGCATTGACGGTGCGCTTGGTCTGGCCGCGATCGACCAGCAGGTAATACAGCCCGGCGCCCAGATTCCAGACGATGACGATCAGAAACGCGATTACCAGCAGGGTCTTCAACGAATCATTCATGCGCGGCTCGATGGCGTGGCGGGTGCGCCTATATCACCGCGTTTTGCCGGCGTTGTCATGATGCGCAAGCACACACGCCTGATCGGCTGGATCGCCGCGGTACTGGTCATCCTCGCGTTCTGCCAGCTTGGCCGGTGGCAACTGCAGCGCATGCATGAAAAAGAAGCGCTGCTCGCCCAGCAGGTGCCGGCCCGTGCGCAGTCACTCACCCTGCGCCAGGCGCTGGCCGCACCGCCGGTGCTGCGCTGGGTGGAGGACCGCGGCCGCTTCCTGCCCGGTACGCTGCTGCTCGACAACCAGACCCGCGAAGGCCGGGCCGGGATCAAGGTCTATCAGCCGTTCCAGAGTGACGACGGCGCGCGGGTGCTGGTCGATCTGGGCTGGCTGCCGATGCCGCCCGACCGTGTGATCCCGCCGATCACCCCGCGCACCGATCACGCGGCCATCAGCGGCCTGCTGGCGCCGCCGCCGGCCACCGGCCTTGCCCGGGGGCCGGCGCTGTCGCCCGCGCCACAGGCGAACGTATGGCTGGCCAGCCGGATGCCACCCGACGACATGGCCCGCGCGCTGTCACTGCCGACGGGCAGCCTTGCCGCGCGCGTGCTGCGGCTGGATCCGGCGCTGCCAGGCGGTTACCCGCGCGATCTGGAGCTGCTGCCCAATACGCTACCGCCCAGTCGCCATCTGGGCTACGCCGTGCAATGGTTCGGGCTGGCGTTGACCGTGCTGGTGGTCGCGCTGGTCCTGGAATTCCGTCGCCATCGCCGCCGGCGTGGCACCCCCGGCGCTGACCGGCACAACATGAGAAAATGCCGCCCATGAATGCCACTTCCCCGGCCCGGCTGCCGTCCCGTTCACGCGGCCGCTGGACCCTGATCGCGTTGTTCGGCGTGTTCTTCGGCGCGATGGCGCTGGCGGGCGTGCTGCGCTTCTCCGGCTGGCAGCCGACCTCGCACCGCAATACCGGGCAGCTGCTGCAGCCGCCGGCCGATCTGCGCGCGCTGCCGCCCACCCTGGCCGATGGTCAGCCCTACCCGTGGAACCCCAACGATCGCACCTGGCGGATCCTGGTGGCCCCGTCTGCCAGCTGTACCAGCGAGTGCGTCACTTTGTCGCAGGGATTGGGCAAGGTGTGGCAGCTGTTCGGCCATAACGCCGATAATGTCGAGATCCTGTGGCTGGGCACGCCGCCGGCCGAGGTCCAGGGCATGCCCGCACTGCGCGCGCTGCGCGCCCAACCGGACCTGCGTGCCGCTTTGCCCGCCGTGGATGACGCCGCCGGCACGCCTGTGTATGTGATCGATCCCAATGGATTCGTGATCATGCGGTACGCGCCGGGATTCGATATGGCCGGTCTGCGCAAAGACCTGGCCACGCTGCTGAAACTGAAGTGAGTTCCGTTTAGATGAGCCTCTCCGCACGCCCGGTGCTGCACCGCAATTTCCACCGTCTGGCGTGGTTTGCGCTGATCATGACCGCCAGCACGATCATGTTCGGTTCGTTCGTGCGCCTGTCCGATGCGGGCCTGAGCTGCCCGGACTGGCCGACCTGCTATGGCCGTGTCACCTGGCCGCAGCACGCCGAGGAAGTGATCGGCCACGAAGCGGCCAAGATCCGCCCGCTGGAAACGCACAAGGCGTGGCGTGAGCAGGTGCACCGTTTCCTGGCCGGTGCGCTCGGCATCGAAATCCTCACCCTGGCGCTGCTGGCTACGCGCCGCCGTCGCTGGGGCAGCACGGCGGTGATCACCGCCTGTGTGCTGGTGGCGACCGGCATACCGCTGTACATGATGGGCATGCACGTTCCCGCGAGCATCATCGCCTTGATCGGCGAAGCGATCCTGCTGATCGCCGCGTTGCGCTGGACCAACATCGACCTGGCACGTGCCGCCTTGCTGACACTGGCGGTGGTGATCTTCCAGGCGCTGCTCGGCATGTGGACGGTGACCTGGCTGCTCAAGCCGATCGTGGTCATGGGCCATCTGCTCGGCGGCATGCTCATGTTCGGCCTGCTGGTATGGATGGCGTGGCGCGCCACGCACATGCCGATCACCCTGGCCGAAGCGCCGAAGCTGAAGTGGCTGATCCGCGCCGGCGTGGCCGTGCTGGTCGCACAGATCGCGCTCGGCGGCTGGGTCAGCGCCAACTACGCTGCACTCGCCTGCGGTGGCGGCAGCGCCTCGCTGGACAACTTCCCGCGCTGTGTCAGCCAGTGGTGGCCGCCGCATGACTTCAAGGAAGGGTTCACCCTGTGGCGTGGCATCGGCGTGGATTACGAAGGGGGCGTGCTCGATGGCGCCTCGCGTATCGCGATCCAGATGGCGCATCGCGTGATGGCGATCGTGGTCGCCGTCTACCTGCTGTGGCTGTCGGTGCGCCTGTTCCGGCTGCCGAGCATGCGCGGCTGGGCGAGTGCCCTGGGTCTGCTGGTGGTGCTGCAGATCACCCTGGGCATCCTCAACGTGAAGCTCGCGGTGCCGCTGGAAGTGGCCGTCGCGCACAGCGGGGGCGCGGTGGCGCTGCTGTTCGTGCTGGTGACCTTGCTGGCGCGCCTGCGTGCGCCGGATGCCGAGGGCGGCAAGGCCAGCGCTGCGTCCCCTGCCGTGCAGGCAGGCTGACGGCATGGCCAGTTACCGTCAGTACTGGGATCTGACCAAGCCCAAGGTCGTCGCCCTGATCGTGTTCACCGCGCTGGTGGGCATGTTCCTGGCCATCCCCGGGGTGCCGACCGCGCAGCAGGCGCTGGACGGCGCCCTCGGCTTCCTCGGCATCTGGCTGGCCGCTTCGGCCGCCGCCGCGATCAACCAGCTGCTGGACGCGCGCATCGATGCGCAGATGGCGCGCACCTCGTGGCGCCCGCTGGTGGTGGGCAAGGTCAAGCCGTGGCAGGTGCTCGTCTTCGCCGGCCTGTTGATCGCGCTGTCGATGACCATCCTGGTGGTCTGGGTCAACGTGATCACCGCCGTGCTGACCTTCGCCTCGCTGATCGGGTACGCGGTGATCTACACCGTGTACCTCAAGCGCGCGACCTCGCAGAACATCGTCATCGGCGGCCTCGCCGGCGCCACCCCGCCGATGCTCGGCTGGGCGGCGATCACCGGCATGCAGGGCCCGTGGGACTGGGCCTACGCGTCGTTGCTGGTGCTGATCATCTTCATCTGGACCCCGCCGCACTTCTGGGCGCTGGCGATCTTCCGCCGCGAGGATTACGCCAAGGCGGAAATTCCGATGCTGCCGGTGACCCACGGCGTGGCGTACACCCGCAAGTCGATCCTGGTCTATTCGATCGCCCTGGCCATCGTCAGCCTCCTGCCGGTCGTGTTCGGCATGAGCGGCATGTTCTACCTCGGCGGCGCGATCGTGCTCAACGCGGTCTTCCTCTGGTACGCCTGGCGCATGCTGAATCCGCCGGACGAACTGTTCTCGATGAAGATGTTCGGCTACTCCATCGTCTACCTGATGGCGCTGTTCGCCTTCCTGATGGTGGACCACTGGATGCTGCCCTGGTTGCAGTGACTGCCTTGAATCGGTGATCGCCGCCGCCATTGCTTGTCTACCGAACAGGGAGTGACGGTATGAAGCGATGGCGCTGGATGGCAGGGTGGGTGATCGGGATGGCGATGGGTGCGGCGAATGCGGCACCGGCAGCGCCCGCGGAGGATGCGGCCGAGCAGATCAAGCGGCATGCGGGCGCAAGCCGACTCGTGGTCCTTGGCGAACTACACGGTACGCGTGAGATGCCGCAGCTCGTGCATGAACTGGTCCGGGCCTATGGCGCGCAGGGGGCACCGGTGCATCTGGGGCTGGAACTGCCGGCCACCGAGAACGCCCGGTTGACCACCTATCTGGCCTCCAACGGTAACGCCGCAGCCCGCCAAGCGTTGCGCACTACCTCCTACTGGCGCACCGCCGGTAAACCGCACGACGGTCGCCGCAATGAAGACACGCTGTCGCTGATCGAGGCGGTTCGGGTCCTGCGTGCGCAGGGCCGCGATGTACAGGTCTTTGGGTTCGATCAGGAGCTCCCGCCGGAAATGGCTGGTACCGGTGCGCGCGATGCGGCAATGGCGAGCGCTCTGCGCGCACATTACGCAATTCTGCCCTCCCATGGACGGCTGCTGGTATTGACGGGCAATGTGCATGCGATGCGCACTCAGCCCGAGGGGCTGCCATGGCCGCCGATGACGGCCTTGCTGCTTGATCTGCAGCCGTACGCAATCCGGGTGGACGCGCGCAGCGGCGAGGCGTGGGGCTGCACGCAGCATCGGCAATGCGGCGCGCGATCACTGCCGGCATATACCGGGCCTTCGCCGCTGCAGAAAACGGGCTCAGACCGGTCATACGATCTGCAGCTCTGGCTACCGCGCTTCAGCGTGGCGCGGTGGGTGAAGTAGCCGCTCGCGGATGGGGATGTTCCGCGACGTTGCGTCAGGAACGCATCCAAGTTGAAAAGCTGGATCAACAGCTAACTTCCTTGAGCCGCCGGTGACGTATACATCGGTCGCGGACCGGCCTCCCATCGTCGGAAGGTGCGGCCGTCGTCCTGCTGAGTGATGATCGTCGTGAATACACTTTCGCCTTTCACCCTGTTTGCGATGCTCGCATCCGTCGCGTCGCCGTTCACCGGGCCTGATACCGCGGATGCGGTCGGCCGGTGGCTGCATGAGCGCACAATGCAGGCGGCAGCCAACGACGATGTGCCGGGGGCAGGGTCCGTGCCTGCAGTTGGGATCCTTCGCGTAGTTCCCTTGTCGGAGCTGGATGCGCCGGAGGCAGTGAAACAGCAGTTGCGCAGGCAAATTGAACGCAACCGCGCTGGTCCAGTCCGGGTGCCTGACGGGGCCATCGCATCACAAGCGGAGGTCATTGCCGGCCTACCCAGAGTGAAGCGATCGGACGCGATTCTCCGCCGACGCTTGCCGAGTCCGCCAAGCAATCTCCTGGGCACGGTGCTCGGTGTCGCGGAGATGGTCGGCATGGAGCCCAGTGGTGCCTTGGAGGGTGTGAAGTCCACCGGTCTGACGCGGTTCTATCGGTTGAGCGACGTGGGCATCGTCGCGTTCAATGAAGAGAACTTCCGGGTGGCCGGCACCTTATCGAGGTCATTGCCGAAGCGCAGAACACCACCGTCAACGGTTCTCCCGCACAGATCGACATGAATGTTGATGGCCAGGGACGTGGTCGCGTGGTGTTGTCGTGGGCGGCTGGAGACAAGGCGTACACGCTGACCGCAACCGGCGACAGTAACGTGGAGCGCAAGGCACGCGTGCTGCAGGAGATCGCTGCAGCAATCACCGATTAGATTTGAACAGACTGGAACGATTGTCAGCCGTCACCCTTCACCGCCACCACCGGATCACGCGCATACCGCTGCGCGATCACCGCGCAGACGATCAACTGGATCTGGTGGTAGATCATGATCGGCAGCACGATCGCACCGAGGCTGCCGCCGGCGAACAGGACCTTGGCGATCGGCACGCCGGTGGCTAGGCTCTTCTTCGAGCCGCAGAACAGGATGGTGATTTCATCCTCGCGGTTGAAGCCCAGCCGGCGCGCGATGAAGCGGATCAGCGGCATCGCGATGCCGAGCAGCACGGCCGCCACCACGGCCACGCTGAGCAGCGACAACAGCGGCGTCTTGCTCCACAGCCCTTCGTTGACCGCTTCGCCGAAGGCGGAGTAGACCACCAGCAGGATGGTGGCCTGGTCGGTATAGCGCAGCAGCGCGCGCTGCCGCTCGACCCAGCGGGCGATCCACGGGCGCAGCAGATGGCCGGCCACGAACGGCACAAGCAGCTGCAGCATGATGCTGACGATGGCCTGGCCGGGGTTGTGCATGCCGCCTTCGGTGCCGGCCAGCAGGGCCAGCAGCAGCGGGGTCAGGAACACGCCCAGGATGCTCGACAGCGAGGCGCTGCACACCGCCGCCGGGACGTTGCCGCGGGCGATCGAGGTGAAGGCAATCGAGGACTGCACCGTGGACGGCAGCGCGCACAGGAACAGCACGCCGATGTACAGCTCGGGCGTGAGCAGCCAGCCATCCAGCGGTTTGAACATCAGCCCCAGCAGCGGGAACATCACGAACGTGCAGGCCAGGATGGTCAGGTGCAGGCGCCAGTGCAGCAGGCCGGCGACGATCGATTCACGCGGCAGGCGCGCGCCGTGCAGGAAGAACAGTGCGGCAATGGCGACATCGGTGACATCGTCGAGCACCATCGCGGCGGCGCCGTGCATCGGCAGGAAGGACGCCAGCAGCACGGTGCAGAGCAAAGCGAGGGTGAAGTTGTCCGGTCGCAGGCGCGACCACCAGCGGGTCATGGTGGGCAGGCTCCTGTAGAGCAGGGAAGTGGGCGGGGGAGCGAAGATGGCATCGCTGCAGCGGGACGGGCGAGGTGGGATGCCACGGCGGCTCCGTCGGTCAGAAGCGGAGGGTACTGCGCGCCTTGAGCAGTTCGCGCAGCTCGTACTTGTCAGTATCGTCCAGACCCTGCTGGCTCTGCTTTGCCTGAAGCTCGTCCAGACGTTGCATCAGCAGCTGTTTCTCCAGCTGGGCCACGGCGTCATGCAGTTCCTGGGTCCACATGGCCTCATCGCCGGGCAGGGTCTGCGCGGCCAGCTTGTGCAGCGATTCCTGTTCCTCGCGGCCGTCGAAGTGCTCCAGCAGCGCGCCGGTACTGATGTCCGGGCGCTGCTCGACCAGCGTCAGCAGCTCGCTCAGCAGCTCGATGCCGGGCAGGCGCAGGCCGGTGAAGTGATGGCCGTCCAGGGTCATCGCCAGCGAGGGCTGCTGCAGCAGGATCGCGATGGCCGCGCGCACCAGGCTGCGGCGCTGTGCCGGTGCCACCGCGCGCTGCGGTTGGCGTGAGGGCGGCGCGGAAGCGCTGGGCTTGGCGCCCAGGCCGGTCAGGGTGGTCAGCTGCTGCTTCATCAGGTCGCCGAAGGCGCCATCGGGAATCTGCGCCAGCATCGGCTTGGCCCGTTCGGCCAGGCGCGCCTTGCCGTCGAGCGTGCCCATGTTGACCTCACGGGTGAGCTCGTCGAAGAAGAACTGCGACAGCGGCGTAGCCTGCTGAAGGCGGGCATCGAAGCCCTCGCGGCCTTCCTTGCGCACGATGGTGTCCGGGTCTTCGCCATCGGGCAGGAACAGGAAGAAGGCCTGGCGGCCGTCCTTCATGCGCGGCAGCACCGACTCCAGCGCACGCCAGCCGGCGCGACGGCCGGCGGCATCGCCATCGAAGCAGAAGAACACGTCCGGCGCGTTGCGGAACAGCAGCTCGGCATGGTCCGGCGTGGTCGCCGTGCCCAGCGTCGCCACCGCCTGGGTAACGCCGAACTGGAACAGCGAGACCACGTCCATGTAGCCCTCGACCACGATCAGCCGCTCGATCTTCTGGTTGGCCTGGCGCACCTGCCACAGGCCGTACAGCTCGCGGCCCTTGTGGAACAGCGCCGTCTCGGGCGAGTTGAGGTATTTCGGGCCGTCGTCCTTCTCCATGACCCGGCCGCCGTAGGCGATCACGCGGCCACGGCGGTCGAAGATCGGGAACATGACCCGGTCGCGGAACTTGTCGTAGACGTGGCCGCGATCATTCTTGGAGAACAGTCCGGCGCGATCGAGCAGCTTCATCCGCCGCTCGTCCTTGCCCAGTGCATCCTTCAGCGCGCTGTAGCCATCCGGTGCGTAGCCGATGGCGAAGCGCTCGCGGTTTTCGTCATCGACACCGCGCTGATCCAGATAGGCGCGCGCCTTGTCGCTGCCCTTCAGCGCGGTCTGGAAGAAGCGCGTGGCCGCGTCCAGTGCCGAGTACAGATCGCGGCTGTCGTCCTGCTGCTGGGCGGTGCGCGGCTGGGTATCGCGCGGCACTTCCATGCCCACGCGCTTGGCCAGCTCATCGACCGCGTCGAGAAACTCGAGGCGGTCGTAATTCATCAGGAAGCTGATCGCCGTGCCGTGCGCGCCGCAGCCGAAGCAGTGATAGAACTGCTTGGTCGGCGAGACCGTGAACGAGGCCGAGCGCTCGTCATGGAACGGGCAGCGCGCCGCGTATTCCTTGCCTTGGCGCTTCAACGGCACACGGCTGCCCACCACCTCGACAATGTCGGAGCGGGCCAGCAGGTCGTCGATGAATGCGTCGGGGATACGGGCCATGGGCAGCAGGCGGGGGCATGGCCGGTCACGGCCACGCGCGGAAGCGGGGGTGCCGCTAGTCTACTAGCTGTCGGCCGGTTCGCCCGGTTTTGGTGGCTCCACCCCAGCCTCGGCGAGCACGGCATGGGCGCGCAGGCGCTCATCGATCACCGAGGTCATCAGTGCACCAACGAAGAACACCACGGTGGCGTAGTAGATCCACACCAGCGAGATCACCAGCGCGCCCATCGAGCCATACGCGCTGCCCGGTGCGACGGTGGCGATGTACAGGCCGATGCCATAACGCCCCAGTGCGAACAGGGCCGAGGTGATCGCCCCGCCGATGAAGGCCTGGCGCCACGCCACGCGGCGGTCGGGCAGGTAGTGGTAGAGGAAGGCGAAGCCCACGGTGTACAGCGCCAGGCTGGTCAGATAGCCGATCGCCGGCAGCACCGAGGGCAGGTGCGCGAACACGACCTGCAGCATGGTGGTGGCGGTCATCGAGAGGATCAGCAGGAAGCCCAGCGCCAGCACCACGCCAAACGAAAACACGCGCTTGCGCAACCAGGCCACGATGCCATCCAGGCGCTCGCCGCTGGTGTTGAAGATCAGGTTCAGGGCGTTCTGCAGCTGGGCGAATACCGCCGTGGCACCAATGAACAGCAGCAGGGTGCTCCACACGCCGGCGAGCGTGCCGATGTCCGGCTGGTTGTTGGCGTTGCTGAGTACGGTCTCCGCCACCGAGGCGGCGCTGGTGCCGGCCACATCGTTGATCTGGCCCAGCAGCGCTTCCTGCGCCGGCGGATACAGCGAGGCGGTCAGCCACAGCAGCAGGACCAGCAGCGGGGCCATCGACAGCAGCGCATAGAACGCCAGCGCAGCGGCCTGTGTCATCACGTCCGCATCGATGAAACGGCGCAGCAGCACGGCGGGGAAGCTCTGCTCCAGCCGCGCCATGTGCTTGCGGATCCTGGAGAGGGAATGGCTCGGCGTGTGCATGGACGGCATCGGATCGGGAACGAGGGCCCGTTCTAGCAAATGCCCGGGCTGCATCGGGTGAAGTGGGCCGATCAGGCCATGGTCTTGACGGATATCGCGCTATCCTTTCGCCCGGTTTTCCACCTTCACAGCAGAAAGGACGCTTCATGAAAGGAATGGTCTACACGACGATGGTGCTGTTGGCCGCTGCGGGCCCGGCGACGGCTTCCGGGGCCTGCGACAAGGCCTTCAAGACGGTAGGGGATGCGCGCAACGGTGCGCTGTACATGGCCGATGTCACCGTGCCGGGCCTGAAAGTGCAGAGCGCACTGGACCAGCTGCGCAAGATCGGCGGCGATGACAAGTTCGAAGTCGCGGGGCAGCTGGTGGAGGGCGATACCGGCGACCAGTACCTGATCCAGCGCACAGGGCTGCGCGTCCCGTTGGTCCTGGTGGGTACCGCCGATCGCACCGGTCGCGTCACGCTGGCGACCAAGCTGGCGCGCGGTCAGTCGATCGAGCCGGCGGCGGCCAAGCAGTCGATGTGCGGGATGCTGGACAAACTCAAGGCGGGCAGCCAAGGCGATGCGATTGCCGCAGCCGGACGCACCCAGTACCCGATGCCGGCCATCGAGGCAGTGGCGGCCCCGGATCTGTCCAAGAAGATGGGCAAGGAAGTGAAGGACACGATGGCGCTGTACCGCAGTGCCGGCGCCTTCAAGGATCTGATGCTGGGGACCAACACGAACAAGGAAGACAAGGGCGACCGTTCGGCCACCTTCCTGCCGCTGTACGCAACCTACGTGGGGCGGCGCTATCAGATCGATGGCCAGATCTATACGGTCAATCCGAGCACGTATTCGACCAAGCCCGGTGACATCGGCTCGATCAACTACCTGGTCACGCCGACCCGTGGCCTGCTGCGGGTCCGCCAGAACGACACGTACAACAACAACAACTACACCATCCGCTGCGAATTCGCGTCGGACCAGGCCGCCAACTTCACCATGCTGCGCGAGCGCGACTGGGCCAAGCTGGAAGGTGAGATCAGTTCGATCGAGGAAAGCTCGATGACGCTGCGCAACTGTCGCCAGGCCACGTAACAACGGACCTGCTGAAACGGAAAAGGCCCGCGACATGCGGGCCTTTTCACTGCGGCGTGGCGGCGGGGTTCAGCCGGCCAACTGCTGCTTGACCAGCTTGGAGACCAGGCCCATGTCGGCCTGACCGGCCAGGCGCGGCTTGAGCGCACCCATCAGCTTGCCGATGTCGGCCGGGGTGGTCGCGCCGGTTTCGGCGATGGCGGCCTGGATGGCGGCCACGATCTCGGCCTCGCCCAGCTTGGCCGGCAGGTACTGGTCGATCACCACGATTTCATCGCGCTCGATCACGGCCAGGTCTTCACGGTTGGCGGCTTCGAACTGGGTGACCGAGTCCTTGCGCTGCTTGACCATCTTTTCCAGCACGGCGAGCACGGCGGCGTCGTCCAGCTCGATGCGCTCATCGACTTCGCGCTGCTTGATCGCGGCGTTCATCAGGCGGATCACGCCCAGGCGGTGCTTCTCGCCGGCCTTCATGGCGGCCTTCATGTCATCGGTGAGCTGCTGCTTCAGGCTCATGGGAACACCTCGTGTCGGTGGAAAAGGAAAGCGGGGCGCCGAAGCGCTGGAACGCAAAAAGCCGGTAACGCTTGCGCGTTCCGGCTTCGGCTCCGTCACGACAGGCCATGGCCTGCCGTATCGAAGTTGCGTCCGATCAGTACAGGCGCTGACGCTTGGTAACGTCGCGCGACGAACGGCGCAGCTGACGCTTCACAGCAGCGGCAGCCTTACGCTTACGCTCCTGGGTCGGCTTTTCATAGAACTCGCGCTTGCGGGTTTCGGCCAGCACGCCGGCCTTTTCGCAGGTGCGCTTGAAGCGACGGAGCGCAAACTCGAAGGGCTCGTTCTCGCGGACTTTAACGCTGGGCATGGAATCTCCGGGACACAGTAGAACCGGGTCACGCCCGGTGAGAGCCGCACATTATAGCGGCGAGAAAAGAAGTTGCAACCCACCCCGGCGAACTTCTTGGCCACGGGTGATGCTGAGACAGGCCAGCGTACGTCTGCCGGGGCCTGAAGAGGTCCATAATACCCGGTATGCGAGTCCTTGGTATCGAATCTTCCTGCGATGAGACCGGCGTGGCGGTGTACGACACCTCCCTGTCCGGGATCGACGCCCTGCGCGCCCATGCGGTCTACAGCCAGATCGCCCTTCACGCCGAGTACGGCGGGGTGGTGCCCGAGTTGGCCAGCCGCGACCACGTGCGCAAGCTGCTGCCCCTGATCCGCCAGACCCTGGCCGAGGCCGGCATGCGCGTGGCCGACATCGACGGGGTGGCCTATACGGCCGGCCCCGGCCTGGTCGGCGCGCTGCTGGTCGGGGCGGGCGTGGCCCGTTCGCTGGCCTGGGCGCTGGAGGTGCCGGCGGTCGGTGTCCACCATATGGAAGGGCATCTGCTGGCCCCGCTGATGGAAGACGACCCGCCGCAGGCGCCCTTCGTGGCCCTGTTGGTGTCCGGTGGGCATACCCAGCTGGTGGCGGTGGACCGGATCGGCCAGTACCGCCTGCTCGGCGAGACCTTGGACGACGCCGCCGGCGAGGCCTTCGACAAGACCGCCAAGCTGATGGGCCTGCCGTACCCCGGTGGCCCGCAGCTGGCCGCCCTGGCCGAGCGCGGTACCCCAGGCCGGTTCAAGTTCACCCGCCCGATGACCGATCGCCCCGGGCTGGATTTCAGCTTCTCCGGGCTGAAGACCCAGGTGCTGCTGGCCTGGCGTGACAGCGACCAGAGCGAGCAGACCCGCGCCGATATCGCGCGGGGCTTTGAAGATGCGGTGGTCGACACCCTGGCGATCAAGTGCGAGCGCGCGCTGGATGCGGCGGGCACCGATGTGATCGTGGTGGCCGGCGGGGTAGGGGCCAACAAGCGCCTGCGCGCCAAGCTGCAGCAGATGGCCGCCCGCCGCAGTGGGCGTGCCTGCTTCCCGCGCCCGGCGCTGTGCACCGACAACGGCGCGATGATCGCCTTCGCCGGCGCGCTGCGTCTGGAAGCTGGCCAGCACACGCCGCCGCAGGTGCAGGTGACCCCGCGCTGGGACATGGCGACGCTGCCTGCGGTGTGAGGGGGGCGGCGGGCCTGCAGTACCTCAGACAGGCCTTCGCTCCAGCAACGATGTCACTGATTCATGCCGGGTCATCCAACGTTCGATGTGGGGGCAGCGCATCTGGACGATTCGTCCAATCGTGGCCAGATCCAGCGCGAGATCACGTGCGAAGACCGGTTCGTGATGTGCAATCCGGTTGCGTAGCTGCCGCACGTGTTCCAGGTGGCTGTGCAACTGCGCGCGCAGAAGGTGCTCCGGCATGTTCGGGGCCGCGCCTGGAAGGACGCCCCTCAGGGTCTTGGACCACAACGTCCTGTCGAACCGTTGAGTAAACAGGTGCTGCCAGAACGCGAATCTCAACGATGCGATGACGGCCGCCGTTGAAGTGTGGTTCGACGCGGCGCGTCGCAGCTCTTCGCGCGCGTTGTGCCGCGCCGTGCCGCCGGGAAGACTGGTGCGAAACCCCTCCTGCCAAGGCCATAGGGCGCCTGCTGCTGCGCTACTGCTTCAGCCACCGCATTGCGGATGACTACTTCGCCGGTATGGAGGGGCAGTAGAAATGCGCCGCTGACACGCATGTTCCATCGATACAGCTCAAATGGATGGGCGCGCAGTCGGGCGCGTGCGACGGCTCGTTCATACGTCATCATGCGTGCTGCGGAGAATGAGCGGTGAATCAGATGCAGATCGCGCACGACGGAGCTTTGCTGGGTCCATGGGCCTCCACCGTAGGGGGCACTTCTGGCGCGCGGTATCAGGGAAGTCGGTCAATGGCGGCGTAGCTGGTCAATTGAAAACGCTCTTTGGATCAATGAGCTACCAAGTTCTAGTGGGTGATGAGCGCCACGTCGTAAATCCGGGTCGTGGCCATTGACCCTTTTGGGCCACCCCAGTACCGTTGCCGTGTGTGCCGCCGGGATCAGCTGATGGGTAAGCCCATCTCCCCCGGGGACAGTGGTGGTAAGCAAAGGGTCCCGCGCGGGACCCTTTGTCTTTTGCAGCATCGGTGCAGACGCCCCCACCTCTATTCCCGGCACATTCCCGACAGCCCCGTTACCATGGTCGCCATCTTCCACGTGGCATGGCTATGGACAAGGTATTCATCGAAGGGCTCGAGATCGATGCCCTGATCGGGATCTACGATTGGGAACGGCGGATCCGCCAGACCCTGCGTTTCGATCTGGACATGGGCTTCGACAACCGCCGCCCGGCGGCCAGCGACGACATCGCCGATACCCTCAATTACAAAGCCGTCAGCAAGCGCATCGAGCAGTTCGTGCGTGACTCAGACTATGGCCTGGTCGAAACCCTGGCCGAGCGCATCGCCGAGATCGTGCTGCTTGAATTCAACGTGCAATGGCTGCGGCTCAAACTCAGTAAGCCCGGTGCGGTGCGCGGCGCGCGCGCGGTCGGCGTGATCATCGAGCGCAGCGCGCAGGACCTGGCAACGCCCTGATACCCCTGATAGGAGAGCAATACACGATGTTGGATGCGGTAGCGGCAACCCGATGGCTGGACGGCCTGCAGAACACCCTGGAACCCTGGCCCTGGGCGTACACCCTGCTGGTGCTGGCGGCGCTGGCCCTGGCCGCCTGGCTGGCCAACTTCGTCACCAAGAAGATCCTGCTGCGTGGCCTGCGCAAGGTGGTCAGCCGCCTGCCGGGTCACAACGCGGGCAATGAAGGCAACAACCTGCGGGTGATCTCGCGGTTGTCCAACGTGGTGCCGAGCATGGTCATCGCCGCCGGCATCCGGATCGTCCCGGATCTGCCACCGGAGCTGGTGGAATTCGTGATCGGGGCGTGCCGGGCGTGGGCGGTGCTGACCGTGGCACTGGCCGTCTCGCATGCGCTGGACGCCGCCAACGATCTGTACGAGCGCCGCCCGGATGCGCGCAACAAGCCGATCAAGGGCTACCTGCAGGTCGTGAAGATCATCGTCTTCGTGATCGCCGGCCTGTCGATCGTGGCGACCCTGCTGGGCGTGAAGCTCGGCCCGCTGGTCACCGGCCTGGGCGCGGCCACCGCGGTGCTGATGCTGATCTTCCAGGACACCATCCTGTCGCTGGTGGCCAGTGTGCAGATCAGCGGCGACGGCCGGGTGCGGCTGGGCGACTGGATCGAAATGCCGAGCCAGAACGCCGATGGCGATGTGATCGATATCGCCCTGCACACCATCACCGTGCAGAACTTCGACAAGACCATCACCACCATCCCGACCAAGAAGCTGGTGACCGAGTCGTTCAAGAACTGGCGCGGCATGCAGGAAGCGGGCGGGCGCCGGATCAAGCGCGCGCTGTACCTGGACCAGCACAGTGTCGGCTTCGTCGATGCGCCGATGCTGGCCGAGCTGGAGCAGTTCGCGGTGCTCGGTGATTACCTGCGCGAGAAGCAGGCCGAGCTGCAGCAGTACAACGCCGGGTTGCAGGCCAAGGGCATGGCGGCGGTCAACGCGCGCCGGGTCACCAACCTCGGTACGTTCCGCGCCTACGTGGAGCGCTATCTGAAGCAGCATCCGGGTATCCATACGGAGATGACCCTGCTGGTACGGCAGCTTCAGCCGACCACCGAAGGCCTGCCGCTGGAGATCTACTGCTTCACCCGAAGTACCGCTTGGGGTGAGTACGAAGGCGTGCAGTCGGACGTGTTCGATCACCTGCTGGCGATCCTGCCGGCCTTCGGGTTGCGGGTGTTCCAGGCCTCCAGCGATGCGATGCTGATGGTCGGGCAGCAGCGGCTGGCGGCGGAAGAGTAAGCTCCTTTGCCCCTGTCGGCGTGCCGGCGGGGGCGGAGTTCTTCCCCCAGGGAAGAAAAATGAACACAAAAGTCATTCACAACCGCCTCGGGAACGCTAGAATCCCGGGCTTGTAAACGTTTTCATAAGGACAGCCGGTGGCCGCCGATCGTATCGAAACCCTCATTGCCCAGATGACCGTCGAAGAAAAAGTCGGCCAGTTGGGTGTGTTCGCCGACATGGTCCGCCCGTTCGCCCCGGACGTGAACCCGGAAGCCAATGTGCTCAACGCCGACCAGGTGCTGCAGCAGGTGCGCGAGGGCAAGGTGGGCTCGCTGTTCAACGGTGTCGGCGTGGAAGCCGGCCGTCGCATCCAGCAGGTGGCGATGGAAGAAAGCCGCCTGAAGATCCCGGTGATCCTGGCGGCCGACGTGATCCACGGCATGCGCACCGTGTTCCCGATCCCGCTGGGCGAGGCTGCCAGCTTCGAGCCGGACCTGGCCGAGCGCACCGCCCGTGCCACTGCGGTGGAAGCCACCGCCGCCGGTCTGCACTGGACCTACGCGCCGGCCGTGGATATCGCCCGCGACCAGCGCTGGGGCCGGGGCGCCGAGGGCGCCGGTGAAGACGTGGTGCTGGGCTATGCGTTCGCCGCCGCCCGCGTGCGTGGGTTCCAGGGCCCGGACCTGCGCGCTGCCGATGCGTTGCTGGCCACCCCGAAGCATTTCGCCGCCTATGGCGCGGTGATGGCCGGCATGGAATACAACATGGTCGACATCTCGCCGCAGACCCTGCGCGACGTCCATCTGCCGCCGTTCAAGGCCGCTTTCGAAGCGGGCGCGCTGACCGTGATGTCCTCGTTCAACGACATCAACGGCGTGCCGGCCAGTGCCAACGCCGAGCTGCTGACCGACATCCTGCGTGGGGAGTGGAACTTCCCGGGCGTGGTGATCTCCGACTACACCGCCGATATGGAACTGGTCGCGCACGGCTATGCCGCCGATGACCGCGACGCCACCGCCAAGGCTTTCACTGCCGGCCTGGACCTGAGCATGCAGAGCGGCTTCTATGCCGAGCACCTGCCGGGCCTGATCGAGAGCGGCGAAGTGCCGATGGCCACGCTGGACGAATCGGTGCGCCGCATCCTGCGCCTGAAGGACGCGATCGGTCTGTTCGACGACCCGTACCGCTCGCTGGATCTGGCGCGTGAAGCGGACACCTCGCACATCGCCGCGCATGACGCGCTCTCGCGCGATGCCGCGCGCCGCTCGATCGTGCTGCTCAAGAACGCCGAGTCGGTGCTGCCGCTGAAGAAGGCCGGCCAGAAGATCGCGCTGATCGGGCCGTTCGTGCAGGACCGCGAGAACATCGAAGGCTGCTGGACGCTGTTCGGCGACAAGTCGCGCTACGTCACGCTGGAAGCCGGCGTACGCGCGGCGATCAACGATGAAGCGCTGCTTGAAATCGTGCCGGGCTGTGATCTGGAAGCGGCCGTGCAGGACGGCATCGAGCAGGCTGTGGCTGCCGCGCTGCGTGCCGACGTGGTGGTGCTCGCCCTGGGCGAACCGCAGCGCTACAGCGGTGAAGCGCAGTCGCGCGTTGAGATCACGCTGCCGCCGGCGCAGCAGGCATTGGCCGAGGCAGTGGCGATGACCGGCAAGCCGCTGGTCGTGCTGCTGCGCAATGGTCGCGCGCTGGCCCTGCAGGGCGCGGTGCGCAATGCGCACGCCGTGGCGATCACCTGGTACCTGGGCACCCAGACCGGCCACGCCGTGGCCGATGTGCTGTTCGGCGATTACAACCCGTCCGGCCGCCTGCCGGTCAGTTTCCCGCAGGTGTCCGGCCAGCAGCCGTACTTCTACAACCACCCGCGTACCGGTCGCCCGGAATTGCCGACCATGTCCGAGTTCAAGGCGCGCTGGCGCGAGATTCCGAACGAGCCGGCGTACGCCTTCGGCCACGGCATCGGCTACACCACCTTCGCCTATGGCGTGCCGCAGCTGAGCAGCGCGCAGCTGGGCTGGGACGACACCCTGACCATCACCACCACGCTGACCAACACCGGTGCGGTGGCCGGTGAGGAAGTGGTGCAACTGTACATCCACGATCGTGTGGCCAGCCGCGTGCGGCCGGTGCGCGAGCTGAAGGGCTTCGACAAGATTGCCCTGCAGCCGGGTGAGAGCACTGAGGTGAAGTTCACCCTCGACCGCCACGCGCTGGGCTTTACCGGCCGTGACGGCGTGTTCCGCGCCGAGCCGGGCCAGTTCGAGCTGTGGGTATGTGCCTCGTCGGTCAGCGGCGAGCCGGTGATCTTCGAGCTGCTCGCCGCCTGAGCCGGCATCGCCTCACCCGGTGGTGCCGGCCGCTGGCCGGCACCACCGTGATCCATCATCGTTGGCTGACATTTCGGCGGGTACGCTGGCTCCCTCGTCAAACCGATGGAGCCACCCATGCGCCTGTCTCGTACCCCGTTGCTGTTGGCTCTGGCCAGCCCGTTGTGGCTGGCTGCCTGCAGTCCGTCGACGCCGCCGCCGGCCGATACCGCCGCCGCGGACCCCGCACAGGGCCCTGCCACCGCCATTCCCGAAGGCCGCCCGACGCCAGGTGATACCGTGCCGTCATCCGGCCTGTCGCCGGATGCGGTCACTGCCGGCAGCCCCGCGCCGGATGCCGCTGTGCCTGCCGCTGGTGGTACCACGCCACCTGCTGCGGATGCCGCCGCGACACCGGGCACACCTGCCGCACCGGCCACTGCCGGCGCCAGCGACGTCCGCCAGCGCATCGATCAGGTCCTGGGCGACTCTGCCCAGTACGAGGCGGTCTTCAATGCCTTCCAGAAAGCCGTCAATGGCGGCGATCGCGCCGCGGTGGTCGAAGAGGTCCGCTTCCCGTTGAACATCGCCAACGGCGCCAAGATCAGTGGCCCGGGCGAGTTCCAGCGCAACTACGAGCGCATCCTGACCCCGGCCTTGCGCAAGGCCATTGCCGCACAGACATTCGACGACGTCATGGTCAACCAGCAGGGCGTGATGATCGGCGATGGCCAGGTCTGGCTCAACGGTACCTGCCTGGATCAGGCGTGCAGCCGCACCGAGGTCAAGGTGGTGACCATCCAGTAAGCACGTGCAGCGCTTGAACGCGCGTGAGGTGTGCAGGCTGCCGGCGATGCGCCGGCAGCCTGTCTGGCTCAGGCCTTCGGCGTGAGCTTGAGCAGCTTGCCGTTGCTGCCGTCTTCCAGCAGCCAGATCGCGCCCTCCGGACCCTGTTCGATCTCGCGGATGCGCTCGCCCATGTCGAAGCGCTCGGCCTCGCGGGCGGTGTCGCCGTCGAAGGCCACGCGCACCAGCGCCTTGGAGGACAGGCCACCGATGAAGCCGCTGCCCTTCCACGCCGGGAACTGGGTGCCGTTGTAGATGATGAAACCGGCCGGAGAGATTACCGGGGTCCAGGTCACCTTGGGCGCAACGAATTCCGGTCGGGTATCGTGGTCGGGGATGTCGCGCCCATCGTAGTGGCTGCCGTTGGAGACGATCGGGTAGCCGTAGTTGGCGCCGCGCTCGATCAGGTTCAGCTCGTCACCGCCCGCCGGGCCCATTTCATGCACCCACAGCTTGCCGCGGGCGTCGAAGGCGATGCCCAGCGCATTGCGATGGCCGAGCGACCACACCTGCGCGGCCACGCCACCCTGCGAAGCGAACGGATTGTCGGCCGGCACGCTGCCATCGTCATTGAGGCGGATCAGCTTGCCGAGGTTGCCGCTCATATCCTGGGCCGGATCGAACTTCTGGCGCTCGCTGGAGGTGATCCAGAGCTTGCCGTCCGGGCCGAAGGCGAGGCGGTGTCCGTAGTGGCCCTTGCCGCTGACTTTCGGGGTCTGGCGCCAGATCACCTTGAGGTCTTCCAGCGTGCCGCTGCCGTCGGCGGCCAGTGCCAGGCGTGCACGCGCAACAGCTGCACCACGGGTATCGTTCTCGCCTTCTTCGGCGTAGCTGAGATAGATCACCTGGTTTTTGGCGAAATCCGGGTGCGGCAGCACATCGCCGAAGCCGCCCTGGCCGCCGTAGGCCACCTCGGGCACACCGGTGATGGTGGCGGTCTTGCGGGTCTGCACGTTGAAGTGCTTCAGCGCGCCTTTCTTCTCGGTCACCAGCAAACTGCCATCGGGCAGGAAGCTCATGGCCCAAGGTTCGTTGAAGCGGGCGAACTCCGTGGCGGCGAATGGCCACTGCGCCTTCTTGAGGACCGGCGCGGTCGGGCTGGCCGTGTCTGCCGCGACGCAGGCGGTGGTGAACAGGGCAGGGGTGAGGCTGATAGCGAGGGTGAGCAACAGCTTGCGGGTCATGGAAGTCTCCGTCGGGGAGGCGATGGCCAGCCCCTGTTGTACACCATGGCCATCAACGTCGCGTGGACCCAAGGTCCTGCGGACATGACAACGGCGACCCGAAGGCCGCCGCTGCCGTGTTCGCTGTCGCCGTTCGGGCAGGCGCGATCAGGTGCCGCGCGGCACGCCCTTGTCCAGGTGCGCCTGGCGCAGCGCAGTGGATTCATCCCAACCACGCCGCACGGCATTGCGGGCCTGTTCCCAACTCAGCTTGCTCTGGCCGTGTTCCTGCGCCCAGCGGGTCTGCAGCTCGGCTTCGACTTCTTCATACGCGCGGATCATGTCGTCGGCGCGGGTGCGATGACCGAGCTGATACGCCGGCTCGTAGTCATCGAAGAACTGGTTGTTGTCGTAGTACGGTTCGCTTGGAAAGCGCTCACGCCAATAGTCCGATACGGCCTGGCGCGGGACACCGTCTTCCGGCACCCGGCCGGGAATCTGATAGTCAGTGCTCATGTGTTGGCTCCGGTTGGGTGAGGCTTCACCGTACCCAAAGCCGGGTTAACGTCATGGACCCGCGAGGTGAATGACACATCAAGCGCCATTCACCTGCGCATCTGATCAGCCTTGGTGATCGCGGCGCGGGAACATGTAGATCACCGCACCCACGGCGAACGCGATGCCCGCCGCAGCGATGTTCTGCCAGCTCGCACTGGCGAACAGGGCCAGGCACAACACCAGCGCGAGGATCGGAATCAACGGGCCACCCGGCAGCTTCAGTGCACCCGGGCGATCACGGAAACGACGCGCCAGCACCAGCACCGCGGCGGCCGTGCCGATGTAGGCGAACAGGCGCGTGGTCATCGACAACAGTGCCAACTGCACGAACGAACCGGACAAGGCCAGCGCCAGCGCGATCAGACCCTGCGCGATGATCGCCGCCGCCGGTGTGCGCAAGCGCGGGTGCACCTGGGCCAGGATCTTCGGCCCGTAGCCATCGCGCGCCAGGGCGAACAGGAAGCGCGGCCCCATCATCATCGTGTTGCTGTTGGTACCGAGGATGGAGATCGTCGCGCCGACCGTCAGGATCAAGGCCAGCGTGAGCCCACCGAAGCTGGCGGCGGCATCGGCCAGGGGCGTCGGCGAGCTGGCCAGCCCGGCCAGCGTGCCTTGGGCGATGAACTGCACCGCGCCGTAGATCACCGTGACGGTGACGATCATGGTGATCAGCGCGAACGGAATATCGCGCCGCGGGTTCTTGTACTCACCGGCAGCGGCCGGGATGTTCTCGAAGCCGGCGTAGGCATACAGCAGCAGGAGCGCGGCTTCGCCCATGCGCTGCAGATCATGCGGGTCCGGCCGAACGCCGGAGAAGGCCAGGTCGGTATCGACGTAGAACACGCCGATCGCCACGAACAGCAGCAGCGGCAGCAGCTTGCCGATCACCAGGATCACACCGGTGCGTGCGGCCGAGCGCACGCCGGCCACATTCACCGCGGTGAGGAAGCCCAGCGACACCACGATGATCGCAATGCGGCCGATGTCATGACCGGCCCACGGCCAGAAGCGTGCCACCGCATCGGCCAGTGCATTGCTGAGCGCGGCCGCCGAGCTGATCCGGGTCAGCCAGATCATCCAGCCGATCTCGAACCCGGCAAACCGACCGAACGCCTCACGCGCATACAGGTAGCTGCCGCCGGGCTCGTCGAAGTAACTGGCCGCCTGCGCATAACAGAGCACCAGCAGCGCGACCACGATGCCGGCGGCGACCACGCCCCACAGGCTGAAGGGGCCGAGCAGGGCCACGGTGGCGGCCGGCAGTAGGTAGATGCCACTGCCGATCACATCGTTGATGGAGAGGCCGACGATCTGCCAACGGCTGACCGCGCGTTCCAGCTGCGGATCGGGAGGCGCGGTGCTCAATGCGCGCTCCCGTTCAGCACGGGCAGTTGCCAGTCGGCCTGCAGACGCTGGTATTCCGCGCGCGGCAACAGCACGAAGCGTGGCCGGGCGTTGGCGTTCAACCAGGCCAGCAGTGTCGTCATCCGCGCGGGCTCCATTGCGGTACAACCGGCGGTCGCCTCACCCGCCGTGCGCCACAGGTGGGCGAAGATGCAGCTGCCACGGCCGGGCGTCGCCTTCGGGTTGTGCTCGATCACGAAGCCTTCGCGATAGCGCACGTCGCCCTTGTTGTGCAGGTCCAGCCGCATCGGCTCGGTCGAGCCTTCCACCGCCTCGGCGCCGACCACCTCGGCATCGACGATGCGGTTGTAATAGGGAGAGTCGGGCACATCCATGCAGTAGCTGGTGTCGCGCATCGGCTGGTAGGGCAGGCCGCTGGTAACGCCGGGCGCATACCCGAACGCCGGGCCGATCGCGAAGATGCCGGCCGGGCTGCGGCCGTCGCCTTCCTGCTTCTGCGGGGCTGCGGACTGGGCCGGGTGCAGTCCTTCGCCCCAGGCGCTGCCGCTGCGGCCCACGGCCACATCGAAGGCGGCGCCATGTGGCTGCCAGCCCGTGTCGGTGCGCTCGAACGCCTGCAGCCGGCCCTGGGTGGCATCCCAGCCTTCGGTGGTGACCACGACCAGCTGCGTGCTGCCCTCCAGGGTGGCGGCGAAAACGGGCGCGCTGACGACCAGCAATACGGCGGCGGTGACGGAACGGAGCAGCGGCATCATCGTGGTGGACTCCGGGATCAGCTGTCGATCAGGTGTTCGATCCGTTCCAGGTTCACCCCGAGCTGGCGGTGGCGGTCCGGGTTGGCGTGGCAGAGCAGGACGAAGACGAAATCCAGCAGGGACTGCAGAGAAGAACGGTACAGCAGTTGCGCCACGTGCGGTGCCGGGTCATGCGCGCACAGCACCAGGCTGGCATCGGCATGCGCGCGCAGCGGGTTGGCGCTGTGGCGGGTGATCGAGACCACTTTGCCGCCCATGTCCTGGAACTGGCGCGACAACTGGAACAGCTGCGGCAGCTTGCCGAATTCGGAAAACACCAGCATCGCATCGCCGGGCCGCGCAGCCGAGAGGTTGGCCATCATCAGGATCGGGTCGGCGTGGTGCACGGTGAGCATGCCCAGCAGCGACAGCCGCATGGCGAACTCGCGCGCGTACAGGCCGTCATCGCCCAACCCGTAGACGAACACCTTGGGCGCACCGTCGATCAGCTGCACGATGGCTTCGATGTCGGCCTGTGGATTGGCGAGCCAGGTTTCTTCTTCGGCGGCGGCTTTGCTTGCGCGCAGGCGCTCGGCGATATGGGAGAAGCCGTCGGCCGCCTCCGGCGCGGGTGGTCGGCTGTGCGGGTCACTGCCAGCGCGGGCGACGGCCTCACCGATGGAGTACTTGAGGTCCGGGTAGCCCTTGAAGCCCAGCTTCTGGCTGAACTTGACCACGCTGGACTGGCTGATCCCCAGCGCGCTGGCCAACTGCTGGGAGGAGTAATCGCGCAGGAGGTGGGCGTTGTCGAGGATGAAGTCGGCGATGCGACGTTCGATCGCCGACATGTGGTCACGCTCGGAGCGGATTTTCACCAGGGGCAGCATGGGCACGGCGTCAGGACCACCGCCGCGGCGTGATCATTTCCAGCCCACGTACTTCCGTGATGCCCAGCCCGGGCGCATCGCTGATGGTGATCTCCGATTCGTTGAAGTTGACCCCGCCGGTGACGGGGTTGAACTGGCCCAGTGATGGCCCGTCCAGATCCACCTTGGTGATGATGTCGCTCTTGGCAACGGCCAGGTGCACGGCGGCCGCCACCGAGATGCTCGATTCGATCATGCAGCCGATCATGCACGGCACGCCGTAGATCGCGGCGATGTCGGCGATGCGGATCGCGTTGGACAGGCCACCGGTCTTCATCAGCTTGATGTTGATGATGTCGGCGGCGCGCTGCTGGATCAGGTCGAACACCTGGCCGGGGTTGAACACGCTCTCATCGGCCATGACCGGGGTGTTGACCCGGTCGGTGACGTACTTCAGGCCGCTGATGTCGGCGGCCTTGACCGGCTGTTCCAGCAGCTCCAGCACCACGCCGGCGTCTTCCAGTGCACGCATCGCATGCACGGCCTGCTTGGCGGTCCAGCCCTGATTGGCATCCAAGCGCAGCAGGGCGCGACCCTGCACCGCGGCATGGATCGCCTTGACCCGCTCGATGTCCAGGCCGATGTCCTTGCCGACCTTGATCTTCAGCGACTCGAACCCCCGTTCGATCGCCGAGAGCGAGTCAGCCACCATCTTGTCGATGTAGTCCACGCTGATGGTGATGTCGGTGGTGATCACCGGGTCGCCACCGCCGAGCATGCGGTACAGCGGCGCGTTGTGCAGCTGTGCCCACAGATCGTAGACCGCGATCTCCACCGCAGCCTTGGCGCTGGTGTTGCGCTCCATCGAGGTCTGGATCAGGCCACAGAGCCGGTTGAGGTTGGCCACGTCCTCGCCGATCAGGCGCGGTTTGATGAAGCTGTCGATGGCCTCGATGATCGAGCCGTGGGTATCGCCGGTGATCACCGCCGTCGCCGGCGCCTCACCGTAACCGGTGTGGCCGCTGTCGGTACGGATCAGCACCACCACGTCTTCGACGGTGTCCACGGTGCGCAGCGCGGTCTTGAACGGGGTCTTCAGCGGCACGCGCAGCATGCCGAGTTCGATGTCGGTGATCTTCATTCAGGGGTTCTGTGGCCGAAGGCGCTGGATGTTGGTGATGCGGTCGATGTAGCTCACGGTATCGCTGGCCATCATCGGCTCCAGCGGAGTGACCGACACGCCGTTGAGATGGGCCTGCACGCGCGTGCCGTCCGCGCCGATCCAGCCGCCGCCGGCGGTGTCATGGATCAACCAGGTACGGCCGTCGATGTGGCCGATCGCCATCATCACGTGCCCGGGGATGTAGACCAGATCGCCGACCTGCAGTTCTTTTACGGCGGCATCGCGCGTGGGCTTGCCGTCCTTCGCGGTGAAGGCGATGCGGTCCAGCGCGGGGCTGATCGCCTGTGCACTGGTATTGCGCGGCATCAGCACGCCCACGCTGCGGTAGATTTCCGAGACGAAACCGCTGCAGTCACGGGTGTCGTAATCGTGGCCCCAACCGTAGCGCTCGCCGAGGAACTTGAAGGCCTGGGTCAGCAGCGTGCGCGGGGTCAGTGGCAGGTAGTCGTCGGCAGTGTCCTGCGAACGCGGCAGCAGCACCGGGATCAGCGCCAGGCGACCATCGGCCTCCCGCACCGGCAGCTGCACCACATGCGCGGCGTGGGCCTGTTGGCCATTGACGGTCTTCTCCAGCGGCCAGTCGGCGATCACCGGCAGGCGCACGCCCATGTCCAGTTGAAGCCGCGAAACGCGCGGTTCCTCCGGGGTGTAGGCGGTGAACGCCGTGGCGCCGGTGACCACGCGGTAAGGAGCGCGTTGACCGTAGCCGAGCACGGTGTCGGCGTCACCGATACCCACGAAACGCTTCTCGATCCACGCCGAATAGCGCTCGCTGGCGATGAACAGCCAGCGCCCATCAGCGCTTTCATGCAGCACCGCCACCGCGTCGCCGGGGAACAGCGCCGACTCCTGGAAGCGGTCGATGTCGGTGTCGCCCTGGCCGCTGAACACCCGCAGCGTGGTGGGGAACGCACGCAGCGCAGCGCGATGGGTGACCAGGCCGTACTGCAGGGGGCGCTGCGCCGGTATCGCCTCCAGCGCGAGATTGGCCAGGGTGTCACTGCGCTGCCGGTCGCTGATGGTCTTGCCATCCTGGCCATACAGCGTGCGCTCCGGCCACCTGGACAGCGACTGGATGCTGCCCAGCACCTGGGCGCGGGGCAGCTGCGCCGGCAACGCGCGCAGATCGTGGATGGCAGCATCCTCGGCACGCATGCGGGCGTTCTGCGCAGCGATACCGGCGCGATCGAGGATCACCCGGTCCGGATCAGGCAGGCGATCGGCCCAGAAGCCGGGATCGAGATAGGCCTCGCGCAAGGCGATGACCCCGCCGAAATCGGCGGCGGGCGCAGCACGCGGCGCCTCGGCCCATGCCGGCGTCAGCGTGGTCGCAAGGACCGCCGCCAACACGGCGCGGGGCAGCCAGCGGGACCGCACGGGGCGGTGGGGGGAAGCCTGGATCATCACGCGGTCACCCTCCTCGGAAGCATCAGGAATATTTATTCCTTTTTTCGGCGAAAGCAAGAATAAATTATTGACCGGCTATCAGGCCCGTGTTACACAGCGATTACCCCACCCGCACCTTGGGAAGTGTCGCCGTGGATCCTGTGTTGCGCAAACCGCGATTGCCTCTGCCTGCTGTCTGGTGCCTGTGCGCTGGCCTGCTGGCAACGCCGTGGGGGCTGGCCGCCGCGCCGGCCGCGCTGCCGACGGTGATCGCCGGGATCGACCGCGGTGCGTTCGCGCAGGCCGAGGGCGACATCGCCGCGGCGCTGCAGGATCCGCGCCTGTCGGCAGCGGACCGTCAGGCCTATGCCTTCGAGCGCGAACGCATGCGTCGCATTCGCCTGGACTTCACCCTGGATGCGATGGCTGCCAAGGCACAGCTGCGCAAGCAGATCCCCGATCTTCGCGATGAGGAGTTCGCACGCTGGGAGGCGGCCGGCCTGATCGAACACCTGGATATCGATGGCCAGCGCCGCTACTTCAAACGCGCGCCATCCAACCTGTTCCGCATCAGCGCCGAGGCGCGTGCCCGGCGCTCGCCCGATGCCCCGGCGGCGAAGGACGGCCCCTACGAGCACCTGCACCCGCACCACGAGGAGATTCTCGCTGCCGCCCGCGCCACGGGCGCGACCAGCCTGGTGCCACGTCGTATCGAGGTCACGCAGTCGCTGGTGGTCAAGCCCGACGCCGTGCCTGCCGGGCAAACCATCCGTGCGTGGATTCCGTATCCGCGCACGATTACCGGCCAGCAGAAAGACATCACCTGGATCGCGAGTACGCCCGCCGGCGCGCAGGTAGCGCCTGAAGCCACTCTGCAGCGCACCGCCTACCTGGAGCGCAAGGCAGTGGCCGGTACGCCCACCGAGTTCCAGATCCGCTATGCGGTCACCGTCTATGCCCGGCACATCGTGATCGATCCTGCCAAGGTCCAACCCACGCCGGACGATCCTACGCTGACGCCATACCTCGCCGAGCAGGCGCCGCACATCGTGTTCACCCCGGCGCTGCGCGCGTTTTCGCAGCAGGTGGTCGGCGCGGAGACCGATCCATACCGGATCGTGCAGAAGCTGTTCGACGCGGTGGACGCCATTCCGTGGGCCGGTGCGCGCGAGTACGCGACGATCTCCAACATCAGCGATTACGCCCTGCACGCCGGCCACGCCGACTGTGGGCAGCAGACGCTGCTGCTGATCGCCCTGCTGCGCTTGAACGGCATCCCCGCGCGCTGGCAATCGGGCATGGTGTATTCGGACGATGCGGTCGGCTATACCAATCTGCACGATTGGGGCGCGGTGTATCTGGCGCCGTACGGATGGGTGCCGATGGATGTCACCACCGGGCGGCTGGACAGCCCGCAGCCGGCACTGCGTGATTTCTACCTGGGCGGGCTGGACGCGTACCGCATCGCCTTCAACGACGACTACGCGCAGCCACTGGTCCCGGCCAAGCAACATTTCCGCTCCGACACGGTGGACTCCCAGCGCGGTGAGGCCGAGTGGTCCGGCGGCAACCTGTACTTCGATCAATGGAATTACGACGTCCAGTCGCACGTAGTGCCACTGGAGGCAACGCGGTAAACGGCGGTACCCACGATTCCACATCTGCAGGAGAGAGCAGGGAATGAATGCACATCGATTGAAGCGCGCGGCGTTGTATGCCGCACTCGGGGTATGTCTGGGCACGTTGGTGCCGATGGGCGCCTCGGCACAGACTGTCAGCGGTGCGGTGGCCGGGCGTGCGACCGCGGGTGACCAGGTCACTGTGGTCAGCACGGCTACCGGCCTCACCCGCACGGTCACCGCCAGCGCCGATGGAAGCTATCGCCTTGGCCAACTGCCGGTGGGCGACTACCAGCTGCAGGTCAGCCGCGATGGCCAGGCGCTGGGTGAGCCCTTCGCAGTCAGCGTGGCAGTCGGCGGCACCACCACGGTGAACCTGGCCAGCAGCGGGGGTGTTGTCAATCTTGATGCGCTGCAGGTGGTCGGTACCCGTGTGGTCAACCGCGTGGATGTGTACTCCACCGAGACCTCGTTCAACGTCAACCGCCAGGAGCTGTCGCGCCTGCCGGTGGCGCAGGACCTCTCGGCGGTGGCGCTGCTGGCACCGGGCGTGGTGGGCGGCAACTCCTCCTTCGGTGGTCTGTCCTTCGCCGGTTCCTCGGTGGCCGAGAATGCCGTCTTCATCAACGGCCTGAACGTTACCGACATGTACACCCGCCGCGGCTTCTCCAGCGCGCCGTTCGGGTTCTTCAACGAATTCCAGGTCAAGACCGGTGGCTACTCGGTCGAGTTCGGGCGCTCCACGGGCGGGGTGATCAATGCGGTGACGCGCTCGGGCACCAACGAGTTCCAGGGCGGCGTGGAAGTCACCGCCGAACCGAGCGCACTGCGCTCCAGCCCGCGTGACCATTTCCATCGCGACGGCACGCCGCACTCCTATGCCAGCCGCGACAACAACTCATTCCTGAAGACCAACGTCTGGGGCTCCGGCCCGATCATCAAGGACAAGCTGTTCCTGTTCGCGATGTATGAAGACCGAAACGACACCGGCCACAACACGTCCTCCGATGCGCTGACCTGGTTCAAGAACAAGAGCGACAACGGCTTCTGGGGCGCCAAGCTGGACTGGAACATCAACGACAACCACAGCCTGGCGCTGCTGGCGTTTTCCGATGAGGGCGAGATCACCAACGGCTCGTACAACTACGATTGGGATGATGATCAGATCGGTGCGTGGGGCGGCGATTCGGTCACCGAGACCGGTGGCAAGAACTGGTCGGCGACCTATACCGGCCACTTCGGCGAGAACTTCACCGCGCGCGCCATGGTGGGCGAGAACAACCAGCGCGCCTTCACCCGTTCCTCGCTGGATGAGGCCTGCAGCCCGGTGTTCACCGATGCCAGCTACGCCTCGCGGCTGGGCAAGCTCAACGGCCTGCGCGCCGGCTGCCATCCCACTGGGGCCGCGGTGGCCGAGCGCGATGATACGCGCGAGGTCGCACGCCTGGACTTCGAATGGCAGCTGGGCACACACCTGCTGCGCTTCGGTGTTGACCGCGAGCTGATGACCACCGAACAGTCCACCCGTTACCCGGGCCCGACCCAGCTCAGCTACACCGCCTACGTCGCCCGGCCGGGGGATGAAGTGTGGGATGGCGCCAACGCCTATGTGCCGGCCGGCGTGACCGAGATGCTGCGCGCACGCAACCGCGTGTCCGGTGGCACCTTCGAGACGGAAGCCAACGCGTTCTACCTCGAAGACATCTGGAACATCACCCCGAACCTGATGTTGAACCTGGGTGTGCGCTGGGACCGCTTCGAGAACCGCACCGCCGATGGCGATGCCTTCATCAAGATGGACGACCTGATCGCGCCGCGCTTCGGCTTCTCGTGGGACATGAAGGGCGACGGCAGCACCAAGCTGTTCGGCAACGCCGGCCGCTATTACCTGCCGGTGACCAACAACATCAACGTCAACTTCGCCGGCGGCCTCACCGACGAATATTCCTACTACGTGCTCAACGGATGGCAGCAGCAGGCCAACCCGGTCACCGGCGCACCGTACATGGCCCCGGTGATCGGCCAGCAGATCGGCCCGGTCGATACCCGCATGAACACCGGTGCGGCCGATCTGCGTCAGAGCGTGGACAAGGACCTGAAGGCGGTCTACCAGGACGAGTACATCCTCGGTTTCCAGACCATGATCAACCAGGCCTGGTCATGGGGCGTCAACGCGACCTACCGCAAGATGGACCGCGCGCTGGATGACATGCGCATCAACCACACCCCGTGCGGCCCGACCGGCACCACCCTGTGGCCGATCGCCAACCCGGGCGAGAGCCTGACGATCTGGGGCGACTCCAGCATCGGCTGCGCCACCGAAGGCTGGATCACCATCGACACCGCCAAGGATGGCTACCGCAAGGGCGGCAGCCTGGAAGTGGTGGGCTATTCCAAGCCCAAGCGCACCTACAAGGCGCTGGAATTCCAGATCGACCGCGCGTGGGATGAGAAGTGGCTGTTCAACGCGTCCTACCTGTGGTCGCGCAGCGATGGCAACTTCGAAGGTCCGGTCAATTCGGATACCAACTACGGTGACACCGGCATGGTCCAGCACTGGGATCATCCGTCCAACAACCAGCGCTATGGCCCGCTGTTCAACGACTTCCGCCATCAGTTCAAGTTCCGCGCCGCCTACGCGCTGAACGAGCAGTGGTCGTTCGGCACCACGCTGCAGGTGTTGTCCGGTGGCCCGATCACCGCCTTCGGCGTGATGTGGCCCAACGACACCGTGGCCGGTGGCAGCACCTCCAGTGAGGGCAGCGGCGGCGGTACCGGCTGGCTGTGCGTGGCCAACTGCTCGGGTGCGTACAACCAGCGCCAGTTCGAGTACAGCCCGCGCGGCGCCTTCGGTCGCCTGCCGTGGACCTGGACCATGGGCGCCAACGTCACCTGGCGGCTGCCGGTGGAGGGCATCGACCTGAGCGCGCGCCTGTCGGTCTACAACCTGTTCAACAACCAGACCGTCATCAACGTGCACCAGCGTTATGAAGCCCAGCCGGGCCAGGTGCGTGAGAACACCTTCAACACCGGCACCCGCTGGCAGGCCCCGCGGTACACGCAGCTGATGGTGACCTGGAACTTCTGATCCGGCCTGCACGTGGCAGGTGCTGACGGTGAGTCGGCACTTGCCTTCCACGGGCGGCTTCGGTTGCACGCCCTGAGGTCATGACGAGGGACTCCATGCCATCTGCATCTTCAACATCCAGGTGCAGTCGCCTGCTGCTGGCGCTGTCATGCAGTCTGGCGGCGTTGCCCGTCGCAACAGCCGCCAATGCCGATCCCGCCGACACCTTCAATCGCCTGCTCGATCAGACGGTCGCCCACGAACAGCTGCCGGGCATCGCCATGGCTGTCGTCGACGATGGCAACCCCGTCTTCATCGGCACCCGCGGCGAGCGCCGCGCCGGGCAGGGTGAGGCCATCAACCCGGACACCCTCTTCAAGATCGCCTCCAACAGCAAGGCGATGACCGCCGCACTGCTGGCGCGCCTGGTCGACCGCGGTGCACTGCGCTGGGACGACCCGGTCATCAAGCACCTGCCGCAGTTCCGCATGCATGACCCATCGGTGACGCAGCAGATGCAGGTCCGCGATCTGCTGATCCACAACAGCGGCCTGGGCCTGGGGGCGGGCGATCTGATGCTGTGGCCTGAGCCGAACCGCTTCACCCGCCAGGACATCATCGCCGGGTTGGCCCATCTCAAACCGGTCACCAGCTTCCGCAGCGGCTATGCCTACGACAACCTGATGTATGTGGTTGCCGGCGAAGTCGCCGCGGCGGCAGGGGGCAAGCCTTACGATCAACTGCTGCGCGAGGAGGTGTTCGTGCCGCTGGGCATGGACCGCTGCCAGGTCGGCGCGTGGTCGGTCGCAGCGGTCGGCAACGTCGCCCAGCCGCACACGCGGCAAGACGGCCGCAACGTGGTGCGCGGTGCCGATGGTGACACCAGCGCCGATCTGACCTCGATGGCCGCCGGCGGCATTCGCTGCAGCCTGCGCGACATGACCCGCTGGATGCAGGTGCTGCTCGATCCGGCGCTCGTGCCCGGCTGGCTGAGTACCGCGCAGCGGCGCGCGCTCTGGACCGCGCACATGCCGATGCCGCTGGGCGAACGCCAACGCCGCTGGGATAACGCGCATGTGTCTGCCTACGGCTATGGCTGGCGACTGTCGGACATGGATGGGCAGTGGAAGGTGGCCCACACCGGCACGCTGTCGGGCATGTATTCCTCGCTGGCGCTGCTGCCGGACCGCAAGATCGGCGTGGTGATCCTGATCAACAGCGACGCCGAAGACGCCCGCACCGCACTGATGCAGGCAGCATTGAAGCATTACACCGCACCGGCGGACGGTGCCGACGTGGATCACTATCTGACCCTGCTGCAACGCGAGCGCGCCGCGCGCCGCGATGCGGGACAGGTACGGCCGGATACCCGCGCGCGCCAACCGGCCTCGCTACGTGTGACCGCCACCGCGCACGGCCGTTATCGCGATCCGTGGTTGGGCGAGGCGCTGCTCTGCCCGGAGCAGGGTGCGCTGCGTTTCAGTGTCGACAAATCCCCCCTGCTGCGGGGTCAGGTCATGCAGCTCGGCGCGCGCTGGCTGGTGCAGTGGGATACGCTCGGGGCCGATGCCGAGCCCTGGTTGCAGTTGCAGCCAGGCGCGACGCCCGCGCTGACCTTGGCCCCGATCGATCCGGAGATCGACTTCAGTTATGACTACCAGGACCTGCACTTCACCCGCATCGGCGATTGCCCGTAGCGCACTGCTGCTGGCGTTGCTGGCCGGCAGTGCCCACGCGGCAGCACCCGCGGTGACGATCTCGCCCGCCCGCGACATGGACGAGGCCGGGCTGGTCGACATCCGCACGCTGGCCCCGGCGATCGAACAGGAGATCCGCTACGCCGGCCCCGACAACTTTACCGGCCAGCGCGTGCCCGGCTATGACGCGCCCAAGTGCTATCTGCTCGCCCCGGTGGCGACCGCGCTCGCACAGGTGGAGGCCGACCTGCGGGCAGAGGGCTACGCGCTGCGTCTCTACGACTGCTACCGCCCGGCTCACGCGGTGACGGCTTTCGTTGCCTGGGCACAGGATCCCAATGAGCAGTCGCGCAAGGCCCTGCAGTACCCGGACATCGACAAGCCGGCCCTGCTCGGCGACTACATCGCCGAGACCTCCGGCCACAGTCGGGCTGCGACGGTCGATCTGACCCTGCTCGATTGCCGCGACGGCCCCTGCGCGCCCGTGGACATGGGCACCGACTTCGACTTCTTCGGCCCGCGCGCGCATACCGATGCGCCGGAGATCAGCGCGGCCCAGCGCAGCCACCGCCAGCACCTGCGTCAGGCGATGGCACGGCATGGCTTTGCCAACTACCCGATGGAGTGGTGGCATTTCACCCTGCAGCCCGAGCCGGCGCCGACCACCGCCTACGATGTGCCGGTCCGCTGAGGCGCACCGCTACACTGTGCGCTGACCGCCGGATCGGACCACGATGAATCTGCCGCTGCACCTTGGATTGCTGGGAACGCTGGAGGCAGGGCTGATCGCGCTGCTGGTCGGGCTGCTGGTCTATGCGCTGTGGCATCGGCTGTGCCGCTGGGCAGGCTGGACCGACGGGCATGCGATCGGCTGGGCCTGCGTGATCGCGGTGGTGGCCTCGGCCGGCATCGATGCGTGGAATCTCTTCTACATGGGCATGATGCGGCTCGAGTCGCCGCTGTATGCGCGGTTGTTCCTCGCCGGTATCCACGATCCGAACGAGCTGGGCTCGCGCGTGGTGCTCGAGGTGGCCGGTGCGATCGGTGGTGTTGCACTGGGGTGGCTTTTGTTCAGTTCCCGCTCAGGCGAAAAAAACAGCAACACCGCGTGAGATTGCGTTTGCATCCGGTTAAATCCGGGGCCAATGAATGGGCGCATTACCAACCGCTCACCTGCGGCTAACCACCGCGGTAATGCACGCTTTCGTGGGGGTGGTTAAGACGGCGTGCGCAGGGCGGTTGAGGCCCAATATCGATTCACAAACGGGGTGGCAGTGTGGGGCCGTGCGGAAACAACAGGCCGCGCAATACCTACCAAGGAGACCACCCCAATGACTATTCGCAACCGCAAGCCCCTGATCGCCCTGATCGTCGCCGCAGGCAGTGTGCTGGCCATTCCGGCGATGGCCCAGTCGGCACAGCAGAGTGCCGCGCAGGCGCAGAATCAGGCCGCCCAGGCACAGCAGGCGGCAGCGCAGGCTGGTGATGCAGCAGATACGGCTGCCAACGCGGCGGCGCAGGCCTCCGCGCAGGCCAGTGGTGGCGGTGGCCAGACGTGGGCCAGCGTTGATACCGACGGCAACGGCACCATCAGCAAGGCCGAGGCCCAGGTGAACGCGGGCCTTGCCCAGGTGTTCGACCAGGCCGATACCAACAAGGACGGCGAGCTCTCGCCGGATGAGTACAAGGCGTATGTGGCCGCCCAGCAGGGCAAGCCGGCCGGCAATGGCGCCCAGCAGAGCAAGTAAGGACCGGGGACACCGGTAGCGCAGTGAGGGGGAAAGGGCGGCTTCGGCCGCCCTTTCTTTATGGGCCGCCGGGGTGGGGCCGCTGGGCCGCTGTTGGTAAACTTGGCCGATGATGACTTCCCTGCCCACGCCGCAAGGCGCTATCGGCCTGGTTGGTTTTGACGGTGATGACACGCTGTGGAAGAGCGAGGATTTCTACCGCAAGGCCGAGCAGGACTATCTGGACATCCTGTCGCGCTACATCGACGTGCATGACACGCAGACAGCGCGCCACCTGCTGGAAGTGCAGCAGCGTAATCTTGGCGTGTTCGGCTACGGTGTGAAGGGCATGACCCTGTCGATGGTGGAAGCCGCCATCGAGATCACCAACCAGACCATCAGCGCCCGCGATCTGCAGCAGATGCTCGATATCGGCCACGACACCCTGCGCCACCCGGTCGAGCTGATCGACGGTGTGCGTGAGTCAGTCAGCGAGATCGCCCGCGACTATCCGGTCGTGCTGATCACCAAGGGCGACCTGTTCCATCAGGAGGCCAAGATCAAGGTGGCCAACCTGCGCGACCTGTTCCCGCGGATCGAAATCGTCTCCGAGAAAGACCCGGAAACCTACGCCCGCGTGCTGGAGGAGTTCGATCTGCCGATCAAGCGGTTCGTGATGGTCGGCAATTCGCTGCGCTCGGACATCGAACCGGTGATCACCCTGGGCGGCTGGGGTATCCACACCCCGTACGCGGTGACCTGGGCGCACGAGACCCAGCACGGCGTGGCCGATGACGAGCCGCGCATGGTCGATGCCCCGACCGCCTTTGATTGGCCGCAGGCGCTGCGGACCATCGAAGCCAAGGCCGCACAGGCCGGATGATGCGCGCAGGCCTGCTCGCGCTGCTGCTGCTGATGCTGCCCTGGGCAGCCGTGGCCGAGCAGACCCCGGAGAAGTCCGCCGCCTACGTGGTGGACACCGGCGATGCCTGGGTGGACACCCAGCTGCAGGACATCAACCACTACGCCGAGCGCTATCCGGACAGCTTTCTGGATGAGGTCTCACGCTATGCCGGCGTCTCGCGCGGCTACATCGCCGCGCTGATGCACACCCACGGCTGGCAGGCCGGCGACATCTACTTCGCCTGTTTCTGGGCGCACGTGATCGAACGTTCCTGTCGCGAGAGCGTGCAGGTGTGGTCGCGCGCGGTGCCGGAAGAGGGCGAGGCCAAGCGCTGGGAGGCGGTGGTGGGCGAGCTGCCGGTCACGCCGACCAACCTGCACTGGCGCGCCCTGCGCCACGCCATTGTCGCCAGCCATGACCACTGGGACCGCCCGGTGACGCTCGACGCGACGCTGCAGCGCCAGCTCGGCAACCGCGAGCAGCGCCAGCGTGCGGCGAGCAGTCCCACGCCACCCGCGCGCTGAGGGACTTCTTTGTTGCTGTGCAGATCGCGGTAACCGCCGCCCTCGGCGACAATGCAGCGCTTGCTGCACCTTCCCCCGTGATCCGTTGCCGAGTACGTCATGAGCACCGACCGTTTCGTTTCACCCGACGATATCCGCAGCCTGTTCGCCCAGGCGATGTCCACCATGTACCGCACCGAGGTGCCGCTGTACGGCACGCTGGTCGACCTGGTGGCCGAGATCAACGACGCCGTGCTGACCGCCACTCCAGCGCTGGCCGAGCAGTTGGATCGCACCGATGAACGCGCCCGTCTGGATCAGGAGCGCCATGGCGCGATCCGGGTCGGCACGGCGGAAGAACTGGCCACGCTGGGCCGCTTGTTCGCGCTCATGGGCATGTACCCGATCGGCTATTACGACCTCTCGGTGGCCGGCGTGCCGGTGCATTCCACGGCCTTCCGCCCGCGCACCGCGCAGGCGCTGGCGCGCAATCCGTTCCGGGTATTCACCTCGCTGCTGCGGCTGGAACTGATCGAGAACGCCGCGCTGCGTGAGCAGTCCGCCGCCATTCTTGCCGAGCGACGGATCTTCACCGACACCGCGCTGGCCTTGATCGCGCAGGCCGAACGCGACGGCGGCCTCGACGAAGCCGACGCGCGCCGCTTCGTCATCGAAGCGCTGGAGACCTTCCGCTGGCACGGCGATGCCACGGTCTCGCTGGCCACCTACCACGCGCTGCACGACGCGCACCGGCTGATTGCCGATGTGGTCAGCTTCCGCGGCCCGCACATCAATCACCTGACCCCGCGCACGCTGGACATCGACGCTGCGCAGGACGGCATGCTCGCCCGCGGCATCGACGCCAAGGCCGTGATCGAAGGCCCGCCACCGCGCCGCTGCCCGATCCTGCTGCGCCAGACCAGCTTCAAGGCGCTGGAAGAGACCGTGCACTTCCCCTCCGGCGACGCTGGCGATGCCGGCACGCACACCGCGCGCTTCGGTGAGATCGAACAGCGTGGCCTCGCACTGACGCCCAAGGGCCGCGCGCTGTATGACCAGCTGCTTGCGCAGGCGCGCGACAGCGGTGGCGCCGGCAGCACCGGCCAGGATTACCCGACCCGCCTGGCCGCGGCCTTCACTGCTTTCCCGGATGACCACGACACCCTGCGTCGCGAGGGCCTGGGGTACTACCGCTATGCACTGACCGATGCCGGTCGTGCCAACCCGGGTGCGGTGGGTGATCTCCCGGCCGAAGCGCTGATCGCCGCCGGCCTGGCCAGCGCCGACCCGATCGTCTACGAGGATTTCCTGCCGGTCAGCGCCGCGGGCATCTTCCAGTCCAACCTCGGCGGCGACGAACAGCGCGCCTACGCCGCACATGCCAACCGCGATGCCTTCGAGCAGGCGTTGGGCATCAAGGTGGAGGACGAGTTCGAAATCTACGCGCGGTTGCAGGCCGAGTCGCTGGCGAGCCTGCGTAACGCCTGACGGAAGGTGCCGGCCAGCGGCCGACACTACCCTCGGACGATTACGCCTTCATCGTCCCGGTATCCAGCCAGCGCTGGTGCCACGACAGCGCTTCGGGCAGCAGATGCGGGGTGTGCTTGCCATAGCTCTCGCGGCTGGCGCGGTCGAAGTAGTCGTTCAACTGGTCGCGGAAATCCGGATGCGCGCAGTTGTCGATCACCACCCGCGCCCGCTTGCGCGGGGTCAGGCCGCGCAGGTCGGCCAGGCCTTGTTCGGTGACGATCACCGACACATCGTGTTCGGTGTGATCCACATGGCTGACCATCGGCACGATCGCCGAGATACTGCCGTTCTTCGCTGTTGAAGGACTCAGGAACGCGGACAGGAAACCGTTGCGCGCGAAGTCGCCCGAGCCGCCGATGCCGTTCATGATCCGGCTGCCCATCACGTGGGTCGAGTTGACGTTGCCGTAGAGGTCAGCCTCGATCATGCCGTTCATGCCGATGCAGCCCAGGCGGCGCACCAGCTCCGGATGGTTCGAGATTTCCTGCGTGCGCATGATGATGCGCTCGCGGTAGAAATCGATGTGTTCCTTGAAGGTCTCATTCGCCTGCGGGCTCAGCGCGAAGCCGGTGCACGAGGCGTAGCTCAGCACGCCATCGCGCAGCAGATCGAGCATGCCGTCCTGGATCACCTCGGTGAACGCGCTCAGATCGCGGAAGCCGCTCTTGGCCAGCCCGGCCAGCACCGCGTTGGGGATGTTGCCCACGCCGCTCTGCAGCGGCAGCAGGTTGGCCGGCAGGCGGCCTTTGGCCACCTCGTGCTTGAGGAACTCGATCAGGTACTGCGCGATCTGCTCGCTGGTGGTGTCGATCGGGCTGAAGGGGCTGTTGCGGTCCGGGCCGTTGGTGCGTACCACCGCCACGATCTTGTCCGGGTCGCAACGCAGCGCGGTCTCGCCGATGCGCTCGTTGGCGTGCACCAGCGGAATCGGCTTGCGGTGCGGCGGCAGCGCGGTGCCGTAGTAGATGTCGTGCATGCCGTCCACGCCGGCCGGCTGCCATTCGTTGACCTCGACGATCACCTTCTTGGCCAGGTCCAGCCAGGTCTTGTTGTTGCCGACCGAGGTGGAGGGCACCAGCGAGCCGTCCTCGCGGATCGCCGAAACCTCGATCACCGCGGTGTCGATATCGCCGTAAAAGCCGAACCACACGTGCTGGGCCACATGGCTCAGGTGGATGTCGATGTAATCCAGCTTGCCCTCATTGATGCGGTTGCGCGCATCCGGGTCGCTCTGGAAGGGCATGCGCATCGCGATGCCATCGGCCTTGGCCAGCGCGCCATCCAGCTCCGGCGCGGTCGAGGCGCCCGTCATCAGGCTGATCTGGAAGGGCAGGCCCTGGGCGTGCACCGCCTCGATTCGCTGCGCCAGCGCAACCGGCACCGCCTTGGGATAACCTGAACCGGTAAAGCCGCTCATGGCGACGGTTTCACCCGGTTGGATCAGGGCGGCGGCAGCTTCGGCGGAGACAACGCGGTCACGCAGACGCGCGTTTGCAATGCGATCGACAGACATGACGACAACGTTTCTGGGGGGATCCCCATTATCGGCGATCCACGCAGGCGCAGGGGTTCTACCTTGGTGGGATGGCGTTTTCACACCACTGCCTCCCTGTTCAGGTATTCGGCCTTCTTCTGTACCCGCAAGTATTGTTTTGCAGTGCAGCGTGCAAGTTCGTCGCCGACCCTAGAAGATCGACCTGCATCCCGACGTGGGGGAGGGAGCAGAGCCCGCTGGCAGTTCGCTGCAAGCGGGCTTTTTTATGTCTCGCCTCCGGTGAACACGCGGCGTGCGCTGCGGGGCGACCCGCGCCGGGCATAATCCCCCCATGCCGATTTCCGACCTTGCCGCGCCCGCGCGCGTCCCCGACGCCCTTGCTCCCCTGGTTGATCGCGCCCTGGCGCGCCTGGCCCTGTCGCTGGGCGATGGCGGTCATTGGCCGCCCCCGGCGCCGGTCCTCGACACCCTGCGCGCGCTGGCCGTCACCAGCGACTTCGCCATCGATACCTTGTGCCGCCAGCCGGCGCTGTTGTCGCATCTCACCCAGGACGGCTGCCCCCCGCTGCCCCTGCCGGAACTGGATCCGCTGCAGCCCAGCGAATGGCAGCAGCGCCTGCGCCGCTACCGCACCGCCGCCTCCACCCGCCTGATCTGGCGCGACCTGACCGGGCAGGATGACGTGCCGGCCACGCTTGCCGGTGCCACCCGCTTGGCGGAGGAGTGCCTGCAGTTGGCTCTCTCCGCGCTGGAGCAGGAATTTACCGGCCGCCATGGCGTGGTCCGCGCGGCGGACGGCAGCGCGCAGCAACTGGTCGTGTTTGGGCTGGGCAAGTTGGGCGGTGGTGAACTCAATTTCAGTTCGGACGTGGATCTGGTCTACGCCTACCCCCAAGGCGGCGAATCCGATGGCGCGCGCCCGCTCGCTGCTGAGGAATACTTCGCACGCCTTGGCCAGCGCCTCGCGCGGTTGCTCGATGACACCACCGTGGATGGCTTCAGCCACCGCGTCGATCTGCGCCTGCGTCCCTTCGGCAATGCCGGTCGCGTGGCGCTGTCGTTCGCCGGCATGGACCAGTACTTCCAGCGCGAAGGCCGCGACTGGGAGCGCTATGCCTGGCTCAAGGCGCGTGCCGTCGCCGGTGATATCGCGGCGGGTGAAGCGTGGCTGCAGACGTTGCGCCCGTTCGTCTACCGCCGCTATCTGGATTTCACCGCGCTCGATGGCCTGCGCGAGATGAAGGCCGCGATCACCGCCGAAGTGTCGCGCCGCGAGATGCACGATGACATCAAGCGTGGCCCCGGCGGCATCCGCGAAATCGAATTCCTCGCGCAGGCCCTGCAGCTGATCCGGGGCGGCCGCGAAGCCCCACTGCGCGAGCGTCGTCTGCTGCACGCGCTGCCGGCGCTGGTCGCCTCCGGCCAGATGGCCGAGCAGGACGGCGCCGACCTGCTGCATGCCTACGGGTTCCTGCGTCGCTTGGAAAACCGCCTGCAGATGCTGCGCGACGCACAGACGCATGCGTTGCCCACCGACACCACTGACCGCCTGCGCATCGCCAGCGGACTCGGTTACGAGGATTGGGACGCGCTGGTTGCCGCGCTGGATGTGCAGCGCGAGCGCGTCAGCACCGAGTTCGCCGCGCTGCTCGCGCCGCGCCGTGGCCAGGCCGCGCCGGATGCGCTGGCCAGCTACTGGCGTGGGCTGCCCGACAACGGCAGTGCCGAGGTGCTGGCCGAAGCCGGCTTCTTCGATGCCGGCAGCGCCGATCAATCGCTGCGTGATTTCGCGCAGAGCTCCGGCGTGAAGTCGCTGTCCGATGCCGCGCGTGCGCGCTTGGACCGCGTGCTGCCGGCGCTGCTGCACGCCGCCACCCGCTCACCGCAGCCGGATGCCGCGCTCAAGCGCGTCCTCGGTCTGCTGCAGGCGATCCTGCGCCGGACCAGTTATCTCGCCCTGCTCGACGAACAGCCCAGCGCATTGGCGCGCCTGGTCGACGTGCTTGCACGCAGCGCGCTGCTGGCCGAGCGTCTGGCGGCGTATCCCTTGTTGCTCGACGAACTGCTCGATGTGCGCGTCTCCGGCCCGATGCCGGATGCCGCGGGCATGCAGGCCGAGTGCGCTGTCGCGCTGGCGATCGACGATCCCGAAGCCGCGCTGCGCCTGCTCAACGAGACCCGTCTGGCGCTGAGCTTCCGCATGGCGATGGCCACGCTGGATGGCCGTCAGCGCGCTGTCGATACCACCCGTCAACTGGCCGAGCTTGCGCAGGCGGTGGTGGTCACGGTGCTCGCGCTGGTGCAGGCCGACATGCAGCGCCAGCACGGCGGCATTCCCGGCGGACGTTTCGCCATCATCGGTTACGGCAGCCTGGGCGGACTGGAGCTGGGCTTCGGCTCGGACCTGGATTTGGTCTTCCTGCACGATCACCCGGCCGATCAGGACAGTAGCGACGGCCCACGCCCGCTGGATCCCGGCCGTTGGTACGCGCGCCTGGCGCAGAAGGTGATGGCGATGCTCGGCGCGGTCACCGCCGCCGGCCGCCTGTACGACATCGACGTGCGGCTGCGCCCCGATGGCGGCAAAGGCGCGCTGGTGTCCTCACTGGCCAGCTACACCGAATACCAGCGCGAACGCGCCTGGACCTGGGAGCATCAGGCACTGGTGCGTGCCCGCGCCATTGCCGGCGATGACTCGCTGTTGGCCGACTTCGAACGTGTGCGCGCGCAGACGCTGGCGCGCCCGCGCGACAACGCGGTGCTCTACACCGACGTGCTCAAGATGCGGGCGCGCATGCGTGCCGAACTGGACCGCAGCGATGCCGCACGGCTCGATCTCAAGCAGGGCGCCGGTGGCATTGTCGATCTCGAATTCCTGCTGCAGACCGGCGTGCTCGACAGCGCCGGCACGCACCCGCAGGTGGTGCAACCGCGCGATACCCCCAGCCTGATCGACGCGCTGGCCGACATCGCCTGGCTGCCTGGCGGCACTCGCGATGGCCTGCACGAGGCGCATGCGGCGCTGCTGGATGTGGGCCTGGCCTGCACGCTGGACCGCCGCCCGCGCCTGGCGCCACCGACACCGGCATTGGAAGCGGCACGCGCGATGATCACCGCGGCAAGCGATGCGGCGGGGTTGCCGTTCCAGGTGCGGATCGACGTTGTCAGCTGACGGCGGTTTGTCCGGTCATGGCCTCGCGGTGCTCTGGCACCGGTAGTGGACGATCGGCGCCCAATGTCACAACGCGCGCGGTGCCATCTTCCACAGCAACGCGCGGAACGGCGCCAGCAGGAACACGCCGATCATCAACTTCACCGCCAGATCGCCCAGCGCCCAGCTCACCCACGGCAGGCTGGAACCGGCGAAGGCGATGCTCCAGAAAATCGTCGTATCCAGCGTTGCGCTGCAGGTGGTCGCCACCATCGGCGCGCGCCACCAATGCCCACGGCGCAGCCGGTCGAACACGGTGATGTCCAGCAGCTGCGCGGCGATGAAGGCCAGGCACGAGGCCACCGCGATCCGCGGCGTGGCGATCCAGATCGACAGCAGTACCGCCAGCGCAAAGCCCGCCCAGGCCACCTTGCGCGCGGCCTGCGGCCCGAAGCGGCGATTGATCAGGTTGCTCACCAGGAACGCCACCGGGTAGCTGAAGGCACCCCAGGTCAGCCAATCGTTGATCGGGTACTGCACCAGCACGTTCGAGCCCAGCACCACCGCGCCCATGGCCAGCACGGCCAGCAGCAGCGAGCGCGTGGTCAAGGGGGCAAAGGCGATGGCAGGACGCGCGGACATGGCGAGCCGGGGACGTTGGGGGAAGCGGCGGATTATCCGGGCTTGGCCACCCCAGGGCCAGCCCGGGCCGGTTCAGTCAGAAGCGTTCGCTCATGCTAGTGGCCGCCGCATCGCGGGTCGGCAGGAACGCCAGCGCGGTGCCGTCGGCATCGGCGACCATCCAACCCGCGCCGGCCGGGGTCGGGGTGAAGTCCAGCACATCGCCCACCTTCACGCCCGCCGCAGGGTTGTCGGCGCGCGCCGGCCACGCCACCACTGCGGGCGCATCCGGGGCCTGTGGGTTCTTCAGCTCCACCTCGTAACTGCCGTCGGGTTGAGGCGCTATGCGCTCCACGGTGAGCGGCGGCATCGGGCCGGCCTTCTGCCGCTTCGCGGCCCGGGCGGCACGGTTGTGCGGCATGGAGGCGTCATGCAGCTCGCTGACTCCCAGCGCACTGAGCCAGACCGGTGCGGTGATCACCGCCAGGCTCACCACCGAGGTTGTGAGGACGCTGCTGGTGACCGGTGAGGCGTGGCCGAATTTCTGGGCGCTGGCGGGCAGGCTGGCAGCCAGCAGGGCCAGCGCCAAGGCCGACGCGCGGCCCAGCGACACGACGGACCGGTAGCGGCCCCGGCTCACCAGCGTTCGCTCGATTGACTGGACTGCGCTGCAGCCGCCTCGGTCGGCAGGAACGCCAACGCGGTGCCCTCGGCGTTGGCCACCGTCCAGCCGGCGCCGCCTGGCGACGGCGTGAAGTCCAGCACGTCGCCGACCTTGACCGTCTCGGCCGGGTTGTCCGTGCGCGCCGGCCAGGCCAGCACGGCCGGCTCGGTCGGCGCCTGCGGGTTCTTCAATGCGAGTTGCACGCCACCTTCTGCGGTGTGTTCCACCTTCTCCACCGTCAGCGGCGGCAGGGGCGCGGCCTTCCTTGCTTCGGCACGGGCGCGGCTGCGTCGGGCCGAGCCGTCGCTGGCCTTGCTCAAACCGGCCGAGACCAGCCAGACCGGTGCGGTGATCACCACGACACTCATCACCGAGGTGACGATCGCGCTGCTGGCGACCGGGTGCTGGGTGCTGAACTCCTGCGCCGATGCCGGCAGGCCGGAGGCGCACAGCGCAACAGCCAGCAGCGGCGAAACGGCAAGGCGGGAAATCCATGTCATCGGGTACTCCTGTGTCACTTCGACGTGGGGAAACAGTATGCCTGCGGCGCGTTCGGCTGCAGCACACTCATGGTTTGGGCGGGGCCATGCCCTTGACCGGCACATGCGGCACGGCCAGTTCCTGCTGCAGGCTGCTGCGCAGCTGCAGGAAATCAAAGATCGATTCCACCGTCACCACCGAGTAGTTGCCGGAAATGCGCTCGCTGGCCGGGTGGTCGGTGACGGCGGCATTGGGCACGAAGAAGCGCGCGCCGAGCCGCTTGGCCACGCCGATGTGCAGCGTGCTGGGTGTATACATGTGCCGCTGCAGCCATTGCTGCGCCTGGGTTCGGTTGACGATCAGGGTGCGCTCTTCCACCTGCGCCATCGCCGCGCCCAGTACTTCCAGGATCCACTGGTTGGAATTCTGGTACTCGGTGCGGAACGGATACGCCACCACGCTGTAGCGCGCTTCATGCAGCGCCTTTGCCTGGATCGCCGGCTGGGTGAGCATCGCCTTGAGTGCATCGCGCAGCGCAGGCGTCGGTACGCCGATGCGCAGGTCGGTATGGCTGGAGGTCTCGCCGATGAAAGTGGCCACGCCCTCGCGGAACAACTGCGATTCTGCGGTCTTGCACGGATTGAGCAAGTGCACCGCGCGCCACTGCCCATCGTCTTCGCGCAGCAGGAAGGCCAGATGACTGTGGCGCAGGCCGTACTTGCTCAGGTCCTGGCCACCGCGGGCGATCAGCACCACGTCCACGCCATCGAGTGCATCCAGCGCGTCGGTCGTGGCCAGGGCCACATCGAACATGGAGGCCAACGCTGCCGGCGTGGGATAGCGTTCGGTGCACTGCGGTTCGGCCTGCGCGGTCAGCGCAGCGCCCAGCAATACAGCACACAGCAGCGCGGGGTGCAGGCGCTTGATCAGCGCGGCGCAGGGTACATCCATGTCACGCAGTCTCCGGCGGCACCGGCCGCGGCCGCATCATAGCGCTGTGCGACAGCGTCAGGCCTGAATCCCCAACCGCGCCCGTACTTCATCGGCAACGCGCGTGGTCTCGCGCAGCGGTTCGATGCGGCCCTGCGTCTGCCAATCCAGCCAACGCGGTTGCAACCGGCCCCGTTCGCGCAGCGCGTGCTGGAAGTGCGCCAGCCGCCCCTGCGCTTGGTCGGCCAGTGCCACGGCGACCGGCATGCGCGTCGCGCACGCTTCAGAAAGCAGGTTCACCGAATCCGGCGAGACCACCACACGGTTGGCCCACCCCAGCAGCCCGGCATAGGGATTCACGCCGTCGCCGCCATCGCCCCAGATCACATTCGGCACATCGGCGAACGCACTGCGCAACGCTCCGACCAAGGCTGGTGGCGTGCGTCGCGAGGTGGTGGCCAACAGGCTGCCTCCCTCTGCGCGTAGTTGTGAGGCGAGCTGCTGGAACACCTGCACCATGTCCGGTTCGTGCCACGGTGCGTGCGGGGTCGGCCCACCGACCAACAGCGCGGTGCGCGGGCCGGGCAGAGCGCTGAACGCTGCAAAGGCGGCACGTCCGCAGGCCAGCCAGTCATCGTTGACCGGATTGAGACTGCCGAGCAGGGTGAGCACGTTGCTGCCGCGCAGGCGATCATGCTCGGGCACCACCAGCAGGTCCCAGTGGCGTGGGCTGAGGCGAGGGTCGAGGATCTGGACCACCTTGGTGCCACGGCGGCGCAGTTCGCGCAGCGCACCGGCCGCCTGGCGGCCACAGCCAATGGCCAGCTCGGGTACCTCGGCGGCGAGCGTGGCGAAGGCCTCGCCGTAGCCGTTGGCCGCACCCGGTAACCACCGCGGTGCCAGCCAACGCCAGGGCGCGCGCGGGGTAAGCACCAGCGGGCGATGCGCCCCCAGCTTCACTGCCGTGGCCAGGGCCACCGCCTGCCGCACATTGCCGGCACGGCCGTCAGTGATCGTCCAGGGTGGACTCCATCGTTTCACGTATGGCATTAATTCGTTTCAGTCAGGCTGGGTGTTGCAACTGTCGCGACACTCTACACTGCCAGCCTTCGCCGTTCGCGCGGTCGCCCTGCCACGGTAGCCGATGCGCGAACGATTCCCCTTATTTCCGGAGGCTTCATGTCCCACGTCCTTGACGATGCTGCGCTCGATCAGTTGTTCCGTACCGCCCGCACCCAGAACGCCTTCCTTGATAAGCCGGTGGAAGACAGCCAGCTGCAGGCGCTGTACGAGCTGCTGAAGTGGGGGCCGACCGCCGCCAACGGCAGCCCGGCGCGCTTCGTATTCGTGAAATCCCCGGAAGCCAAGGCCAAGCTCGCTCCGGCCCTGTCCGAAGGCAACCACGACAAGACCCTGGCCGCCCCCGTCACGGTGATCGTCGCCTTCGACGAAGACTTCCACGAGAAGCTGCCGTTCCTGTTCCCGCATACCGATGCCAAGGCGTGGTTCGACGGCCCACGTGAAGGCCGTACCGAAGGCGCGTTCCGCAATGGCAGCCTGCAGGGCGCCTACCTGATCCTGGCCGCCCGCGCGCTGGGTCTGGATGCCGGCCCGATGTCCGGCTTCGACAACGCCAAGGTCGACGAAGCCTTCTTCAAGGGCACCGCGATCAAGTCGAATTTCCTCGTCAACCTGGGGTACGGTGACGCCTCGGGCCTGTTCCCGCGGCTGCCTCGCCTGTCCTTCGACGAAGCCGCCCGCATCGCATAAGTGTTACCGCCGGATCGTGGCCCGTCCGTGCGGATGGGCTGCGTGAGCTTTGCTTCTTTTCCCTTCGATTCGAGAGAGACCTGACATGACCGTGACCCGCAAACTGCTGCTGCCGCTCGCCCTGACCCTGTCCATCGCCGCCTGCTCCAAGCCGGCCGACGAAGCCGCTGCTCCGGCCGCTGACGCGCCGGCCGCCACCGAAACCGCCGCCCCGGCTGCGGACGCTGCCGCTGCCGCCCCGGCCGCCGAGGCGATCCAGATCGCTTCGGGCACCTACAAGCTCGACCCGACCCACACCGACGTGCTGGTCCAGTGGAGCCACTTCGGCTTCTCCCACCCGACCGCCCACTTCGGCAGCGCCGAAGGCACCCTGGTGTATGACGCGGCCGACGTGACCAAGTCCACCGTGGAAGTGAAGCTGCCGCTGACCGGCCTGAACAGCTTCACCGCCAAGTTTGACGAGCACCTGAAGAGCGCCGATTTCTTCGACGCCGCCAAGTTCCCGGCCGCCACCTTCAAGAGCACCAAGGTGGAAGCCAACGGCACCAACAAGCTGACCGTCACCGGCGACCTGACCATCAAGGACATCACCAAGCCGGTGACCCTGGATGTCACCATCAACGGCGGCGGCGAGCACCCGATGGCCAAGGTGCCGGCAGCGGGCTTCGATGCCACCACCACCATCAAGCGCAGCGATTTCGGCGTCGGCGCGTACGCCCCGAACGTCAGCGATGAAGTGAACATCCGCATCACCACCGAGGCGACTGGCGAAAAGCCGGCGGCCTGAGTTTCTCCTCACTCGTCGTGAGAAGGCAGAAAGCCCGCCAATTGGCGGGCTTTCTTTTAGGGCGAGCCGGCCAGCGGCCGGCACTACCGTTTCGGGTCAACCCGCCGCCACTTGCGCGATTACCTTGCCCAGCCACAGCGTGGTGAAATCGGTCGGCGTGCGCCGTGCCGGGGCGGTCAAGCCGCTCTCCCGCAGGAACGCATGGGTGGCCTGCGCATAGGCCTGGCGGGCCAGCAACGCGGCCTGTTTCACCGAGGCCTGCTGCTTGCGCAACTGCACGATCTGCAGGCTCGGCTTACCGGGCATCGCATACTTCTGGTAACGGCGCAGCTCATCGGCGACCAGGTCGATATCGATGTTCGCCTGCACCAGCGCGGCCTGCGCGCGGGCCAGCGGCACCAGGGCGGTGCGCAGCGGGGCGATGTTCTCGCCCACGGAAGGCGCCAGCGCCGCCAGGGCGGCATCCAGCGCGGGATCGGCGCGCTCGGCACGGTCGATCAGATCGGTAAGTGCCGAAAGAGAAGAAGCTTGCATGAAAGGCACCGGCACAAAACGCGATTGTCGCATTCGCGGCCGGTGCCCGTCGCGGGCTCAGTCGTCGTGGTGCTCGCTGCCGTGGGCCTTCCAGTAGCCGGTCGAGCGGATCCAGTCCTTCGGCACGCCCAGGTGACCCTCGATGTACTTGCGCATCATCCGGGCCCGGCGCGATTCGGCGGCGATCCAGTAGAAGGTATCGCCGTCCGGTTCCTCGAAATCGGTCAGCACGTCTTCCAGCAGGGTGCTGGTGGCGGCGTCGAAGCCGTTGCGCTCCAGCCACGAGATGCGGATGCGGTCGTCCTCCGGCAGCTCCTGGCGGTCGCCGGATTCGGGGATCTCGATGTAGACATCGGCATTGGCGCCGTCCGGCAGCGTCTCCAGCCAGCGGCCGATCGCCGGCAGCGCGGTTTCATCGCCGATCAGCACATAGGTGTCGAAGTCATCGGCGGTCATGTGCGAGCCGCGCGGGCCGCCCACGGCGATCGCATCGCCCGGCTGCGCGTTGGCGGCCCAGGTCGAGGCCAGGCCGTCGCCATGCATGACGAAATCCAGCGCCAGCTCGTTGGCCTCCAGATCCCACCAGCGCGGGGTGTAATCGCGCGAGGGGGAGGGCGTCTGCCCTTCCGGGTAGCGCGGGCCTTCCGGGGTCATCGTCGGGACCACGAACTGGCCCTCGGCGTTGGGGAAGAACAGCTTGACGTGGTCATCCGGCGAGGGCGAATCGAAGCCTTCCAGCGCCTGCCCACCGACGATCACCCGGCGCATGCACGGGCTGATCTCTTCGGTGCGCAGCACCTGCAGTGGGCGGAACTTCACGGTATGACGGAGCAGTCGGTTTTCATGCAGAGCCATGGGAATACCTGGATCAGTGCCGCAACGCGGCGTTGAGAGAGAAGGACCTGGCGGGCGGTGGCTGGCTGGGTCTGAAACGAAGAAGGGAGGTCAGCGGCCCTGTGCACGGATCCGCGCGGCGGCCTCGCGCAGCGCCTCGGCGACGGCCGCAGCGTTGTCGTCCTGCCAGCGGCCGTGGCACAGGCCCAGCGCGTGCTTGAGCTCGCGCAGCGCGTCGCGCACGGGCGGCGGCAGGTTGGCCTTGGTGATCGTGCGCGCGCTGTCGCGTACCCGGTGCACTGCTGCATCGACCTCCTCGCGCTGCGCCTCCAGCTCGGTCTGGCCCAGCGCGCTGAGCGCGTAGCGCTTGCGCCCACCGTCCTCGACCGCGCCCACCCAGCCGGCGGCCTCGAACTGCGCCAGCACCGGGTAGATCGAGCCGGCGCTGGGCGTGTAGACCCGCACGAACATGTCACTGATCAGCTGGATCAGTTCATAGCCGTGGCGCGGCTGGTCGGCGAGCAGGGACAGCACCAGCAGGCGCAGATCACCGCGGCTGAGCGGCCGGGCGGTCAGCGGGCGGGCAGGGCGGTCGAGGTCGCGCGGAGAGGTCATTTCGATATATCGAATGCAGTGGCGGAACGATATATCGAAAACTCCGTTTCGACCAGCGCTCGCGCACGCATGGCAGGGATGCGTTCAGGTCAATTCCTGCTGTGACGGTGCGTGCTTGTGGTGGAACACTGCACAAGGTTGCCGACTCCCAACGGCACCGATGATCCACGCCGATGGGCGCTCCAACGCCGTCGCGTCGCGCACGATCGGCGCCAATCGCCTGCGCCGCAGCGCCTGCGCTGTCCATCGGTGTCCTGCTGACGCGCCGGTGTCATCGCCACCGGGCAGGCTGAAATGCAGCGTGGAACCTTCCGGCGTGGCCCTCGCGCTGTCGCCCGCTGTCCTTCCGGACACGCCGGGGTGGTTCCATACGCAACCGTAGCGAAGTAAGCAAACCCCTTGGTGCGCTACACTTTGCGGCTAGAAATCTAAAACAGTCGCGCGCGTGCGTGCGGTCATGGGAGCGCAAATGAACTGGTTGAACGAGGTGCTGAACAACGACCCGAATCCTGTGGAAACCCAGGAATGGATCGAGTCGCTGAAGGCCGTTATTGATGTCGAGGGCCCCGAGCGCGCGCATCAGCTGTTGGAAGGCATGGTGGAACTGACCCGTCGTTCGGGTGCTTACCTGCCGTTCTCTCCCACCACCGAGTACGTGAACACCATCGCGCCGACCCTGGAGGCCAAGAGCCCGGGCAACGCCGAACTGGAATGGCGCATTCGTTCCATCATCCGCTGGAACGCGATGGCGACCGTCGTGCGCGCCAACCGCAAGCCGGGCGACCTGGGCGGCCACATCGCCTCCTTCGCCTCCGGCGCCACGCTGTATGACGTGGGCTTCAATCACTTCTGGCGCGCCCCGAGCGAAGACCACCCGGGCGATCTGCTCTTCATCCAGGGCCACAGCGCCCCGGGCATCTATGCGCGTTCCTTCCTGGAAGGCCGCATCGACGAAGCCCAGCTGGACAAGTTCCGCATGGAAGTCGACGGCGGTGGCCTCTCCAGCTACCCGCATCCGTGGCTGATGCCCGATTACTGGCAGACCCCGACCGTGTCGATGGGCCTGGGCCCGCTCGCTGCGATCTACCAGGCTCAGTTCCTGCGTTACCTGGAAAACCGTGGCCTGATCGAGAAGTCCGACCGCAAGGTGTGGTGCTTCATCGGCGACGGCGAGAGCGATGAGCCGGAAACCCTCGGCGCGATCGCGCTGGCCGGCCGCGAAGGCCTGGACAACCTGATCTTCGTGGTCAACTGCAACCTGCAGCGCCTGGACGGCCCGGTGCGTGGCAACGGCAAGATCATCCAGGAACTGGAAGGCGTCTTCCGTGGCGGCGGCTGGAATGTCATCAAGCTGCTGTGGGGCGGTTACTGGGATGCCCTGCTGGCCAAGGACACCAACGGCGTCCTGCGCAAGCTGATGATGGAAACCGTCGACGGCGAATACCAGAACTGCAAGGCCTTCGGTGGCGCGTATACCCGCGAGCATTTCTTCGGCAAGTACCCGGAAACCGCTGCGATGGTCGCCGGCCTGTCCGACGACGATATCTGGCGCCTCAACCGTGGCGGCCACGATCCGCACAAGGTGTACGCCGCCTACCACCAGGCCGTGAACACCAAGGGCATGCCGACCGTGATCCTGGCCAAGACGGTCAAGGGCTACGGCATGGGCAGCGCGGGTGAAGCACTGAACCCGACCCATCAGACCAAGAAGCTGGACGACGATGCCGTCCGCCATTTCCGCGACCGCTTCAACATCCCGGTGACCGACGCACAGCTGGCCGATGGCCAGGTGCCGTTCTACCACCCGGGCCCGGATTCGCCGGAAGTGAAGTACCTGCAGGAACGCCGTGCCGCCCTGGGGGGTTACCTGCCGCAGCGCCGCCGCAAGGCGACCAAGAGCTTCAACGCACCGAAGCTGGAAAGCTACGAGCGCCTGCTGAAGTCCAGCGGCGAGCGCAGCTACTCCACCACCATGGCCTTCGTGCAGAGCCTCAACATCACCCTGCGCGACAAGGAACTGGGCCCGCACATCGTGCCGATCGTGGCCGACGAAGCCCGTACCTTCGGCATGGAAGGCCTGTTCCGCCAGATCGGCATCTATGCCCCGTTCGGCCAGAAGTACAAGCCGGTCGATGCGGACCAGCTGATGTTCTACCGCGAAGACCAGAGCGGCCAGGTGCTGCAGCAGGGCATCAGCGAGCCGGGCGCGATCAGCTCCTGGATGGCCGCCGGTACCAGCTACTCGGTCAGCAACGTGCCGATGCTGCCGTTCTACATCTACTACTCGATGTTCGGCTTCCAGCGCGTGGGCGACATCGCCTGGCAGGCTGCGGACATGCGTACCCGTGGCTTCCTGCTCGGCGGCACCGCCGGCCGCACCACGCTGAACGGTGAAGGCCTGCAGCACGAAGATGGCTTCAGCCATATCGTGGCTGGTGGCATCCCGAACGTGCGCAGCTACGACCCGACCTTCGGCTTCGAAGTGACGGTGATCCTGCAGCACGGCACCAAGGCCATGATGGAAGATCAGATTGATGAGTACTACTACATCACCCTGATGAACGAAAACTACACCCACCCGGAAATGCCGGAGGGCGCGGCCGAAGGCATCGTCAAGGGCATGTACCTGCTCACCGACGCCGGCAAGCCGAAGAAGGGCGAGCTGCGCGTGCAGCTGCTGGGTTCGGGCACCATCCTGCGTGAGGCCATTGCTGCGGCCGAGCTGCTGGACAAGGACTTCGGCGTCACCGCCGATATCTGGAGCTGCCCGAGCATCAACGAACTGCGCCGCGATGGTTTCGATGCCGAGCGCTATAACCGCTTCCACCCGGAAGCCGAACCGCGCAAGGCCTACGTGACCGAGCTGCTGGAAGGCCGCCAGGGCCCGGCGATCGCCGCGACCGACTATGTGCGTGCGTATGCGGACCAGATCCGTGCGTTCGTGCCGATGTCGTACACGGTGCTGGGTACGGATGGCTTTGGTCGCTCGGATACCCGTGCGAACCTGCGTCGCTTCTTCGAGGTCGACCGGTACTACATCGCGCATGCCGCGATTGCGGCGCTGGCGAAGGAAGGGAAGATGACGGGTAAGGATGTGGCCCGGGCGATCAAGCAGTACAAGATTGACCCTGAGAAGGCTAATCCTGTCGGGGTTTGATGGGTTTACTACGTGCGATAGGACTAAGGCGCCTCGAATGGCGCCTTAGTTTTATGATTTATTACTCAAGGAAGCTCTAATCGCAAGAGGGAATAGCCATGGACCAACTGCTAGCTAAAATTACCAATCTAGGCTACGAGGTATGGGGTATCTTCATCCCGGGCATGATCTTTTTGCTCTTTATGGTTTTCGCTTGGTGGTGTGCAGGGCCCGTAGCTGGACTTGTGACCTTTGGTTTCTTGGCGCCTGCGGAAGTAAAAAGCGTTACTGGTTTCATTGCGATCTTGAATGAAGAGATCAAGTTTGGCTTCTTGGCGGGCTTGGCTGTCGCCGCATACTTCTCTGGACACCTTCTTCATTGGGTCGGACGGTCCCCCAAAGGGGTCGCTACCGATTTGACTTGGGCCGCACGAGTGGGGAAGTGCCTTACGCTCTCCATACCAAAATCCCCCTTGTCTTATGATCCTTTTCTTGAAGGCCAGCTTGCCGAAGGGAAGGAATTTCTGGACATGCCATCGGACGCAATCTGGCCGCAATTCTATCCTGTGGCAAAAGCATTCTTGGCAGAAAAACTCCAATCGTCGCTAGTGTCCACCTATCAAAACAAGTACACGCTGCATCGCGCATTGACCGCTGCAGCGGTGGTATGGTTTTGGCTGAGCATCGCCATAATTTTCGTTGGTGCGGTTGTCTCATGTGCACACAATGGCTACAGCCCGAAGTGGTTTCCACTTTTGCTGTCCCCGTTATTTGCTCTAGCCGTGATATACGGGTTCTCGGACAGCTACCAGTACAATTGGAAGTTATTTGGCAACACTCTCATTACTGAAACTTATACATACAAAAGGATGAGTAAAAGTGCACCGTAGTATTCTAAGTCGACTTATTGTGGTTGACACTGAAACCACCGGGGCGAATATCTTCGAGCACGACCTTATCAGCTATGCCTTCGCGCCGATGACTGAAGGGCTTGTTCTGGAGGGCTATGTTTTCGATACCTCTGGAAATCCTTGGTCGCCCGTCGCCCAATCTTACTTTGAAGCATCGAAGGTGCGATGGCAGGCGGAGCGGATTTCTCCAAGGCACGCCGTGGAAACGATCGAAGCTTATCTTCGAAGTAATTTCCACGGCGAAGATATGATCATGGTTGGCCACAACGTCGGATTTGACCGTTACTTTTTAGAAAAGCTCGCTAATCAGGCTGGGAAAGAGAGAATTGAAGGTCTCTCGCATCGATCGGTGGATACCCACAGTCTGCTGATTGCCTTGCATATGAATGGGGCCATTCCAGAGTCTGCGACAAGTTCAACCGGTGCCTTCGATTACTTCGGCGTGTCCCCGCCCGTCGAATCGAGGCACACGGCACTTGGCGACGCCCTTGCAACGCGCCAGCTTTTCGTTCGAATACTGCAAGAGTTGAACGTGTGGCCTCAAAGCCCCAAGCTGTAGAGCCCATTCTTGTTTAAGTGAGCGGCAAAATCTCTCGGCCAGCTAGCGTGGGCTGGCCGAGAGACTACGCCCCATCAAAGCTTAGCGGCATAGTTCCCACGTACATGTTTGTTGATATACGCGTTCAACCCATTTCCCGACTGAGCTAAGTCAATCATGGCGTTGACATGTGCAGGCCCAGGGGCTGATCCATTATATAAGTAGGATCCCCCTTTTGAGAAAGTTACGATGATGGAGCCATCTCCAATGTCGTAAGAATGGACGCCCGAATCGCCATCAATGTCTTTGTAAATCGGCATAACGCTCCTTGTGATGTTCGATATTTCAGATGGGAACGATCACTCCCGCTTTTCAGTTAAGAGGCTTACTGCCTTATAGCTACGGTGCGATGATTGCCAGTTGCTGGAAATCGATTATGTTAATAGATCATTGTTTTTCCAATGTCAATACTTGCGTTGTCTGGAATAATAGGTCTAAGACACTGCCAGGCGTTGCCAATTGAATCAGAGCTAGAGGACCTAAGCAGCACTCTTGGCTGAACCACCCGAGTGCCAAAATACCAAGTGGTATCAGGCCAATGACTTCGACGATGATTGCAGTCAGGTGATTGATCCTGTAGGAATCGTCATCCGTCCAGTGGAGATCGGGTGTGTTTACGAATTCCACGCGGCACCCCACGTGATGAAGTGTGTCGCACTTAAAAGTTGGCCTTAGAAGTACGGAGGTTGGAGCGGCGGGCGGATTACTGATGCTGAGTTGCCAGCGCGAGCAGCCTTTTCACGAATCAGCCGGCAATAAGAAGTGCAGGCCGCTTGCTTCTCAATTCTGCATCGAAGAGCTCGCCGAAGGAAATCGCGTTCGTGTCGTTCAATAGAAACATTTATTCATATTAATTTTCAGCGATTCTGGCGCAGCGAACGTAATCTCAGCTTCTCGGAGATTTGCCAGTGCTTCTTTTGAGAGGCGATCGTCCACGGTGGTAAGGAAGATAGCTCAGTTGAAACGCTCGTGAGCGATCTGCTTCCAGCGCTCCCGCAGTGTGATCTCTGCCGAAAGAATGGCGGCGTCTTCATATCGCCGGTTCTGATCCAAGGCGACAGTTGCTTGATCAGGCAGGACGAAATCAGGGCGTCGCCCCCCCAACGTTCTCTAGGATTCGGCGTCGCCAATCCAGCGGAGCATGATCGCGCATGCGCAGGCCGGGTGCTCGCATCGCTAGCCCGTAGCCACTTGTGAGCTATTTTGCATAGTAGGGCGCCGACTTTCAGGGCTCGGCAACAGTTTGTCGCGGCAGGCGCTCGCTGCCGGCGCTGGACTGGACTCAACGGCCGACAAGTATCCGAGCGGCGGAGGGAAGGCGGTTTGCCTGCTCATAGTCGCGAACCATGTTTTGGTGAAGCTCGAATACGGCCCAATATGCGTTTTGCAGACGTGCAATATCTGCGAATGGCGGGGCGTGAGCTTTTTGGGTGAGCAGCAGTTGGTCGTTGGTACCAGCATCCAGCAGGGTCTTCACCATCTGAACGTCGGTATACAGATTCTTTTTGGTCATTCCAATCTGGCTGTCCACAATCAACTTGGTACCCTCCAGCGTCTTCATCGCTCTGGCGCGGTTATCAGCGACCTCCGTCAGCGCATCATTGAGTTCTTGGATGCGCTGCTCGGCATCTCTTCCATCAGACGATCCGAAACCATTCATCTTCCTGTGAATGGCCTCTATGTCATTGAGGATGTGCGTCCAGACATAGACGTGTTCGTGTTCGAAGAACAGGTTCCTGGATTGGACAGCATCGGCTGCAAGCTGATTGATGCCCGTGACATGCCCCAAGGTGAGCGGCTGCTCCCCAGTGAATGGCAGGCCGTGAGCCGACCGTGTCTTCCACATGCGCTCGGCCACCACATTGGTATTGTCCTTCATCTGCTTCAAGGACTCTCGGCCAGCATCGCTCGAGACCAGCGGGATGTACATCGTGAGAGAAGCAGACGCCGTGTAGACGGCTCCAAGCGCAATGAGCAGCAGTGAGGCGATTTTGATTTTCCGTGCGGCGCGCACTTGAGATCCTTTTGACGAGGGTCAGTGCTACTGATGTCGGCACCTCGCCTGGATCCTGTAGTGAATAATGCGCCATGGTCCTTCCAGCTTCGTGGCGTGAACAGCGGTCAGAGAGCTTCACACCAGGGGGCGAGGCCGTATGACCCCGTTAGTTCGGAACTGCTACCATTCCCCCGCAAACCCAGCCAGCCCACCCAGCGCAGACAGATGCGGGGCCGGCCGTCACACGTACGGCCCAGCGAGCCAGGACACCCTCCCGTGCCCCTTCAAGGAAGCTCGCATGTACCGCAATTCCGTAATCCGCTCGGCCGCTCTGGCCTTCGCCATTTCCCTGAGTCTTGGCGCGCCGTCCGCGTTCGCCGCTGACCAGACGACAGCATCCGCCAGCACCACCTCTGTCCAGCGTAAAGCTGTCGCCCAGGGCCTCTATGAGCTGGCCTTCAGCCCCAAGCAGAACGCCGTGTTCGTCGCCTCCTCGGGCGGCTTCGGCGACGCCGCCGGTCCGTCCCAGGTCCTGCGCCTGAACCCGGAAACCCTGGCCGTCGAAACCGCCATCCCGCTTGAGCGCAAGGCGTTCGGCGTCGTGCTGGACGATGCCAACAACCGCCTGTACGTCGGCAACACCGTCGATACCTCGGTCACCGTGGTCGACACTGCCACCAATAAATCGGTCGGTATCGTGCAGCTGATGGAAAAGAAGGTCGGCAAGGATGGCAAGGCCGCCTACACCCACGATCTGCGCGAGCTGGTCGTCGACGGCGCCAACAACCGCCTGTACGTCACCGGCCACTCCGGCGAGGGGAGCGTGCTGTTTGTAGTGGACACGCAGTCGCTGAAGGTCATCAACACCATTCCGGGCCTGGGCAATGCCAAGGCGCCGGGTCTGGCGCTGGATGCAACGGCCAAGCGTGTATACACCTCCAACCTGCTGGCCGAAGTCGTCACCATCGGTACCGGCAGCGGTAAGGTCGAGCAGCGTTTCAAGGTCAGTGCCGAGCAGCCGATGAACATCGCGCTGGATCCGGCCGGCAAGCGCCTGTTCGTGACCGACCAGGGCTCGGAGATGATCCGCAAGTACCAGGCCAGCAGCTCGGGCTTCGAATCCAAGCATCCGGGCCAGCGTGTGTTGGTGCTGGACCGTACCAGCGGCAAGGAACTGGCCAGCATCCCGACCGATGCCGGCCCGCTGGGCATCCTGCTGGATGCACCACGCAAGCGCCTGTACGTGACCAACCGCGATGGCGGCACCGTCACCGTGTACAACAGCGACACCTACAAGCAGTTGGCCACGTACGCGGTGCCGACGCACCCGAACAGCCTGGCGCTGGATGCCAAGAAGAACGTGCTGTACGTGACCGTCAAGAACGGTGACAGCGAGCCGAAGGGCAGCGGAGAGTCTGTTGCCCGCATTGCGCTGTAACGCACCGCCGCTGGAATAAAGACCGGCCGCCTGGGGCGGCCGGTTTCGTATGCGTTGCCCTGGATGGACTGTTCCCGCGTAGGCCATGATGCGAGACTGGCGCAACGCCCGCGGTATTCGTACGCATGAACAGATCAAGGATGGCAGTTAGACGTATCTCGACGGACGAGATAGACGTGGTCAGGCACGCTGTACAGTCCGCGCCGGTGGAAGGCATACAGCTCCCTTCATTGGAAAATCTGGAATCCCTCAACGTAGTCAGCCGTTGTGGCTGCGGTTGCGCATCCGTGGACTTCAGGCTCCTAGGAGCGGGAGAGATCGCCGAGGTGGTTGCCGACGCAATCGGCGAGACACCCAGCGGCGAAGAGGTGGGCGTGCTTGTCTTTGGCCTCAACGGCCGGATTACCGGCCTGGAGATCGTGGGGTACTCGGATTCTCCGGCGGACCTGCCCATTGCGTCGACGGTGCGTCGTCAGATCGGATTTGACGACCAACGTCAATGAATCGTGGCATGAGCACTTTCTGAGACGCCTCGCTGTGCGACGCCCTGTCTACGGAACCGTGCGCCCACGCAACAACACATAGCTGGCGCAGCTCGCACAACGCTCGGTCAACGGGGTCTGCCGCAGTGCAGCGCTCAATGCCGCGCGGGATGCAGGGTGCCCACCCAGGCCATGCAGCAGCAGGGTGACAGCCAGCCCGCAGCAAGCGCCCTCGGCAGGGCCGGGCAGCCCGGCCGGCGTGCCGGTAGCAGCCTCCGGCGTGATCTCACGACAATCCATGTACCGGCTCCCACTTTCGACGATGCCCCATCTCCACTATCGCCCTGGGGTGTCGCAGATCCTGAGATCGTGGCCTCTGATTCCTCCCTCTCACCCCTGAATGCCTTGGCCGGTATCAGTCAGCCCCGTGCACGTCACGTCAGCGACACCGCGATTTCTTTCACAGCTCACCCAACCCCCTCTCCCTAGGATCGAACTTCCTTCCATCGCTCCAAGGAGTTCCCATGGCTGCTTCCCGCGTTCGCCTGCACGTTGAAGATTCCGGTGGTACCGGCCGCCCGGTGGTCCTGATCCACGGCTGGCCGCTGTCGGCCGAATCGTGGAAGGCACAGGTCCCCGCGCTGCGCGAGGCGGGCTACCGCGTGGTGGCCTACGACCGCCGTGGTTTCGGGCGCTCGGACAAGCCGGCCGATGGCTACGAGTACGACACCCTCGCCGATGATCTGGCCGGTGTGATCGAGGATCTGGACCTGAAGGACGCCACCCTGGTCGGCTTCTCGATGGGCGGTGGTGAAGTGGCGCGCTACGTCGCCAAGCACGGCGAGTCGCGCCTGCACAGCGTGGTGTTCGCCTCGGCGGTGCCGCCGTACATGCTCAAGACCAGCGACAACCCCGAGGGCCCGCTGACCCAGGAAAAGGCCGATGAAATGCGCGAAGGCCTGGAGAAGGACCGCGACACGTTCTTCGATGGCTTCACCAAGGATTTCTTCAGCGCCAACGGCGAGCTCAAGGTCAGCGAGGAAGAGCGCCAGGCCGCCATCAAGCTCTGCCAGCAGTCCGACCAGACCGCCGCGCTGGGCTGCATGAAGGCCTTCGGTACGACCGACTTCCGCAGCGACCTCAAGAAGGTAACGGTGCCGACCTTGGTGCTGCACGGTGACAGCGATGGCACGGTCCCGTTCGAGGGCTCGGGCAAGCGCACTCATGCGGCCATCGCGGGCAGTGAGGTGGTGGTGCTGAAGGACGCGCCGCACGGCTGCAATGCCAGCCATGCCGACGCGTTCAACAAGGCGCTGCTGGATTTCCTAAAGAAGTAAGTCGCAGGTCGTTCTTCGCAGTACGCGCTCGGCACGTTGAGATCACGTGCCGGGCGTTCTTGTACGCTTTACCCGCTGAGCAAGAATGCAGTGTCAGTCCACACGAGACCACCCATGCGCCAGTCCCAGACACCGCCGTGGAAGAAGCCCAGTCCCAACGGGAAGAAGAAGTCGCAGCCGCTCTCCGAGGCGCAGAAGGATGCGGCACGTCAGCGTGCCGAGGAAAACGGGCGGCGCTATCCCAATCTGGTCGACAACATGTGGGCGGCCAAACTGCCACGCGGCAGCTGACCAGTTCCTTGCTCAGCGCTTGACCGCGAGCACCCCATCCATCGCCAGCTCGGCCTTGAAGCCCGCCTTTTCCAGACGCTTGGCGACCTCGCGCGGCACATCGCGGCCGCTGGTCAGTTTGTTCGGCGCACCGGTGTAGTGGAACATCCGGCCGCCCTTGCGGATGACGCGTGCGAGCTGGTCGTAGAACACCTGTGAATACAGTTCGCCGGCGATGCCGAAGCGCGGCGGATCGTGCAGGATCGCATCGACCGAGGCGGTCTCCAGCGCTTCGATCTCCTGCGATACATCCCCCTGGCTCAGCGCCAGCCGGCCGCCGCTGCTGTCCGCGTCCGGATCGGGCGACCACGGATTGAGCGTGCGCAGCCACAGCACATCCGGATTCTTCTCGAACGAGCGGATACGGGTGACCCCACCTTCCAGGCAGCACGCCGCGAAGTAGCCCAGGCCGCCGCAGGTATCCAGCACGGTCTTGCCGGCCGGTGCGATCAACGCGACCTTGCGGCGGGCATCCTCGAACGGGGACACCTGCGCGCTGGGCAGCATCTTGATGCCGTCGATCTCGAACGTCGGCGCGTCCCAGTCGGTCGGCACCAGCTTGATCAGCGCCGAGCCGAATCGCGAGATCGCCAGGAATTCCTCGCCGTCCCAGTAGTACAGGGTGCGGTCCTTGGTCTTGCCGGGATAGGCGTAGGTTTCACCCTTCCACTGCCAATGGTCGGCCGCCAGCGTCGCGGTGACGGTGGAGCGGCCGAGGTCGAGCGAACCGGTCCATTCCCCAGTGCCGGCATCGCGGGCGCGGGTCAGGCTCTCGGCGAGCGGGCGGGTCAGCAGGGGGCCGGTGTAATGGGGCACGGGATCTCAGGCCGCGGCGCGAGCGCCAGACGGTATGGCAGTCAGGGGTGGGCATCGTACCTGAGAAGGCCGTGCGGGCCGTCATCCGGCCCCGTGGTGGCGGGAATCCGACCCAGCGATGCGTTGGTGTCCGAGGGGCTCGCAAGGGGTGCGCTGATCGTGGGGGGCGTGTGGGCTTTGGATACTTGGCCCATGTCCTACGACCACATCCTCTGGCCGACCGGCACTGCCTACTTCTTCAGCGCGCACTTGCGCGATCGCAGCAGCAACCTGCTGGTGGAACAGGCGCAGATCCTGCGGCTGGCATTCCGGGTGGCACAGCAGGCGCGGCCGTTCCGGATCAACGCGATCGTGGTGCTGCCGGACCACCTGCATGGCGTGTGGACGCTGCCGGAAGGCGATGAGGAAGGCCATCGGCGCTGGGCGCAGATCCAAGCGATCTTCGACCGCCAGTTGCCGATGACGGATCCACGGCTGCAGCTCCGGCGTGATCGCAGCCTGCGTCCGCTCTGGCACAACGGCTTTCGCGAGCATCGGATCGTCGATGCCGAGGACCTGCAGCGGCATGTGGCCTATGTACACCACAACCCGGTCAAACATGGCCATGTGAGGGATGCGACGCAATGGCCATACAGTTCGATTCATCGCGGCCGCCGCGAGCCGGAGGAGGGCGCCTGACGTAAGGGGATGGGGGCCTGCCCGCGGAAGCATGCGGCAGGCGGTAGCGGGGGATGGGTGTTGCGGACCGGGCTACGGGTGCGGGCGTGCGGTGGGCCGCAGCCAGCACCCGTGGCCCGGTAGGCGGGCGCGGCGCATCGTGGCGATCAGGGGCACTTCACCGGGAACACCGGCCCGGCGCCGATCAGGACCAGTGCCATGTAGTCGCTGTCCTTGGCTTTGCCCTTGAGCGTGGCACCGGGGTTGAACTTGAAGATGCCGAAGCCGCCACCGGGGCGCACCAGGGCCTTGTTGATCTGGTCGGCATCGTCGCGGAAGAACTGGGCGATCTCGGCGCGGCTGGATTCCTGCAGCGGCGTGGCGTCTCGCTGCCATTGCTCATCGCGGTTGAAGGACACGTAGTACTGCCCCTGCTGCTGCTCGATGCGGAATTCCGCCGGCTTGCGCGCGTGGGTGGAGAAGCAGCCGAGCATTGGATCGGAAGAGAACACGCCGGCGCTGTTGTCCTTGCCGCAACCGGTCAGCAGGAGCGGGGACAGGAGAAGCAGGCTGGGCAACAAGCTGGGCAACAAGCGCATGGCGGTTCCTGTCGGCGGATGTTGAGGGCATTGTCCAACACGGCATGAAAAGACCCCGTCTGTGTGCGTCGCGGGCGATGGTGTACGGTGATGCGATCCTCAGGAGACACCCCGTGCTGCCAGATTCCCCGCAGGCACCCCGCTCACCATCGACGGCGCCGATCTCGGCCCAGCGACTGCCGCTGCTCGGCCTGATCAGCTTCCTCGGCCTCCCCATCGGTGCCTTTGCCGCGCACATCGCCACTGCGGCCAACCACGGTGTCACCGCAGGCGCCAGCACCACGGGCGTCTCGATCGGCGTACTCGCCTCGGCCGCCGTGGGTCTGATCGCCACGGTGGGCTCGCGCGTGCGTCAGGAACGCTGGCCGTGGCTGGGCATCATCGGCGCGGTACTCAGCGCCGCGCCGCTGGTGCTGTTCCTGGTCGGGATGATGTTCAAGCACTGAGCCGCCCGCTCAGTGCCGGTGCCGCCGCCAGGCATTCCACACATGCGTGCTGGCCAACAGCAGGCTGCCGACCACGGTCATCGGGGTCTCGGCCTCATGGCTCGGCCAGCCCACGGCGCCGGCCAGCAGCAACAACAGCCCGGCCAAAGCACCAGTGATCGCCAGCACGGGCAGGGGATGTTGGCGGTGCGCGCGCCACAGTGCGAAGCCGGTCACCGGCGCGGCGATCGCCACGAACAGGGCATGCACCCACTCGGCTTCGGCCCACACGCCCATCAGCGGGAGCATCGCCGCCAGCAGCGGCAGGGCCAGGCAGTGCAGCAGGCATAGGCCGGACAGCGCAATGGCGCCGGCGTCCAACAGGGCAGAGGATCGCTTCATGGGGCGTGGGGGTCTTGGTCCGTTAATGTTATATAGTAACATTTCAATTCCCCTCCAGACCTGCTGCGCCATGACTGCCTCTGCTGCCCTTCATGATTCCCGTCTGCCGGTAACGGTGCTGTCCGGCTTCCTCGGTGCCGGCAAGACCACCCTGCTCAATCAGCTGCTGCGCAACCGCGAGGGCCGCCGGGTGGCGGTGATCGTCAACGACATGAGCGAGATCAACGTCGATGCGCAGCTGGTCCGCGACGGTGGCGCCGCGCTCAGCCGCACCGAGGAGACGCTGGTGGAGTTCAGCAACGGCTGCATCTGCTGCACGCTGCGCGATGACCTGCTGCACGAGGTGCGCAGGCTTGCGGCGGAGGGACGCTATGACTATCTGTTGATCGAGTCGACCGGGATCGCCGAGCCGATGCCGGTCGCGGCGACCTTCTCGGTGCGCGATGAGGCGGGCTTCAGCCTCAGCGACATCGCGCGGCTGGACACGCTGGTGACGGTGGTCGATGGCGCGCAGTTCCTCCACGATTTCGGCTCCAGCGATCGCTTGATCGATCGTGGCCAGCAGGCGGGTGAAGAGGATGACCGTGGCGTGGTGAATCTGCTCGCCGAGCAGATCGAGTTCGCCAACGTGATCGTGGTGAGCAAGTGCGATCTGATCGACGACGACACGCTGCAATCCACGCTGGCCGTGCTGCGCGCGATGAACCGGGACGCGCGGCTGGTGCTGTCCGAGCACGGCAATGTGCCGCTGCACGAGGTGCTTGATACCGGCCGCTACGACTTCGTCAAAGCGCAGTTGGCACCGGGCTGGATGCAGGCACTGCGCGGGCAGCACACACCGGAGACCGAGGAATACGGCATCACCAGTTTCGTCTACCGCTCGCGCCGGCCGTTCCATCCGCAGCGCTTCGCGCGTTTGCTGGACACCGGGCTGGGCAGCGTGATCCGCAGCAAGGGCTTCTTCTGGCTGGCCAACCGCATGGACTCGGTGGGTGAGCTCTCCAGCGTCGGTGCGGCCACGCAGACCTCGGTCGCGGGCGTCTGGTACGCCTCGCGCGAGCGCATGGAGGCGGGCCTGGAGAACACCGTGCCCGAGCTGCTGCCCACGCGCGTGCCCTACACGGATATCGGCTGGGCCCGCCAGCAGGCGGTGTGCTGGACCGCGCCGCTGCCCAGCGTGGAGCAGGTCGGCGACGCCGGTGAGTACCAGGCGATGCGTCGGCTGTGGCATCCCTGGTGGGGCGACCGCCGCCAGGAGCTGGCGGTGATCGGCGTTGCCATGGACGAGCACGCGGTGCGGGCCGAGCTGGATGCCTGCCTGCTCAATGATGAGGAGCTGCGCGCCGGGCCGCTGTTGTGGCAGTTGTTGCCGGATGCGTTCCCGGCGTGGGCGCGCACCTAGCCGCCGGCGCTACACCGGCGTCAGCTGCCAGCCCTGATCGGATGCGCGCAGGGTATGGCTCAATCCCACCGCCTCCAGCAGCGCGGCATCGTGCGACACGATCATCAGCGTGCCGCGGTACTGGCTGAGCATCTGCTCCAGCGCGGTCAGCGAGGGCAGGTCGAGGTGATTGCCGGGTTCGTCGAGCAGCAGCAATTGCGGCGGCGTCTGCGCGTACAGCACGGACGCCAGCGCCGCCTTCAGGCGTTCGCCACCGCTGAGCGTGTCCAACGGCCGCAGGCTGCGCTCGGCATCCAGGCCGAGCAGGGCCAACTGCGTGCGCAGCGTGCCTTCGTCGGCCACCGGATGCGCGCGTTGCAGCAGTGACAGGGCCGAGGCGTCATCGGGCAGCATCGTGAGCGACTGATCGAGCAGGGCGACGCTGGCCGCCACCTCAACGTGCCCGGATACCGGCACCACCGTGCCGGCCAGCAGCCGCAGCAGCGTGGATTTGCCGCTGCCGTTGCGGCCCTGCACGCCGATCCGCTGGCCGCGCTGCACGGTGAGATCCAGTGTGTTCCAAGGCGCCGGCACCCACGGCAGTTCGGCGGCGATGAGCTCGGCCACACGCAGGGGCCCGGGCTCATGGATCACCGGCGCGAGCAGGGCGATCTCGATGTCCTGCTCCACCTCGCCGGCAGCCTCGCGCACGCGCGCATCCAGTTCGATGCGGCGCTCGTTCTGCTGTGCCTGCCAGCGGCCGGCAGTGTGCTCGCTGCGGTTCTTCATGCCACCGAGCAGGATCGGTGCCTGGTTGGCGGTGCGTGCATCGCGTGTGGCGCGCGCTTGCCGATGCGCCATCTTCTCGCGCTGATCGCGCAGCTCGGTCTGTTGCTGGCGCCGCTCGCGTTTGCGCAGGGTCAGCTGGGCCTGGGCACTGCGCCGCTCGTCCTGTTTCTGTTCGGCGTAGAGAGCGTAGTTGCCGCCGTACTGGCGCAGCCCGCCTGGCGACAGCTCGACGATACGCGCCATGTGCCGCAGCAACGTGCGGTCGTGGCTGATCACGATCAGGCCACCGTGCCAGCGCTGCAGCGCCTCGATCAGGCGTGTGCGGTGGGCGGCGTCGAGGTGGTTGCTGGGTTCATCCAGGATCAGCCCCTCGGCACCGGACAGGAACGCCCCGGCCAGCGCGACCTGCATCGCCTGGCCACCGCTGAGCGTGGCGGCGGGCCGCAGGGGATCCAGCGCGGGCAGGCCGAGCAGCTGCCACTGCGCCTGCAGCTGCTCGCGGAGGTCCCAGCGCTCACCCACGCGGGTGAAGTCGTCCGGATCCACGCTGCCGGCTTCGATGCGGTGCAGGGCATCGAGCACCGCGCCGACACCGGCCAGATCGGCGATACGGCCAGCGGGTACGCCGCTGTGCTGCGTGAGCAGGTGCACCGGGCCGCTGCGCAGGATGCGGCCGGAGCTGGGCGCGAGATCGCCACTGAGCAGGCGCGCGAGCAGGCTTTTGCCCACGCCGTTGCGCCCGACCAGGCCGGTCGGGGTGCCGTCGAACGCGGCGGACAGTTCGGAAAACAGGACCCGGCCGTCGGGCAGGGTCTGCGTCACGCGATCAAGCGTGAGAGCGAATGCGGTCATGCGACCTCCATTGGATGCCAAGGACTCCCCCTCCTGCGGAACAGGTGGGTGGAGACGGGCCGTCAGACGACGGCGGCATCAATGGCGCATGTAGGCTTACCTCGGCAACAAAGGCGGCTGGCTGCCGCGCGGCCAGTATAAAACCGCACGACGCCAGGGCGATGAACGCGGCCTGCTCAGCAGTTCACCCCGGTCAGCCGGGCGCTGATGAAATCGATGAAGACCCGCAGCTTGGGCAGCACATGGCGGCCGGAGGGCCACAGCAGGTAGAAGGTGCCGCAGGCATGGATGCGGTCGGCCATCACCCGCTGCAGGCGGCCGTCGGCCAGTGCCTCGCGCACCGAGTGCTCGGGGATGTAGGCGATGCCGCGCCCGGCCAGCGCGAAGGCCAGCCGCGCTTCGATCGTGTTGCTGACCATCGAGACCGGCAGTGCGAGCGGCGCGGCGCCCGGCGTCTGCGGCAGCGGCCACGGCTCCAGCTTGCCGCTGCTGGGGAAGCGGTAGTGCAGGCAGTCGTGCTGCAGCAGGTCCTCGGGCACGCGAGGCGTACCGCGGCGGGCCAGATAGTCGGGTGAGGCGACCAGGTAACGCGGAAACACGCCGAGCTGCCGGGCGCTGAGGCGTGAGTCGGTCGGCTCGCTGACCCGCAGCACGGCGTCGAAGCCCTCTTCGATCACCTCCACCAGCCGGTCATCGAAATCCAGCTCCAGGCGGATGCCGGGATAGGCGGCCATGAACTCGGTCAGCAGCGGCAGCGAGACGTCGCCGACCAGCGGCAGACTGACCCGCAGCACACCCGTCGGTGCTTCGGTCTGCTGGACCAGCTCATCGCGCGCGGCATCGCGCTCATCGAGGATGCGCCGGCAGCGGACCAGGAAGCGCTCACCCTCAGCGGTGAGGGTGACGCTGCGGGTGCTGCGATGGAACAGCCGCACGCCCAGCGCCTGCTCCAGCCGCGACACGGTCTTGCCGGCGGCCGAGGCGGAGATGCCGAGCATGCGTCCGGTCTCGACGAAGCTGCGGGTATCGGCGACCTGCACGAAGGTCTGCAGGTTGCCGAGGTTGTCCAAGGCTGACATGGGCGGTCGCAGGGGGGAAAGCGGGCACTGTAGCGGTCGGCAGGCCATGAGGGGCGGGAGGCGGAGGCATTGGCCCGAAACACTGCGGTGCGACGGTGCCTGGTTCCGGCCGAAGACCTTGCCGGGAGGGCAATTCTCCGATTGCGGCCTCGTCGGTCCGGAATGTACGGAGCGCTGACCCGCTGTTTCCCCGGCGGCTCAGCGCCTACGGTGGCGCTCCCCCCACTTGCGGCGCCTCCATGTCTTTCTTCCCTGACGTCAGCGGTTCCACTGTCGCGCTGGATGCGATACCCACCTGGTTGCACCCATGAGCGGTCACGCGGTCGATGCCACCGCCGTGCCGCTGCCCAACGCGGCCACTCGATTGCCCTTCGGCGGCCTGCTGGCGCTGGCCTGCGCGGGCTTCATCACCATCCTCACCGAAGCATTGCCGGCCGGCCTGCTGTCGCCGATGAGCGCCGATCTCGGTGTCAGCCGCGCACTGGTCGGCCAGCTGGTCACGATCTACGCCTTGGGCTCGCTCGTGGCCGCACTGCCGATGACCGCTTTGACCCGACGCTGGCCACGCCGCCCGCTGCTGCTCACCGCGATCGCCGGCTTCGTGGTGGTCAACACCATCACCGCGATGACGCACCACTACGGCCTGATGCTGGTCGCACGTTTCTGCGCGGGCATCAGCGCGGGTCTGCTGTGGTCGCTGGTGGCGGGCTATGCCAGCCGCATGGTGGTGCCGCAGCTGCAGGGCCGCGCGATCGCCGTGGCGATGGTCGGCACGCCGCTGGCGCTGTCGCTGGGCATTCCGGCCGGTACGCTGTTGGGCCAGACCATCGGTTGGCGCTGGGCGTTCGGGTTGATGTCGCTGCTCAGCGTTGCCCTGCTGGTGTGGGCGCGGCTGGCGCTGCCGCCGTTGCCGGCCCCGGGTGCGGCGGCCCAGCAGCCGTTGGGCAACGTACTGCGTCTGCGCGGCATGCGCACCGCCTTGCTGACGATGTTTCTGTACGTGCTGGCGCACAACGTGCTCTACACCTACATCGAACCGTTTGCGGCGCTGTCCGGCGCGGCGGTGTGGCTGGATCGTCTGCTGCTGGTGTTCGGCGTGGCCGCGCTGGTCGGCATCTGGATCACCGGGCTGCTGGTCGACCGGTGGCTGCGCGCGCTGGTGATCGCCAGCACGGTGGCGTTTGCGTTGTCGGCCGTGGCGTTCGTGCTGTGGCCGGGCTCGCCGTGGGTGCTGGTGATCGGTACGGTGGTGTGGGGCATCTCCTTCGGTGGCGTTCCCACGCTGTTCCAGACCGCCGTGGCGCGCCGTGCCGACGAGGCCGGGGACATCGCGCAGTCCTTCGTGGTGACCGGCTGGAATCTGGCCATCGCGCTGGCAGGCATTCTCGGCGGCGTGATGCTGGAAACCGTCGGTGAGCGCTGGCTGCCAGCGGTCCTGCTGGTGCTGCTGCTGGCCACGTTGATGGTGGTATTGCGCCAGCCGCGCGCCTGGGCCCCGATCACGCACTGAGCCCAGCCGCCGCACCCGGCAAGGTGGACCGTGATACCCGGCGCTATGCTGGGGCCGGGTATCACGATGGGAGTGACGGATGCACAAGGGAGTCCTTCGGAGTGGCGTGCTGGCATTGCTGTGCCTGGCCGGTATCGCGCACGCGGCCGAGCCGGAGCGGCGCATCGCGCTGACCATCGACGATCTGCCCTGGCAGCGTCTGGACGAACGCGCCGAGCCCGCGCTTGCCGCCCGTCATGCGCAGTTGATCGCAGCCCTGAAGCGGGCCGACGTGCCGGTGGTGGGCTTCGTCAACGAGGTCAAACTCGAGCTGGATGGGCGGGTGCAACCCGCACGGGTGCAGATGCTGCGCGACTGGCGCGATGCCGGGTTCGAACTGGGCAACCACACCTTCGGCCATGTCGATCTGCATGCGATCGGGCTGGCCGCCTACGAGCAGGACATCCTGCGCGGTGAGACCACGCTGCGCCCGTTGCTGGCCGAAACCGGGCAGGCGCCTCGCTGGTTCCGGCATCCGTATCTGCGTGCCGGGCAGTCCCCGGAAGAACGTGCTGCGCTGGGCGTGTTCCTGCAGCAGCACGGCTACCGGATCGCCCCCGTCACCGTCGACAACAGCGAGTGGATCTGGGCGTTCGCCTACGACCGCGTGCGCGACACCGAGACCGATCCGGTCGCGCGTGAGGCCCGCCTGCGCCAGCTGCGCCGTGGCTATGTGCCGTACATGCTCAACAAGCTGGACTACTACGAGCAGCAGGGGCAGCAGTTGCTGGGCCGGTTGCCTGCCCAGGTGTGGCTGATCCACGCCAACGCGCTCAGCGCGGACTGCGTGGAGGAGCTGGTGGCCGCCACGCGCCGCCGCGGCTACCGCTTCATCACGCTGGAGACGGCACTGCAGGATCCGGCCTACCAGCACGCCGACGGCTACAACGGCGCCGGAGGCATCAGCTGGATCCAGCGCTGGGCGATGGCCGAGAACAAACCGAAGGCGTTCTACGCGGGTGAACCGCCGGTGCCGGCATGGGTGATGACGCTTGCCGGTCTGGAGGCGGAGTAACGCATCGGCTCAGGCCGGCGTGTCGTTGTTCGGATTCTGCATGTCTTCCGGCGCCTGTCCGTACTGCTGCTTGCGTTGCTGGTGGAAGGCCACGAACTCGTCCGGCGGCAGGGCCTTGGAGAACAGCCAGCCCTGCCCGAATTCCACTTGGCGCGCCTGCAGGTAGGCCAGCTGCGCAGGCGTTTCCACGCCTTCGGCCACAGTGAACAGCCCCAGCGTCTTGGCCATGTCGATGATGTGCGAGGTGACCGGGCTGGTGGCGCTGTCGGTCCCGATCGCATCGATGAACGACTTGTCGATCTTCAACGCATCCAGTGGCAGTTGCTGAAGGTACTGCAGGCTGGAATAGCCGACGCCGAAATCGTCGATTGCCACGCAATGACCGATGCGGCGCGCATTGGCCAGATGGGTACGCGCACGGCGGATGTCGATGAAACCGCGCTCGGTCGCCTCCAGCCAGATCTGCTGCGGATGGATGCCGGTGCCATGCAGCTTGGCACTGAGCACCTTCAGTGCGCGGCCGCTGCTGACATCCTCGGCGGCCAGGTTGATCGCGATGTGCGCGCTGCGGTCCTGCACCAGCAACGCGCGCATGTCGGCGATCACGTGGTCGATGACCTGATCGGTCAGCGCCTCGATCAGCCCCGCTTCTTCAGCCAGCGGAATGAACAGGTCCGGCCGCACCAGGCTGCCGTCGGGACGGCGCCAGCGCACCAGCGATTCGGCGCCCACGCAGATGCCGGTGTCCAGCTCGATGATCGGCTGGTAGTGCATGAAGAACTCACGCTTGCGGACGGCCGTGGCCAATTCACCGCGCAGCGACAGCCGCCGCCGCGACAGCCACACCACGCCACCGATCGCCGCCAGCGCGCCGATCACCCCGAGCGGGATGAACTGGCCGATCTGGTGGCGGAACGCAGCCACCAGGTCGGTGCGCGGGGCGGTGGCGACGGCCAACCACTCCTGATCCTGCGCGGTGGCGTACAGCGTCTGCCCTTCAGTACCGCTCGCCGGCTCACGCAGCAGCCGCTGCAGCAAGGCCTGGTCCCGGATGTCCTGCTGGGCGATCAGCCGCCCGTCGGGACTGGCGACGGCCAGCCGCACGTTGGGATCGACGATCACATCGATCAACCGGGCCGGGTCCATCAGGATGTCGTAGTGGCCATAGCTGAGCGCCATCAATGGCTGCTGCGGTGTGCCGGCCAGCGGACGGATGTCCAGCGTGATGCCGGCGCCCTCGGCGGTGACATAGGCAGGCGCGGGCTGCACGATTCCGGCGTCCATCGGGCCCCACGAGGTGCAGGCCAGCCGTCCGTCCTCGAAGTAGCCGATCTGCTCGGCCGAGTGGGTGCGCATCACCAGCCCGCGCATCAGCTGCAGGTGCGCGGGCGAGCAGGGCGCCAGGGTGCTGCGGTTGAGTTCGCGCAGGGTGTTCAGCGCGCCCTCGTAGGCGCGGTGTGCGCGCTGCAGGGTGCGCTCGGCGGTGGTCTGCAGCCGCACCTGCTCGGACTCGCTGGCGCGGCTCCAGGTGAAATAGAACACGGTGGCGATCGGCACGAGGGCGCCGAGCAGGGCCAGCAGGATGGTGACGGCGATGATCCTGGCGCGGTTCAAGCAGGTCTCGATGCCTCGTCGAAAGGGGGTTCCATGGCAGCCCGGCGGGCCAGGGCGGTCGCGGCCCCGAGCCGCTATATGACCATCAGTGCGTGAGGATTGAAACAGCGCAGACGTGGAAGGGCCATGATGTGCAGGAGGCCACCCCGCCAAGGTGTTGATTCCGACAGTGACGGGCGAACCATGGCGTCAGCCGGCCCGGCGGCCCGGTATTCACCTTCGGTTCGCGCCCCCGGCCGGATGATCCCGCCGCACCCTTCCGTGCCCCGATCCGAGCCCGATGAATCCCACCCTGCCTGCCGCGTTGGCCCTGTTGTCGTTGCTGCTGCCCGGACTGGCGTCGGCGCGCACGGTCTACCGCTGCGTGCAGAGCAACACGGTCAGCCTGGCCACTGCACCGGAGCCAGGCTCCAAGTGCACCCCGCAGCAGATCGACGACAACGCCGTGCAGACCCCCAACCTGTGGGGCAACATGGGCATCTTCAGCGGCACCCTGTACGAGCGCGAGCAGGACGGTGCCCTCGTCTACTCGACGCGCAACCTGCCCGGCTCGCGGGTGTTCCTGAAATTCACCGTTGCCACCCCACCGGGTGAGCCGGCGCACGAAGGCCTCGGCAAGGTCGGCACGCCGCAGTTGAACCGGCACGCCAAGCAGTTCAAGGCGGCGGCCAAGGCGACCGGTGTGGACGATGCCTGGCTGCGCGCGATCGCCCATGCCGAGAGCAATTTCGATGCCGGTGCGATCTCGCCCAAAGGCGCGCAGGGCGTGATGCAGCTGATGCCCGATACCGCCACCGAGTACGGCGTGGCCGATCCGCTTTCGGCCGAGCAGTCGATCAGCGGCGGCGCGCGTTACATGAAGGCGCTGCTGCGTCGCTACAAGGGCGACCGTGTGCTGGCCGCCGCGGCCTACAACGCCGGCATCGGTGCGGTGACGCGCTACAAGGGCGTGCCGCCCTATGCCGAGACGCTGGCCTACGTGGAGAAGGTCAGCGCGTTGTACGTGCGCTATCGCGAGGCGATGGGGTTCAAGGTGGAGACGCCGGCGAAGTAGGGCTGCGTTTCAGCGTGAGCATCCTGCGCCGAGCAACGCGTGCTGCTCGCTGCGGCCGACGGCGTTCAGAGCGGTCTGCACGTCCGCGCGTTCGACCCACGGGTTTGCAGATGCGCACGCAGCCCTTATCGTCGTGCCCTTCGAACGACAAGGATGGCAATGGGACGCAACGCTTGGGCAGGGATGATCGCCGCAGCCACCGCTGCGTTGCTGGCATGGACGTTCCTGCGCGTGCCATCGCCGCCCCTGCCGCCGCCCGGACCGATACCCACCGTGCTGGGCTGGTCACTGCGCATCGACAGCGTCGCCGGCGACGGCGTGGGCGGCAGCACGGAAGGCCCCGCCTCCCAGGCGCGCTTTGCCGATCCGTACGGCTTGGCCGTGGACGCGCACGGCGTGGTCTACATCGCCGATGCCGGCGACAACAACCGCATCCGCCGCCTGTATCCCGATGGTCGCGTGGACACGCTGGCCGGGCAGGGCGAGGGTTGGCGCGATGGCGCTGCCTTGCAGGCGCAGTTCAACACGCCTTCCGGGATCGCGCTGGATGCCAGCGGCAACGTCTTCGTCGCCGATACCGGCAACCACGTGATCCGCCGCATCGCGGTCGACGGCACCGTGAGCACGCTGGCCGGTGATGGCCAGCGGGGCTTCATCGATGGGCCAGCCGCGCAGGCGCGTTTCGATGGACCGATGGGCGTGGCGGTGGACGCGGGCGGCCGCGTGTACGTAGCCGATACCTACAACGACCGCATCCGCGTCATCGAGCCCGATGGGCGGGTGCATACCGTAGCGGGCGGCGAACGCCCGGGCATGATCGATGGCTTGGGGGCGGCCACCCGCCTGGATACGCCGGTCGCGCTGGCACTGGATCCGCAGGGAAATCTGCTGATCGCCGACCTGTTCAACAACGCGATCCGCCAGCTTGCGCCAGATGGCACGCTGAGCACCCGCGTCGCCGATGGCGGCCTGCTCAGTGGTCCGCTGTCGTTGGCGGTGACCCACGATGGGGTGATCTACGCCAGCGACATCAACGGCAAAGTGGTGCAGATCTCGGCGCAGGGTCATCAGCTGGCCTTGGCCGGCGTACCGCCGCAGCCGCGCTTCGCCCGGCCCACCGCGCTCGCGCTGGATGCCCAGGGTGGGCTGTACCTGGCCGATGCCGCGTCCTACCGTGTGCACCGGCTGCGCGCGCTGGCAGTGGGCGACACTGCGCCGCCGGCACTGATCGGCCCGGCGCCGGACGCGCCGTTGCCCAACACCGCTGGCCGCTGGCCGTTGGCCCCGCAGGATGGCTGGCATGAGGTGGTCGGCACGTTGGGCGAGGTGCGCGGCGACTTCAAGGGCGAGAGCCGTCATCACCTGCACGGCGGCTTCGATATCCGCGGTGATATCGGCCAGCCGGTACTGGCGATTGCCGACGGCAAGGTCGATACGCCGTTCGCGGCGTGGTCGGTGGGTGGCCAGGCCGAAGGTCTGTCGCTGGGCCGGCTCAAGTACATCCACATGAAGGTCGGCCGTGATCCGCGCGACCAGCCGTTCGATGCGCGCTGGCAACAGGTGTTCGATGAGGAGGGGAAGCTCGAGCGCATCCGCGTGCGTCGTGGCACGCGCTTCGCTGCGGGCGAGTCGCTGGGCAGCATCAACCGCATGGCGCATGTACACCTGAGCGTGGGCGCCAGCGGCTTCGAACGCAACGCGGTGGCGCTGGGCTTCACCGGGTATGCCGATGCCTTTGCGCCGCGCATCACCGAGGTGGCGGTTCTGGACGACCTGGACCAGCCGATCAGGTCCGGGGCCGACGGCCGCGTGGCGATTCCCCGCCAGGGCCCGGGCGTGCAGATCGTGGTGGAGGCATGGGACCAGGTCGACCGCAATCTGCCGCGGCGGCGGCTGGGGCTGTACCAGGTGGGTTATCAGGTCCTGGATGCGCAGGGCCAGCCGCTGACGGGGTACGAGCAGCCGCGCTTCAACATCGTGTTCAACCGGATGCCGCGCGAGGACAGCGCCACCCGCGTGGCCTACGCACCGGACAGCGGCATCACCGTGCATGGCAGTGCGGTCACGCGGTTCCGCTATCTGGTCACCAACACCGTGCGCGATGGGCTGGTCGAAACCGGGCGCTGGCAGCCCGATGCGTTGCCAGCCGGCGACTACATCCTGCGTGGCAGTGCGCGCGACTACAGCGGCAACGAAGCGATCGGCCCGCGCGATCTGAAGGTCACGCTGCTGCCCTGAGCGGGATCAGGCGCCGACGCGCACACGCTCGGCGTCCATGTCGGCCAGCGGCCGCACCTCGATGCTGCCGAAACGCGACCACGGGAACTGCTGGGCGATACGCATCGCCTCGGCGTGGTCCGGCGCGTTGATCAGATTGAAGCCGGCCAGCAGCTCGTGGGTCTCGGCAAACGGGCCATCGGTGATCCGGGTCTGTCCCTGACGCACGCGCACCGTGCGTGCGCTGTCCACGGGTTCGAGTTTCTGCGCCAGCACGAGGGTGCCCTCGGCCTGCAGCCTGTCCGCGTGCTGCAGGCAGTCGTGCATCAGGCGGTCGTACTCGTCGCTTGGCAGGGCCTGCAGCAGACCCTCGTCGATATAGATCAGCAGAAGAAATTGCATGGGCGGACCAGGAGGGGCTGGGAAGCCGCATCATGCCCCAGCTCCCGCAGGCAGGGTGTTGCAGCGCCGCAGGAACGGCCTGTTCAGCCACGGCGAAAATAATCTTTCCGGGGGTGTCGATTTCCGTCCCGTTGGCACGTTGTATCCAGTGAACGGCCCGGGTGACGGGCTGGCACACAGGAGTAACCCGTGAAAGTCATGGTTCTGGTCAAGGCAACCGCGGCCACCGAGGCCGGTCAACTGCCCACCGAGCAGGAGATCCGCGCCATGGGCGCCTACAACGAGCAGCTGGTCCAGGCCGGAATCATGCTGGCCGGTGAGGGCCTGCACCCGACCTCGCGTGCCCGCCGGGTGGCCTTCGGCAGCGAGCCGCCCCGTGTGATCGACGGGCCGTTCGCCGAAACCCGCGAGCTGGTCTGCGGGTTCTGGCTCTGGCAGGTCCGTTCGCTGGACGAGGCCACCGAATGGCTCAAACGCGCGCCGTTCGCCTCCGGGGATGTGGTGGAACTGCGCCCGATTCTCAGTGCCGAGGATTTCGGCGCGGCCTTCACCCCGGAGTTGCAAGCGCAGGAAAAGCGTCTGCGCGACCAGATCGGCATCGACGATTGACCCATCCCACATCCCTGGAGCATTCCCATGAAACTGATTCCGTTCCTTGGCTTCAACGGCAAGACCCATGAGGCGATGGCCTTTTATGCGCAGGTGCTGGGCGGCAAGGTCACCGCGGAAACGAAGTACCGCGACATGCCACCGATGGAAAGCCAGGAAGGCTGTGGCGAGATGCCGCCGGAGACCCTGGACCACGTCGCGCACAGCCAGCTGGAGGTGGGGGCGGCGATCCTGATGGCGGCCGACGGCCCCTCCCCGGACGGGCAGGGCAGCACCACGATCAACATCGAGGTCGACTCGATCGAGGAAGCCGAGCGCGTCTTCAGCGCGCTGGCCGACGGCGGTGAGATCAAGATGCCGATCACCGAAACCTTCTGGGCCCATCGCTGGGGCTTTCTGATCGACCGCTATGGCAAGCCGTGGATGGTCAACTGCATGAAGCAGTTCTGAGCCCGGACGGGCGCGATGGCACCCCGCCGGGCCGCTTGTACCTGCGTCGCGCCGGTGGTCTGATCGGCCGCATGGACACGGCACTGACGCAACGACTGGAGACGATCTGGCGCATGGAGTCGCCAGTGCTGACCGCCCGCCTGACCCGCCTGCTCGGCGGCGATGTCGGCCGTGCCGAAGAGCTGGTCCAGGACACCTGGCTGGCCGCGCTGGAGCGCTGGCCCAGCCAGGGTGTGCCGGACAATCCCGGAGCGTGGCTGATGACCACTGCGCGCAACCGCGCCATCGATGTGCTGCGCCAGCACCAGCGCGTCGCCGGCCAGCATGCACAGTACGGCAGCGAGCTGGAGCCGCTGCCATTGCCGCCGCCGGATGACAGCGACGCGCTGGAAGACGATATCGGCGATGACCTGCTGCGGTTGATGTTCGTCGCCTGCCATCCGGTGCTGGCTGCCGATGCGCGCGTGGCATTGACGCTGCGGCTGCTCGGAGGGCTCACCACCGATGAGATCGCGCGCGCCTTCCTCGCGCCGGAGCCGACCATCGCCCAGCGCATCGTGCGTGCCAAGCGCGTGCTGGCGCAGAAGCAGGTGCCGTTCGACGTGCCACGCCACGCTGCATTGCCGGAGCGCCTGGCCTCGGTGCTGGAGGTGGTCTACCTGATTTTCAACGAGGGCTATGCGGCCAGTGCCGGCGATGACTGGATGCGCCCGGCCTTGTGCGACGAAGCGCTGCGGCTGGGGCGCGTGCTGGCCAGCCGGCTGCCGACCTGGCCGCAGGTGCAGGGCCTGCTCGCGTTGATGGAGCTGCAGGCGTCGCGCACCGCCGCGCGGACGGATGCGACCGGCACACCGATCCTGCTGCCCGACCAGGACCGCACGCGCTGGGACTGGCTGCAGATCGCCCGTGGGCAGTCGGCCCTGCAGCAGGCGGTGGCGCTGGGAGGAAGCGACGATCCGTATGTATTGCAGGCGGCCATCGCCGAATGCCACGCGCGCGCGCGTCGCGCCGAAGAGACCGACTGGGCACGGATGGCGGCGCTGTACGCGCGGCTTGCGCAGGTGCAACCCTCTCCAGTGGTGGAGCTCAATCGTGCCGTTGCCGTGTCGCGGGCGAAAGGGGCGGCGGCGGCCTGGCCGCTGGTCGAGCAGCTCAGCGCTGATCCGCGCCTGCGCGACTATGCCCCGCTGGCCGCAGTGCAGGGCGACCTGCTGGCCCAGCTGGGCCGTGCGGCCGACGCACGGGCGGCGTTCGAGCGGGCAGCAGCGCTGACCGCCAACGGCCGCGAACGCGCGCTGTTGCAGGCCCGCGCGGAGGCTCTGGCACAAGGCTGACGCAATCTCATCTTGTCGGTCTGCATGGTTGCGGCTATCGTTGCGCCCTTCACAAGCATGACTGGGGCTGACCCCCGGTCAGCAACCACAGGGACAAAGGCCGATGCCGTCAGGGAAGAAACCGCTACGCGCGATGCGCGCGTGGATGCTGCTGTGCGTGTTCCTCATCACCCCGTTCGCGCATGCGGCCGACAAGGCGCAGCAGGCGTACTGGGCTGGCTTCGCCTATACCGGCGAGCAGGCTGCCCGCAGCAAGGTGGCGCCGCATAGCACCCGGGTCATCGACCAACGCGGCGCCGAGGCATTGAACCAGCAGCTCGCCAGTGCCCTGCGCCGCCAGCCGCCCGCCCACCTGCAGCTGATCAGCGACCAGCTTGCCAAGCTGGATGGCACCACCAGCGCCACCGTGCTCGCCGCGGCGCTGGACCGTGAACTGGTCTCGGTCGAACCGATCGGCGACCAGTACAAGGTGCTGGTGGAGGTGGCACTGCAGGCGCTGTTCTTCGATTTCCGCGAGCGCCAGGTCATCGCCTCCTACCCGGTAACGCTGCAGCGTATCGACCTGCAGGGCGACCGCCCGTCCGAAGGGGATATCGACGCGATCATCGCCGATCTGCTCTATGGCACTGCCGCTACCGCATTGCCGCAGGTGCTCGCACAGACCCTGGCCAACGCGCAGCTTCCCAACGCCTCGATGCGGCGGCTGCAGGTGGGTGGGGTGACCTTGTCCGATGCAGCCCGGGCCAAGCTGCCCGACCCTGCGATGGAAAGCACGCTGCGCGCCACGCTGGCCCATGAGCTGTCCAAGACGCTGTCATCCAATACCGGCATCGGCCTGTTGCCACCGGCCACCGGGGAAGCGATCGGCGGTGCGATGGCCGCGCGCTTTGCCGACGGAAAGGTGTATCAGCTCAAGATTCCCGAGCCCGATTACGTGGTCACGCTGACGCTCGACGCGATGAAGAGCGGCGTCGTCAATGAAACCGCCGCCATGAAGACGATGCTGTTCGGCGCGTTCTTCCAGGTAAAGGTGACCGAGCCGTTCTCCGGCAAGGTGTATTTCGACCAGCCCCTGCGCAAGGGTGCCACCAAGGTGGTGCCGGTCACGCAGTGGCGGGTGGACCAGTGGTCGGCCAACTACGAAACCGTGTTGGCCGGCTTTGATGCGTTCGCTGGCGCTGCTGCCAAACGGGCGGATTCGCGCGCCTGGCTGGATGAGCAGAAGCCGGGCGGACGCCCCCTGCAACAACAGATCCAGGCCCTCCAGGAGTTGATCAAGTCATGTCGTTGATTCGTGCTGTACTGCTGATTCTCATTGCACTGATGGTCACCGCGCCGGTCGCGGCGCAGACCGCCAGTTCCCGCGGCATGGGCTCGGCCAGCTATGGTCTGCGCCTGAGCGCCGATACCCGTGCCCAGGCCCTGAACAAGGCCAAGGTCAACGCGCTGGAGGCCTACATCGCCGAATCCGGCGCGGCCAAGCTGCGCCTGTTCGAGTCCCGCCGCCCGGAGTTCATCGGCGAGATCGACCGCTTCGTGCTCTCCACCGTGACCCTGTCGGAGAACGAAGACAAGAAAGCCAAAACGTACACGATCAGCGTTCGCGCCGAGATCAACACCACGCTGCTGCAGACCAAGCTGGATGCCGGCTCTGCCGTAGCCGGCGCACGCAGCAATGAGCGCTCGCTGCTGACCTTCCTGTTCATGGCGCGCTCGCAGGACACCGTGCAGTCGTTCCAGGACAAGGAATACCGCCGCGTGGACGCCAGCCGCAGCTACGACGAGAACACCCGCGAGGGCGACTCGTTCCGCGGCAACTCGGTCAGCACCAATGGCAGCGTGAACCAGAACGCCTCGGTGTCGGTGACCAGCGGTGGCAGCACCACCGCGCGCAGCGACACCATCAGCTGGAAGGTGGCCAACGCCGCCGAGGTCAACACCGCGATGACCGGTGCCTTCAGCAGCGCCGGCTATGAAGTGGTTGAAGCCGAGTACGTGGAAGGCGAAAGCCGCGGCCTGCTCAGCATCGAACGCATCCGCAGGGACTTCAGCACCGGCAATGATCTGTCCGCTGCGACCCTGCGCGATACCGCCAACGGGATCCGCGCTGCGAACATTCCGTACATCGCCGTGGGCACGCTCGACATCGGCATGCGCGATCGCGATCCGGCCTCGGGCAATACCCGCGTGTACGTCACGGTGACCGGCAAAGTGCTGGACGTGACCGGCCGCTTCCCGCGCACCGTCTCTTCGGTCGGCCCGGTGCAGTACGCCGGCCTGGGCCCGAACGAAACCGTCGCCCGTACCAATGCGCTGCGCGAAGCCGCCGAACAGGCCGCGCAGCAGATGATCAACGAGCTGAACGTCAAAGCCGTTCGCTGAAGCCGTGCGGCGCATTACGGTGCGCCGCCACACAGACACTCTTCTCCTCCTCAGGACTATTCCCATGATCCGTAACACCGTCATCGCACTGGCCATCGCCGCTTCCTTCGCCGCCCCGGCGCACGCCCAGCTGGGCAAGCTGAAGGGCCTGGTCGGCGGTGCGACCGCTACCGAAGCCAGCGCCGCCGGCGCCCCGGATGAAGCCGCGCAGGACGCCCTGGTCCGTCGTTTCGTCGCCTCGCAGTCGCATTCGCTGGCTGCCCAGACCTCCTTCGCCAAGGCCTTTGGCCTGGCCGAACAGGTGCAGCTGCTGGAAGCCGAGCGCCAGGCGCTGTCCTCCGGTGCAGTGGACGTGAGCAAGATGAAGAAGTCGGTCTCGGTCAGCGAAGCCGCCCAGGCGGCCATCGATGAGCGCGTTGCCGCACAGCCCGAACTCAGTGCCGAATCCAAGCAGTACTACACCGACGGCCTGGTCTCGCTGCTCGCCTCCGCTGCCGAAGGCCAGAAGCTGAGTGGCGAAGCCAACAACTTCGCCAGCGGCATGAAGAACCTGGGTCCCGCGCAGCTGGCCACCGTCGGGCGCAAGCTGGTCGCCGGTGCCTGGGTCGCCAAGGAATCGCCGGGCTACCTGAAGGGCCTGTACGACACCTCCAAGTCGGCGCTGACGTTCGCCCGCGCCAGCAAGATCAAGGTGCCGGGCAATGCCGATTCGATGCTTGACGGCCTGAACTGATCCGGGACGGCCACGCATGCAGATCTCTACCCGACTGCTGAGCCTGGCCATCGCCGCTACCCTGCTTGCCGCGTGCGGCAAGCAGGAAGCGCCGGTGGACGAGGTTGCCAGCAAGACTGAATCCAAGGTGCTGCCGTCTGCGGATGCCGACGCTGAACCGCTGCGCGGTACGCCCGATTTCGGCGGCACCACCCAGGTAGCGCGGGAAGCCGACGGTATCGGCAGCACGCCGGAACTGGCGGTGCTGGCCGCGCTGCAGTCGGCTGTGGCGCAGGTCAATGGCGTCCGTGTCGCCAGCCAGATGCAGACGCTCCGTGCGGGTCTGGATGTCGATGTCGACGGTCACCATGCCGGCAGCCTCCAGGCCAATGCCTTCGCCCAGCAGGCGATCGCGGCGTCGCAGGGGGCCGTGCTGGGCTACGAGATCCTCTCGCAGGAGGAGATCCGCCAACTTGATGAAGAAGTGATTGAACGCGTGCGGGCCAGCGATGCCGGCTTCACGTACGCCGCCTCGGCGTCGGCCAGTGGCTCGGCACAGGCGCAGGCCGACGCGCGTGGACAGGGCGGTTCGGCTTCCGCCAGCGTCAAGGAAAGCTACAGGGAAAGCGCGAAGGTCGATGCCAAGCGTGGGGCGAGTTCGTACGAGTCCGACGTCAGCCATCGCACCATGCGCAGCTACTGGAAGGTCCGCATCCGTGCCGACATCGCCAAGTACCGCGCGCCGGACGAGCAGGGGCGGCCGAAGATCGTCGTAGCCCTGCCGCACGTGCGGTCGGGTACCTATGCCGTCGGCGATGGCCGGGTAAGCAGCGAAGAGGTGGCGCGTGCCATCCGCGCCCGCCTGTCCGACACGCTGACCCAGACCAAACGTTTCATCGTGCTCGACCGTGAGTTCGGCGATGAAATGCAGGCCGAGATCGATCACATCAACAGCGGCAACGTGCGCCTGCAGGACACCGCACGCCTTGGCCAGCAGCTGGCGACAGATCTGATCCTGATCCCGAGCATCGAGCGTTTCGAGTACCCGCGCAGCGTGCGTCAGCTGCGCATGTCCGACCGCCAGGTGAGTTCGTACTCCGGCGGTGGCCGCATCACCCTGCGGTTGATCAACGCGGCCACCGGTGAAGTAGTGATGTCCGACAGCTTCGATCACCAGCTGGCGTCGACCGGCCCGAGCACGCTGCCGCGCGTGGTGGACGGCAAGGGCATGGCGGCCACCATGATGGATTCGCTGTCCGGCCAGATCGGGACCGCGATCATCACCGAGATTTTCCCGGTCTCGGTCGTATCGTTGAGCGGTGACCAGGTGGTGCTGAGCCAGGGCGGTGACGCGCTGCAGGTCGGCCAGCGCTGGCAGGCGGTGGTGCTGGGCGAGGCCCTGAAGGACCCGCAGACCGGCCGCTCGCTGGGGCGCAATGAGACCCCGTGCTGCACGATCCGCATCGATCGCGTGGCGGCGCAGACCTCCTACGGGACGCTCGAAGAAGGTGCGGATCTTGGTGCCGCAGGGTTCCGCCCCGGGGCGATTGAACTGCGCACCCAATTGGGTGCGGTGAAGCCAGCCACGACCGCTGCGGCGGCATCGGGCAGCGGCAAGGCCCCGGCCCGTGCCGCCAAGCCTGCGGCGGCGGCCAAGCCGGCGGCGCCGGCAGACGATCCGAACTGGTGACAGGACGGCGCCGGGCTCTGTCCCGGCGCCTGTCCCGGCGCGGCTTCGCCTACACTCTGGGTCCAGGTTTGGTCCCGTTGTGGAGAGAGCGATGAAGCGAGTAGTACTGAGCGTGCTGGCCCTGTCGGTGTCCGGCGCCCTGATGGCGGCAACGCCCAAATTCGATGGCGCGCGGATCTCCGCCGACGTCAAGGAACTGGCCTCCGATGCTTACGAAGGCCGCTCGCCGGCCACGGCCGGTGAAGAAAAGACCATCGCCTTCCTGAGCAAGCAGTTCGCAGCGGCGGGCCTGCAGCCGGGCGGCGACCTCAAGGACGGCAAGCGCCTGTGGACCCAGGCCGTGCCGCTGCTCAAGGGGGACATCGTGGGCACCCCGAGCCTCTCACTGAGCAGCAAGGGCACGCCGCAGACGCTGAGTCAGGGCAAGGAAATCGCCGTGCGCGCCGCCATGAACGGTGCCAGCGAAGTAGATATCAAAAACGCGCCGCTGGTCTTCCTCGGCTACGGCGTCAAAGCGGGCGAGCGCAACTGGGACGACTTCAAGGGCGTGGACCTGAAGGGCAAGATCGCGGTCGTGCTGATCAACGATCCGGACTTCGAAACCGGCCAGGGCGACTTCGACGGCAAGGGTATGACCTACTACGGTCGCTGGACCTACAAGTACGAAGAAGGCGCGCGCCAGGGGGCGCTCGGCGTGCTGATCGTGCATGAGACGGCACCGGCCTCGTATGGCTGGGCCACCGTGGCCGGTTCCAACACCAACACCATGTTCGACGTGGTCCGCGACAACCCGGCCGAAGCGCATCCGCTGCTGGAAGGCTGGATCCAGCGCGATCTGGCGGTTTCGCTGTTCAAGCGCGCGGGTCTGGATTTCGAGGCCCTCAAGAAGCAGGCGCAGACCCGTGACTTCAAGCCAGTCGAGCTGAAGGGCGAGACTTTCTCGGCCAAGTACGCGGTCAAGACCGAGGTGATCACCTCGCACAACGTGGCTGCGCGCCTGGAAGGCAGCAAGCATCCCGACGAGACCGTGATCTACAGCGCGCACTGGGATCACATCGGGGTGGGCAAGCCGGACGCGAACGGTGACACCATCTTCAACGGTGCGCTGGACAACGCCAGCGGCACCGCCTCGCTGATCGAGCTGGCGCGCGGCTTTGCCAAGGCAAAACGCCCGGAGCGTTCGGTGCTCTTCCTGGCGGTCACCGCCGAGGAAAAGGGCCTGCTCGGCTCGGAGTACTACGCCACCCACCCGCTGTATCCGCTCGGCAAGACCGTGGCGCTGATCAACATGGATGGCATGGCGCCTTTCAGCCCGTCGCGTGATTTCGGCATCTACGGCTCGGCCAAGCTGGAACTGCTGGACCAGCTCAAGGACGTCGCCAAGGGCTGGGACATCCGCTACACCCCGGATCCGAAGCCGGAAGCCGGCCTGTTCTTCCGCTCCGATCACTTCCCGTTCGCCAAGCGCGGCGTGCCGGCGGTGTCCTACTCGGCGGGCCAGGATTGGGTGGACGGCGGCGTCGCCGCTGGCAAGGCGGCGTCGGATGACTACACCGCCAAGCGCTATCACCAGCAGGGCGACGAGTGGCAGCCGGACTGGACCTTCGCCGGTGCCTCGCGCGATCTGGAAGTGTTGTACACGCTGGGCAACCAGCTGGCCAATTCGCGGGCCTGGCCGAACTGGAGCGAGGACTCCCAGTTCCGCGCCCCGCGTGACGCCAGCGCCGCCGAGCGGAAGTAGTGCCGGCCGCTGGCCGGCTTCATCCCCTCAAACCCCGCCTTCGTCGCATGCCGCTTGTTCACCGTGGCGGCAGGGCTATGCTCGCCTCACTCCCTATGTGATGACGCCGCCGTGTTCGCCAGCCTCTCCCTGATCTTCCGCAATCTGTTGGCCTGGGCCGCCGCCATCGTGGTGGCGGGGTTCGTTTGGAGTGGCTTCTTCCACGGCATGGACGAAGGCCCCGGCTGGGTGTTCGGCTTGCTGGCCCTGTTCGTGATGGTGACCGCCCTGGGCAGCTGCATTGCCCATATCCGCCGGGTGCAGCACGCCGCCGGGCGCCTGGACGCGGCCACCCTGTCCAGCCGCCAGCGTCGGCAGATCGAGGTGCCGATGGACGCCGGCCCGGCCTTTGCCCTGGTGGAAGCCGCCATCGCCGAGCTGCCACGCGTGGAAGACATCGAAAGCGCTCCGGGCAGCCTGCAGGTGCGGGCCTACGTGCGCCGCGTGGATCCCTACAACGGCCGCCCGCCGTCACGCTGGAACCTTCCTGCGCGGCTGGCGATCAAGCGCAACAGCGTGCTCGCCACGGTCACACCGGGGCAGGGCACGAGCAGCGTGACCCTGCTGTTCGAGCCAGATGCCGGGGTATGGGCCGATCTGCTCGCCGTCGACGAAGGCAGCAACCATGAGAACGCCGAAGCGGTCGGCCGTGCGATCACCCGCCGGGTGGCCGAGCAGCGCCGCGACGAACAGGCTGCCGCCGAACAGACTGCCACCGAGAAGGAGCTCTCGGTGGCCAGGCTCAACCTCCTGCATGCGCAGGTGGAGCCGCACTTTCTCTACAACACGCTGGCCAACGCGCAGGTGCTGACCCGCACCGATCCGCCGCGCGCCGACCAGATGCTCGGGCACCTGATCCAGTACCTGCGCAGCTCGCTGCCCAGCGTGGATGAATCGATGTCCACGCTGGGCGTGGAGCTGGAGCGCACCCAGGCCTACCTGGAAATCCTCAAGATCCGCATGGGCGCGCGTCTGGCCCTGCAGGTGGATGTGCCCCCGGCGCTGACCAGCCTGCCGCTGCCCTCGATGGCGCTGCAGACCCTGGTTGAAAACGCGATCAAACACGGGCTCGAACCCAAGCCCGGCGGTGGCACGGTGTGGATCATCGCGCGCGCCTTCGACGACCATGTCACCCTCACCGTAGCCGATGACGGACTCGGTTTCGGGCAGGGCACCAGTGGTACCGGGATCGGCCTGAAGAACCTGCGCGAGCGGCTGCGCCTGACCTGCGGTGAGTACGCTGGCGTGGCGATCGTGTCCAATTTCCCCAGCGGCGTGGCAGCGACCATCACCCTGCCGCGCGATGCCCGCGAGGCGATCCATGCAGCTTGATGCCCTCATTGCCGAAGACGAAGACCTGCTGCGACAGTCGCTGGTAGCACAGCTGCAGCGGTTGTGGCCCGAACTGCGGCTGGTGGCCGAATGTGAGGACGGCGCCAGCGCGCTGGAGCGCCTGGCCGAACTGAAACCGGACCTGGCCCTGCTCGACATCCGCATGCCGGGCATCACCGGCATCGAGGTGGCCCGCGCGCTGCCGGAGATCAGCCCGCGCACCCAGGTGGTGTTCGTCACCGCCTATGACCAGTACGCCATCGATGCCTTCGAGCAGGGCGCGATCGACTACCTGCTCAAGCCGGTCAGCGATGAGCGCCTGCTGGCCACCCGCGATCGGATCCTGGCCCGCATGCAGCTGGGCCGGCCGGACAGCGGCATGCTCGAGCAGCTGCTGCAGCGCCTCGGCAATCAGCCCGCTGCGCCCTCAAGCGCCCCGCCACTGGCCTGGATCACCGCCAGCAACGGACGCGACACGCAGCTGATCATGCTCGAAGACGTGATCTACTTCCGTGCCGACAGCAAATACACCACGGTGGTCACCGAGCAGGGTGAAAGCCTGCTGCGGACCTCGCTGCGCGAGCTGCTCGACGCACTCGATCCACAACGGTTCCGCCAGATCCACCGCTCCACCATCGTGAACATGAAGGCAGTCGCCGCGGTCACCCGCGATGACACCGGCCGCGGCCAGCTGCGATTGAAGCATCGCACCGAAGTGCTCAACGTCAGCCAGCCCTTCATGAGCCTGTTCCGCGGGATGTAACACACCTTCTTTTCGTCTGGAGCCTGCCATGCGTATCACCGTTGTCGCCAGTGTCTGCGTGTTGATGCTGGCGGCGTGCCAGCAATCGAGCAACACCTCCGTCACCCGCATCCGCGCCAACGGCGTGGATACGCTGTACAGCAAAACCACGGTCGACAACGGCGTGGCCAACTTCGACTGCATCGCCAGCAGCAGCGGCCACTGCCATTACCTGGTGCTGGATGCGCGCTGCAAGAAGGACACCGACTGCCCCTATCCCCCGCTGCACCGGTTGGCGGTGGCGGTGGGCAAGACCGAGCAGATGGCCGGGCTGCCAGCCGGCTTCAAGCACTGCGTCAGCGCGGTCCAGAAAGAACAATGCCACCGTGAGTGATCACGGTGGCATCGTGGCTCCCCCCTCATTTCGATAGGGTCAGAACGCCGGTTGCAGATGCAGGTTGGTACCGTTGGGCTGCTCGCCGACATGGTTGAGCTGGCCGACCAGTTCGGTGTGCTGCTTCATCCGGCCGATCTCGCGCATGATGCGGATGTCCTCGTGGCGCAGCTCGCGTTTGGCGCTCACCGCCTGCTTGTAGTCCAGCACCTCCGGGTAGTGATGGGCCATGTCCAGCGCTTCGGCGACACACTCCACCGTGTCTGCATCGGAGGTGATACGGGCGCGGCTGTTGAAGGCCTTCATCCAGCGCTCGAAGCCGGCGGTGTGATCGAACATGTTGGCCATGAACCAGATCACGAACAGGATCGACACCCATGAGCCGAACACGATCACCACGCGGGTGAAGGTGATATGGAAGTCATCCTTCCACAGGTAATTGCTGATCAGGCCGAGGATGAGCAGCGAGGACGCCTGCCAGCCGACGATCGAGGCCATCAACCACTGGCCCTTGGCCTTGGCGAGCACCGCGACTTCCTCGCGGATCTGCTGTTCACTCTTGTTACGCCAATGCGCGACCTGTTTTTCGAACGGGCTGCTGTACAGCTCGTTGTCCTGCAACAGCAGACCCAAACCTTTGAACAAAGCGATCATGACGAGCTCCTTCTGGAACGTGCGGCAGCGCATTGGACGACGTTGTGGCACGTCCAGTTCTAGCACTTTCACCGCGCTTGGCAATGGGCAAAGCGCAAAGATCCGGCGTCATTCCTGCCTGAATGGGCAAACTCGCAGCGGATTTGCGCACTGCGGCACGTAAATGGCGGGGTAAATAGGCGCCAGACGGTCCTTTCCATGCTGCACATGCACATCGACGGCCCCCTGTTGGGCAAGGTCCTCGCCAGCCCTGCAGGTATCACGCAGAATTGACGCATCCGCGCGAAACGCCGGTCCGCTCCGCCTCGGTACTGCTGATGTCCTCCCTGTTGCGTTCGCTTGCCCGCCCCGCCACCGCCCCGATCCGCCGCTGGGTGCTGGGTGCTTTTCCCCGCGGCCAGAGCGGGATCGATTACGACCATCCTTTGGGCGACCCCGGCTGGTTCGGCCCGGACAGCATCACCTGGCGCGTGCACTCCGAATTCCCCGGGATGCTCGCCGGCGGCCTGTGCGCCCTGATGCTGCAGACCCTGCATCCACTGGCTTTGGCCGGTGTATACGACCATTCCAACTTCCGTGCTGACCTGGTCGGCCGCCTGCGCCGCACCACCGCGTTTGTCGCCGGCACTACCTATGCACCGACGGCGGAAGTCGAGGCGCTGATCGCCAAGGTGACCCGCATCCACGCCCAGGTGCGGGGGCACACAGCCGACGGCCGCGCGTATTCCGCCGACGATCCCGCGCTGCTGACCTGGGTGCATGTCACCGAGGCCTATGGCTTCCTGCAAGGCTGCCGGCGGTATTGCCGCGATGTGCCCACGGCGGTCGCCGATCAGTATTACCGCGAGTACAAGCGCGTGGCCGAAGCACTCGGCGCCACCAATGTACCGGCGTCGGAAACGGAGGTGGACGCGTATTTCGCACACCAGCAATCGGCGCTGCTGTTCGATGCGCGCTCGCGCGAGGTGCTGGAGGTGCTGTCCGGCATCCGCCTGCCGGTGCCGATGGCGGGGTTGTCACGTGAGCTGTTCCTCGGTGCGGGCGCGGCGTTGTTGCCGGACTGGGCGACGACGATGATCGAGCGCACGCCGATGCAACGCGCGCAATCACGGGCGTCTGCCGTGGTGCTGAAGGGCATGGCACCGCTGTTCCGGCGTGCACTGCAGGATGGCCTGGCGACGCGGGCGTGCACGCGGATGGGCGTTCCTGCCAGCGTGCTTGCTGATTGGAGTTAACGCGGTAGGTACCGACCGTTGGTCGGTACTCACGAGTGCACCGTTGCGCTGGCTGGGTCGAGCACGCACAGGCTTCCGGGACCCGCTGCAAGTACGTCCATGTAAGCTCGAATGCCGCCATCCATGGCGGCATACGGTCCCTCCAGCCTGCACGTGCCCGCCCCCCGACAATTGGCTGGCGGCCATGCTGAGGTCAAAAGCCAGTAAGCGGAGCTGAGCGGCAACGCGGAATCGCAGCGCTGCAGGAACGCGAAGCAGTAGCGGTAAGAGGCAGACTCAGTAGCAGTGCCAACCAGTGGATCAGCGCGGCGATGCTAAACGGCAAAGCAGCACAGAACTGCAGAAGTGCGGTGCAACAAAGCGCGAGCAGCAGAGCGGCGTTGTACTGGTCGACGAAGCCGAACAGCGAAACGACAGAACGAAGCGGGCCAGCGAAACAAACCCAATTACTGCCACAGACGCGGAGCTGGGGACCGATTTTCCCTTGCGCACCAGCCCACTGTCAGAGGGTGGGCATGGGTGGGGTGGCGGGACCGTATGCCGCCATGGATGGCGGCATACGAGCTTACATGGACGTACTTGCAGCGGGTCCCGACACCCCACCCATGCCCGCCCAGTTCAGAGAAGCCGCAAACCCCAGCCGTTGCTCTGCTCCAGCTCTGCAGCTCTGCAGCTCTGCAGCTCTAAAGCTCTAAAGCTCTGTGGCTCTACGAAAAAGAACGGGCGCCGAAGCGCCCGTTCTTTCATCTCAGCAAAACGCAATGAAACGCCTCACCACACCTTGACCCGCTTCTCCGGCGCCAGATACAGCTTCTGGCCCTCCTTCACCTCGAAGGCCGGATACCACGCATCCAGATTGCGCACCGTCAACGCACGGAACTGCCCCGGCGCATGCACATTCGTCAACAGCGAATTACGCAACGCCTGCTCACGCGCCTTGCTCCGCCACGCCTGCGCAAAGCCCAGGAAGAACCGCTGATCCGGCGTAAAGCCCTCCAGCGTCTGCCCCGGCTTGCCCTGCAACGACAACTGATACGCATCGTAAGCCGTCGACAGACCCGCCACGTCCGCAATGTTCTCGCCCAGCGTCAACCGGCCATTCACCGACACCCCCGGAAACGGACTGTAGCTGCTGAACTGCGCCGCCAGCGCATCACCGGCCGCATCGAACTTCTTCAGATCCTCTGCCGTCCACCAGTTCTGCAGCTTGCCCGTCTCATCGAACAGCGCACCGGCATTATCGAAGCCGTGGCTGATCTCATGACCGATCACCGCACCGATCGCACCATAGTTCACCGCATCATCGGCCGCCCCGTCGAAGAACGGCGGCTGCAGGATCGCGGCCGGGAACACCAGACGGTTTTCCAACGGCACGTTCATCGCATTGATGGTCTGCGGCAGCATCGCCCACTCGCTGTGATCCACCGGCTTGCCCAGCTTGGCGATGTTGCGGCGGTACTCGAACAGCTCGGCACGCTCGGCATTGCCCAGCGCGTCATCGCGCTTGATCTCAAGGCCGGTGTAATCGCGCCACTTGTCCGGATAACCCATGCCGACGGTCAGGCCATCCACCTTGGCCTTGGCGCGCGCCTTGGTCTGCGGCGACATCCACGCCAATGCATCGATGCGCTTGGCGAACGCAGCGATGATGTTCTTGGCCATCTCATCCGCGCGCGCCTTGGTGGCCGGGTCGAAATGACGCTCGACGTACAGCTTGCCGATCGCTTCGCCGACGGCATGGTTGCTGTCATCGACCGCACGCTTCCAGCGCTCACTCTGCTGCGGCGTGCCGTTGAGCGTGGTGCCGTGGAAAGCGAAGCGCGCATCGGCGAACGACTTGGGCAGGTACGGGGCGGCGCGGTCCAGCGCATGGAAGGCCAGGTAGTCCTTCCAGACCTCCAGCGGCTCGGTCGCGACCAAGCGCGAAATGCCGGCCACGGCCTTGGGCTGCCAGACGATGAAGTCCTGCTGGGCATCCAGGCCGGCCGACGCCAGGAAGGCGCTCCAGTCCATGCCCGGTGCCTTGGCGCTCAGATCGGCCTGCTTCCAGGCATTGGCGCCCTTGGCGACGTCGTTGGTGTCTTCCTGGGTGGCGTGCGCCTGGGCGATCTTGGTCTCCAGCGCGAGGATGCGCTGCGCCTTGGCGGCGGGATCGGCGACGCCGGCCAGCTGCAGCACCTGGGCAATGTAGGCCTGGTACTGCTTGCGGATCTCGGCCATGCGGCCGCCCTGCAGGTAGAAGTCGCGGTCCGGCAGGCCCAGGCCACCCTGCACCAGGTACGGCGCGGTGCGGTCCGGCTGCAGCAGGTCCACCGAGACCCACACGCCGAACAGGCGGTCGGTGTAGAAGTTGGTGGCGTTGAGCAGGTCCACGTCGGCACGCAGGGTGCCGCCCAGCGCGGTGGCCAACGCGGCCTTGTCGCCAATCCCGGCGATGGCGTCCAGCGCCGGCTTGACCGGGGCGGCGCCGCGCGACTCGATGCCCGCCTCATCCATGAAGGCGGCGTAGTAGTCGCCGATCAGCTTGGTCTCGCCCTCGGCCTTGGTATCGGCGGCGGCACCTTCGAGGATCGCGCGGGTGTCGGCCAGGGTTTTCTCGGCGATGACGTTGAAGCTGCCGTAGCTGGAGCGGTCGGCCGGAATTTCGGTGTTCTTGACCCACGTACCGTTGGCGAAGCCGAAGAAGTCATCGCCGGCGGCAACGCTGCGGTCCATGCCGGCGGCGTCGAAACCGAAACTGCCCAGCTGCGGCTTGGGTGCGGCCGGTTCGGCCGGGGCGGTCTCGGGCGCGGCGGCGGCCGGCGCGGTGGCCTCGCGGTCGCAGGCGGCCAGGCCCAGCGACAGGCTGGCGGCAATGGCGAGCATCAGGGTGGGGCGACGCAGCTTGGGCATGGGGCTTCTCGGCAACGGAAACGTCCAAGTCTAATCCCGTCCTGGTCGCGTGGTTATGCCGGCTCCGGCGGCTTCGCCTGCCGGTTGTGGCGGGCCTCGGGTTTGTCAACGCGGCCGGGCACAGCGTCCTCTTCCCGTGCCGCGCGCGCTGGTGCATGCTGGGCCGGCCGGGGTTCGCACGGGGGCCACTGGCGACCGTGTGAAGATCCAAGCGTCAAGAATCCCGGGTGTCGGCCGCTCAGGTTTGGGGAAGCCAGGAAGCGCTAAAGATGAAATCAGCCCGTCGGTGTACGAGAGCGTTGCGGTGCCCGCGTTGAGCCGTGCCATGGCACGTCCATTGCGGACGATCGTGTGGCTGGGGGTTTCCCTGGGCGTGCTGCTGGCGATCGGGCTGGTGGCCATGTTGACCAACGACTATCAGCGTCGGCAGGAGGCTGCGCAGCGGCAGAGCTCGGCGCTGGCGACCGGTGCCCAGCGCCTGCTGCGGCTGGAGCTGCGCAATCTGGAGCGGGCCATGCAGGGCATCGCAGAAGACGGCGCGCTGCTGTTCCGGCGGGTACCGGCGCAGGCGCCGGATCTGCTCGACGACGCCATCAGTGGCGTGCTGCAGCGGCATGCCGAGCTGCACAGCATCGTGGTGGCCGACCAGCACGGGCGCGCGCTGACCAGTGGCAGCGGCGATCTGCAGCTGCCGCTGTGGGCGGTGGAGGACAATCGCGGCAGCAGCAGCCAGTTGTACCTCGGCCCGCCACAGGCACAGGACGCCTCACGCTGGGTGCTCCCGCTGGCGCTACGCATGGGCGAGGACCGCTGGCTGCTGGCGCGCCTGCGCACCGACGAGCTGCATTCGATCATCAGCGGCATGGACACCGGCGAGAGCGGGGTGGTTTCGATCACCGACCGCTACGGCTATGTGTTGGCACGCAGCCCGGACCCCGTCGGGGTGGTGGGGCAGCGCTTCGGCCTGACCAAGCGCGACATGTTGCGGCGTGACGCGTTGACGCCGCTCGGCACCGAGACCAGCGGTGTGGATGGCGTGGAGCGCATTTCCAGCCTGAGCACCCTGGCGCAGTACCCGCTTGCGGTCTATGCGGGGCTGGGGCGCCGCGACGTGCTGGCGGCCTGGTGGCCCTACGTGCAGGCCTCGGTCGGGGTGTATCTGCTGTACTGGATGCTGTTCGGGGCGGTGTACGTCAGCCTGCGCCGGGCCACGCGCGATCAGGACAGCTTGACCGAGGAACTGCGCACCGGCCATGCCGAGCTGCGCATGGCCCACCAGGTGGGCAAGGTCTGCACCTGGTACGTCGATGAGGATGCCTGCCTGCTGCGCTGGTCGCCGCTGGCGCGGGAGATCTTCGATGTGGAGATCGACAGCCTGCCGGTCGCCGACTTCTTTGCCCGCATCCATCGTGAAGACGTGGCGCGCATGCAGGTGGCCTTCGATGCCGCGTTCGCGGGCAACGGCGTGCTGGATGAAATGTTCCGTCTGGTGCTGACGGGCGGTGTGGTTCGCTGGGTCTCCGCGCGAGGCCAGCGGGTGGCTGTGGTGGATCGCGAACGCCGCATGATGGGGGCACTGACCGACGTCAGCGAACGGATGGACGCGCTGGCCCGTGCGCAGCAGGCCGAGCGTCAGTTCCGCCTGCTGTTTGATCGCAATCCCGCGCCGTTCTGGGTGTTCGATCCGGACACGCTGCGCTTCCTGGAGGTCAACGAAGCGGCCGTGCGTCAGTACGGCTACAGCCGCGATGAATTCCTGTCGATGAGCATCCTGGACATCCGCCCGCGCGAAGGCTGGGAGGAAATCCGCGGCGCCATCGCACTGGCGCGGATCGGTGATGTGGATGCGCAGGTCCGCCTGCACCAGCGCAAGGACGGCACGATCTTCGAGGTCCGCGCGCATCTGGCGCGGCTGGATTTCGATGGCCGCCAGGCGTGCCTGGTGCTGGCCGAGGACGTCAGCGAGCGGTTGGCCTACGAGCGCGACCTGGCGTACCACGCCACCCACAACCCGGCCACCGGCCTGCTCAACACGCGTGCACTGGCCGCGCAGCTGGACGAAGAGGGCGGCGCGTACACCATTGCCTACGTGCAGTTCCGTGGCCTGCAACTGGTCTCCGATACGCTGGGCCGCGAGGTGGGCGATGTGGTGCTGCAGGCGATGGCCAAACGGCTGGGCGGCCTCGGCGTGCGCTACGGCCTGCTGGCCTTCCAGCCGGCCGAGGATTTCATCTTTGCCATCCGCGACGATCATCAACGTCAGACGGCGCTGGATACGTTGGTGCAGACCGTGTCCGAGCCGGTCCGCGGGCAGGATTGGCTGCATCAGTTCGAACCGCGTATCGGCGTGGCCGTGAAGTTCGATGGCGATGCCAATACGGCCGAACAGGTGATCGGCATGGCTGCGCAGGCCGCCCACGCCGCGCGCGACGAGGGTAACGTGATCGCGTGGTACGACAACACGGTGAGTTCGCGCCTGGCCGAACGGCTGCGCCTGGCCGGACGCATCCACAGCGCCATCGATACCGAGTTCGAGCTGTACTACCAGCCGATCTGCCATGCGGCCGACAGCACCCCGGCCGCGCTGGAGGCCCTGCTGCGCTGGCCGCAGGCCGATGGCAGCTTCATTCCGCCGGGTGAGTTCATCCAGCTGTGCGAAGACACCGGTCTGATCCTCGCGCTCGGCCGCTGGGTGATCCGCTCCGCGGCGCAGGCACAGCGGCAGCTGGTCGATGCCGGCTGGGACCTGCCGATCGCGGTCAATGTCTCGGCGGTGCAGTTCTTCAACAGCGACCTGGTGGCCGAGTTCACCCGCGCCAGCCAGGAGTTCGGGCTGGCCCGCGGCGCGCTGCAGGTCGAGCTGACCGAGAGCAGCCTGATGCGCAAGCCCGGCCAGGCCAAACAGACCATGCAGCGCCTGCATGAGCAGGGCATCTGCATCTCGCTGGACGACTTCGGCACGGGTTATTCGAACATGTCCTACCTGCAGCATCTGCCGCTGGACATCCTCAAGATCGACCGCAGCTTCGTGGCGGATGTGGAAACCAATCCGCGCAATGCCTCGATCTGCCGTGCACTGCTGTCACTGGGGCACAGCATGGGGCTGACCATCATCGCCGAAGGCGTGGAGACCCCCGGTCAGCATCAGTGGCTGGCCGCGCATGGCTGTGACCAGGTGCAGGGTTATCTGCTTGGCCGGCCGATGCCGTTGGCCAAGGTGATCGCGCAGCTGGATGCGGTGGAGGCGTAATACCGGGCACTGCCCAGCTGCGGCCGGGCGTCATCCGCCCAGTGCCTCCACCAGGTAATCAATGAAACTGCGTACTTTCGGTGCCAGATGGCTGCGGCTGGTGTACACCGCATGGATGCCGATGCCCGGCACCGCCCACTCGGGCAGCACGCGTTCCAGCCGGCCATCGGCGAGCGCATCGGCGACCAGGAAATCGGGCTGAAGGATGATGCCCATGCCGGCAATCGCCGCCTCGCGCAGCACATCGCCATTGTTGGCACGGACACTGCCGCGCACCGGGACCGAGACCTCCCCGCACGGCCCCTGCAGCGGCCACGCATCGCCACCGGCCCAGTAGCTGTAGCTCAGGCACTCGTGTGCCGAGAGATCTTCAGGCTGCTGCGGACGGCCATGCGCATCCAGATACGCCGGTGCCGCGCACAGGCTGATCTGCGCGTCGGCCAGCTTGCGCGCGATCAGTGCCGGGTTGGGCTGCCGGGTGATGCGGATCGCCACGTCGTAACCTTCTTCGACCATGTCCACCAGGCGGTCGGACAGCGACAGATCAAGCTCCACCTGCGGGTAGCGTGCGCGATACCCGGCCAGCAGCGGACCCAGCCGGGCGATGCCGAAGCTGACCGGCGCGTTGATGCGCAGTCGCCCCGAGGGCTCCAATGCCTGCGCGCTGATGCCGGCCTCCAGCGCATCGAACTCGGCCAGCAGCCGCACGCACTCGGCGTAATAGGCCGCGCCCGTGCTCGTGGGGCTCACGCGACGGGTCGTACGGTTGAGCAGTCGGGTCGACAGGCGCTTTTCCAGCGCCGCGATCTGCCGGGTCACTCCCGCCGTGGACAGGTCCAGGGCCTGCGCGGCGGCGCTGAAGCCGTTGCGCTCGACCACGGCGACGAACACACGCATGGCATCCAGAGTGTCCATTGTTTCTCTTTCCGAAATAAACAGCGTCGATGCATCGTATTTATTGGCAGAGCTGCACGCAATACGCTTAGGGCCCTCGTAGCGTTACTGGAGTCCGTGATGTCCCGCTTGCCCTCGCTGTACATCTCCCACGGTTCGCCGATGACCGCCCTCAACCCTGGTCTGGTCGGCGAGCGCCTGGCGGCGCTGGCGGCGCGTTTGCCGCGACCGCGCGCGATCGTGATGGCCTCCGCGCACTGGCTGACCCATCAGCCGGTGGTGGGCGGGCATGCGCGACCGCCGACCGTCCATGATTTCGGTGGATTCCCGCAGGCGCTGTTCGATCTGCAGTACCCGGCACCGGGCGAGCCTGCGCTGGCGCAGGAGATCGCACAGCGCCTGACCGCGGCCGGACTGCCGACCGCGATCGATCCGCAGCGTGGTCTCGACCACGGTGCCTGGGTGCCGTTGCGGTTCCTGTATCCCCAGGCGGAGATCCCGGTCGTGCCGCTGGCGATCCAGCCACTGCTCGGGCCGGCCCATCAGTTCGCGTTGGGCCGCGCGCTGGCACCGCTGCGCGAGCAGGGCGTGCTGTTGATCGGCTCGGGCAGCATCACCCACAACCTGCACGATTGGCGCAGCTACCCGGACGGCAAGGAAGCGCCGTATGTGCGGCCCTTCATCGAGTGGGTGGAGCAGCGCCTGCAGGCCGATGACAGCGCCGCCTTGCTGGACTATCGCCGTCAGGCCCCGCACGCCGCGCAGGCGCACCCCAGCGATGAGCACCTGCAGCCGCTGCACTTTGCAATGGGCGCGGCCGGTGGCGATGCGCTGGGCGCGCAGCGTATCGATGCCGGCATCGATGCCGGGTTCCTGGCGATGGACATCTATCGCTTCGACGGCGCCGATGCGCAGCAGCGCGCCGCATGAGCGTTGTGCTGTCCGCGGACTGAGCCGGGTGTGCGCCACGCGTTCGCGTGGCGGCGCACGTGTGGTACGTTTTTTCCTGTTTCCGGCGCCGGCTGTCTGCAGCCTCCCCCGCGCTGCTTACTGGAAAATGCATGCATACCATTGAAGTCGTCCTGGCGATGCTGGTGGCGGTGGTCGCCAGCGGCTACCTGGTCCGCGTATTGCCGTTGTCGTTGCCGCTGCCGTTGGTGCAGATCGGGCTGGGCGCGGTCATTGCCGGCGTGTTCAACCGCGGCCACGCGCTCGAGCCGGAGATGTTCTTCCTGCTGTTCCTGCCGCCGCTGTTGTTCCTGGATGGCTGGCGCATCCCCAAACAGGGCCTGTTCCGCGATAAAGGCGTGATCCTGGAACTGGCCTTCGGGCTGGTGGTGTTCACCGTGATCGGGGCCGGTTTCCTGATCCACTGGATGATCCCGGTGATGCCGCTGGCGGTGGCGTTCGCACTGGCCGCCATCATCTCGCCGACCGATCCGGTGGCGGTCAGTTCGATCGCCTCGCGCGCGCCGATCCCCAAGCGGCTGATGCACATCCTGGAAGGCGAGTCGCTGCTCAACGATGCCTCCGGCCTGGTCTGCTTCCGTTTTGCGGTGGCGGCGGTGATGACCGGCTCGTTCTCGTTGGCGACCGCCTCGCTGACGTTCCTGTGGGTGGCGGTGGCCGGGCTGGCGATCGGTGTCGCCGTCACGCTGGGCGTCTCCACCTTCCAGCGCTGGCTGTGGCGTCGCTTCGGCGAGGAGCCGGGCGCGGCGCTGCTGGTCAACCTGCTGATTCCCTTCGCGGCCTACCTGCTGGCCGAAGAGTTCAACGCCTCGGGCATCCTCTCGGCAGTCGCCGCCGGCATCACGATGAGCTATGTGGAACTGAGCGGCCGCGTGTCCGGCAGCATGCGCGTGCAGCGCACCGCCGTGTGGAACATGCTGCAGTTCAGCTTCAACGGCATCATGTTCGTGCTGCTCGGCGAGCAGCTGCCGGGCATTGTGGAGCGCGCGATCAAGACGGTCAGCGAGAGCGGGCACCACAGCGCCTGGTGGCTGCTGGTCTACGTGGTGGTGATCAATCTGGCGCTGGTGCTGCTGCGCCTGGCCTGGGTGTGGCTGTCGCTGCGCTGGAGCCTGCTGCGCGCGCGTCATCGTGGCGAGGCCCGTCAGGGCACGTCGTGGCGGATCGTGGTGGCGACCTCGGTGGCGGGGGTGCGCGGGGCAATCACCCTGGCCGGCGTGCTGACGCTGCCGCTGTTCCTCCCCGACGGCAGCGCCTTCCCGGCGCGCGATCTGGTGATCTTCCTGGCCGCGGCGGTGATCCTGTTCTCGCTGGTGGGCGCCAGCATCGCGTTGCCGCGCCTGCTCAAGGGCCTGGAACTGCCGGCCGATTCGGGTCAGCGCAAGGAGGAAGATCTGGCCCGCAAGCTCGCTGCCAAGGCTGCGCTGGCCGGCGTGGAGCGCACGCGCCAGCAGCTGGTGCAGAACCAGACCACCGAGAACGTGCAGCTCTACAACGACGCCGCCTCGCGGGTGAGCCTGCTGTACCAGCGCAATCTGGAGAAGGAAGCGGGGCCGGATGCCGATCCGGACAAGGTCAAGCGGATGGAGCAGGGCTACCGCCAACTGCGCACCGCCGGGCTCACCGCCGAGCGCGAAGAGCTGTTCCGGCTGACCCGGCGTGGCAAGATTTCCGATGAGATCTCGCGCAGGCTGATCCGCAATCTGGACCTGCTGGAGACGCGGCAACGCGATTGAGGCCGCACTGTGTCACGTGCAGAGCCACCCATGGGGTGGCTCTACCCCGGCACACGTAGATCACGCGTCTCCGGCAGACGTGGGATCAGGCCTCCGGCTTCTGATCCAGGAAGTAGGCCACCACGGTGCCCTTGATCTTGATGGTCATCGGGTTGCCGCGACGGTCGCGGGCCTTGCCGGCCTGCACCCGGATCCAGCCTTCGCTGACCGAATACTCTTCAACATTGTCGCGCTCGACATCGTTGAAACGGATGCCCACGCCGCGCTCCAGCGCAGCGGCATCGTGGAAGGGGCTGGTCGGGTTGATCGCCAGGTGATCGGGAGGGGTATCGCTCATGGTCACAGGATGCTGACGACCACCAAGGCCGCCTTCTGCCGTACAGGATAAACCGCAGCGTGCCCTGCGCCGAATTTCGCTTCCTGCCAACGCCCTTGCACGGCAGAATGCGCCCCTGTCTCCAGGAATACCGGCCATGCCCGACAACAGCGATTATTTCGACTTCGAAGAAGAGGAACGCGATTTCGACGAGGACGATTTCGAGGCGCGGATCTGGAATCTGTTCGTGCTGATCAACCCGGGCGATGAGGAACTGGCCCTGCAGCAGTTCAACCGCTGGCGCGAGGCGCTGCTGGAGAGCGGTGAGGGCATTGATGAGGACGCCGACTGGCTGCCGCCGATGATGGCCGCGATCGCCTGGCAGTCCGGCTTCGAGGTGGAGCGTGGCGATGCCGATGCGCTGATGTCGGCCGTCAACGAGCTGTCCGCGCGCTGGAACCTGCAGATCGACTGGGGCGGCGACCTGGACGATGAGGATTTCGCCGCCGAGGTGGATGCCCCGATGCTGATGGCCACCGCCCATGACCGCCTGCGCGAGCACAACTACGCGCTGTGGAGCGTGGATACCGGCAATGACACCCTGGCGGGTTGGATGGCGCTCAACCGCGATGACGATGCGATGCTGGCACTGTGCTCGCTGCTGGGCGTGGAAGTGCGGCCGGGCAGCGATCCGTTCTGACAGCGTGATTGGCGTCGGCGTGTGCCGACCCACGGTCGGCACCTGCGCCTATGGCAGGTACTGCCCGCGCGCGTTGGCGATGACCGCTTTGACCAGCGCGCGGTCCGTATGCCGTGAGATGGCTTGTGCGCCCAAGGCGATCGCCTGCAGGCGCAACGGAGCGGGCACGTCGTAGTGCGCGCCGCTGCGGCGGTTCTGGAACGCCCGCCGTGGAATCCCGAGCTGCGCCGCCATCGCGTGCAGCTCGGGCAGGGTGTCGGCCATCAGATGCGCCCAGCGCTCGCCGCGCCAGGGGTGTACCGCATCGTCGATATAGACCGTCACCGGGTGGCCGTGGCTCAGGCCTGCGGCTTGTCGTCGCTGGCAGCCGGGGCCGGCTCGGCATCGGCCGGTGCATCGGCGGTGGCTTCGGCGGCAGCATCGGTCACGATCCCGGCGTCTTCGGCCTCGTCCTCACCTTCGCCTTCCACGCCTTCGAACTCGGAGACCAGCTGCGACAGATACTCGTCGGCGGTCTTGCCTTCGTCGGCCGCCAGGTCGTCGATCAGCTGCTGCAGCTGGGTCGAGTACTCCAGGTTGACCTTGCGGCCTTCCTTCTCCTGGACGTTGGACAGGTGCTTGAGCATGGCCAGCATCGGCACCGGATTGTCGGCGTTGCCCATGGTCTGGCCGCCGATGGCCAGCAGCCACTCGGTGCCCTGCAGGCCGATCGCAGCGACGACCTGGCCTTCTTCGTTGGTCAGCACGGCATGGTTCTGCACCGACTGCTGGGCGTTGAGGCGGTTGATCGGACGCTTGGGCTGCTGCTTCTTGCGCTTGTCGCGCTTGGCCTTGGACTGCTTGGACATGAGTGCCGTCTATCTACAAAAGGGAAGACCCATTGTAGTGCCGGCCGCTGGCCGGCTCCACGGATTCCCTGAATTCCCCCTGCAGCCCTGCCGCCACGTCCCTCAAGGCGCGACTGCCGGCACCAGTGCCGCCTGGATATCCGCATCGGCGGCGGTCGGTGACAGCGCTACTTCCTGGCCTGCCCCGGCCAGCGCAGCGGCTTCAGCGGCTTTGGTCATCACCACGATGCTGATCCGGCGATTGATCGGATTGTCCGGCTGCGCCTTGTCGAACAGCACCGAGGAGGACAGGCCGACCACGCGGGTCACCTTGTCTTCGGTCATGCCCCCGTCGAGCAGGGCGCGGCGGGCAGCGTTGGCGCGGTCGGCGCTGAGCTCCCAGTTGCTGTAGCCATGCACGGCGTTGTACGCGGTGGTATCGGTGTGGCCGGTGATGCTGATCCGGTTCGGCACGTGGTTGATGAACTGCGACAGCTCGCGCAGGATCTCGCGCGTGTAAGGCTTGAGCGTGGCGCTGCCCATGTCGAACATCGGGCGGTTCTGCTTGTCCACGATCTGGATGCGCAGGCCTTCCGGGGTCAGGTCCAACAGCAGCTGGTCCTTGAACGGCTCCAGTGCCTGGCTCTTGCTGATGGCTTCTTCCAGCTCCTGCTTGAGGGCTTCGAGCTGCTGTTTCTCCCGCTCGCGATCGGTCTGCGGCACCGGCTTGGCGGCCTGCTGGTTCTGGAAGGGATCGTTGCTGTTGCCGCGCGAGATGTCGGTGGCGCCGCCCAGCTTGATCATCGAGGTGCTCGCGCCGCCCGGGCCGGCCATGCCCGGCGCCGGCGTCGCACTCTGCCCGACCAGCGGGCTGGGGTTGCGGAAATACTCGGAAATGGCCGCCCGTTCGGGCTTGGTGGTGGCGGCCAGCAGCCACAGCACCAGGAAGAAGGCCATCATCGCGGTGACGAAGTCGGCGTAGGCCACCTTCCAGGCACCGCCATGGTGCGCGGCGTGGCCGGCCTTCTTGACCCGGCGGACGATGACGGTGGGTTTGTTCTCGGCCATGGTGGTGCCTTACTTGACCGTCTTGAGGTGCGCTTCGAACTCGCTGAAGCCCGGGCGCACGTTCGACGGCAGGGTCTTGCGGGCGAATTCCAGCGCGATCTTCGGGTTGTAGCCGCGCAGGCAGGCCAGCAGCGCGGTCTTGACCGACTCGTAGATGCGGCTGTCCTGCTCGGCGCGGGCTTCCACGGCGGCCGCCAGCGGGCTGACGAAGCCGTAGGCCAGCAGGATGCCCAGGAAGGTACCGACCAGTGCGCCGGCCACGTGGGCACCGATCTCGGCGATCTCGCCGCCGATCGAGCCCATGGTGATCACGATGCCCAGCACCGCGGCCACGATGCCGAAACCGGGCAGGCCGTCGGAGACCTTGTTGAGCACGGCCGATGGCTGCATCGCTTCGGCATGGTGCTTTTCCAGCTCCATCTCCAGCAGCGGCTCCAGCTCGTGCGGCTCGATGTTGCTGCCGATCATCAGGCGCAGGCAGTCGGTGATGAAGTCGACCAGGTGGTGGTCGGCCTGCACCTTGGGGTAATTGGCGAAGATGCTGCTTTCGGCCGGGCGCTCGACGTGGTCTTCCAGCGCCATGAAGCCTTCGCGGCGGGCCTTGTTGAGCAGTTCGTACAGCAGGCTCAGGACGTCGATGTAGTCCTGCTGCTTGTAGGCCGGGCCCTTGAACACGCCGACGCTGGCCTGCAGGGTCTGCTTCACGGTTTTGATCGGCGTGCCCACCAGGAACGCGCCCAGCGCCGCGCCGCCGATGATGACCAGCTCGTACGGCTGCCACAGCGCGCCGAGTTTGCCGTGCGCGCCCACGTAACCGCCGAGCACGCTGAGGATGACGACGAGGAAACCAACGATGATGAGCATGGGGCCGACGCGGGGAGGGGATACCTCCATGTCGGCCCGTTCACCCTTTTTCTGAAGGGGGGTGTTCGCTCAATGTCACACTTTTGCGAATTCAGGCAGCGGGTTCAGCCTCGGCGCCCCCGCGCTGCAGCGGGTCCGGGTAGGGCTGACCGTTGGGCGTGAACGACAGTGACACCGAGTTGAGGCAGTGGCGTTCGTGGGTCGGCGGGGGACCGTCCGGGAACACATGGCCGAGATGGCTGTCACAGCGTGCGCAGACGATCTCGGTGCGGATCATGCCGTGGCTGGCGTCCCGGATTTCGCGTACATGGGCCGGATCGAAGGGCGCGAAGAAGCTCGGCCAGCCCGTGCCGGAGTCGAATTTGGTGCTGGAACGGAACAGCGGCAGGCCGCACAGCCGACAGCCGTAGACCCCGTCCTGCTTGTTGTCCAGGAATACCCCGCAGAACGGCGCTTCGGTGCCGTGGTGCAGCAGCACGCGCTGCTCATCGGCACTGAGGCCGGCGATCAGGGTCTGGCGCTGGGCATCACTGGGTGGGGAGAGGTCGAAAGCGGTCATGGGCAGTCCTCGCGTGGAGACTCTCTACATAGGGCCGGGCGTGGCGTGTTCCAACCCGGCATCGTTCATCCTGCTGATACCCCTGCCGGTGCATGGTGAAGGCCTGAACCGCTGCCCGGAGCTCGCCATGTACCGTTCACGACGCCTCGCCGCGGCCCTGCTGGCGCTGCTGCCCCTGGTGGCGGGTGCGCAGATCGGTCCGCCGCCCAAGCCGACCGCGACGCGCCCGGTCGTCACCCCCCAGCCGACCCCGGTACCGTTGCCCACGCCGGTGCAGCCGGCACCGGCCGACAGCCTCTCTGGCCAGATGGCGCCGGTGAAGTCGTCCACGCAGACCCAGCAGCAGTTGCGCACGCACCCGATCCAGAGCAAGGGTCCTTCGCAGCCTGCGCCGATGCAGGGGCCAGCCGTGCAGGGCAAGGTCTACGATCGCCACGGCCGGATCATTCCGGGCGCCAGGCAGGTCGGTCCGAACCGGATTCTCGATACGCGCACTGGCCGCTACTACGACTCCCTTCCCAGCGGCGATGGGCAGCAGATCAAGCCCTGATCGCGGCCATAGCGGCGTCGGTCATCTGAACGGTTTACATCCAAGGCCCGCAGTCATCGCCGTCAACGCATCGCCTCACCGATTTTTCGCCTGTGATTAACCGGGGCGGCGCGACGCTGTCCCCGCGCCGCACCACAGCGCATCCCCGAGGTTTTCAAGAAGAGTGCAATCATGGCTAACCAGCAGAACCGCAGTCCCGGCAAAATGCCGCAGGAGCAGCAGGGCAGTCAGCAGCAGAACCAGAAGCCCGGCCAGCAGAACCAGCAGCAGTGGGACCAGCAGAATCAAAAGGGCGGCAAGCAGCAGGACCAGAAGCATCCGGACCAGAAGCAGCAGCGCTGATGCGCTTGACGCAATGAACGAAGGCGGTGCGCAGATGCGCGCCGCCTTTTGCGTTTCAGCCTGGCAGCGTCATCAATCCGGAATCGGCAGGGTCAGGGTCTCCTTGACCTCTTCCATGACGATGTAACTCTTGGATTCGCGCACGTGCGGCAAGGTCAGCAGGGTGCTGCCAAGCAGCTTGCGGTAGGAAGCCATCTCGCTGATGCGCGCTTTGAGCAGGTAGTCGAAATCGCCCGAGACCAGATGACACTCCAGCACGTTGGGCAGCTTCAGCGCCGCACGCCGGAATTCCTCGAAGATGTCGCCGGACTTGTAGGCCAGGCTGATCTCCACGAACACCAGCAGGCTGGCCTTGAGGTAATGCGGATCGAGCTTGGCGTAGTAACCGGTGATCGCCCCATCGCGCTCCAACCGGCGCACGCGCTCGGTGCAGGGGGTGGTCGACAGCCCGACCCGCTCGCCGAGTTCGGTGAAGGAAATCCGACCCTCCACCTGCAGGATGCGCAGGATCTTGCGGTCGATCTTGTCCAGTTCTCGGGCACGCACGGCCATCGGCGTCAGCCTCTCAAGGGGGTTTGCAGGACAATACCCTGCCTGGTGGCCTAAAAACAGGCGAAATGATTGGTTTGGGCTGACTATACTTCCTCAATTATGGTCCCGGCGTGCTCCTGCGCAGGGAATGATCGGGTTGGAGAGGTGTCATGCGCGTTCTAGTCCTTGGCAGCGGTGTGATCGGCACGACCAGTGCCTGGTATCTGCGACAGGCCGGGTTTGAAGTCACGGTCGTCGACCGTCAGCCGGGCCCGGCGCTGGAAACCAGCTTCGCCAATGCCGGCCAGCTGTCGTTCGGCTATACCTCGCCGTGGGCCGCCCCGGGCGTGCCGCTCAAGGCGGTCAAGTGGCTGTTCTCCGAACATGCGCCGCTGGCGATCCGCCCAGGCCTGGATTGGCACCAGTACCGCTGGCTGGCGCAGATGCTGCGCAACTGCACCCATGAGCGCTATGCGATCAACAAGGCGCGCATGGTGCGCATGTCCGAGTACAGTCGCGACTGCCTGAACGAGCTGCGCCGCGAGACCGGCATCGAATTCGAAGGCCGCGACCTGGGGACCACCCAGCTGTTCCGTACCCAGCAGCAGCTGGATGCCTCCGCGCAGGACATCGAAGTGCTGGCCCAGTACGGCGTGCCGTATGAAGTGCTCGACCGCGACGGCATCATCGCCCACGAACCGGCGCTGGCCGGCGTGGCCGACAAGCTGGTCGGTGCGCTGCGCCTGCCGCGCGACCAGACCGGCGATTGCCAGTTGTTCACCCGCCGCCTGGCGCAGATGTGCGTCGATGCCGGGGTCGAATTCCGCTTCGATCAGGACATCGCCGGCCTGCAGAGCGAGGGTGACCGCATCACCGGTGTGCGCATCGATGGCAAGCTGGAAACCGCCGATCACTATGTGGTCGCGCTGGGCAGCTACTCGCCGTCGCTGGTCGCTCCGCTGGGCATGCAGCTGCCGGTGTACCCGCTCAAGGGCTACTCGCTGACGCTGCCGATCACCAACCCGGCGATGGCCCCGACCTCCACCATCCTCGATGAAAGCTACAAGGTGGCCGTGACCCGCTTCGACGACCGCATCCGCGTGGGTGGCATGGCCGAAGTGGGGGGTTTTGACCTGTCCCTCTCGCCGCGCCGCCGCGCCACGCTGGAGAAGGTGGTGCGCGATCTGTACCCGGAGGGCGGTGATCTGTCGCGTGCCGAGTTCTGGACCGGCCTGCGCCCGGCCACGCCGGATGGGACCCCGGTGGTCGGTGCCACGCCGTACCGCAACCTGTTCCTCAATACCGGCCACGGCACCCTGGGCTGGACCATGGCCTGCGGCTCCGGCCGCTACCTGGCCGACCTGATGGATGCCCGCCAGCCGCAGATCAGCACCGAAGGCCTGGATATCTTCCGCTACAGCCACCAGGCCGCCTCCGTCCGTCACCGTGAGCCGAGTTCATGCGCCCAGCCCGTGCGTTGATTGATCTGGACGCGCTGCGCAGCAACTACCGGCTGGCACGCGAACTGGGGGGCGGCAAGGCCGTTGCAGTGATCAAGGCCGATGCCTACGGGCACGGTGCGGTGCGCTGCGCGCGCGCGCTGCAGGCCGAGGCCGATGCCTTCGGCGTGGCCTGCATCGAGGAAGCACTGGAACTGCGCCAGGCCGGCATCACCGGTCCGATCCTGCTGCTGGAAGGCTTCTTCGATGCAGAGGAACTGCCGCTGATCGTGGAGCACGATCTGTGGTTCGCGGTCGGCGCGCCGTGGCAGGTCGAGGCGGTCGCCGCGTTCCAGACCGCCGCCACGCTCACCGTGTGGTTGAAGCTGGACAGCGGCATGCACCGGCTGGGCCTGTGGCCGGACGAATTCCGCGCCGCGCATGCCACGCTCAGTGCGTTGGCGCATGTCGGGCCGATGGTGCTGATGACCCACATGGCGCGTGCCGACGAGCTGGACAGCCCGCGTACCCGCGAGCAGGCCGATGTATTCGCCGCCGCCATCGATGGCCTGGCCGGGCAGACCAGCCTGTGCAATTCGCCGGCGCTGCTGGGCTGGCCGGACGTACGCAGCGACTGGGTGCGCCCGGGGCTGATGCTGTATGGGATCAACCCGATGCCGGCGCACACCGCGCTGACCGAGCGCCTGCGCCCGGTGATGACCATGCGTTCGAAGATCTTCGCCGTGCGCGACATCGCGGTGGGCGAGCCGGTCGGCTATGGCGCGCGCTTCGTCGCGCAGCGGCCGACCCGCGTCGGGGTGGTCGCGCTCGGTTACGCCGATGGCTACCCGCAGTTCGCGCCGAACGGCACCCCGATCCGTATTGATGGTCAGCCGGGCATCGTGATCGGCCGGGTCTCGATGGACATGCTCACCGTGGACCTGACCCACCTGCCACAGGCGGGCATCGGCAGCACGGTGACGCTGTGGGGCGATGCCCCGCGCATCGAAGCCCTGGCGCCGTTGTGCGGGGTCAGCGCATATCAGCTGCCGTGCGGCGTGAAGCGGGTCGTGCGTGAGTACGCCGGCGGCTGAGGCATCCCTCAGTTGCTGGCCGTGGCCTCGTTGCGCAGATCGCGCCGGATCCAATCCTCCAGCAGGCGCTTCTCATAACGCAGCGGATCGGTGTCGCTCTGCCGGCCGATGTTGTGCAGGTAGCCGGTGTCCTGCAGCTTGCGCTCGCCTTCGCCGATCACCTGGCCCTGCGCATCCTTCAGGGTGTAGGTCAGGGTCACGCGCGGGGGATAGATATCGCGCATGACCCGGATGTCGTTGGCCCGCGGGCCGTGCCACGGCTCGTAATCCCCGGCGCGCTTGATGTCGGTGAAGGTCACCTGCAGCGTCTGGCCGGGCTGCAGCTGCTTGCTGGCCGTGGTCCGCACATACTTTGCCAGCTGCTGCACCCAGTCGCCGCGCTCGGCCTCGAAGCGGTTGTTGCTCTGGCGGATCTCGGTGAACTGGGCCGGGTCGGTCCACGTGACCTGGACCGGGCCGTCAGCCTCAAGGGCCCGGGGTGCCTGCGGGTCGGTCACATTGCGCGGGGCGCCCGCGGCACTGCCCATCAGCAGCAGCCCGGCCAAGGCCCCGGTGATCAGGGAGGTACGGTTCATGACAACTCCTGCGTCGCGATCACGGGTGGGATCAGGCCCTGAGTGTGATCCCGATCCGGGTGGCCGACAATCTACGCGTGTATGCTCCGCTGCTGCGGTTGGCGCCAATTCATCCACGCCGCACCTTCCGGGACGGTCCGCGCTTGACACTGCGAATACGCGCGTTGGCTGATCCTGTGTCCCTCTGTTTCGCCAGTTGCCCCATTGACCCCCTTGTCCAGCCTGCCTACTACAACGTTGGAACGCGCCTCCTTCCTGGCCTCATCGCCGGATCCGGCCCTGTATCGCACGGTACTTGAGCGCCTGAATGCGGGGTTCTGCATCATCGAGGTGATCTTCGACGACGCCGGCGTCGGTGTGGATTACCGGTTCGTGGAGGTGAACGAGGCGTTCGCGCGCAACACCGGGCTCGACAACGCCTGCGGGCAGCGGATGAGCAGTCTGCAGCCGGCGCATGAGACGGACTGGTACCGCACTTACGGCGAGGTGGCGCTGAGCGGGCAGGCCAGACAATTTGAAATGGAAGCGCGCGCGCTGGGCCGCTGGTACTCGGTGGAAGCGGTCAGCGTCGGCGAGCCGGACGAGCACCTGGTAGCCGTGGTGTTCTTCGACATCACCCACCGCAAGCACATCGAAGTGGACCTGGCCGAGAGCGAGGCGCGTTTCAGCGCGCTGGCCGATGGCCTTCCCATGCCGGTCTGGGTGCTGGACGAGCGCGGGCATTCGCGCTTCGTCAACAGTGCCTTCAGTGAGTTCTTCGGCGGTGACGAGCAGCGCGTGCCCGACGATGTCTGGCGCGGCCTGGTGCACCCCGATGATGCCTCGGTCTTCGATTACGAGCTGCAGGAATCCTTGAAGTCGCAGCGCTCCATGCACGCACTGGTACGCGGCCGTCGCGCCGACGGCCAATGGCGTTGGCTGGAAATGAACGCCCGGCCGCGCTTTTCGCGTATGGGCCGCTTCATCGGTCTGGCCGGCAGCAGCACGGATGTCACCGAGCGTCGCGAGATCGAAATGGCGCGCGAAGAGCTGCTGCAGTCCGAGCGTGCCGCGCGCAGTGCCGCCGAGAACATGGCGCGCCTGAAAGACGAATTCCTGGCGACGCTCTCGCACGAGTTGCGCACGCCACTGACCACCATTCTGGGCTGGAGCGAGCTGCTGTTGCAGCGCATCGACAGCACCAGCCCGATGTACAAGGGGCTGGGTGTGATCGCCAACAGCGCGATGGCGCAGAAGCGGCTCATCTCGGACATGCTGGACCTGAGCAGCATGCTGCTGGGCAAGGTCCAGCTGGAAGTGGAAATGCTCGATCTGCGCACCCAGCTGGAAGAGGCGATGCGCGCCCAGGAGCTGGTGGCCGAAGGCAAGGCCCTGACCATGGAGCTGGTGATGCCGGAGGAACCGTGCCTGGTCCTCGGCGATGCCACGCGCCTGCAGCAGGTGCTGTGGAACCTGCTCTCCAATGCGATCAAGTTCACCCCGGCCGAGGGCCGTGTGGTGCTTACCCTCGTGGCTGATGGGGGCCACTGGTCGATCAGTGTCACCGATTCCGGTGACGGCATTGCGCCAGAGTTCCTGCGCCATCTGTTCAGCCGCTTCCGCCAGGCCGATGGCACCACCACGCGCCGGCATGGGGGCCTGGGCCTGGGCCTGGCGATCGTGCAGCAACTGGTGGAGCTGCATGGCGGCGCAGTGGCGGCCAGCAGTGATGGCCACGGTCAGGGCGCCACCTTCACTGTGCGCTTGCCGCGCTACCAGCCGCAGGCCGACGGTCGTCCGCTGCGTGAAGTGTTCAGCGGCCCGATCACCGAGCAGATCATCGAACCCTATCCGCTGAAGGGCCTGCACCTGTTGGCCGTGGAAGATCAGCCCGAAGTACTGGAATACCTTCGGCGCCTGCTGGAAGAGCAGGGTGCCTCGGTCACCACCGCGTCTTCGGCGGGTGAGGCGCTTGCCCTGCTCAACGAAAAAGGGCACGAAGGCATCGACGCACTGCTGACCGATATCGGCATGCCGGGCATGGATGGTTACGGTCTGGTGCGCACGCTGCGCGACAACATGGGGGTCGAAGCAAACGCCCTGCCGGCCGTCGCCGTGACCGCCCTGGCCCGTGCCGATGACCGCAAGCGGGCACTGTCCTCCGGCTTCCAGGAGCACGTGGCCAAACCGTATTCGGTCGCGCAACTGGTGGCGGCGGTACGCGGCGTGCTCGGCGGCCCGCACTGACGGAGCCTGCGTTGGCGGCGTGTTGACGTCGCTCGCGGCACACTGGGGCGAACGCCACAGGAGTTGCCATGTCCCGTTATGCCCCCCGCATCCACACCCACCCGGACGCTATCACGGCCCTGGAAGCGCTGCTGCCGCAGCTGCACGGGCAGACCCAGGTGGAACTCACGCTTGAGGATGGCAGCCGCCTGATTGGTACCGTGGCGGTACAGCCGACGCTGCAGCAGTACCGCGACGCCGACGAGAACGAAGGCAGCAATGGTCAGCTGCGCTTGGATGACCTGGAGGCCCCGGTCCAGCAGCGCCTGGTGTGGCTGGACCAGATCAAGGCCATCCGGCAGATGCCCTACCGCGAGTGAACGCGGCGGGCAGGCGCGGCGGGCACGGCCCTCAGTGGGTGAAATCGCTGGGCTCGGCCTCGAAACGGCGTGCGTAAGCCCGTTCATCGGCAATCCGGGCCACCTCTTCATCGGCCAGGTCCGGGGCGCCATAGACCGCATACGCCACGTTGCCATCCGAGGTTTTGCCGATCTGATGCAGGCGGTAGCGCGAATGGCCACCGCCGGTGTCTTCGGGATAGTGCACCGGTGGCTGGCTGCCCTCCATGTCCATCTCGCTGTTGTCGACTACGCCACCGACAAACAATGCACGCATGAGCCATCTCCACGGGAAGTGAGGCTCCACCCTGCCGGTTTGGATGTTGTCAGGGCATCAACAGGACGTTGAATAAACGCAAATCCGGGGCCGGCGGGGCGAACCGGTAGAATGGCGGCCTCTTTTCAAGATGTGCCCTCCGCATGGCTGCCCAGCACGACGCTCCCCTGGAAACCCTGTTCCTGCCGTTCGCCAGTGGCGTGCTGTCCTGGCCGGCCGGCCCCGTGCTGTTCCTGCGCGCCCGCGATGGCGCGCCGCTGCGCGAGCACGCCCAGCCGGCGCAGCTGGTCTGCGAGCAGAGCTTCCGCCCGTTTGCCGATGCCCTGGAAGCCAGCGGCTGGACCGTGCGTGACGAGCAGCAGCTGGCCGGTGATGCCACCCGCTACGCCGTGGTGCTGGTACTGCCACCGCGCCAGCGCGAGGAAGCCAAGGCGCTGTTCGCCCGTGCGCTCGCCCTGACCGCCCCGGGCGGGATCGTGGTGGCCTGCCAGCACAACAACGAAGGCGCCCGCTCCGGCGAAGGCGACCTGCAGCAGCTGGCCGGCCTCGGCGGCAAGCTGACCAAGAACCACTGCCGTGCCTACTGGACTGCGCCGCTCAACGGCCAGCACGACGCCGCGCTGGCGCAGCGCTGGGCATCGCTGGATGCGCCGCGCGCGATCCTGGGCGGCCGCTTCCAGAGCCGCCCGGGCATCTTCGCCTGGGACCGCATCGATCCCGCCTCGGCGCTGCTGGTCGAGCAGCTGCCGGCCGATCTGGCCGGCCGGGGGGCCGATCTGGGCGCCGGCTTCGGCTATCTGTCCGCCGAGGTGCTGGCGCGCTGCCCCAACGTGACCGCGCTGGACCTGTACGAGGCCGAAGGGCGCGCGCTGGCGCTGGCCCGCGAGAACCTCGCTGCGCTCGGCAAGCCGGCGGCGCTGGCCTATCACTGGCAGGACGTCACTGCCGGGATCGAGGGCGAGTACGACTTCATCGTCACCAATCCACCGTTCCATACGCCCTCGCGCGCTGATCGCCCCGATATCGGCCAGCGCTTCATCGCCGTGGCCGCGCAGGCGCTGCGCCCGGGCGGCCGGATGTGGCTGGTGGCCAACCGCCATCTGCCCTACGAGCAGATCCTCAACGAGAGCTTCGGCCAGGTCCGCGTGGCGGCCGAGCGCGATGGCTTCAAGCTGATCGAAGCGACCAAGGCCAGCAAGAGCGCCACGCCGGTCCGCACGCCACGCAGCACCGAGCCGAAGTGGGGCCGCGGAGGCCGCGCATGAAGCTGGTCAAGCTGTTGGCCAACCTGGGCTATGGCAGCCGCAAGCAGGTGCAGGGCATGTTCCGCGCCGGCCTGATCACCGATGCCGAGGGCGAGGTACTGTACGCCGATGACGCGGTTTCGCATGACGCGATCCGGGTCGAAGGCGAGCCGCTGGACCCGCCCCAGGGCCTGACCCTGATGCTGCACAAGCCGCGCGGCTACACCTGTTCGACCAAGGACAAGGGTCGGCTGATCTACGACCTGCTGCCGCCGCGTTACCGTGAGCGTGCACCGGTGCTGTCCTCGGTGGGCCGCCTGGACCGCGACACCAGCGGCCTGCTGCTGATGACCGACGATGGCGCGCTGCTGCACCGGATCGTGTCGCCGAAGTCGCGCCTGGACAAGGCCTACGAGGTCACCCTGGCCGACGACCTGCGCGGCGATGAAACCGCGCGCTTCGCCAGCGGCGGGCTGCTGCTGGAATCGGACGACAAGCCGCTGCTGCCGGCCGAGCTGCACGTGAACGGCCCGCGCCAGGCGCAACTGGTCCTGCACGAGGGTCGCTACCACCAGGCGCGCCGGATGTTCGCGGCGGTCGGCAACCACGTCGAGGCGCTGCACCGCAGCCGCATCGGTGGGCTCTCGCTGGGCGAACTGCCTGAAGGGGAGTGGCGCATGCTCGATGCGGCCGATCTGGAGACGCTGTTCAACGTGCCATGAGTGCTTTCCCTGCGCTGCCGTTCCTGCCCGACGCCGTCATCTTCGACATGGACGGCCTGATGATCGACAGCGAGCGGGTGTCGATCGCGTGTTGGTCGCAGGCGGCGCAGGAGCTGGGGCTGCCGTTTCCGGACGGCTTCTGGCTGCGCATGGTCGGGCTTGGTGACCGTGACTGCGAGCGCCTGCTACTGCAGACCGTGACGGCCGAGCAGGTGGCCGCGTTGTTCGCGCGTTGCCATGACCTGTATGAAGCACGCACGCTGCAGGGCCTGCCGCTGCGTCCCGGCATCCTGGAAATCCTGCAGCTGCTGCACGATCACGGCGTTGCGCGTGCGGTGGCGACCTCGACACGTCAGCCACGCGCATCACGCAAGCTGGCCGCCGCCGGGTTGCTGCCGTTCTTCGAGGTGGTGGTGACCAGCAGCGATGTGTCGCATCCCAAGCCGGCCCCGGATATCTACCTGCTGGCCGCGCAGAAGCTGGGCAAGGATCCGGCACGCTGCCTGGCACTGGAGGATTCTCCTGCAGGCATCCGTGCGGCGGTGAGCGCGGGCATGACGGCAATCCAGGTGCCGGACCTGGTGCATCCGGATGAGGAGCTGCGTGCGCTGGGACATCGCATCGTGGATTCGCTGCTGGATGCACGGGCATTGTTGATGCCGCTGTTGCCGGCGACTGGCGCGCGGTGATGTCCCGCGGGGGCTCGGCGCGCCGATACAAAAAAGCCCGGCACATGGCCGGGCTTTTTCGTGTACATCGCAGCTGCACTCAGATGCGGCTGAACACCAGCGCCGCATTCGTGCCGCCAAAGCCGAAGCTGTTGGACATGACGGTGTCCAGCTGTGCCGACTGGGTCTGCTGCACGATCGGGAAGCCTTCCACCAGCGGGTCCAGCTCGCCGATGTTGGCCGAGCCGGCGATGAAGCCGTCGCGCATCATCAGCAGGCAGTAGATCGCTTCGTGCACGCTTGCCGCGCCCAGCGAGTGGCCGGACAGCGCCTTGGTCGAGGACAGCGGCGGAATGTTCTCGCCGAACACCTCACGCACGGCCTTCAGCTCGGTGACGTCGCCCAGCGGGGTCGAGGTGCCGTGCGTGTTGAGGTAGTCGATCGGGGCGGTCAGGTGCTCCATCGCCATGTTCATGCAGCGCACCGCGCCTTCACCGGACGGGGCAACCATGTCGGCACCGTCGGAGGTGACGCCGTAACCGACCAGCTCGGCGTAGATGCGTGCACCACGGGCCACGGCGTGGTCGTAGTCTTCCAGCACCAGCATGCCGCCGCCACCGGCGATGACGAAGCCATCGCGGTCCTTGTCGTACGGGCGCGAGGCCGAGGCGGGCGTGTCGTTGAAACGGGTCGACAGCGCGCCCATCGCATCGAACATCACGCTCATCGACCAGTGCAGGTCTTCACCGCCACCGGCGAACATCACATCCTGCGCGCCATGACGGATCAGATCCGCGGCGGCGCCGATGCAATGCGCGGAGGTGGCGCAGGCGGCCGACAGCGAGTAGCTCAGGCCCTTGATCTGGAACGCGGTCGCCAGACAGGCCGATACGGTGGAGCACATCGTGCGCGGCACCATGTACGGGCCGACCTTGCGCACGCCACGCGCGCGCAGGATGTCAGCCGATTCCACCTGCCACTGGCTGGAGCCACCACCGGAACCGGCGATCAGGCCGGTACGCGGGTTGGCGACCTGCGCCTCGTCCAGGCCGGCATCGGCGATCGCATCGCGCATGGCGATGTAGGCATACGCCGAGGCATCGCTCATGAAGCGCTTCACCTTGCGGTCGATCTGCGCATCCAGGTCCAGCTCGATGTTGCCGCCGACATGGCTGCGCAGGCCGGCTTCGGCGTGATCGGGCAGATGACGGATGCCGGCACGGCCTTCACGCAGTGCGGAGGACACGGTGTCCAGATCGTTGCCCAGGCACGAGGTGATGCCCATTCCGGTAATGACGACGCGACGCATCAGAAGTTCTCAGTGGAAGTGAACAGACCTACACGCAGGTCTTTGGCAGAGTAGATTTCGCGACCGTCCACCAGCATGCGGGCATCGGACTGGGCCATCACCAGCTTGCGGTTGATGACGCGCGAGATGTCGATTTCGTAGGTGACGCGCTTGGCGCTCGGCAGCACCTGGCCGGTGAACTTCACTTCACCGCAGCCCAGGGCGCGGCCACGGCCGGGCGCACCGATCCAGGTCAGGAAGAAGCCGGTCAGCTGCCACATGGCATCCAGACCGAGGCAGCCGGGCATGACCGGGTCGCCGAGGAAGTGGCAGTCGAAGAACCACAGGTCAGGGCGGATATCCAGCTCCGCGCGTACCATGCCTTTGCCATGGGGACCGCCGTCCTCGCGGATATCGGTGATGCGATCGAACATCAGCATCGGATCATTGGGCAGGCGGCCGCTGCCCGGGCCGAACAGTTCACCGCGGGCGCTGGCCAGCAGCTGGTCGCGCGAGAACGCGTTGAGACGAGTCATGGAAAACGCAATCCTGAGGAAGTTGTCATCGGGTGAGCCGACCACAGGCCGACTGCTCTTGCATGAAGCAAGTGCTCAAGAGTGCATGAGAAAAAGTGATTCAATCAAACGTTTTAACCGTACGCCGCCGTAGTGTTTTCAGGTTCAAAAACGCATGTTGTTGTTATCCAACAACCATACTGCGGCGTGTGGCTGTAATCTTGTTCATCTGACTCCGAGTGCCCACGCCCGTGTCCCGCCCCCGCAAGATCATTCACGTCGACATGGATGCGTTTTACGCGTCCGTGGAGCAGCGTGACGACCCTTCTCTGCGGGGCAAGCCGGTGGTGGTGGCGTGGCGGGGAATGCGCTCGGTGGTGTGCGCGGCGTCCTACGAGGCGCGGGTGTTCGGGGTGCGTTCGGCGATGCCGGCGCTGCGTGCGGAGCGGCTGTGTCCGGATGCGGTCTTCGTGCCGCCGGATTTCGTGCGTTACAAGGCGGTGTCACGCCAGGTCCGCGAGATTTTCCTGCGGCATACGGACCTGGTGGAGCCGTTGTCGCTGGATGAGGCGTATCTGGACGTGACCGAGCACAAGGGCGGGATGACGGTGGCGACGGAGATCGCGCAGATCATCCGCGCGCAGATCCGCGAAGAGACGCAGCTGACGGCCTCGGCGGGGATAGCGCCGAACAAGTTCCTGGCGAAGATTGCCTCGGATTGGCGCAAGCCGGATGGGCAGTTCGTGGTGCCGCCGCATCGCATCGAGCAGTTCCTGACGCCGTTGCCGGTGAACCGGGTGCCGGGCGTGGGCAAGGTGATGGCGGCGAAACTGGCCGAGCTCGGGATTGCGACGGTCGGCGATCTGCGTGCGTTGCCGCTGGAGGAACTGGAGGCGCGGTTCGGGACGTTTGGTGGACGCTTGTTCAATCGTGCGCGCGGTGTGGATGAGCGGCCGGTGGAGCCGGATCAGCCGGTGCAGTCGATTTCGTCGGAGGATACGTTCGCGGAGGATCTGTTGTTGGAGGATCTGGCGCCGGCGATCGTGCAGTTGGCGGAGAAGACGTGGCAGGCGACGCGCAAGACGGACCGGGTGGGGCATACGGTGGTGTTGAAGTTGAAGACGTCGCAGTTCCGGATCATTACGCGCAGTTTTACGCCGGAGTCGCCGCCGGATTCGGTGGAGGAACTGCGGGATATTGCGTTGGGGTTGCGGGCGCGGGTGGAGTTGCCGTTGGAGACGCGGTATCGGTTGGTGGGGGTGGGGTTGGGGGGCTTCCGGGAGCGGGAGGTGGTGCGCCAGCCGGGGTTGTTTGATCATCTTGGTGATGGCTGACGGTTTTACTGTGTGCTGCAACGGCAACGGCAACGGCAACGGCTGATGCGCTGGTATCCGGGTGATGAGGGTTTTGGACGACGCGGGTGGGATATCGGGACCCGCCGCAAGTCCCGCTCTGCGGCCCGGCCCAGCCGCTGGCGGCTGTGCGTTCAGTCGCATGCGAGGCAGTGCCTCGCAAGCAATGCGACTTCACCCATGTAGGCTCGTGTGTTGCCATCCATGGCAACACACGGTCCCGATACCCCACCCGCGCCGTCCCTCCGACACTGGGTCGGTGCGCAGAGGGAAACGCGTCGTGCGTTTCGAGATTCGCGAATGACGTTTGGTTTCTACGGATGCGTCATTACGGCCACTGCATTTCACCCTTGGCTACTTTCGCGCTCAGTTCCAGTGAACTCTCGCCCGGCAGGTTCGGATAGCGCTTTTTCATTGCGGCGATGAGTGCGTTGGCGTCTTTGCTGCGTGCGGTTTCTTCGTCGAAGGCGCGGATGTAGTTGGCGGTGAAATCCACGGCGCTGATGTCCAGGGCGGCATCGGCTGCGTAGTGGCCGGGGATGACGCGGGTGGGGTTCAGGGCCTTGATGGTGGCGAGGGTCTGCAGCCAGTGCGCGTGTGATTGCGCGCTTTGGGTGTCTGCCATCCAGACGTGTTCGCCGGCGACGATGGGGATGCCGCCGAGGACGGTGCGCTGGGAGGGGATCCACAGGACGGTGCGGTCCGGGGTGGGGCCGGTGAGGCCGATGATCTTGATCGGTTGGCCTTCCAGGGTGAGGGTGTCGCCGTCCAGTGGGGCTGGGATGACGATGCGGCTCGGCTTGCCTGCGCCCATCTGGGGGCCCCAGTAGGCGAGTTTGGCGGCCTGGGTGGCGTTGATGTGGGTGACGGTGGCGGGGGTGCCGAGGATGCGGGCGTCGGGGAAGGCGTCCTGCAGGGTGGCCAGGCCGAAGTAGTAGTCGGGGTCGCCGTGGCTGATGTAGATCGTGGTCAGGCGTTTGCCCGAGTCACGGATGCGCTGGACCAGCTGCGCGGCATCGGTGGCGGCGAACTGGGCATCCACGAGGATGGCGTCGTGGCGGCCGGTGATCAGGGTCGAGGAGACCGCGAAGAGGGCGTCGTCGCCGGGGTGGTAGGGCTGCACTGCGAGGGGGGCGGCCTGCGCGGGCGCGTTCGCGGGGGGACGGGCGTGGCTGGTGGCCGCGGTGAGGGCAGTGAGGCCGGTGATCAGGGCCAGGCTGAGGGCCAAGGTGGTGCGGGAGCGCGTGGGCATGGGGGCGGTTCCATCCAGGGCCCCGGCGGGGATCGCCGGGGCGGGCAGGGCTCAGTACGCGACGGTGGCGATCTGGCGCAGGTACTGCGGGGTTTCGATTTCGCTGACGAAGGCGTCGGCGTAGTCGGCGTAGCTGATCCGGCTGTGGCCGTCATCGCCGACCAGGAAGTTCTTCGCCTGGGTGCGGAAGCCGCCGCGCTGTGGGCCGGGGCCGATTTCGGCGGCGGGGGAGTAGAACGTCCAGTCGAGGTCGTCAACGGCGCGGAGCTGCTTGAGCGTCTCGCGGGCGGCCAGGGCGACCGGCTTGTAGGCGTCCGGGAAGCCCTCGGTGTCCACCAGCTGCACGCCGGGGGCGACTTCCAGGCTGCCGGCGCCACCGACCATGATGAAGCGGGGCACGCCGGCCTGGCGCGCGGCCTTCACCAGAGCGGCACTGGTGGTGGTCACCGTGGTGGCGGCATCGCCTGGGCGCGGGCCGAAGGCGCTGGCCAGGACATCGTGGCCGGCGATCACGGCGGCCAGCGCGTCGGTGTCGTCCAGCGCGGCCACGGCCAGCTGGGCGCCGTCCAGTTCGGCCGGGAGGTCGGTCTCACGGCGGACGATGGCGGTGACCTGGTGGCCGCGGGCGAGGGCCTGGCGGGTGATTTCACGACCGATGTTGCCGGTGGCACCAACGAGAGCGATTTTCATGGGGAGATCCGTTGAGGAAGGAAGGCCAGCGTATGCCTCTGGAATCGAACGAAAAACCGCGTATAACGGCCTAATTTGTTGCACGGATCGATCAAATGGACCGGATGACCGCCATGAACGTGTTCGTCGAGGTGGCTGAGCGCGGCAGTCTGACGGCCGCCGCCGACGCGCTGGAGATGTCGCGCGCGATGGTGACGCGCTATCTGGCCGAGGTGGAGCGCTGGCTGGGCGCGCGTCTGCTGCACCGGACCACGCGCCGGATCAGCCTGACCGGGCCGGGAGAAGCGGCGCTGCTGCGCTTCCGGCAGATGCTGGCCATCGGCGATGAGCTGCGCGGGGAGCTGGCCACGGACAATCCCGAGCCGCATGGCCTGCTGCGGGTCACCGCGAGCGTCTCGTTCGGGCAGAGCCATCTGGCGGCGGCGGTGGCCGAGTTCGTCAAACGGCATCCGCTCACACGCGTTGAACTGCTGCTGGTGGATCGGGTGGTCAACCTGGTGGAGGAGCGCGTGGACATCGCTGTGCGCATCTCGCGCGCGATCGACCCGAGCCTGATCGCGCGTCCGCTGGCGCAGTGCCGCTCGGTGCTGTGCGCGGCACCGGCGTACCTGGCCGAGCGCGGTACGCCCACCACGGCCGATGCGCTGGCCACGCACAACTGCCTGACCCACCACTACGTCGGCAAGAGCGTGTGGCACCTGCAGCGCGACGGGCGGAAGATCGCGGTGGCGGTGGGAGGCAACATCAGTGCCAATGAGGCATCGCTGCTGCTCGAAGCGGTGCGTGCCGGTGCGGGCATCGCGATGCTGCCGATGTATCAGATCGCCCCGCTGCTGCGCACGGGGGAACTGGTTGCCGTGCTGCCGGACCATGAGGTGGAGTTACTGGGTCTGTACGCGGTGTACGCCTCGCGCCGGCAGCTGCCGACGATCATGCGCAGCTTCCTGGATTTCCTGGTGGAGCGTTTCAGCAGCCCGCAGTTCCTGGCGCTGCTCTGACCGTCTGGCGTCAACGGTGCATGAGCGGAGACGGCCTGGCGCCGCCTTACAATGGGCCCCCACGTCGTTGAAGTGAGTGTCGTCTTGTCGTATCCGTATCCGTTGGTGGTGTTCGATCTGGATGGCACGCTGGTGGACAGCGCGGCCGATATCGCCGAGGCGCTGAACCGCACGCTGGAAGACTGGCAACTGCCGCGCGTGCCGGAGACGACCGTACTGACGTGGATCGGTGATGGCGTGCGACGGTTGGTCGAGCAGGCGTTTACCGCAGCCGGCAGCGATATCGATCTGGACAAGGTGATGCCGGGGTTCATGCGGCACTACGAAGCGTGCCTGTTGCGCAGCCCGCGCTTGTTCGATGGCGTGAGCGAGACGTTGGCCGCCTTGCGCGAACAGTCGGTGACGCTGGCGATCTGCACCAACAAGCCGTCCGCGCTGGTGGCGCCGCTGCTGCAGCATTTCGGTCTGAATGACGTGTTCGCACTGGTGCTGGGCGGGGATTCCTTGCCGGAGCGCAAGCCGAACGGTGCGCCACTGCGCTACGTCGCGGCGCACTTCGAGGTGGCCGTCGGGGCAGCGTTGATGGTGGGTGATTCGATCACGGATTACCGGGCGGCCGTGGATGCAGGCATGCCGGTGGCGCTGGTGCGCTATGGGTATCCGCGTGGGCTGGATCTGGACAACGTCCAGGCGGTTGCCGTGGTGGATGATCTGCGGGAATTGCTGAGGCTGTAACGCGTTGAGGCTCGTGCCGACCAACGGTCGGCACTACCGGGGAAATGAAGTGTGCCGACCGAGGCACCTACCGAGGATGGGACGGCGGCAGTGCCGCCGTCCAGATCCCTTATTTCGGCTGGTAACGCACGCTCAGGCGGTACTCGCGGCCAGGCTGGTTGTACCAGGCGACGGTTTCGTAGTCGCGGTCGAACACGTTGCTGACCCGGCCCAGTACGGACCAATCGCGGGTCAGCGCGTACTCCAGGCGCAGATCCACGGTGCCGTAGCCGCCCAGGCGCACGGTATTGGCGGCATTGTCATACCGCTTGCCGGCGCCGTTGGCGGTGAGGCCGGCGCGGAAGTCACCGAAGCGGCGATCGACATCCAGACGTGCGGTGTTCTGTGCGCGTCGAGCCAGCCAGTTGTCGAACTGCGCGCTGCCGTCGGTGCGGTTGCGCGGGTCGGTGTGGCTGAGTTGTGCGTTGAGGTCGAACCCGGCGACGGTGATCGCACCGGTCAGTTCGGCACCGCGGATGCGGGCCTTCTCAACCTGCGACATCATGAACGTGGTCGCGTCGTAGGTGATCAGGTCATCGATGCGCGTTTCGTATACGTCCAGGCCCCAGCGCCAGCCTTCACCCTGCTGGGCGATGCCGATATTCGCGCTCTTGGATTTCTCCGGATCCAGGGTCGGCACGCCGCTCCACGGGTCGTAAAGGTCGCTGAAGGTCGGGGCCTTGAACGCGGTGCCGTAGCTGGCGTTGAGGCGGAACCCGCTGCCCAGTTCCAGGCCCCAGCCGAGGCTGCCGGTGGTGTGGTTGCCGAACTGCTCGTTGTCGTCGTTGCGCACGCTGGCCTGCAGATGGTGCGCGCCGAAGCGGCCCTGGTACTGCACGAACACGCCGGTGTTGTCGCGGCTGTCCACCAGATAGCCGGCGCTGCTGCCGTCCAGGTTGTCCTGGCTCCAGTCCACACCGGCGCTCAGCAGCTGGCCATCGGCGATGCCGATATCGGCCTGCACCGAGGCGCTGTCGCGGTGGGTCTGGGCGTTGCCCAGCCAGGTATCACCGTTGTAGTTGTCCGATTCGTTGTCGGCGCGGCCGACGTTCACGGTCAGGTTGAAGCGCTCGCTCGGCGTGTAGCGCAACTTGCCGCCGAGCACCTGCTGCAGGGTCTCGGAGTAGTTGTAGTAGCCGTCGTAGTGGTTCTCGCCTTCGGCGCGCAGCGCGGTGCCTTCCAGGCTCAGCGTGTCGGTCAGCGCATAGCCGCCGCGCAGGCTCATCGACAGGTTGCGGTAGCCGTCGCGGTCGGGCTCATCGGCACCGCAGCCGGCAAACGTGGCCGCGTCGCCACGGCAGGCGTTGATGCCATCGGTGTGCTGATAGGCGATGTCGGTGCCGAACCAGCCACGCTCACCGCTGCCACCGAAGCCACCGCTGGCCTCGCGCAGGCCATTGCTGCCGCCACCAAGCTGCAGGTGCGGTGCGAACTGGCCGGCGTTGCGGCGGGTGAAGATCTGGATCACGCCACCGATCGCATCGGCGCCGTACAGGCTGGACTGCGGGCCACGCACGATTTCGATGCGTTCGATCTGCGCCAGCGGCAGGTCCTGGATCATGGCCAGGCCGAGGTCGCCGGTGTTGATGCGCACGCCATCGACCAGCACCAGGGTGTGGGCCGAGTTGGTGCCACGCAGGAACAGCGAGCTCTGCTTGCCCAGGCCGCCGCTGTTGTTGAGGTTGATGCCGGCACGGCCGCGCAGCAGATCCTGCAGCGACGGTGCCTGGCTGCGCTCGATCTCGGCGCGGTCGATCACCTGTGCCGGTGAGATGCTGTCCTGCAGGGCGATCGGGGTGCGCGTGGCGGTGACCAGCACCTGGTCCAGCGCGGTGGCGTCGTCCTGTGCGGAGGCCAGCAGGGGCAGGGCCGACAGCACGGCCAGGGAAAGAACGCGGGTTTGCAGCTTCATCGATGACTCCATGCACCGCGCACGCCCGCGCGGCAAGGGGTGGGGATGATTGCGCTGCAGGGGTGTTCGACGGTGGGCGGACGCACGCAGGCGCCTGCTTGCCGCCGCCATGCCCGCCGCATCGCAACCAGTCGTCTTCCAGGCCGGTCTCCGGGCTCGCGGGTCGATGGCGCTGCCATCGTGCCAGGCGCCTTCCCATGCCGGAGCACAGTGGCGTGTTGCCTGGTGTTTCCACGCTTACCGTTGCGGGGGCAGCGCCGGAGTGGCGGCGTGGCACAGGGCCTGACGCGTCACCGGCTTCCCGTTTCAACCTGGCGGCATTGCAGCCCCAGGTCACCTGAAAGTGGGCGCAGTCTAAGCCATCGGCCGGGCCCATGGAGCGCACCGGTTAGAATGCGCCTCGCTTTTTCGATGTGATCTCCATGACCCCAACGTGGTTGCAGCACCCCGGCACCGACGCACGTGACCCGCACCGGCCGGCCGCAGCGGGCAGCAGACGGGGCGCGGCATGATCCTGGATCTGATCCGCCACGCCAGCACCGGCCGCGACGATCATCTCGATGGCCGCACCGATCCGCCGCTGCACGAGGGCGCGACCGACGCCTTGTGCGCGCGCTATGCCGGGCTGCCCTGGCAGCGTGTGCTGTCCTCGCCACGGCGGCGAGCGCTGTTGACCGCCGAGGCATTGGCCTTGCCCCACGCAGTGGACGTGGAGGCCGATGAGGAATGGGAGGAACTCGATTTCGGCGACTGGGACGGGCTCGCGCTGGAGGCGCTGCCGATGGATGCGCTGTCAGCTTTCCATCTGGATCCGCACGCCAACCCGCCGCCGCATGGCGAAAGCTGGGGCCACTTCGAGCGCCGCATCGCGCGCGGCCTGCATCGGTTGCTGGATGAACCCGAGCCGGTGCCAACGCTGATCGTCAGCCATGGCGGACCGCTGCGGATGGTGCTGTCGCAGGTGTGCGGCCTGCCGATGGCGATGTGCTGGGCACTGCGCATCGATCACGGCACGCGGTTGCGCCTGCGCGTGGAGCGCGAGGACGACCGGCTGTGGGGCGAACTGCTGGAGCTGCAGCAGGTATGAAACGCGGCGGTACCGACGGTGTGTCGGTACCCACGTATCAGCGCTCGTCGTCGTCCATCTCGAATGGCGGTGCTTGGTCGCCGTCGTCGTCGCGATGCTCCACGGTGCGGTCGTAGACCGGACCGGAAGCGGGCGGCGCCTTCTTCAGCGGCTGGTCGGCGATGATCGCTTCGTACTCGGCCACCAGCACGGTGCGGCGCGCCTCCGGCAGCTCCTGCCAGTGGCAGTCCTGCAGCGCACCTTCCAGCGAGTAGAGCAGGTTCAAGCTCGGCTTGAAGCCGGCGCGGCGCACTTTGACGAAGGCGCCGACCGCGCCGACCGCCACCAGATCTTCCGGCGTACGCAGACCGACCTGGCGCAGCCATGCTGCGCTCTTCGGGCCGATGTTGCGCAGCTTGGCGCCACTCATCCCAGTGCCTCGACGAACACGGCCGCGATCGCTTCCAGCCCGGCCTGGTCCTCGGCATCGAACCGCGCCAGCGAGGGGCTGTCCAGATCGAACACGCCGACCAGCTCGCCGTTGTGGACCAGCGGCACCACCAGTTCCGAACGCGAGGCCGAGTCGCAGGCGATGTGCCCCGGGAACGCATCGACATCTTCGATGCGCTGGGTCACCCGCTGCGAAGCCGCGGCGCCACACACGCCCTTGTCGAGCGGGATGCGCACGCAGGCGGGCAGGCCCTGGAACGGGCCGACGACGAGCTCCTTGCCATCGAAGAAGTAGAAGCCGACCCAGTTCAGGCGCGGCAGGGCGTGGTAGACCAGCGCCGACAGGTTGGCCGCATTGGCGATGCGGTCGCGCTCGCCGTGCACCAGGGCGCGGGCCTGGGCCAGCAGCTGGCCGTACTGTTCCGGCTTGCTGCCGGTGAGCGTGGAGGTATCGAACATGGCCGCAGTCTACCAAGCGCGGCGGTTGGTTGCCCCCGGGGCCGGCGGAACGCAGCGGACTGCACCGCAGCTCGACCGGGTGCGCGGATAATGGCGCGTTTCCGCTCCCGGTCGTCTCCCCATGTCCTTGCCTGCGCCGCGCCCTGCCGCCCTGTTCGTCACCGGTACCGACACTGGCATCGGCAAGACCTTCAGCAGCTGTGTGCTGCTGCATGCCCTGCGCCGCCACGGCGGCACCGCTGTGGGCATGAAGCCGGTCGCCAGTGGCTGCGAACGTACGCCCGAGGGCCTGCGCAACGAGGATGCCACCGCGCTGATGGCCGCCAGCCTGCCGCTGCCCGCGTATGCCGACCTCAACCCGTTCGCGCTGGAGCAGCCACTGGCCCCGGAGATCGCTGCCGCCGAGGCGGGCGTGCAGCTGTCGCTGGCCCCGATAGAAGCGGCGTTCGCACGCCTGCGCGCCAGCGCCGATACGGTGGTGGTCGAGGGCGTCGGCGGCTGGCTGGCGCCGCTGTCGGGCACGCTGGACCAGAGTGATCTCGTGCACGGGCTGGCGCTGCCGGTGGTGATGGTGGTCGGGCTGCGGCTGGGCTGCCTCAACCATGCGCGGCTGACTGCCGAGGCGATTGCGGCCCGTGGCGCGCGCTGCATCGGCTGGATCGCCAACGAGGTGGATCCGAGCATGGCACGCCGCGACGAGAACGTCGCACTGCTCACCGCGCGGCTGCCGATGCCGTGCTGGGGGCGCCTGCCGTATGCGCCGGGCGCGGACCCGGCCCGCCTGGCGGACCGGCTGGTGTTCTGAGCGTCAGCTGCCTGCGCGCGTCCGCAGCGCGCTGGCGAGCCGGCCGACCGTGGCGATCGCGCCGAGGAAACGCGCGTCGAGTTCCTGGCAGCACGACAGGCGCAGGCAATGCCGATAGCGTGCACCGCGCGAGTAGACCTGGCCGGGCATGAACACCACGCCCTCGGCCAAGGCCTGCTCGAACAGCTCCGCGACATCGATCGCGGCGGGCAGTTCCACCCACAGCAGGAACCCGCCGGTCGGCTGGGTGGCCGACGTGCCGGGCGGGAAGTGCTGCGCGATCAGGCCACGCACGTGGCTGACCTGATCGCTGTAGAGCCGACGCAACCCCCGCAGATGATGCTCGTAGTTGCCGGCTTCCAGGAACGCGGCAACCGCGTCCCCGAGCAGGCGTGATTCGGCCCCGGAAGAATGGAATTTCAGCAGCTGGATATCGGCGGCGAAGCGACCACCGTCGAGCCAGCCGATGCGGTAGTCCGGTGCCAGCGTCTTGGAGAAGCCGCTGCAGACCATGATCCAGCCATCGCGATCAAAGCTCTTGGCCAACGGCTCCAGCGGTTCCTTGAACTGCAGCTCGGCGTAGACCGCGTCCTCGATCAACGGCACCTGGTAATGGTTCACCAGCGCGGCCAGGCGCTGCTTGTTCGGCACCGGCATGCTGCCGCCGAGCGGATTGTGCACCGTCGGCATGGCCATGATCGCGGCAATACCCCCGGCCTCGAGCAGGGCTTCCAGCGCATCCAGATCGAGCCCGTCGCGTGGATGGGTCGGCAGCTCGATCGCGCGCAGGCCCAGGCTGCGCAGCAGCGGGTAGATGTTGAAGTACGAGGGCGCTTCGATCGCGACTGCATCGCCGGGTTGGGTCACCGCGCGCAATGCCAGCTGCAGGGCTTCCATCGCGCCATGCGTGAGCACCAGCCGGTCCGTGGTGGTGTGCAGCCCCAGCCGCGGGCCACGCTGCACGATCTGGGTCAGCAGCCGTGCCGCACCGTTGGGACGTGCGTAGGTCTCCACCGTGGTGGCCGCCCGGCGCAGCACCTGCGCGGTGATCCGCGCCAGCTGCGCGCCGGGATAGAAGCGCTTGCCGCGCGGGCCGGCGAACGCCAGATCGATGATGTCCGGTTGCTGCTGCGCGGCCAGCACGCGCGCCATCATCGCGTGCTGCGCCGGTGCGGTCGGTGGTGAGGGCGCCTGCCGCAGCGACTGGGTCGGTTCGGGCAGGCGGGGGCTGACCACGAAGCCGGCCTTGGGCCGTGGCAGCACCAGCCCGGCATCCTCCAGCTGCCGATAGGCGGCGATCACCGTGTTGAGGCTGAGCTTTCGCTGTGTGGCCAGCCCGCGCAGCGACGGCAGTCGGGTGCCCACCGGCAGTCGCCCGCTGCGGATCGCATCGGCCATTTCATCGGCCAGGGATTGATAGAGGTTGGTGGCCATCGGTAGCTGCATCCACGGAATCTGTAACCGTGCGGATACCTGCCATCTGCATCTGTATCCGCTTCCGTCGCCAGCCTACCATGGCGCTTGATGACTTCCCCCACGCACGGCAGGGCAGTGTGTGCCGTGCGTTTTTTCTTTTCCCTGCCGCTGGATCAGCGTGCCGAAATGGTGGTGCTCACCAAGCGCGGCTGCTCGCGGTACAGCGCCGGATACTGCTGTTTCAGCGCGGCCACCTTGGGCAGGTCGTTGATCCGGATGTACAGCGATTCGGGATGCAGCGTGAGGTAGTTCTGGTGATAGCCCTCGGCGGCAAAGAACGGCTTGCCGCCATCGACCTGGGTCACCAGGGGCGCAGCGTAGGTCTTCGCCTGCTGCAGCTGGGCGATGTACGCGCGGGTGGCATCGCGTTGGGCCGCGTCGTCGGCATACACCGCCGAGCGGTACTGGGTGCCGCGGTCCGGACCCTGCCGGTTGAGCTGGGTCGGGTCGTGCGCCACCGAGAAGAACACCTGCATCAGCTGGCCATAGCTGACCTGCGCGGGATCGTAGGTGACCTGCACCGCCTCGGCATGGCCGGTGCTGCCACCGCCCACGCGCGGGTAGGTCGCGTTTGCTGCGCTGCCGCCGATGTAACCCGATAGCGCGCTGTCCACGCCCTTGATGTGCTGGAACACGCCCTGCACGCCCCAGAAGCAGCCGCCGGCGAACACGACCGTGGCACGCTTCACGCCCGGTTGGCGCAGGTCTGCCTTGCCGGCAGGGGCGGGCAAGGCGACGGTCGTCACGACCCCGGCAGCATGGGCCGGCCGATCAAGACCCACCACCACGCTGGCGGTGAGTGCCGCGATGGCGACGGCGATACCGCCGGCCACGAGTTTGTCGAACGCGATCTTCATGCGATGGCTCCTCAACCAAACGTAAAGGCGTAGGCGTGCACGCCCGGATCGAGGAATTCGATCTCGAAGGTGCGCTCCTGCACGGCGCCGGATTGGCGGATCAGCTGATACAGACGGTTTTCATCCACGCGGCCGTCACCGTCGGCGGAGATGTCTCCACCGGCTGCTGCGCCGGGCGGCTGCCCGTCGATGCGCACGCGGAACCGGACCGGCTTGCCGTCCTCGCCCGGCGCCAGCACCAGGTGCAGGTCGCGTGCATGGAAGCGGAAGGCGATACGGCCGCCGCGTGTCTCCAGCCGGGCATCTTCGTTGCCCACGGTCCAGCGTCCGGCCAAGGCCCACTGGTTGTGTTGCAGCGTGGCAGGCACGGTGTAGTCGGCAGGCTGGTCCTGGCGCTGGCCACCGGGCGAGGCGAAGTTCTCGGCGCGTGCGTGACCCAGGTAGGTCTCCGGCGATTTGAGGTTGTCCATGTCGGCCTGGCGCGCCACGCCATCCAGTGCCATCGCCACCGGGGCGTCATCACCGGGAAGGGTATTGCCGGCCTCGCGCAGCAGCTGGCGGATGATCTGCTCGGACTGCGCATAGTTGCCTTCACCGAAGTGATGCGCACGGATCTGGCCCTGCGCATCGATGAAGTAGTGCGCTGGCCAGTATTTGTTGTTGAAGCCGCGCCAGATGGCGAAGTCGTTGTCGATGGCCACCGGGTAGGTCACCTTCAAGTCCTTCACCGCGCGCTGCACGTTGGCCAGATTGCGCTCGAAGGCGAACTCCGGCGCGTGCACACCGATCACCACCAGCCCGTGGTCGCGATAGCGCTCGGCCCACTCACGCACGTAGGGCATCGCGCGCAGGCAGTTGATGCAGGAGTAGGTCCAGAAATCGACCAGCACCACCTTGCCGCGCAGCGCCGGTGCATCCAAGGGCGGGCTGTTGAGCCAGCCGGTCGCGCCGGCCAGGGAGGGCAGGGTGCCTTCCACCGGCAGCGGCTGCCCGGGCGTGCTCGCGGCGGCGCGCATCATCGCTGCGCCGGCGGCCGGCTCCTGGGCTGGCAGCACGTCGAGCAGGCCCTGTTCCAGCTTGGCGGTGCTGACCGTGGAGAGCCGGGTCAGCACACCGGTATCCCAGCCCATGGCGATGGCGACCACCGCCAGCAACGCGGCGACGCCCAGCCCACGGCGCACCCACTCGCCCACCCCGAGGCGGCGCTTGAGCGAGGCGAACACGCGCCCGCCGATCCAGATCGCCAGGGCCAAGGAAGTGGCCGCACCCAGCGCATAGGCCAGCAGCAGCCCGCTGGTACCGACACTGGCGCCCTGCAGTGCCGCGCCGGTGAGGATCAGGCCGAGGATCGGCCCCGCGCACGGCGCCCACAGCAGGCCGGTGGCGATGCCGATCAGCAGCGAGGTGCCAACGCCCCCACGCCCCGCGTCACTGGCCGCATCGGCCGAGGCGCTCAGCCGCGCGCCCAGCCGCTGGAACGGTGACAGCAGGCGGTCGGCCAGCGCCGGCCACAGCAGTGCCAGCGCGAACACCGCCATCACCACCAGCGCGATCCAGCGCCCGATCTGGTTGGCCTGCGCCACCCATTGGCTGCTCACCGCTGCCAGGCTGGCGACCACCGCGAACATCAGCGCCATGCCGATCAGCAGTGGCAGGCCGCTGCGCAGGAAGGGGCGGTCCGAGCGGGCGAACACGAACGGCAGCACCGGCAGGATGCAGGGGCTGAGGATGGTGAGCACGCCACCGAGGTAGGCCAGCACGAGCAGAAGCATGGAGAGGTCCTTCTATGACACAGGGAAGTGCGGCACTCAGGCCGCGACGAAGTTCATGGCCACGCCGTTCATGCAGTAGCGCAGGCCGGTGGGGCGTGGGCCGTCATCGAACACGTGGCCGAGATGGCCGCCGCAGCGCTTGCAGTGCGCTTCGACGCGCACCATGCCCAGCGTGGTGTCGCGGTCTTCGCCGACGGCATCGTGCAGTGGCGCCCAGAAGCTGGGCCAGCCGGTGCCGCTGTCGAACTTGGTGGAGGAAGAGAACAGCGGCAGCGCGCAACCGGCGCAGGTGAAGGTGCCACGCCGATGCTCCTTGTTGAGCGGGCTGCTGAACGGCCGCTCGGTGCTTTGCCGGCGCAGCACGCTGTACTGGGCAGGAGTGAGCTGTTCGCGCCACTGCGCATCGCTGCGCATGACCTCGAACTGGCGCGCAGGCGCAGCGGGGGCTGCGGGGGCGGGGCCGCTGCAGGCGGTCAACCCGAACAGGCCGGCCGCGGCGGCCATGCCCCCCATTCCAAGCACATTGCGACGTGTGTAACGCATGGCCGATCTCCGGGCACGGGGACGATGCAGCCATGCTGCGCCCGGCCCGGTCAACGAATCCTCACGCAGGGTTAAATTTTCCGTGACACATTCAGGTCGCGATCCGTCGACAATGCCGCCATGCCCTCCTGCCGCCCCCTGAGCCGATGAGCAGTGCCAAGCGCGTCCTGATCGTCGAAGACGATGTCCACATCGCCAACCTGCTGCGCATGCACCTGCGTGATGAAGGCTATGAGGTCACCCATGCCGCCACCGGCGACGAGGGCCTGGCCCTGCTGGAGGCGCAGCCGTGGAGCGCGCTGGTGCTGGACCTGATGCTGCCCGGCGTGGACGGTCTGGAGATCTGCAAGCGTGCCCGCGCGATGACGCGCTACACCCCCATCATCATCACCAGTGCACGCGCCAGCGAAGTGCATCGCATTCTCGGCCTGGAGCTGGGGGCGGACGATTACCTGGCCAAACCTTTTTCGATGCTGGAACTGGTCGCCCGCGTGAAAGCGCTGCTGCGCCGGGTGGAAGCAATGGCCCAGAACGCGCGCATCGATGCCGGTGAGATCGAGGTGGCCGGGCTGCGCATCGACCCGGTCGCACGCACGGCACTGGTCGACGGCCGACCCTTGGAACTGACCCCGCGCGAGTTCGACCTCCTCTATTTCTTTGCCCGTCATCCCGGCCAGGTGTATTCGCGCATGGACCTGCTCAACCAGGTGTGGGGCTACCAGCACGACGGCTACGAACACACCGTCAACACCCACATCAACCGGCTGCGCAACAAGATCGAGCGCGATGCCGCCAACCCGCAGCGCATCCAGACGGTGTGGGGGCGCGGCTACAAACTGGTCGATGGCCACGAGGGGGCAGGCACATGATCCGCCTCACCTTGTCCCAGCGCCTGTCCGCGGTGTTTTTCGCGCTGCTGTTGCTGTGCGGTGGTGCGTTGCTCTGGATCCAGATGCGCAGCACCACCGTGCATGAGCAGGAAACCGTGCAGCGCCTCTCGCGCGGCTTGGCCGAGCACATCGCGCGCAGTGGCGAGCTGATGGATGGCCGTGGCATGCGCAACGGCGAAGTGCGCGCGCTGTTCGGCAAGCTGATGGCGGTCAACCCAAGCGTGGAGGTGTACCTGCTCGACGACCAGGGGCGCATTCTCGGCCACGACGCACCGGAGGGGCATCTCAAGCGGGCCCAGGTCGATCTGGGGCCGGTGCAGGCGCTGCTGCGCGATGAGCCGCTGCCGATCCTTGGCGATGACCCGCGCAGTGCGACCGGCCGCAAGGTATTCAATGCGGCACCGCTGTGGGTGCAGGGCCGGCAGGCGGGGTACATCTACGTTGTCTTGGTCGGCGAGGAGCGCGAGGCACTGGCCGCCAACATCGCCGCCAACAGCACGCTGCGCACCACCCTGTGGTCGCTGGCGATCGTCGCGGTGGTGGGGCTGCTGGCCGGCCTGGTCGCGTTCCGCTGGGTGACCCGCCCGCTACGCCAGCTGACCCGGCGCATCCAGTCCTTCGACGTCGATAGCGCCACCCCGGATGCCGCGCCGCCACCGGCGCCGCTGCGTCCGGGCGAGCGCGACGAGCTGGCCATCCTGCAGCACAGCTTCGGGCACATGGCCCAGCGCCTGGGCGAGCAGTGGCAGCAGCTGCGCCAGCAGGACCTGCAGCGGCGCGAGCTGGTCGCCAACATCTCCCACGACCTGCGCACGCCGTTGTCGTCGTTGCATGGGTATCTGGAAACGCTCGCGCTCAAGGACGCCACGCTCAGTGCCGAGGAGCGCCAGCGCTACCTGTCGATCGCCCTGTCGCAGAGCCACAAGGTCGGCCGGCTGGCCCAGGCGCTGTTCGAGCTGGCCCGGCTGGAGCATGGCGGTGTGGTGCTGGACCGCCAGGCGTTCTCCCTGCCGGATCTGATCCAGGATGTGTTCCAGAAGTTCGAACTGGCCGCCGAGTCACGCCGGCAGACGTTGAGCGCCGACATTCCCCCGGGCTTGCCGCCGGTGATCGCGGACTTGGCCTTGATCGAACGTGTGTTGACCAACCTGCTCGACAACGCGATCCGGCATACGCCCGAAGGTGGGCGTATCGCAGTGACCCTGCGCGCGGCCGATGGCGAGGTGCAGATCAGCGTGGCCGACAACGGCCCCGGGATTCCCCCGGCGCGGCGCGATGCGCTGTTCACGGCCATGCCGGCACTGAGCAGCCAGCGACCGGACAGCGGCGGGCTGGGGCTGTTGATCGTGCATCGCATCCTGCAGCTGCATGGGCGTGACATTCGCCTGTTGGAGAGCCGCGAGGGGGCGTTGTTCGTGTTCTCGCTGCCGGCCACGCGGTAACACCGCCCAAAAAAAGACCCGACAGAGGGAGGGTTCTGTCGGGTCTGGGATTGCGTGGGGGGAGGGACCCACGCAAATTCGATGTTGTCTGCCCTCAGCCGCGCGTCTTGCCTGCGCTGGGCGTGGCGGCCGCGAACGGCTGCCGGGCAAGTTCGCCGAAGGCTTCGGAGGCCTTCAGTCCCAGGCCGGCCACTTCCTGGGTGGCGCTGGTCCAACGGGCGAGGTTGTCACGTGCCAGTTGCGCGCCTTTGGGCAGCAGCGACTGCAGCGTGCCGGAATCCTGTGACTGCACGATTTCACCGAAGAACCCGCTGGTGGCGGTGATGTTCTTCTCCAGCGTCTTCAACTGCACCCCGAACATGCTTTCGGCATTTTCCAGTGCGAGCCGGTTGGCACGCGTGGCCGTGGCGGCCAGCTGGCGGGTGTAGTCGCTGAAGGAATCGGTGAACGCGGACGCCATGGTCAGGACGGCTCGAGAACGTTGATGCAATGCAGCATACGCCGAAAATATTGCATTGCAACATTTCGTCGCCGGTAATGGTCCGATTTTATCTAGATCGCTTATAGATCAATAGGTTACGAAAGATTGCGGGCGATGGTGATGGGCCGGGAGCCGGCCAGCGGCCGGCACTATCGCGCCGTGACCGCGCGCCGCGGATCATCCGCGGTAGCGGCAGCCGGAGGTGCAGGTCTCGTGCACGGTGACTTCGCTCAGCTCGGGCAGGGCCGGCTTGAGTTCGTTCCAGATCCAGATCGCCAGGCGCTCGCTGGTCGGATTCTCCAGACCGGGGATGTCGTTGAGGTAGTGGTGGTCCAGACGGTCGTAGATCGGCTGGAAGGCGGCTTTGACGTCGCCGAAATCCATGATCCAGCCGGTCTGCTCGCCGGGCTCGCCTTCCACTTTGAGTTCCACGCGGAACGAGTGGCCGTGCAGGCGCGCGCACTTGTGGCCCGGCGGCACGTTGGGGAGGTGGTGAGCGGCCTCGAGGGTAAAGACTTTGAAGATTTCCATGGCGGCATTGTAGCGGCGGGCCAGGGGAGTGAGAGGGGTAGGCCGTTAATTGTTGCCAACGAAAACATTTCCATCCGGATGAAGAGATGTTAGTTTCTCTTATATCCGTATGAAGAGATGTTATTGGCCGTGGTTCAGCCAGGCATGGACTACTGCGGAACTTGTCGTCCACCACCCCACTGAAGTTCATGCCCAAGCACACTCTTCTTGTAGCGGCGTTGTCCGTCGCTCTGGCAACGCCTTTGACCGCGCTCGCCGACGCCGCCCCCGATGCCGCCGCCCCCGGCGACAGCAAGACCCTCGCCGCCGTGCGGGTCACCGGGTCCAACATCAAGCGCACGGATACCGAGTCGGCCAACCCGGTGCAGGTGATCGAGCGCCAGCAGCTGGAGGAGACCGGCAAGGCCACCGTCGCCGACCTGCTGCGATCGATCTCGGCCAACACCGGCAACGCCGCCAACGAAACCACCAACAACGGCTGGGCGTCCGGTTCGGCCGGCATCGGCCTGCGCGGCCTGTCACAGAAGAACACGCTGGTGCTGCTCAACGGCCGCCGCCTGGCCAACTATGGCTTCCCGGCCGGCGGCCTGTCGGACACCTTCGTCAATCTCAACGCGCTGCCGCTGGTCGCGGTGGAACGCATCGAAGTGCTCAAGGACGGCGCTTCGGCCGTGTACGGTTCGGACGCGGTGGCCGGTGTGGTCAACATCATCACAAGGCAGAATTTCGAAGGTGCCGAACTCGGTGGCAGCCTGGGCACCGCCGACCAGGGCGGGTTGGACGAGCAGAACCTGAAGTTCATCGGCGGCATCGGTGATCTGGACACGGACGGCTACAACATTCTGGTCAGCCTGGAAGGCTACAACCGCGAGCGCCTGGACCAGGACGAGCGTGACCTGACCAAGTCCGGCATCTACACCGACAAGCCCGGCGGCCGCTGGAACGGCTGGTCGGCCAAGGGTGCGCGCTATCTGGTCAACGGCACCTCGGTGCCGATGCTCGATGCCAACGGCAACTGCCCGGACGGCACCACGCTGGTCGCCAGTGCGCCGATCGACGGCCTGGCCGGCAACACCTGCGGCTTCAACCAGGCGCCTTACACCACGCTGATTCCCTCGACCAAGCGCTACCAGGCCTACGTCAACGGCACCTTCCGGGTGAACGACAACGTCGAAGCCTTCGGCGAAGTGCTCTACAGCGACATCAAGGGCGTGTCCTGGTTCGGCAGCAGCCCGTTCTTCACGCTGGAAAGCGGCCGCTTCGCGCTCAACGCCGATACCGGCCTGGCCGAACCGGTGTCCTCCACCCTGCCGGCGAGCAGCCCGTACAACCCCTACGGCCGCGCGGTGCCGATCGAGTACACGTTCTTCAACCTGGGCGGCACGATCAAGACCAATCGCTCGCAGGCCTACCGTGGCCTGGTCGGGCTGCGCGGCAGCCTGCAGAACTGGGACTGGGAAGTGGGTGCCTTCGGCGCGCGCAGCAGCGAGCGGGAGACCGTCTCCGGCGGATTCGCCAATCGCTATGCACTGGCCAATGCGCTGGCCACCGGCAGCTACAACCTGCTCGATCCGTCGGCGACCTCGCAGGACGTGCTCAACGCGATCAACATCAGCACCCTGCGCCCGGCCGAGTCGGTGCTGCAGGGCGTGGATGCCAAGATCTCCGGTGCGATCGGCCACACCTGGGCCGGCGAGATCGGCTTTGCGGCCGGTGCTGAATGGCGCCGCGAGAAGCTTGATTCCAACAACCCTTGGCAGATCGATGCGGGCCTGCAGATCCGCCCGGCGATCGCCGAGGTACATGGTGAGCGCAAGGTCACCGCGGCCTATGCCGAAGTGAACGTGCCGCTGGCCGAGCGCCTGGAACTGCAGGCGGCGGCGCGCGCCGATCATTACAGCGATTTCGGCGATGCGTTCTCGCCCAAGCTGAGCCTGCGCTGGCAGCCGTGGGACATCCTGCTGGTGCGCGCCGCCGCCTCCAAGGGCTTCCGGGCGCCGTCGCTGTCGGAGAACTCGAACAGCACCAGCATCGCCTACGGCAGCGTGATCGATCCGCGCGACCCGGACGTGCCGGGCTCGCGGCAGAACCCGACCTTCTTCACTGTCGGCAACAACGATCTGAAGCCCGAGCGCACCAAGAGCTTCAATGCCGGCATCGTGCTCTCGCCGTGGTCCAACACCAGCCTGAGCGTGGATTACTACCGCATCGAGCTGGAAAACCTGGTCGGCACCAACAACACCCAGACGCTGGTCACCAATGACGTGCCGGGTGCGGTCAGCCGTGATGAGCGCGGCAAGCTGCTGGCGGTGTTCAACCGCTACCAGAACCTCAGTGAGCTGAAGACCTCCGGCTTCGATGTCGAACTGCGCCAGCGGTTCCCGACCACGCAGGCCGGCGACTTCGGCCTGAGCACCGCCTTCACCCACGTGCGCAACTACAGCCGACCCACCGTGGTTGGTGGTCCGCTGGTGGACTACGCCGGCAGCAATCTCGGTGCCACCCTGCCCAAGAACAAGGCCACCACCACCTTCGACTGGAGCTACGGCGACTTCCGCACCGCGCTCACCTGGTACTACACCAGTGGCTATGACCAGAAGGCCAGCGCCGCGGCCACTGCCGTGCAGGATCGGGTCGATGCCTACAACCAGTTCGATCTGTACCTGGGCTACACCGGTATCGACAAGCTGACCGTGTACGCGAAGATCCAGAACCTGGCCGATGAGGAACCGCCGTACGACGCCTCCTTCCCGGGCATCCGCGCGCCGTACGACTTCAGTCAGTACGACCTGCGTGGTCGCTACTTCACGGTCGGCTTCGACTACCGCTTCTGACCTCATCCACTGCACCGGAGTGTGTGTATCCACAGGGCCGGAAGGAACCGGCCCGTCTTTCGGGGAATCGCTGTGTCTTTGCAACGTCGTCTGCTGTCTCCCATCGCCTGGTTGGCGCTGGTGCTGTCTGTGTTCGCTGCGCCTGCCTCCGCGCAGAGCGCGTACTTCTTCCCGGCCGGCGGTGATTTCGATCCGGCCGTGCCCACGCCCCAGCAGTTTCTCGGCTATGAGATCGGCAGCCGGTACACGCGGCACGATCAGCTGGTGGCCTACTTCAACGCACTGGCGAAACACTCCGACAAGATCAAGGTGGAAGAAATCGGCCGCAGTTACGAGGGCCGTCCGCTGCTGATCGCCACGGTGACCTCGGCGCAGAACCTGCAGAACCTGGACGCGCTGCGTCGCCAGCACGTCACTCTGGCCGACCCGGCGCAGCCGCTCTCGGCCGCCGGCAGCAGCCCGGTGGTGGTGTGGCTGGGTTACAGCGTGCACGGCAATGAAACCTCCAGCGGCGAAGCGGCGATGCTCACCGCTTACTACCTGGTCGCCAACCGCAGCGCGGAGACCGCGCAGTGGCTGCAGCAGGCGGTGGTGCTGTTCGATCCGGCCCAGAACCCGGATGGGCGCGACCGCGCAGCGAGCTGGCACAACGCGTATGCCTCCTCGCCGGCGTCGGCGGATCCGGCCGACAAGGAGCATGTCGAACCCTTCCCGCAGGGCCGTACCAATCACTACTTCACCGACCTCAACCGCGACTGGCTGGCGCTGACCCAGCAGGACACGCGGCCGAAGATCGCCTATTTCCACCAGTGGTATCCCAACGTCCAGATCGACTTCCATGAGATGGGCAAGGACAGCACCTACTACTTCGAGCCGTCGCCGGCGAGCATGCACAGCCCGCTGATTCCGGCGTCGTCGTATGACTTCAACAAGACCCTGGCCAAGTACCACGCGCAGTCGCTGGATGCGCTGGGCTCGCTGTATTACACCGGGGAGAACTTCGACAACTTCTCGCCGGTGTACGGCTCGACCTACCCGGACTTCCACGGCGCGGTGGGCGTGACCGTGGAGCAGGCCAGCTCGCGCGGCCGCGTGCAGGAGTCGGTCAACGGCCTGCTGACCTTCGGCTTCACCATCCGCAACCAGGTGGCGACCGGACTGGGCACGGTGCGCGGCGCAGTGACCGAGCGCGATGGGCTGCTGAAACTGCAGAAGGAGTTCTTCCAGTCCGCACTGAAGCAGGCCAACCAGCAGCCGGTGAAGTCCTTCGTGTTCGGCGACGCGGCCGATCCGGGCCTGACCCAGCGGCTGTTGGATCTGCTGTTGCAGCACCAGATCACGGTGCAGGCGTTGAGCGCACCGGTCACCGTGGATGGGCAGCGCTTCGAGCCGGGCAGCGCGTACGTCGTCCAGGCCGCGCAACCGCAGTTCCGCCTGGTGCATTCGATCTTCGCCGACACCCCGCCGATCAAGGGCGATGTGTTCTACGGCAGCACCTCCTATGCGATCGCGCCGGCCTACGGCATCGCCTTCGCCGCGAGCCGCAGCCGGATTGCCGGTGGCGAGCGCGTGGCCAGCGTACCGGCCGCCAACGGTGGCGTGGTCGGCGGTCAGGCGGGCTACGCCTACGTGTTCGATTGGCGCGATTACAACGCCAGCCGCGCGCTGTATGCGCTGCAGGCCAAGGGCGTGGTGACCCGCGCGGCCTTCCAGCCGTTCACCGCGGCCACCGCGCAGGGCGAGCAGTCGTTCGGCTATGGCAGCGTGGTGGTGCCGGTCGCGGGCCAGCCGCTGGCCGGTGCCGAGCTGCTTGCCGCGGTCGATGCGGTCGCACGCAGCAGTGGCGTGCACATCCAGGCGCTGTCCAGCGGGCAGAGCCGTGGCGGCATCGATCTGGGCAGTGACAGCGTCAAGGCGCTGCGCAAGCCGGCGGTGGCGCTGGTGATGGGCGAGGGCGTCAGCGCCACCGAGATCGGCTCAGCGTGGTTCCTGCTGGACCAGCACCTGCAGCTACCGGCCAGCAAGATCGATCCGGCCCAGCTGGGCAAGATCACGCTGGACCGCTACACCACCATTGTCCTGGCCGGCGGTACCTATACCGGCGTGGACGCCACCGCAGTGGCGGCGCTCAAGCGCTGGATCAACGCCGGTGGCTCGTTGATCACCTACGGCACGGCCGCGCGCTGGGCGATCGAACAGAAACTCAGCGATGAGGTGCTGGGGCCGGAGGAGAAGGAGCCGGAAACCGCACGGCGTGCGTTCGGCGATCAGCGTGACATCGCGGCGATCGAGCGGGTGAGCGGCAACATCCTCAGCGCAGACGTGGACAACACCCACCCATTGGGCTTCGGCGTACCGCGCCGGCAGCTGGCGGTGAACAAGGAAAACGGCCTGAGCTTCCAGCCCAGCCGCAACCCGTTCTCCACCGTGGTGCGCATCGACGATGCGCCCAAGGTCAACGGCTACCTGTCCGAACGCAACCGCAGCCGCGTCGCCGGTGCCGCGTGGCTGGTGGTGTCGCCGCAGGGGCAGGGCAATGTGGTGCTGTTCGCCGATGATCCGGCGCACCGCAAGTACTGGCATGGCACCGAGCGCCTGCTGTTGAACGCGATCTTCTTCGGCAACCAGCTCAACCCGACCACGCCGCGCGGCTGACGCATCCGCCTCGGTCATGCCGGCCGCCGGCCGGCTCCCGACCGTTCTCACCGCGGCCCGGGGGTCTCCCGGACCACGTGCCGGAACAGCCGACAAAAGTCGGCTGTTTCCGTTTGTCAGACACCCATCACATCGCGCGTGAAATTTCCGTATTGCGAATCATTCGCAATAGCCCTACGATGGCGCCCGCCGGCTCGACCCGCAGCCGTCCTTCCAGGAACTACCATGAAGATCGTCCCGCTCACCGCTGCCCTGATGGCACTGGTGCTGGCCCCGGCTGTCCTCGCGCAGCCGGCTACCCAGGCCGCCACCGCCTCGCCGACCGCCGCTGCCTTCCTCGCCCAGTTCGACGCCGAGGGCACCGACAGCCTCAGCTGGGCCCAGTTCGAGGCTTTCCGCAAACAGCGTTATGCCCAGACCGACCGCAACCACGACGGTCATGTCGACGAGCAGGAATACGTGGACGAGTACCTGCAGCGGTTCGATGTGCGTCTGGCCGACGCGCGCGCCGGACACCTGCGCCAGACCGACACCCGTTTCAAAGCGCTGGATCGCGACAAGAACGGCGTGATCAGCCGTGCCGAGTACGATGCGGCGGGCGAACGCACCTGGGCTGGCTACGAGACGTCGCAGAACGCCACGCAGGAGACCGCCGCGGCGTCGTCGCGCGATCCGCTGAAGATGCCGACCTCGCATACCGCCAACGGCATGCTGGAGCTGTACGACCGCAACAAGGACGGCGCGGTGGACCGTGAGGAATTCGATGCGGTGCGTGCTGCGAGCTTCGCCGCTACCGATACCGACGGCAACGGCACCTTGTCGCCGGCCGAGTACACCGCCGAGTTTGAAGGCCGCCTGGACCAGCAGCGCCAACGTGTCCGCGCCGATGCCGAACGCCAGGCCCGCGTGCGCTTCGCCTCGCTGGACAAGGACAAGGACGGCCGCATGACCTTCGCCGAGTACCAGCTCTCCGGCAAGCGCATGTTCGATCGCGCCGACAGCAATGGCGACGGCGTCGTCGATGCGCGTGATCCCGAGCCGGTCGCCGGCGCGCACTCGGCCAACGGCAACCGCTAGCGACCCGGACGTGCCGCGCACGTCCCACGCGTCCGCCAACGATGAATCCAGCGCGCGATTTCCCGCGCGCCCCTGTGCCTCCCAGCCCCGCTCGATCCACCGATCGCCGCAGCCAGGAACGGCCCGCCGCCACCGCGGCGCTCACGCCATTCCCTACCCCTCCTGCGGAGCTTGATCATGAAGTCGTCCCTCACCCTGCTGGCCATGGCGGTCGCCGCCAGCCTGTCCGTCACCGTGCACGCTGAGACCGTCAACGATGCCAGCACGCTCGACACCGTGCGTGTCCAGGCCGAGCGCGCGAAGAAAACGCGTTCGGCCAACCAGAACGTCACCGTGCTCACTGCAGCCGATCTCGACAGCGAGATGGCCAACACGATGGAAGAAGCGATCCGCTACATCCCCGGTGTCAGCATCGTGGACATGGGCCGTTTCGGCGACAACGGGTTCAACATCCGCGGTCTGGAAAGCGACCGCGTGGCGATCACCGTCGATGGCCTGAGCCTGGGCGAATCGGTGGAGAGCGCGCGCTCCTACGAGTTCTTCCGCAGCGGCCGCGGCGATGTGGACATCGATACGCTCAAGAGCCTGGCCGTGATCAAGGGCGCCGATTCGATCAGCGCCGGCAGCGGCGCACTGGGCGGCGCGGTGGTGTTCACCACCAAGGACCCGGCCGACTATCTCAAGGCGAGCGGCAACGATACCCACCTCGGGTTCAAGGCGGGGTACTCCGGTGCCAACGACGAAACCATGGGCACGCTGACCGTCGCCAACCGCACCGGCATCGTCGAATCGATGCTGGTCTACACCCGTCGCGAAGGCCACGAATCCGAGTCGTGGTACGACACCACGAACGATCGCATCGGGGTCGGTCGCCGCACGCCCGATCCGGTCGACAGCACCCGCGACAACCTGCTCGGCAAGCTCGACCTGCAGCTCGACGAGGCCAACACGCTGGGCTTCCTGTACGAGCGTGGACGCGCCACCAACGACGTGGACAACCTGTCGCGCGTCTATGCCCCGGGATACCTGTCGCGCAAAGGCCATGACACCAACGACCGTGACCGCTACGGCGTGAACTACCAGTGGCGGGCCGACAACGCGCTGTTCGATACGCTGGATGCGCAGGTGGACCGCCAGGTCACCGACAGCCGTGGCATCACTACCATTCTGGCCGGCAGTGGTTGCCCGGGGCGCACCACGCCCTGCCTGCGCAGCGAGAACCGTTCGACCAAGCAGACCCTGGATCGTGCCGCGGCCGATTTCAGCAAGGTGTTCGCCACCGCCGGCGCGCGCCATGACGTCGTCTACGGCCTGGCCTGGCAGCAGCGCGACATCGACTTCACCGCGGTTGATACGCGCTGGAATGCGGCGGGCGCCGTGGCCTCGGTCGAAATCGATCCGCGCCAGGTCCCCAAGACCGATGTGACCGCCTGGAACCTGTACCTGCGCGACAGCGTGCAGCTGCTGGACGAGCGCCTGACCCTCAGTGCCGGCGCGCGCTATGACCGCTACGACTATTCGCCGCAGGTGGATGCCACCTTCGTGGACCGTACCGGTACCGTGCGTGATGTGAGCTTCGCCTCGCCGAGCTGGCAGGCCGGTGTCGAATATCGCTTCCTGCCCGACCACGCGCTGTGGGCGCAGGTGGGTCGCGGCTTCCGTGCGCCGACCGTGGCGGACATGTATTCGCCGACCAGCGCCACCCAGGTGATCAATGCGCAGAATGGCCAGCCGCTGCTGCTCAACGACACCGTGTCCAATCCGGACCTGGAGGCAGAGAAGAGCCTGAATCTCGAGTTCGGCTACCGCTGGAGCACGGATCGGGCGCAGCTGGGTCTGTCGGTGTTCCGCGACCGCTACGAGAACTTCATCGAGTACACCAACCTGGAGCAGTCGGTGCCGGGCGGGTTCCGCACGACGGCGACCGGTCCAGTGCTCTACTCGCGCAACTACACGATGCCGACCAACGCGGGCGAAGTGACGGTCAAGGGTGTGGAACTGGAAGGACGCTGGCAGATCAGCGACGCATGGTCCTCGCGCCTGGCTGCCTCGTACAGCGAAGGCGAGAAGCGCAACGGCGATCCGCTGGAGAGCATCGTGCCGGCCAGTGCCGTGCTGGGGGTGCGCTATGCCCCGTCGCCGGTGTGGAACCTCACCGCCAGCGTGACCCATGCCGTGGCCAAGAAGGCCAAGGATGCCTACACCACCGATGCCACCACCGGCAGGGTCACCACGCCGGACTTCGTCGACAAGGCCGACGGCTACACCGTGCTGGATCTGTACGGCACCTGGAACGTCACCCCGCAGTGGAAGCTCAGTGCCGGCCTCTACAACCTGACCAACGAGGAGTACTACCTCTGGCAGCGCGTACGCAACATCAACAAGGGGACCAACACGCTGTACGGCTACGTCAACGATGAAGGCATCGGCCGCTACAGCGAGCCGGGCCGCAATGCACGCATCACGGTGGCCTACAGCTTCTGAAGCCGCTGCACCGACCCTGGGCCGAGCCGCCGGTAGTGCCGGCCGCTGGCCGGCTCCCGACAAACGAAAAGGGCGACGCAGATGCGTCGCCCTTTTCATGTTTCAGCGATGCCCGAAGGAATCAGCTGGCGCGACCGCCACCGCCGCCCTGGCTGCGACCGCCGCCGGCATTGCCACCGCCACGGCGCTGGCCCTGCGGCTGGCCACCGCGCGGTGCACCGCGGCCGGCGCCATCACGCTGACCGCCACCGGCCTTCTTCGGGCCGGCATGGGCGTGGCGCGGGGCCTCGGCGTGCGGGCGACGTGCATGCTTGCGCGGCGAGCGATCGCCACCCGGCAGTTCGGCCTTGCCCGGCGCGCTGTTGCCCCAGCGGATCGGGGTCTGCGGCTCGAAGCCCGGCACGTCGCGGATGTCCATGTCCTTGTCGAGCAGGCGCACGATCTGGCGCAGCAGCTTGGCTTCGTCCTGCGCCACCAGCGAGATCGCCTGGCCGGTCGAGCCGTTACGGCCGGTACGGCCGATGCGGTGCACGTAATCCTCGGCCACCATCGGCAGGTCATAGTTGATGACCTTCGGCAGCTCGTTGATGTCGATGCCACGCGCGGCGATATCGGTGGCGACCAGCACCGTCACGCGGCCGGCCTTGAAGTCACCCAGCGCACGCAGGCGCTGACCCTGGCTCTTGTTGCCGTGGATCGCCGCGGTCTTGATGCCGGACTTGTCCAGGAACATGGCCAGCTTGTCGCAGCCGTGCTTGGTACGGCCGAACACCAAGGTCTGCTCACGGCTGTCCTGGGCCAGAAGATGCAGCAGCAGCTCGCGCTTGCGCGGGCCATCGACCGGGTGCACGCGGTGGCTGATGTTCTCGGCAACGGTGTTCTTCGGCGTGACCTGGATCTGCTCCGGGTTGCGCATGAACTCCAGCGCCAGCTGCTTGATGCTCTCTTCGAAGGTCGCCGAGAACAGCAGGGTCTGGCGGTTCTGGCGCGGCAGCTTGGCGAGGATCTTCTTGATCGACGGCAGGAAGCCCATGTCGAGCATGCGGTCGGCTTCATCCAGCACCAGGATTTCGATGCCGGAGAGGTCGACGCTGCGACGCTCGATGTGATCGATCAGGCGGCCCGGGCAGGCGACCAGCAGGTCCACGCCACGGCGCAGCACATCGAACTGGTTGCCCATGCCGACGCCGCCGTAGATGCAGGCGCTCGGGATGCGCAGGTACTTGCTGTAGCCGCGCAGGCTGTCATGCACCTGGGTGGCCAGCTCGCGGGTCGGGGTCAGCACCAGTGCACGCGGACGGCGCGGGCCATCGACGGCCTGCGGGTTGGTGCCCAGGTGCTGCAGCAGCGGCAGGCCGAACGCGGCGGTCTTGCCGGTACCGGTCTGTGCGCCGGCCAGCAGGTCGCGGCCTTCCAGGGCGAGCGGGATGGCCTGCTGCTGGATCGGGGTGGGGGTATCGTAGCCCTGCTCGGCCAACGCGCGCAGCAGGAACGGGGCAAGGCCCAAGGATTCAAAAGACATCGGGTGGAAGCTCCAAAGACAAAGTAACGCCAGGCCGAATGGCCGGACGCGAGGCAGATCAATGTGATCGGCTGACTCGGAGCGTTCCCGTAAACCGCGCTGCGAGAATTGGGTGCAGTCGACGCGGTGCGCAGACTGGAATGCATGACGAATGGCGTCGGAGTGGGGGCGGGCGACGGATCGTTTGATCCATATCGCCGGCGATCCCGAAGGGAAACGGACGGCCGCTGCAGACCCGGATAGTCTAACGGATGTTTGAGACCCATACCAAATCACCCTGTTCAGCTTGGCAGGAGAGGGACGCAACGGTAACGCCACGCCATGCGTGGCTGCGCCTGCGCTTAGGCAATGCATTACGGTAAGGCAATGCGGCAATGCAGCTGGTAGGCCCGCCAACCATTTGATTACACTTGAAACCTATTTTCGCGATCCCGGATACCCACCCATGAAGCTTGGCTCTTTGAAGGAAGGCGGCCGCGACGGCACCCTGATCGTGGTCTCGCGCGATCTGCGCCAGGGCGTGCGCGCCACCGGCATCGCCACGACGCTGCAGCAGGCACTGGAAGACTGGAGCCACTTGGCGCCGCGCCTGAACGCCCTGTACGAATCGCTGAACGACGGCGACGCCGACGGCGTGTTCGATATCGACCTGCAGGCACTGGCCGCCCCGCTGCCGCGTTCGTATGAGTTCGTCGACGGCAGCGCCTACCTGCCGCACGTGGCCCGTGTGCGTCGCGCGCGTGGCGCCGAGGTGCCGGAGAGCTTCTACACCGATCCGCTGATGTACCAGGCCACCAGCGCCGGCTTTTACGGCCCGCGCGATGCGGTCAAGGTGGTCAGCGAGGACTACGGCATCGATCTGGAAGCCGAACTGGTGGTGATCACCGACGACGTGCCGATGGCGGTGACTCCGGAACAGGCCGCCGGCCACATCCAGCTGATCGGCCTGGTCAACGACGTCTCGCTGCGCAACCTGATCCCGGGCGAGCTGGCCAAGGGCTTTGGCTTCCTGCAGTCCAAGCCGCGTTCGGCGCTGTCGCCGGTGTTCGTCACCCCGGATGAGCTGGGCGAGGCCTGGCAGGACAGCAAGGTCCATCTTCCGCTGGTCACCCACATCAATGGCACCTGGTTCGGCGCGCCGGAAGCCGGCGTGGACATGCAGTTCAACTTCGCCCAGCTGGTCGCGCACGCGGCCAAGACCCGTCCGCTGGGCGCGGGCGCGATCGTCGGCTCGGGCACCATCGCCAACGAAGACACCAGCAAGGGCGCCTCCTGCTTCGCCGAACAGCGCACGGTGGAAACCCTGCGCGACGGCAAGCCGAGCACGCCATTCATGTCCTTCGGTGATGTGGTGCGGATCGAGATGTTCGATGCGGCGGGCGAGAGCGTCTTCGGGGCGATCGAGCAGCGCATCGAGCAGGCAGCCAAGCCCTGATCGCGGGGGCGGAGATCGTCATGGAACCGATCGAGCTCTTCAGTTACTGGCGGTCCAGCGCGGCCTACCGCGTGCGCATCGGGCTGAACCTCAAGGGCCTGCCGCACCAGATCACCCCGGTGCACCTGGTCCGCGAAGGCGGGGAGCAGCACAGCGCTGCCTATGCCGCGCTCAACCCGCAGGAACTGGTGCCTACCCTGCGCCATGGTGATCGCGTGCTCCAGCAGTCGATGGCGATCCTGGAGTACCTCGACGAGGTCTTCCCGGCCACGCCGTTGCTGCCCGGCGATGCGCAGGGCAGGGCGCGCGTGCGTGCGCTGGCCCAGCTGGTCGCTTGCGACATCCACCCGCTGAACAACCTGCGGGTCATGCAGTATCTGGAGCGCACGCTGCAGGCCAGCGCCGAGGCGCGCACGCAGTGGACGCTGCACTGGATGGCGGAGGGGTTGGTGGCGATGGAAACGCTGCTGGCCGGCCATGCGGCGACCGGTACGTTCTGCCATGGCGAGCAGCCGGGTCTGGCCGATGCGTGCCTGGTGCCGCAGCTGTACAACGCGCACCGGTTCGGCCTGGATCTGGCGCCGTACCCGACCCTGCAGCGGATCGAGGCGGCGTGCCTGGCACTCCCGGCGTTCGATGCGGCGCGGCCGGAGAATCAGATCGACGCAGGGTGACAGGTGAGCATCGACCGTTGGTCGATGCGCCTGGCCCATTGCCCCCACCAACGGTAGGGGCCTACCTGTCAGAACCCGTGCGTGATCGCCGGTGCCGAGACGGCCGAGTAATCCGCATAAGGATCGTGCTCGTTGCCGCCCTCGGACAGGCGGAACTTCAGCGCCAGGCCATCGCGCGAATCGGCTGCGCGCAGCGCCTCTTCCTGCTCGATGATGCCGTTCTTGGCCATCCGGAACAGGCACTGGTCGAAGCTCTCCATGCCTTCCTCCAGCGAGGCTTCCATCGCCGCCTTGATCTCGTGCACCTGGCCGCGGCGCAGCAGGTCGCGGATCATCGGCGTGTTGATCAGCACTTCGGTGGCCGGCAGGCGGCGCCCGTCCTTGCCCTTGACCAGGCGCTGGGAGACCACCGCGCGCAGGTTCAGCGAGAGGTTCATCAGCACGTTGCGATGCGCGCTCTCGGGGAAGAAGTTGAGGATGCGCTCGATGGTCTGGTCGGCGTTGTTGGAATGCAGGGTGGCCAGGCACAGGTGCCCGGTTTCGGCGAAGGCGATCGCCGCCTCCATGGTTTCCGCATCCAGGATTTCGCCGATCAGGATCACATCGGGCGCTTCACGCATCGCGTTCTTCAACGCGTGGTGGAAGGTGTGGGTGTCCAGCCCGACCTCGCGCTGGTTCACGATCGACATCTTGTGCTTGTGCAGGTACTCGATCGGGTCCTCGATGGTGAGGATGTGCCCGGTCGTGGTGCTGTTGCGGTGGTCGATCATCGAGGCCAGCGAGGTCGACTTGCCCGAGCCGGTCGAGCCGACCACCAGCACCAGCCCGCGCGGGGTCATGATGACGTCCTTGAGCACCTGCGGCAGGTTGAGCTCTTCGATGCTGGGGATCTTGCTGCGGATCGCACGGATCACCATGCCGACCTCGCCGCGCTGCTTGAACACGTTCACGCGGAAGCGCCCGGCGTCGGGCAGGGCAATGGCCATGTTGAGCTCGAGCTCGCGCTCGAACTGCGGGGCCTGGCCCTCATCCATCAGCGAGTAGGCGATCTTCTTGACCATTCCGGGCGGCAACCCGGTATTGCCGAGTGGATAGAGTTTCCCCTCGATCTTGATGTATACCGGTGCTCCCGTCGTCAAGAACATGTCCGACGCGTTCTTTTCGGTCATCAGCTTCAGGAAATAGCCGATATCCATGCGAAATGTTTCCCCAACAATCAGCGGCGTGCCATTGCAAGCGCACCGCAGGCTTCCGACAATGGCCGCGCACACAACTCTGGCGACGGCACCCCCAATGAAACCTAGCTTCGCACAAATACGACGGGCCCTGTATGTGACGGTGTGCGCATTCGCGCTCTCTGGTGCCGCACAGGCGCAGGATGGCGCCCTGGAACTGATGCAGGCCCGACAGGCGGTCGACAAGGCCACCCAGGCCGATGCCGACCAGTACGCCCCGGACCTGATCGCCGTGGCCCGCCAAGGGCTGGAGCAGGCCCAGCGCGCCGCCGGCGACCGCCGCGAGCGCAAGAACGCGCCGATGCTGGCCGTTCGCGCCACGGTCGATGCCGACCTGGCCCGCGCGCGCAGCGAAGAAGCCACCGCCACCGCGCAGCTGCAACTGCGCCGCAACGAAGTCAGCCAGCTGCAGCGCCAGCTCGCCACCGGGGAAGACCGCTGATGATGTCCACGAAGATGCGCATGCCCTGCCTGCTCCTGGCCGCCAGCCTCAGCCTGCCGTTGATGGCCCACGCCGCGGATGACCCGGCCGTGGCCCAGCTGACCCAGCGCCTGATGGCCATCCAGGCCAACCCGGATGCCGCCCAGCTGGCCGCCTTCGAGCGCCTGCAGGCCCAGCAGGCCGTGGCCGATCTGGGCAAGGCCAAGCGCCGGGATCTGGACCAGGCCCGCTACCTGGCCGAGCGCCGGGTCGAGATCGCCGAGACCAGCGTGCGTGCCGCGCTGGCCCAGCGTGAGGTCGACCAGCTCGAGCGCACCCGCAGCGAGCTGCTGATCGAAGCCAGCCGCCGCGATGCCCAGCGTGCCCGCCAGGAGGCCGAGCGCCTGCGCGTGCAGGCCCAGATCCAGGCCGAGGAAAGCGAACGCCTGCGCCAGGCGGCCGAGCAGGAAGCGCTGGCCCGCCAGGATGCCGAAACCGCGCTGACCAGCGTGGCCGGCAAGCAGACCGCCCGTCTGAGCGCGGCCCAGCAGAACGCGGCCAAGCTGGCCCGTGAGGAAGCCGAGCTGGTGGCGGGCAGCAAACTGCCAGGCTCCAAGTTCGACAGCCGCGGCGAAGTGTTCACCTTCAATGGCGACGCCTTCGCCGCCGGCAAGGGCAGCCTGTCCGGCGGTGCCAAGGGCCAGGCCAAGGCCTTGGCCGAGTACCTGAACATCGGCAAGAAGGGCCGGGTCCGGATCGAGGCGTACGACGCCGCAGCCGGGGTCGGTCAGCAGCGTGCCGAGGCCCTGCGTGATGCCCTGGTCGCGGCCGGTGTGAGCAGCAGCCGGCTGCAGGTGAGCGGCAAGAAGGCGGCGGCGACCAAGGCGCGTTCGGCCGAGGTCATCATCGCGCCCTGATGCCGGATCTGGAGGCGCTCATGACCGCGGGTTGTGACGCAAATCCTTGTTTTTGTTTAATTTTCGTTGTTCTGCGTGTTCAGGCTGAACCCCGCCTAGGCAGCGCCAACGATATCGTTTGAAAGGGTTGAACCGCCCTCGAAGCAAGCGTAGGGTCAGTTGTCCGGGTCGCCTTCCGCGGCCCGGACGATTGGAGGGCCGGCAATGCACCAGCGCCACGAATCACCGCAGTCCCCGATCCGGCACGATGTGCTGGAGGGCGCTGCGGGTTCGCAGGCCACGGATGCGCGGTACTCCGCCCCAAGCAGCGCCCCGTGCCGTCAGGCCGGGGCGTTCTTGTTTCAGCAGAAGCGATAGGAGGTTCATCATGTTTGAAGGTCAGCCCCAGAGCGATATCGACGCACGGCGCCAGCAGGATCCGGAATTCAAGGCGTTGTACGAACGGCACCAGAAGTTGAACAAAAAGTGCATGGATGCCGAGCTGGGCGTACTTCCGATAGACCGTCTCACCCTGGGACAGATGAAACGAGAAAAGCTGCTGGCCAAGCAGAAGCTGGAACGGTTGTACGCCTCCCCCATGCATTAACCCCTTTACCACCCTACGTCGCGGGCGGTTCCGGTCTCCTCGTCGACCGGTGCCGTCCGCGCCGCTTATGAACACGGCAACCTGACTTTCGCCGCCAACCGTCGGATAATCACCGGTCCGGCCGCCCAGCGGCGCGAATCGATGTGAACCGATGGCAATCCACTCCTCCGTACTCGAACTCATTGGCCAGACTCCGATCGTCAAGGCCCAGCGCCTGGATACCGGTGTCTGCGAGCTTTACCTGAAGCTCGAGAGTGCCAATCCGGGAGGATCGATCAAGGACCGCATCGGGCTGTCGATGATCGAAGCCGCCGAGCAGCGTGGCGACCTCAAGCCGGGCGCGACCCTGGTCGAGGGCACCGCCGGCAACACCGGCCTGGGCCTGGCGCTGGTCGCCCAGCAGAAGGGCTACAAGCTGATCCTGGTCGTGCCGGACAAGATGAGCCGCGAGAAGATCTTCAACCTCAAGGCGATGGGTGCCGAAGTGCGCCTGACCCGGTCGGACGTGGCCAAGGGCCACCCGGAGTACTACCAGGACATGGCCAAGCGCGTGGCCGAGGAAACCCCCGGCGCGTACTTCATCAACCAGTTCGGCAACCCGGACAATCCGGCCGCCCATGAGTTCGGCACCGGCCCGGAAATCCTGGCGCAGATGGATGGCGACCTGGATGCGATCGTGTTTGGCTGTGGCAGCTCCGGCACCATGACCGGCCTGTCTCGCGCCTTCTCCACCCTCTCGCCGAAGACCGAGTTGGTCCTGGCTGACCCGGTCGGGTCCATCCTGGCCGAGTACATCAATGACGGCGTGCTCAACGACAAGTCGGGCAGCTGGCTGGTGGAAGGCATCGGCGAGGACTTCCTGCCCTCGATCGCCGATTTCAGCCGCGTCACCAAGGCTTACGCGATCAGCGATGCCGAGAGCTTCCACACCGCGCGCGAGCTGCTGGGCAAGGAAGGCATCCTCGGCGGTTCCTCGACCGGCACCCTGCTGGCCGCGGCGCTGAAGTACTGCAAAGAGCAGACCACCCCCAAGAAGGTGCTGGTGCTGGTCTGCGACACCGGCAACAAGTACCTGTCCAAGATGTACAACGACTACTGGATGCTGGACAACGGCTTCCTGGAGCGCCCGCAGTCCGGCGACCTGCGCGACCTGATCCTGCGCCCGTACGGCCAGCGCGACACCGTCGTGATCGGTCCGAACGATCTGCTGACCACCGCCTATCAGCGCATGAAGCTGTATGACGTCTCGCAGCTGCCGGTGATGGACGGCGACCAGCTGGTGGGCATCGTGGATGAAAGCGACGTCCTGCTGCATGTCTATGGCGACGAAGCCCGCTTCCGCGACCCGGTCGCCACCGCGATGGTCAGCAAGCTGGACCGCCTGGACGTGAAATCGCCGATCGAGGCCCTGCTGCCGGTGTTCGATCGCGGCCAGGTCGCGATCGTGATGGACGGCGCCAACTTCCTCGGCCTGATCACCCGCATCGACCTGCTGAACTACCTGCGCCGCCGGGTACAGTAAGCGGCTGAGTCGCAATGAACCCATGTTTATCCGCGTCAACGGCCGATTAAGCCACCGCTGATAGACTTCCGCTCCTTTTGCGGGGGCCCCTGTGGGGGCTCCTCTTGCTGGGAAACAACATGTCCGATCACGCTTCCTCCGGGCACGGCGACCGCTCGCTCGCCCTGGCCACGCTGGCCATCCATGGCGGCCAGTCGCCGGATCCGAGCACCGGCGCGGTGATGCCGCCGATCTACGCGACCTCCACCTACGCCCAGTCCAGCCCCGGTGAACACCAGGGTTTCGAGTACTCGCGCACGCACAATCCCACCCGCTTCGCCTACGAGCGGTGCGTGGCCTCCCTGGAAGGCGGCAGCCGCGGTTACGCGTTCGCCTCGGGCATGGCCGCCAGCTCCACCGTGATGGAACTGCTGGACGCCGGCAGCCACGTGGTGGCGATGGATGACATCTATGGCGGCACCTTCCGCTTGTTCGAGCGCGTGCGTAAGCGCACCGCCGGCCTGCAGTTCAGCTTCGTCGACCTGACCGACCTGGCCGCGTTCGAGGCCTCGATCACCCCGCAGACCAAGATGGTCTGGATCGAGACGCCGACCAACCCGATGCTGAAGATCGTCGACATCGCGGCCGTCGCTGCGATCGCCAAGCGTCACCAGCTGCTGGTGGTGGTCGACAACACCTTCGCCTCGCCGATGCTGCAGCGCCCGCTGGAGCAGGGCGCTGACCTGGTCCTGCACTCGGCCACCAAGTACCTCAACGGGCACTCGGACATGGTCGGCGGTATGGTCGTGGTCGGCGACAACGCCGAGCTGGCCGAGCAGATGGCCTTCCTGCAGAACTCCATCGGTGCTGTGCAGGGGCCGTTCGACAGCTTCCTGGCCCTGCGTGGCCTGAAGACCCTGCCGCTGCGCATGAAGGCGCACTGCGCCAACGCGCTGGCCCTGGCCCAGTGGCTGGAAAAGCACCCGGCCGTGGACAAGGTCATCTATCCCGGCCTGACCTCGCACCCGCAGCACGAGCTGGCGACGCGCCAGATGAACGGCTACGGCGGCATCGTCTCGATCGTGCTCAAGGGCGGTTTCGCGGCGGCCAAGCGCTTCTGTGAGAAGACCGAACTGTTCACGCTGGCCGAGTCGCTGGGTGGCGTGGAAAGCCTGGTGAATCATCCTGCGGTGATGACGCATGCCTCGATCCCGGTGGAACGCCGGGAACAGCTGGGCATCAGCGATGCGCTGGTGCGGCTGAGTGTGGGGGTTGAGGAGTTGGGGGATCTGCAGGTGGATCTGGAGCGGGCGTTGTCGGTAGGGAATCCCTGATCCATGCAGAAGCATGCCAATCTGCTGTTCTTGTTCCGCCAGTTGCTGGGGCGTGAACTGGCGGCTCGCTACCGGACCACTACATTGGGGGTGCTCTGGCTTGTGCTTCAGCCGGTACTGATGCTCTGTGTCTACACCCTTGTGTTCAGCGGTGTATTCAAGGCCCGTTGGGCCGGTGCCGCATCCACGGGTGACTTCGCACTCATGCTGTTTGCTGGGCTGGTGCCGTTCACCCTGTTGTCCGAAGTACTCGTGACTGCGCCTGGGATCATTGCGGGCCAGCCAAACTTCGTAAAGAAGGTGGTGTTCCCGCTGCCGGTGCTGTCCATGGTGAAGGTCGCCGCGGCTCTGACCACGGCCGGCATCGGCCTGCTGATTCTGCTGGTCGCGCAGATATGGCAATCCGGCCTGCCCTCGGCCTGGGCGCTGACTGCGCCGCTGATCCTGCTGGAAATGACTCCGATGCTGCTGGCAATTGCATGGTCGCTGTCGGCTCTGGGCGTGTACCTGCGCGACATCGGTCAGTTCGTGGGCATCCTGAGCAGCGTGCTGCTGTTTCTCAGTCCCATCTTCTTCCCTGCCAAGGCCATGCCCGAGGCTGTGGCCGGGCTGATCCACTTCAATCCACTGGTGACGCCGATCGAACAGTTGCGTGCGGTTACGGTGCAGAATTCGGCGCCTGACCTGGCCGCACTGCTGCCACACTTCACGCTGTCGGTCGTCTTCGCGCTGGTGTCCTACGCACTCTTCCGTCGCCTGTCGCGCGGATTCTCGGACGTCCTATGAACAGTATGCTTCCCGCTGACACGGCAACCCTTGCCGACGCGGCGATTGAAGTCCTGAACGTCACCAAGGACTACCCGGTCTACGCCAGCCCTCGCGATCGTCTGATGTCCCTGCTGCGGCCGTCCGGTGATCGCGCCAGCCGTACCTTCCGTGCTCTGGATGGGGTCAACCTGGTCGTGCCACGCGGTGAGACCGTCGGCATCATTGGCCGCAACGGCGCAGGCAAGTCTACGTTGCTGCAGATCCTTTGCGGGACGGTACGGCCGACCTCCGGGTCGGTGAACATCCGTGGTCGTTTCGCGGCGCTGCTCGAACTCGGTGCAGGCTTCAACCCGGATTTTTCCGGGCGCGACAACGTCTACCTGAGTGCTTCCCTGCTGGGTCTGAGCCGCAAGGAAGTAGACGAAAAGCTGGAGTCGATCATCGCCTTCGCCGACATCGGCGATTTCTTCGATCGGCCGGTCAAGACATACTCCAGCGGCATGTATGTGCGCCTGGCCTTCTCGGTGGCCATCCATACCGAGCCGGACGTGCTGATCATCGATGAAGCCTTGTCGGTAGGTGACATCCGCTTCCAGATGAAATGCCTGGCCAGGATCGAGCAGATCCGTGCACGCGGGGCTACCATCCTGTTCGTGTCGCATTCGCTGGAGCAGGTCAAGCGCTTCTGTCAGACCGCGCTGTGGCTGGAAGGCGGTAAGGTCAAGCTGCATGGCGAGGCCAGTTTCGTTGCCGATCGCTTCCGCGACTATGAGCTGGGCCGCGAACAGGCGAGCGAGGCTGCCACGGAGATCTGCCGTGCGCCTCGTCCAGACAGCATTCCTGCGCATCTGGAGACGGTCGCCCTGAGCACCGATATGCTTGCGCCGTTCGAACCCCTCAGCGTGGATATCAGCTACACCGTGGTCGACGATGCGGTGCAGGGCCTGTTGCTTGGCGTGGCAATCAAGGGCATGGATGGTTTGCACATCTTTGGTCCGAACACTTACCTGGAGCGCGTGCAGATCCCGACCTCGCGTGGATCGCATCGTGTCACCTACCATATTCCGTCGATGACCCTGCTCACTGGCACTTATCGTGTCGATGTTGGCCTGTTCACAGACAAGGGCCTGGTCTGCCTGGACTATTTGTCCGAAGCGAGTGTTTTTACCGTGGCTGCGCCCTATTTCAGCGAAGGCGTCGTCTATATCCCCCATGAGTGGAAGGTCCATGACGTCGACGCTTCTTGATATCCCGTTCGACCACTACCAGCGTTACGCCGCGGCCGCGCACCTGCTCCAGGCCCTGGAGCTTGAGGCGCCCAGCGTGCTGGAGGTGGGTGCCAATCGACAGCGCCTGCTGGGGCAGTTCTTGCCACAGGCTACCTTCCTCTACACCGATCTTCACGCCGAGGGCGATGAGAAGGATTTCGTGGTGGCCGACGCCACCCAGTTGCCGTTCGGCGACCGAAGTTTCGATGCAGTGGTATCGCTGGACGTGCTGGAACACATTCCCGCGCCGTTGCGCGCCCGTGCCGTAGCAGAGATGGCGCGCGTCGCAAACCAGATGGTCGTAATCGGCTGTCCGCCTGATGAACCGTGGGTCCGTGAGGCTGAGTTGGATGCCAATGGCCGCTGGCGAGAGCTGTATGGCGAAGATTATGTGTGGCTGCAGGAACACAAAGAGTTCGGCTTGGTCGATTCTTCCGAGGTGGAGTCCATCCTGGACGCGGCGGGCTTGCAGGTGTTGCGCTTCGGCCAGGGTGATGCACGACTCTGGGCCAGCTTGATGGGGTCTCACTTCATCAAGGTGAAGTTCCCGGAACTGGAGCCGTTGGTAACGGCAGCCGACCGTCTCTACAACAGCCGCGTATTTGCTGGCGATCACAGTGACCAGCCATATCGTCACTATTACGTAGGTGTTCGCAACGTCGATGATGCGGCGCGCTTGCAGGCGCAACCGCCCTTCCGGAGCGCACGCGACGAGGAAGCAACGACGATGCTGTCGCATCTGGCAGAGGGCCTGCGCCGGCTGGCACTTCGCGCCGACAATGCCGAACAGGAATGGTCTTCAACGGCGCGTCTGTTGCAGGCCTACATCACGGATCTGGACGTCGCAAAGCAGGAGTGGGGCGCCACCGCTGCATTCGCTCATCAGCTGCAGGCTGCCAAGGACGTGAGCGATGCTCATTGGCTACAGGAACAGCAGGCCTCGCAGGCGCTTCGCGAGGTCATCGAACAGGACCGTGAAGCATCACAGGTACGTGAGCTCGAGTATCAAGAGGCGCAGCAGCAGATCGTCGCGCTCCGCCAAAGGGTCGACCAGGAGTTGTCTGTGCAACAGACACTCTCCGAGCAGGTCCATCAATTGCAAAGGCTGCATAACGAAAACGCCGTAGCGTATCAGCGGTCGCGCCGCCGCTGGCAGAGTGCGGTCGCCGTCTTTGCAGTGGGCGGGAGCATCCTCGGTCTACTGGCGGGTTGGGCATGGTTATGAAGTTCGCCGTGACGAATCAGCGCGCCGCGGTAACGCCTTCAGGAGATGAATGATGCTGGGAAAAGTTAAAGGACTACTCCGTGCGATTTACTGGAGCATGCGCCGTGCAAACCTTCAGGGCGTATCGGCCACCAGCGTCGTCGGAGCCTTCGTGCGCGCTGCGCGGAAGGGGCCGCGTCACCTTGCGAGAACCATTGCGGCCTATGCCAACGGAAGCAGCGTATCTGCTGCCCCGGTGGTGGCGCCGGATGAGTATGCTCGATGGATGCAGGCGCAGCCATCGCAGCCGGTACCGGCCGACGCCGGCTTGATCAGCGTGATAATGCCCGTCTGCAATACGCCAGAGAACTTCCTGCGCGAGGCAATCACAAGTGTGCAGCAGCAGACGTACCGGAACTGGGAGATATGCATCCATGATGATGCTTCTGACCAGCCCCACGTCGCGAAAATCCTTGCGGAACTGCAGCGCGAGATTCCTACCTTGCGGGTCACGCGATCAGTGCAGCGTAGTGGCATCGCAGCAACCACCAACGCGGCCTTGGCCCAGGCTGGTGGTCGCTGGGTTACTTTCCTGGACCATGATGACCTCCTCGAACCCGATGCGCTGGCAGCAGTTGTCGCATGTCATGTTCGTACCGGTGCAGATATCGTCTATTCCGATCACGATGTGTTGGGGGACGATGGTCGTCTGCGTCACCCGTACTTCAAGCCTGACTGGAACCATGATCTGTTCATGGCCCAGATGTACCTGGGCCACCTGGTGAGCTTCGAACGTGGCGTCATCCAGCGCCATGGCGGACTGGACAGTAGTTGCGATGGCTCGCAGGATTATGACCTTGTGCTGCGCTGCGTGGCGGACGGTGCGCGCGTGTCCCACGTGCCGCGCGTGCTGTATCACTGGCGTGCTCACGCAGGTTCGACGGCGGCGAATGCCGGTTCGAAGCCCTACGCGCACGATGCTGGCAAGCGCGCCATCCAACGCCATGTCGATGTGCTGTACCCCGGAGCGCAGGTGGACGACGGCAAGCAGCTGTTCTGCTACGACGTGCGCTATCCGCTCGCCGCACCAGCGCCCATGGCAAGCATCATCATTCCGACGAGGGACGGCCTGGATCTGCTGCGTACCTGCGTGGACTCACTGCTATCGATGACCGATTACCCTGCCTACGAGATCATCGTTGTCGACAACGGTTCTACCCAGCCGGAGACCCAAGTGTGGTTGCAGGCGATGTCCCAACGCGATGATTTCCGGGTCATCGACGCCAACGTGCCCTTCAACTGGTCTGCGTTGAACAACCTGGCCGCTGCCCAAGCGCGTGGCGATGTGCTTGTGTTCCTCAACAATGATACGGAGGTCATCGAAGGCGATTGGCTGCAGCGTTTGGTAGAGAACGCGATGCGCCGCGATGTTGGTGTCTGCGGTCCGCTGCTTTTGTACGGAGATCGCACCATTCAGCATGCTGGCGTGGTGATCGGCATGGGTGGATGGGCCGATCACGTCTTCAAGGGCGAAGTGCCGCAGCACAATCAAAACCTGTTCGTGTCGCCGGTGCTGCAGCGTCAGGTGTTGGCGGTCACTGGCGCATGCATGGTCATCGGGCGCGACAAATTCGAGCAGGTAGGCGGCTTCGACGAGTCGTTCATCGTGTGTGGTAGTGACGTCGAGCTTTGCCTGCGCGCGTACGCCGCCGGCTTCCACACGGTGTACGTGGCTGGGGCTGCGATGATCCACCATGAATCGAAGACCCGCGATCCGCGTGCCATCCCCGAAAGCGATTTCGTGCGCTCGGCGCAGGCTTACTCTCCATACCGCGAGGAAGGCGATCCGTTCTACAGCCCCAACTTGGATTACATGGCTTCTTCGCCGCGCCTGAAGCGGAGCGAGGCATGAGTCGTCTGGCTTTACTGTTGAGACGTGTCGCTGGTCGTCTTGAAGCGGGCGGCCCGACGAGTGTGGCCCCGGCCACCAGCGTCGGGGAAATTACGCCCTGTGAGGCGCGTCATGACCCGTGGCAGGGCAAGCGACTGAACTTGGTGTTGCCCTCGATCAACCGCCGACACTATTTCGGCGGTATCCATACTGCGGTGCTGATCTATCGGGAGCTATGCCGTTTCTTTCCCGCGTCGCGCATCATCCTGGTCGACAGCGAGCCAGACGAGGAAGCGCTGTCGCGCTTCGCCGACCATACGTTGGTGTCTGCAGGTGCCACGTCTGATGCGCAGCGTCAGATTGTTCCGTTCAGTGATCGCTACGGCAAGACCTTGCCCATTGCCGGCGAGGACATATGGGTGGCGACCGCCTGGTGGACGGCATATGCCGCACAGCGGCTCTCGGCATGGCAAGGTGCCCACGGCGGGATCGACCGTCCGATGGTTTACCTGATCCAGGATTTCGAGCCCGGTTTCTACGCATGGTCCAGCCAGTACGCGCTGTCGCTCAGCACCTACCGGTGCGACCGCGACATCGCAATTTTCAATACCGGCCTGCTCGCCGAGTTCTTCGCCCACCACGGCATGCGGTATGCAACTGCCAGCATATTCGAGCCGGTGCTGCATGACGGCCTGCGTACTGCCCTGGTCCAGGCGCGCATTGCCACCACCCCGCGAGAGCGGCGAATCGTCGTATATGCGCGCCCAGGGACCCCACGCAACGCGTTCGAACTGATCTGCGAAGGCCTGCGCTTGTGGGGCTGGAAGGATCCGCGCTCGGCCCAATGGCAAGTAGCCGCCCCGGGTGAGATCGAAAGCGACCTGGACTTGGGGCCGTTCAAGCTCAAGGCGCTGGGCAAGCTGGACATCGATGCGTACGCCGCGCTGCTGTCAACGTCTTCGATCGGGCTGTCGTTGATGGTGTCCCCGCATCCCAGCTACCCCCCTCTGGAGATGGCTGCGTTCGGTATGTCGGTGTTGACCAACCGCTATGACAACAAGCGGCTGGATGAGACCGTGACCAACATCCACTCGCTGGCGTCGATGACGCCCGAGGCTATCTGCGAGGGGTTGAGCGCGCTGGTCGATGCGTGCGAAGCGCGTGGCATGATGCCCGCGCCGGTCGCCTCCGGGAACCATCCGTTGATGGCGCAGGGCAGTTTCGACCGGATCGCCGCCGGCGTGGCACAGGCACTGGCGTAGCCACGTCGATGGGGGCGAGTGCAAAGGGATTGGACAGGGGACGTACATTGGATGTGTTGAAAACACGCATGCACGGCGAGCGCTGGATGTTCTTGCTGTACCTGGTGGTGGTGGCGCTGTTTGCCAGAACCCGTTGGCAGTTCGAATTCATGCTGTTGCTTACGGTGTCGCTGTTGACGATGTCGCTGATCGGACACCGGCTGCTCATCTGGTTGGGGATAGCGCCGCAGCCGGGTGCACCGCTGGTGTTCTTCAATGCGTTGCTGGGCCAGTTCGTACTGATCGTGGTCTGGTTGCTGTGCAGCCCGCTGACCTACGCTTGGACCCACGGATTTGGTCTGCCATGGGCCATGCCGTTGCTGGTGATTGGCGTGGCCGGTCTTGCAGCGTGGAGTCTGCTCAAGAGCAGGGCGCAGTCGATGGCGCTGGCGGGCGTGGTGCCGACCCCTCTGCTCGTGTGGGTGCCGGCATTGCTCGGCGGCTTGGTCTGCCTGAAGTTTGCCGCCTACTACTCCATGCGCGCAGGCAGCCTGGGGTTGGATACGCACCAGCACATCGCTTTCAGCCTTGACCTGTTCCGCGCTGGCTATCCCAAGCTCAGCGCGGGCAATACAGACTGGCTGGAAAAGTACCCGAAGATGCTGCACCTGCTCACCTCGTTATGGGCGTGGCCGGGTCTGGGCCAGCACATGGGCCCGTTCCTGAAGGTGCAGCCTGTGTTGCAGGCGACTCTGGCACTGTTCGCGCTCTTCGAACTGACCGCTTGCTGGCTGCGCCGAAGCCTGGTCGATCAGCGCCTACAGTTCGCCTTCGTTGCGCTGGTGTCCTTGCTGTGGTGCTACGTGATGGTGCGTGGCACGTCATACTTGTACCCGATGTCAGACCTAAACAGCACGGGGCGGTTGGCAGCGTTCGGCGTATTGCTCGCGCCAACGCTGTGCGCTGTCCTGTGCTGGCTGGTGCCAACGCGGGCGAGTCAATTGCTGGCGTGGACGTTGTTTGCATTCGCCGGTGCAATGGCGGCCAAGCTCAACCCGTCGCTGGTCATTGGCTATGCAAGTTATGCCGCGCCGCTGTTCGCCGTAGTGATGGTGGTGCCGTGGTGGAAGAGCGGCGGGGTCGTTGCACGGTTGGGGTGGCCGGTGCTTGGGATGTGTGTCGGTGGAGCTCTCGGCTGTCTGCTGCTTGCATCTGACCCGTACTATCTGCAGCTTCTGGCGGAAGTCAGCCCCGGTATCCATCACTTCGTCGAGCAGACTCTTGGTTTGCGAGTACTCGAAACGTCACACGATATCGAGTCGGCCAGTGGCGGGCTTTCACGTCTGTGGGAGGTTCTGCGCTGGGAGCTGTGGTACGGCCCGCAACCGGCGCTGTGGGACCAAGGCCTGCCCGCCGCCGCACAGATCTTCAGTGCCAAACTGCTCTGGGCTACGCGTGGGGCGGCGGTGATTTCATTGCTGCTCAGCTTGGCCTTCATCGTGTTGATGCCGGGCAAGTTGCCGCAGCGTAATGGTTTCGTGCTGCTGCTCCTGCTGCAGTGCGGTGCATTACTGGCAGTGATGATCGCACTTCGCTCTTCGAACATCATCTCGCTGTTGCTGGGTCACGATACCCTTCAGGCCAGTCTGCTCAGTACTTACACCCAGCGGTATGTAGATCTGCTGGCGATGTACAGTGTCCCGATTCACTGGCTGCTGCTATGCGCCGCCATTGTGCTTGGCTCGGACACGCTGCGTTCGCTGCGCGCCACGCTGGATCCAATTACCGTGGCACCCCGCTGGGCGGGCTGGGCGTTGTTGATGGTCCTGCTTGCTTGTGCGGTGGCCTTTCGCAAGATTGATATCCAAGGGCCTCCGCCCAAGAGCATGGGCTGGACGCTCCCGATCACCGAAAAGAAGGTGCGGCAGTTCCGAGCAGCCGAGGCTCGACTGCCCAAGGACGCCGTGGTCCTTGCGCCGGCCTACAGCAAAGTGCTCAACGGGCGCGAAGACTGGGTGCTGCCGGCGGGTGAAATCGCCTCCTACCTGCCGTTTGGTGCTCGCGATTATCTATTTAACGTGCGGCTGGGTAGTGGCTACGCTCTGCAAGCACGCGACCTGGATTCCGCGTTCTGTCATGCCTCGCGTGCAGATGCGCGCGCGCTGCTTCGCCGCCACGGGATTACACATATCATCGCCACCCGCGGAACTTCTCGCGCGCCACTGTTCGACCGCGAGTACTGCTCGCTGAGCTATCGCGATCTAGGCATCTGGGGTAGTGAGGTGTCTGAAGGACCAGATGGCATTGTCTTCTATCGTATTCTGCCCTGACCGATGATCTGCCGAGAGATGCTGATGAGTTCCCTGCCGCTCGCTTCCGCCCATCCGCCCCGCGTTGCCGTGGTCATTCCCTGCTACAAAGTCACACGGCACATCCTTGGGGTGATCGAGGCGATTGGGCCAGAGGTGAGCGCCATCTACTGTGTCGATGATGCTTGCCCGGAATCCTCTGCAGACCTGATCGAGCGCCAGAACACCGACCCTCGGGTCAAGGTGGTGCGCCGTGCTGCGAACGGCGGCGTAGGTGCGGCCGTGCTGAGTGGCTATGCCCAGGCAGTGGCCGATGGCATGGACGTGATAGTGAAGATCGACGGCGACGGCCAGATGGATCCGCTGTTGCTGCCGCACTTTGTTAATCCCATCCTGCGAGGCGAGGCCGACTACACCAAAGGTAATCGCTTCTGGGATCTAACCCAGATACGGCAGATGCCCTGGATTCGCCGGGTGGGTAACCTCGGCCTGTCTTTTCTGGCAAAGGCCTCGACCGGTTACTGGGACACCTTCGACCCCACCAACGGTTACACCGCCATCCACGCTCGCGTGGCCGAGCGCCTGCCGGTGGACGCGATAAGCAAGCGCTACTTCTTCGAAACCGACGTATTGTTCCGGCTAAACACAATGCGTGCGGTAGTCGCCGATGTGCCGATGGACGCCCGTTATGGAGACGAAGAGAGCAACCTGAGCATCGGTAAGGTGCTAGGTGAGTTTGCTGTAAAGCACCTGCGCAATCTGCTTAAGCGCATCACCTACAACTACTACCTTCGTGACCTGTCGATTGCCTCTTTCGAGCTGGTCGCCGCTATCATCCTGCTGGTCGGTGGCGCCACCTACGGCGGCTGGCACTGGTGGCAGGCGGCGACGCATGACCTTCCTTCGCCCGTCGGCACGGTGGTATTGCCGGCCATTGCCTTAGTCAGCGGCCTACAGTTTCTGCTTGCCTTCATCGGTTACGACATCGCCGCCGTGCCGCGTCGTGCGTTGCACGGCTCGCTCGTACCGCTACGATAATTCATGCCCGCGACGAGGGGACGTGGTCCGCTTGCTATTCCGTCAGATGATGATCGGTGTCTGGTCATCGGGCCCAAGGCCCGATGACCCGTAGCGCCTTGATCTATTGGTAATTGAAGGCACCGCTGCAGATCCCGGGAAGCACAACCTTCATCGGACCAGGCGTCAGCGCGGCGCGGGGCGCATACAACTTGAAGGGAGCGCCGAAATCCTTGCTGTCGGCCCCTCGTTCTGGGACTGCCAGGACACCACGGCCGATGATTCTGTCCTGCGCATCCAGCAGATACAGCGTGCTCAGGCTGTTACCCAGCCGTTCGTCCACCAGACCCCCCTGCAGGCGCGTCCAACCTTGGGACTTTGGCAGGTCAGTCGTGACCGGGGGTACCACGCCACAGCCTTGTACAGGTGCGCCGACGTAGACCGTTCCCATGCTGTCGGAGGCATCGTGGATCCACGGGTTTGCGAAGATTGACAGATCCTGCGCAGCAGCTTCGTGTGCGATCTTCAGCACGCGCGGTGAATCGGGATAAGTCCACATGAGCTGTTCGTCATCGCGGACGCCCATCTCCAACGCCATCGCGGCGACCACCCGCTCGAAATCAGCGAGTGGATTGTGCTTGAGCGCATTCCGCTGTAAGGGCACAAAGGCCAACGGGATGATCAACAGCAGGCTTGCCCAGTGGCCGCGCGCCCACGCGAAGCGGGTCGACAGACGGGCCACGCCCAGCACCATTACGCAGCCGATGATCAGCAAGGCAGGCGTGGTGTAGCGGCTGGCAACCGCGCTCTCAAGGCCAAATACGATCCGGCTTGTGGAGATCGCGAACGCAGAGGCGCCCAAGTAGGCGAGGAACAGGCCGATCACCAGTTCCATGTCGACCGACTGCCGCCGCCGCAACAGCGCCGCTCCGCCGAGGACGACGGCCAGCACCGTGATCACGCCACCGCATGCGGCAGCCAGCCGCACATTGGGGGCGGCCTCGGGCACGAGGTGGGCGAACGGGCTGCCCAAGTAGGCGAACAGGAACCACAGTACGCCGCGCGGCTGACGACCCAGTGTGGTGGTCAAGGAGTCCCCGCCCGGCGACGCATAGCCATGGAAGTAAAGCGCGCAGACCGCGATGGCGACCAGCAGGGCCAGTACGCTTCGCCTCCATCCTTGGCGACCGATCACGCACCCAGCGACGATCAACCAGGATGCCATTACGCCGTTGGCCATGCTGCCGGCGGCGACCACGCCCACCCCCAGGCTTGCCGCGAACCACCAAGTCTGGCGTTGGCCGGGAAGACTGGACTTCCACAGCAGCGCCAGTCCTACCAAAGGCAGCAACTGGGCAAGGAAGAACTGGCTCTGGAAGCCCCAGGTGAGGTTGTTTTCCTGAGTCCACAGATATGACAGACTCAGGATCACCGCCATGGTGATCTTCATGCTGGTTGTGACCGGCCTAGCCAGACGCGACGCGCACCATGCCAGCAGCCCGAACATCGCGGCCGCCAGTATGTAGTTGACGATCAGCAGGAATACCGCCTGCCCGCCGAAGAACTTGAGGTCGAGGAAGAACAAGGCACGGGCGAGCACAATGCGATGCTCGTTGTGCTGTGCCCACCAAGCCGATGCATCCATCTGCTGATGCATGTAGAAGCCAAGCGAGCCATCCCACATGTCCCAGAACGGCACCGGACTATGTGCGCGTGCACCGGCGATGATGCCAAGCACCGCGAAGGCTAGCGCGAGTACGAGGCCTGCACAGAACGCGGGATTGTCCGCGAGGTAGCCGAGCACGCCGCGTCGGGAAGCGGCAGACGGTGACGTCGTCATGGACGTGGCTCCTTGGTTTGCTTAAAAGTGAGGTGCTTGTGGCCGAAGTAGCTCACAACCGCTGGCGCCGCGATGCCCAGCGCATGCGCGATGGTTTGAGGATGGAAAGTCATGCCCAGCCAGGGGAAAACGTAGTGGGTAAACAGCAGGCTGATCAGCAACGTCTGCACCAGGGCGAGCATGTTCACTGCCACGAACCAGAACACCTGGTGGCTCAATGACCTGTCAGCGTCCTTGAAGACGAACGCACGATTGAGCAGAAAGGCTGTCGCCATGCCGACCAGGTAGGCCAGCACGATGGCCCAGGCATAGCCCATCATCTGGCTGAAGGCGATGCGCGAACCAAAGTTCGCTACTGCGGCAAGGCCACTGGCCGCTAGAAAAAGCATAAATCGACGATCGATCATGGAACGGCAGCACCGGTGAGGTTGAGCTTCATGAATGGGGTCTATTTGGGCTGTGGTAACGGCTGAGAATTCGAAGGGAGATCATCGCTGCGAAGCGTGTTGTCGAAGAGACTCCTTCTGACGAGCTGCGTGCACTCGTCAGCAGTCAATGGAGAATGCCAGACAAAATTGAGATAGCCCGCAACGTGAATGGGAATTCCATCAGTAGACGAACCGTTTGCGCAATGTCGAACCTCATCCCGCCAATCGAGACGCTCGTGCGTCCGCTGCCCATTCTGGAGGGTATGCGGTATGGGAGCTAGCAGCAGCGCTATCAGCACCATGCGCGCGACTCCGCGCGCCTCTATCATCAGTTGTATGAGTAGCCAGCTGATGAAAATATACGGATAGAAGAAGTACCGCGGTCCTGCCTTGAATGGATCAAGCGGATCCACTGGTACACGCCCTGCGCTCGCGACAATGGACAGAAGCAGGCACGCGGCAACCAACGCGACGACAAGTCCATTACGGTGACGCTGTGCCACCGCATAGACCGCAAAAACCAGCAGCAGCCCAAATCCGAGCCCGGACGCCAGTGCAGGTGATGCTGCGTCAGGAGACCACCAAAGATAGTTCCCGAGGAATTTTCCAAAAACGGCGGGCATTCCCGGTAGCTGATGTTGCTGACCGCCGGGCTGAGTGTTCGATAATACCAAGGCGGCCTGTACTGCAGCGAACAGTCCTGCGACTACGGCCATGATCCATTCGGGGCGCTGACGAAGCCAGATCGCGCGGACTAGGTAAAGAGGCGCTAGGAAAACGATGAAAGGCGATGAAAGCGCACCGAGGAGAACTAGGGGCAACCGGCATCGCAACGACGGCGCACGTTGTTCATCCCAGAATATCGGGACCACTGCCAACAGTGAGCCCCACCACAGTGCATAGGCCGAGGTCGTGAAGACTTCAGGGTCTGTTGGCACTGCAAGGACTGCAATGGCGCAGAGAACTGGAGCGCGTAGCCGAGTTGGGGACATGGCGATGACCAGAATTACCACCACTGTAAAGAGAGCGCACAGCAGCAGGCTGATCTCTGGCAGCCAACGGAAGGAAATGCTCACCGCAATCGCATTGATCAGCTTGTTCGGAATCAAAATATAACCAGCGACGGGCTCGAACAGAGTCTGCCAACCATACTTGACGAAATCCGGTAGTACGTCCCTTCCATCCTCGACCCAGAGGTACGGATTGCTCCACTGCGAAGGCCTCCTGAGTACTAACGCGATAATAGTGACTACCGAAATGGCCGACGCCAATATCAGCGAGCGGCGACGCGAGGGAACAGGCCTAAGCATGTCCTCGGGTAGAGATTCCTCCGTTCGCTGGATCAGCGGATACAACAGGGAGAGCAGCATGAGCGCCGTGCTTACTGGTATCCATCCTCCGTACCCGGATACCAGACCGACGCCGATCCAGCCGAACCCTTCCTTGGAGCGATCGCTGAGAATCAACTTGCTCTGTTGGGAGCGCAGTTGTTCCGGAATTTCGATGGTCCACGGTACCCATTGATCGCCTGCTCGCGGCAGGGCAACGGGATAGCGGCTTCCATCTGCGCCCACAAGCGAGGAGCTGATCCCCGGGGTATCGCCGTAGCCGGAAACTTCGACAGTAACTGACCGCGTGCCTGCCTTGATCGGCTCAACGACCAGATCAGCTACATCGGCATTCTGCTCGTTGCAGAACGTGATTGCCCGTGGCGAGGCAGAGCTGGCCTGCTTCAGGAAGTGTGAATAAGCTTGCGAACACCCTCCCGCAATGTTCCCGCGGTAGCCATGATCTGTCATGCCTGCGACGGCGATGATGACTGCGGCGAGCAGCAGTAGGGTTTGTATCACTGCAACCCTCCGGCTCTTCAAGGCACTGATCAGGCTCTCGCGTCGCATTATTTTCATCGATGTTGGATATGGGTTTCGTTCGGAAGTGGAAGGCAGAGTAGGGCGTGGCTACATATAAGATCAGCGTTTAAGGACAATGGCGCTGTAGCGCGGATCGCAGTAGCTCTCACGGATCGCTTCTTCAAACGGCGTCTGCGCTACGCCGAAGATGGCCTCGGTATCGACCCCCTTGAAGTCGTCGCCGGCGGACAGCGCTTTGAGCTGGTCGGCCGTAAACGGAGGCTTGCTGCTGAACACGCTGTACACCCGCAGCAGCAAGGCAAAGAAGCCGATGGGGATATGCACGATCAACGTGCGCAGGTTCTTGACCTTCTTGATGGTGCGGATGATGTCCACGTAATCCACCCGGGTAGCGCCTACGATGTCGTATGTTTCGCCACTGGGCTCGCGCGCGATGCATTGGGCGATACACCGGCAGAAGTCGCGCTCGTACAGTGGCTGGCGCATGAATCGGCCGTCGCCCGGGATCGGGAAGACGGGCGTGCGGGCCATGAAACGCGACAACCAGCCCAGGTGTTTGGGATCGAACCAGCCGAACATCAGAGTGGGTCGCAGCACGCAGTGCGCGATGCTGCTGGCGCGCACCTGGGCTTCCTGCAGCTTCTTGGTTTCGGTGTAGTCATCGGTTGCCACCGAGTTGACCACCGAAGAACTGATATGAACCATGAAGGGAACCTGGTGCTGCGCGCACGCGGCAAGCACGCGTTCGGTCGCCTGTAAGTTGTTGCGATCAAACAGGGCGCGGAACTTACCGGTGATCTGAGCATGCAACTGCACCACCACGCGCGCACCGACAAAAGCGGCGGTCCACTCACCCGGTTCGGCGAGATCGGCCAGGATGGTCTCCACGTCCGGATGCAGGCGGCGCAGGATCGCGAGGTTGTGCTCATGTTTGTCGATCGCTACCAGCTGGGAGTACCCCTGCTGCTTCAATTCGACGATGAGGTTCTGCCCGACCAGGCCTGCGGCGCCGGTCAAGACGATCTTGTCACTCTTGTTTGCCATGGACGAACTCTGGAAATTTCGGGGGAAAGGGATCAGCGCTTGTACGCCACGACTAGGGCCTGTTTGCCGAGGAAGCGCCACGCCAATGGGATACGCAGGTACAGCGACACCAGCCACGGCGCCTGCGGCAGCCGGCTCTTGGTGGTGTAGGGAAGGAACCTGGGCACGACGACCTTGGGATCCAGTCCGGCCATCAGGACACCTTCGACCAAGCTACGATCGCTGAGCGCGGTGTGGTGGTCGAAGTAGTCCCAGTACTCGTCGTACAGGAAGCGGATGTTGGGCTGCAGAATGATCACGCGTCCGCCCGGGCGAAGCATGCGTGCACTTTCGCGCAGCGTCTGCAGGACGAGGTCCTTGCTCGGGAGGTGTTCAAGGAAGTTGCTCATGAACACCGCATCGACGCTGCCGCTGGGGATGGAGCTCACCGCCGTGCAGGATTCGTTGATGATGCGGATACCGTCGGCAGCGAACTTGCGCACATCCGGATTCAGGTCCACGGCAATCTTATGCGCGGCCGGAATGTTGTTGATGAACTCGCAGTAGCCGGCACCGATGTCGACCACTGTCTCATTGGGACTGACGAAGCGGCTAAAGTACTGACCGCACAGTACCTGCCAGATGCGGTTCTTGCTCGCAAGTTCCTTTGGCGAGAACCGGTGGCGGTAGAGGACGTCGAGATCCTGGTCGATGTCGGGCATCGGACATGCTCCTGGGAAGTGGGAATGCGGAAAAAGAAGCGGATCAAATCCACATGAAGCTGAGCGCAGTGCTGTGGGTGCAGCCTTGGGGCATCCTGCCGGCTACGGAGCGGGCGCACCGGCTGTGGCCCGGTGCATCCTCTGCATACGCTTTATCAGCCCCTTGGAGAGCATGGTAGGTCAATAGGGAGGGCCGGCGCAGCGCTTATCCCAACATAAATGGGGGAGGTCAGGCGCTGGCCACCTCCGCCAAGCGGGTACCGACCGCGATGCTCTCGTTGATGGAACGGTCCTCGGGGTAGTAGTAAGCCGTGTCGGCCATGAAGAAGCCTTCCAGCGGCGTCTTCATGGGCGGCAACATGTCTTGGAACCCCGGCGGGCAGATGGTCTGGGCGTACTCATAACGGTGGCAATGGGTGGCCCGGATCCATTCCGGCTTGAATGCAGGGTTGATCATCGGCAGGTAGCTGATGACCTCGTCGATGAGCTGCTGGTTGCTCCACTGCCACTTGGGGTGCGTCTTGGGCATGTAGTACGGGGCATAGACGATGTGTTCGCCCGGTCCGTTGCCTGGGTTGAGGTTGCTGTACTCGATCAGCCCGGGAATGGTGATCCGCTCATCGCTGATGTTCATCCAGAAGTTCTCGCTCACCGGCTTGGAGAGCTTGAGGATTACGCAGGCCACCGGGATGTTCTCGATGGCGCCGACCTGTGCGGCGAACGAGGCCGGCAAGCCCGGAACGAGTTTGGGCACGTACTGGATCGGTGCGGTGGAGACTACGCGGTCGTACGTGATGTGTCCGTCCCGGGTGACGATGCCGGTGACCTTGCCGTCGGTCGAGGCGACTTCCTCGATGGGCTGGGACAGCAGAATCCGGCCACCGAGTTTCTGCACGTGCGCCGCCATCTTCTGCAGCAGCACGGCCGAACCACCGTCCAGGTAGCCCATGCTTTCATTGAAGAGGTTGCGCCGCGACAGGGCCACGCGCTTGATGCGGGTCCCAATCCAGGAGGCCGACAGGTCGTTCTGGTACTCGAAGAACTTCAGCGCAAAGGCCTTCTCCCACATCACCTTGTAGGCCTTTGGCCCGATCCAGCGGGTGATCCAGTCGCGCGCGTTCTCCTTGTCCAGCGCGGTCCAGTCCTGAATGCCCTTTGTATGCATCACGTGCAGGGCATAGCGGACCTTGTCGACCACACCAAGGTGCGGGAAGCCGAGCAACGCGAACGGGGTACCCCACTTGTGCAGCTTGCCTTCGTAGTAGTAGCCCATCTTGGTGTCGGTCCAATGCAGGCGGTCGGACAGCTGCATTTCATCCAGCAGATTGAACAACGGATAGTCGGTCTTACAAATGAAGTGGTAATAACGCTCGATGCGCAGGCCGTCGAAATCGAAATCGGCGGACATGCCGCCGATGCGATCGTCACGCTCGAAGATGTCGACCTGGTGGCCGCGCTTGAGCAGCTCCATGGCTGCCATGAGGCCCATGGGGCCACTACCGATGATGGCGAATTTGCTCATTGAGGTTATGTCCCTTCGTTGCTGTTTTTTCGGCGTTGCAGCACATTTAGGCTCCAACGCGGCGGTCGATCAGGTTCCAGCGTGTTCAAGCTCTGTGCCTGCTTGGGCGTGCAACCTGCGCTGTGGACGCTCGGCCTCGGCCTCGGCGGCAGTGTGTGGTGCCTGCAAGGGCCGCCTGTAAGGACTGGCCGTGCGATTGAGGACCGCCAGCAGCCCGCCGCACAACGCCACCGTCCCTGCGAGATAGCCGATCTGCATACCTGGCAGGAACGCCCGATCCAGGGCGTAGGCCTTCAATGCCACGGCAATGCTGGCTAGCCCAACGATGTAGAACAACACCTTGCTGGTGCGTGCAAGGGTGACCAGGATCGCTGCCTGCATCAGCAGTCCGCCTGCATAGGCGCCCTGGTGGATGGAGGTGGCTCCCGCCTCAAACATCGCCACTATCCAGAACACCAGGACCAGCAGCACCGTGGCGAGGATTTTCAGCAGTTCAGTGAGGGCAGGATCGCACACCCCGCGTGCGCGGCTGCGCCAGTACAGCACCGCCAGACAGGGCGGCAGCAGCAAGGGCGAGGCGAACCACATCGAATAGAACAGGTGGAAGAAACTGACTTCGATGAAGGATGCAGTGGCGGACGCGCTGTGGTTCACCATGACTGAAAGTGCATCCACGGGTGCACTGAGGGCACCACGAGTGATGATCGTGATGTCCTGCAGGCGTGCATGCATCCACTGCAAAGGTGTCAGGTGCGAGTAGGCATCTAGCAGGGCGTGCAGTGCGCTTTCGGTGCTGGGTGGAACCTTGCCGGCGAAATGCCATTTTATGAGGCGATCACCGGGCGGATCGACAAAACGCTGGTAGGCGATCCAGGGCAGATAGCCTGCAAGGGCGACAGCGCCGGTGCGTGCCAGCATCACAAGGCCCGCGCGTCGGTACCATGCCAGTTGCATTAGCGAGGCGCCGACGAGGAAGAACAGGGCGCCACCGTGGGACAGCATCGCCATTGCAGCGGCGATACCGGCCTGGCCCCAATGTCGGGGCATCCCGCCTGCGGGGAAAAGGGCGCAGTAGTAGACGAGGCAGAACGCAGCTGCAAGCAGTTTGGGCCAGACAAACAAGGCGTTGACTAGCACCAGCGCGGACAGGCACAGCGCAAACAGGGTGAGCGTTCGAACCGATCTGCCGGCGAAACGATCCAGCAGTGCCGCTAGCGGGAGCAGGAACAGCGTCTGCGCCCAGGTCGAAATGCCTTGGTAAACCAAGCCATGTGCCTGAGGCCAAGCGTCGCGCACCATCAGGTACAGGCCGGCCTGCAGCGGCGGGCGGTCGCTGCTCAGCCAGTCGCCGATCATCGGAACGTCTAGTCGGCCCTGTGCGAGCATATCTCCGAACAGCATGGGCAACCACGCGTCGATCGGGAGCGGGCGCCATCGGTCCGCACTTTCTGCATTTGGCATGCCAGTGCCATGGAACGGGAACAGGCCGATCCATAGCACCAGCAGTGCCAGCAGCAACGCCGGCAGCAGTTCCTTCTGGATACCTACAAGCTCGCCGAAGGTGCGGCCAGGGCGTCGTCCGGTCCGTAGGGCCCATGCAAACGGAAGCAACACTGCCGCGGCGGATACCACACTGCCGAGCACGGCGGAACCGACGAAGGCGATGAACACCAATAGCCAGATGCACCCTGCGGCAAGCAGCCCTGTGAGCGCCTGCTCGCGAGGTGTGCCTACACGTGGCAGGCAGAATGACAACACGGTCAGCCACGTATTGCCCAATAGCACCGCGATCAGCAACGGAAGCAGGCCCTGTTTGATTGTGACTGCGAACGGGACAGTGGATGCCCCTAATCCGGCCCATCCGTACATACCGGTTGCATGATCCTGAAGCACCACGCTGAACTCTTCCCGTGAAACTTCCTCCGGGATGGTGAGATTCACGCGCTGCCAGCTTTCCCGAGGAGTGGGCAGCGACAAGATGGGCGCGGTTCTGCCGGATTGACCGACCGCGCTCAGGTTGATGCCATGGACAGACGGGTACCCGGTAAGCATCACCTCGATGTGGCGGGTACCGGCAGGATAAGGCTGCGTCTCTATTCTGCCGGTCCAGTCATCCCCGCCGTCGCAGCGTGTTATGCGTCCTTGGACGGATGCATCACTTGGCAGAAGGGGAAAGGTCGATGGAGAGCAGCCACCCTGCGTCGCCCGCGCAGGATCCGGCGTTGGGCTGCAGCCGGCCAGCATAAACACGCAGACCAGCAGTGCTAGACAGGGCGCGCCGAGCATCTTTTTGATCCTGGCCCGCGACACGCCACGTCCATCGGCAGCGGCGGATGCGCCGGTGCCACCGCTGTTGTGCAGTGCTGTCATGTCAGAGCGAGATTCTGCGAAAAACAACTTCAGGAATGTTCTTGATCACCATCATGATCGCCCACCAGAAACCCGGCAGGTAGGCCACCGCGCGGCGTCGGTCAGAGGCGCGCACGATACCCTGCGCCACCTTGTCTGCCGAAGCCCACAGTGCGCCTTTCTTGAAGGCCTGCGTCATCGGGGTATCGACGAAGCCGGGCTTGATGGTCAGCACGTTGATGCCCAGCTTGCCCAGGCGCTGGCCTTGTCCGCTGAGGAACGCGGTAACCGCCGCCTTGGCGCTGCCATACAGATAGTTGCTGGCGCGGCCGCGGTCGCCGGCGACCGAGGAGATCACCGCCAAGTTGCTGCCCGCCGCCAGGCGCTGGGCGAGTGCGGTGCACAGCGCGATGGTGGAGGTGCCATTGGTGATGAATTCGCGCATGGCCAGGTCCACCGACTGGTCGCAGGCGGCCTGGTCGGGCAGGGTGCCGTGGGCGATCAGTACCGTGTCGATGCAACCACTGGCGGCCCAGGCGGCGTCCAGCATGGCTGCGTGACCGGCCAGGTCGTTGACGTCCAGCGCATAGGCGTCCACCTGGTGGGCGCCGCGCACGCGCAGGTCTGCGGCGATGGCGTCCAGGCGGTTCGCATTGCGACCGACCAGGAAAATCGTACTGGCGCGGGCGGCGTACAGCCGTGCCACCGCTTCAGCGATGGCGGAGGTGGCGCCGATGATCAGAACCTTTTGCATGCTTACTCCATGACCCGGCGCCAGAAGCCGGACGAAAAACGGGGATCAATATGGTGGGAGAAGGCCTCCCAGGCCGGGAAAGCTTGGCGGAACAGGGCACCGGACATGCGCGCATCCTTGGCCGGGTATACCGCCCCTCCCGCCTCGGCGACGATGTGGTCGAGCCGCTCCAGCATCCTGAACAGGTCAGGCCCGGTATTCGGGAAGTCCAGTGCCAGCGTCGTACCCGGGCGCGGGAAGGAGAGCATACCCGGTGCCGGGGCATCTCCGAACTCCTTCAGCACCGCCAAGAACGAGCCGCGCCCGCTGCGCGAGATCTCCAACAGCAAGGCGGCGGTGGCGTCGCGTGCGGTTTCCGGCGGCAGCACGCACTGGTGCTGCAGAAAGCCGGCCGGGCCGTACATCCGGTTCCAGTCGTTGATGCCATCCAGCGGGTAGAAGTAGCTCTGGTAGTGCGAAAGGTGGCGCTTGCGGCGGCCTGGCTGGCGCCAGTAGTACAAGGTGTTGAACGGGCGCAGGGTCAGGCCGTTGACCATGGAAACTGGCGGCACGAATGGGATGCTGCGGCGGGGCATCGCGCTGGGTGTAGCAGCCCGCGGGTCGCCCCGGGCATGGTCGCCGCGCAGAAAGTGGCCTCGCCCCAGCTGCTTACCGGTGGCCAGACAATCGATCCACGCCACGGTGTATTCGAAGCCTGCGGCTGAGTCGCGCGAGAGCGTGAAGAACTCGTCCAGCGAGTCGAAACGGATGGACTCGGTTTCGATCCACGGCCCGGGCACGCGCCGCAACTGCAGTTCGGCCCAGGTGATCAAGCCGGTCAGGCCCAAGCCGCCGATGGTGGCGACAAACAGCCCGGTGGCGTCATCGGCATCCAGTGCGATCCGTTGGCCGTCGCTGCGCAGCAGCTCCAAACCCCGCAGGTGGTGGCCGAAACTGCCGGCCCGGTGATGGTTTTTACCGTGCACATCGTTGGCGATCGCCCCGCCTACCGTGGCGTAGCGGGTGCCGGGCGTGACCGGCAGGAACCAGCCCTGCGGCAGTGCCACCTCGATGATCTCGGCCAGCGTCACGCCGGCCTCGCAACGCACGATGCCGGTTGCGGGGTCGAACGCGATGAACCTGTCCAGCGACCGCGCCATCAACAGCGTGCCGCCCGGGTTGAGACAACTGTCGCCATAGCTGCGCCCATTGCCATGGGGCAGCATCAGGCCATCGACGGCCGGCAGCAGAGCAGCACGGTCGGTGACCGGCGCCAGCTGCTGTGCCGCCCGGGGGTAACGCCCCCAGGACTGGCCGCCGGCAGACCTCATATCGCGGCCAGCACGATCACCACGCCCAGCGCGATGACCATCTGGCTGCCACGGTCGGTGGCGGCGAATACGATCGGGTCATCGTGCATGTCCCCGCGATGGGACACGATCCACATGCGGCTTATCCAGTACAGCAGGATCGGGCACAACAGCCACAACACCTTGGGATGCCGGTACAGTTCCAGACTCTCGGGGCTGTTGATGTACAGCGCGAACACAAGCACACCGATGTAACCGGCGGCCGCGCCCAGCGACTGCACCAGCGGCAGGTCGGCGACCGAGTAGCCGCGTCCGATCGCCAGATCTTTGCCATTGGCCAAGGCGGCGGCCAGCTCGGTGTAGCGCTTGAGCATGGCCAGGCTGAGGAAGACGAACATCGAGAACGCCAGCAGCCAGAACGACAGTTCCGAGCCGATCGCCACGGTGCCGCCGATGATGCGCACGGTGTACAGCGCCGCCAGCAGCACCACGTCGATCATGACGATGCGCTTGAGCTGCAGCGAATAGCCGAGCGTCATCACGTAGTAGCACAGCAGGACCAACGCAAATGACGGGCTGCACAGCAGGGCCAGCGCAAACCCGGCCAGCGTGAGCAGTGGCGCCACCAACAGGCCGTGCAGCAGCGGCAGTGTGCCGGCCGCGAATGGACGTTTGCGCTTGCGCGGGTGCATCCGGTCGGGGGTGAGGTCGAGCAGGTCGTTGAGCAGATACACGCCCGATGCACACAGACCAAACGCCAGGAACGCCGTGCCGGCATCCACCAGTGCGGTAGGGTCCAGGAAACGGTGCGCGGTCAGCAGCGGCACCAGCACCAGCAGGTTCTTCAACCACTGATAGATGCGCAGCGCCTTGATCCAGGTCAGCAGGCCCCCATTCTGCGCGGGCAGGTGCGCCAGCACCTCGGTGCGCTTGGCCGCGTCACGGGCCAGGCCCGCGCCGTTGTTGACCACGATGGCGCCGCCGGCGTGGGCCCAGACCTGCAGGTCGACCCGGCCATTGCCCATGTAGTCGAAGCCGCGCTCACCAAAGCGTTCGGCCAGGGCCTTGCCCTTGTTGTGGCCCGACAGATTGGTGTGGCCGTCGCTGGCCATCACCTCCTCGAACAGGCCCAGATGGTCGGCGATCGGCTGCACCAGCATCTGGTCCGACGCCGTGCACAGCACGCGCGGCCGCTGCGTGGTGGTCCGCAGAATCTCCAGCACGCGCTCGTCGTAGGGCAGGGTCTCGGCAGGCAGCTGCACGCGGGATGCGAGTTGGCGCTTGACCGCCGCCTTGCCACCGAGCAGCCAGAACGGGATCAGGAACAGATACAGCGGGTTGCGGGCGAGCAGGGCGAGGAGCGATTCATAGAGGATGTCGCTGCGCAGCAGCGTGCCGTCCAGGTCCACGCAGAGGGCACGATGTTCAATGGCCAAGATATAGGACTCCGGCGGTTGTGGGCACGTTGTGCATTGAAAAAGCAGTTTTTTCGTCCAAGGAAATCAACCTTCTGGGGCGGCGATCCAGTCACCGCATCCCGTGGCGGCTGGACGACAGTTCAAAGCTGAGCATAGCCAGCATGCCCACTGCGACGGCCATCCAGAGGCTGACCAGGCGGATACCGACGGCAGCGGCCAGTGCCACATCGAGCGAGGTTCCCAATGCGCCCAACATCACCACGATGGCCGCTTCGGTGGTGCCCACGCCGCCCGGCACGAAAGATACCGCACCTGCCAGCATCGCGACTGGATAGATGCCCAGCGCATGCTGCCAAGCAAGGGGTATGCCCATCGCGTAGCACAGGTAGGCAAATGCGGCTGCGGTAAGGGACCAGGCGAGCACACCCTGCGCGATTCCTGGGGCGAGGGTGCGCAGGCGCAGTAGCGGACCGGCATCCCTGGCGCCACTGAGGAGAAAGTTGGCAAGGTGACGGACCCGTTTGCCCGGCAGTCGGGCCGCGACGCTGTTCAGGATGGCCTGCACCCACGGCCAGGCAACGGCCAGGCACAGCGCCAGAAGGAACCCCAGCACGACGCCGACAAGCAGGCCAAACGCCGGGATCAGTGTGGCCGCACCCAGCCCGAGAAATACAATGACCAGCAGATCGAGCCCGCGCTCGTAGATGAACGTGCCCAGTACCGTCCTGGGCGGCACCTGGAACATCCCGAAATAGCGGATCCGCAGCAGCTCCCCGGCCTTGCCAGGGGATGCGGTAAAGGCGAAGCCGGCCAAGTACGCGCGCAGGCCGGCCCACCATGGAAACTCACGATGCCCTTGGGTCGACAGAGCGGCATGCCAGCGCTGGTAGCGGACCGCGAAGCTGAGCAGCACCAGTACAGCGCATACGGCCAGGGGGCCAGACAGGTCCACCAGTTTCGACAGGATCCCGGTGCCGCGGTCCAGATAAACCAACAGCGCCAGATAGCCGGCGCCGATGACGAGCAGAAAAGCGACCGAGTGCTTCCGCTTGGTATCCGGATCGGGTGCGAGGGGGCTATCGTGAAGCGGGCGCATGGGCCGGAGCTCCGCTTTCTGGCAGCTGCTGTTCGAACCGACAATTGTACCGAAAACGGGTGCCGTTTCTGAAACAAGTTGTCTGGAAGGGTCGCTTCACTGCCCCAGATCCCTGGCATTCGCCTTATCCAGTGGAAGCCGGCCGGATCGGGCGATGCGGGCAACTCAGCCGGCGTCGATGACCAGATCCATCGACTTGTAGCGTTCGATGGCGCGCTTGCTCTCTTCGTAGTAGGTCTTCTGCGACGGTGGGACGTAGTACTCCGAATAGGAGCCGTCGCCATCGGTCAGGATGTACTCGGCGCCAAGGTTGGAGACCCTGTCCAGTGCGCACTCTTCGAAAAATGTGCAGCCGAGAAACAGGTTGTGGGCCTTCTTCACCCCGAGCAGGCTGATCAGCGACGGCGCCAGGTCCAGCGAATTCTTGCCGGCCACGTCGATCATCTGGTGCTCGGCACCCTTCCAATACATCAGCAGCGGGATGGTGTCGACGAAGTACCCTGGTACGCGGTCATCCGCCCGCACCGCGTTGGGTCCGGGGAAGGTGGAGTGGTCGGCGGTGAATACCAGCAGCGTGTTCTCATGCAGGCGGCTTGCCATGAAACGGTCAATGAACCTGCCGAGATCGCGGTCGTAAGTATGGAAGCGGTTGAGCAGCGGGTTTTCGCCGCCCGCATAGGCGTACTCACCGTCCAGAAACGCGTGCGTCTGAAAGTTGTAGGCAGCGGCGAAGAAGGGCTGGTCGTGCGGCTGCGCCTCAAGTTCGGTCAGCATGGTGTCGAACAACTCGCTGTCGGAGAGATACTTGGGACGCTCGCCTTCGCCACCACCGCTCAAGTAGTGGTCATATAGATAATCACGGCCCAGAACGCGGTCGAAGCCCAGCGTTTCGACCATCTTGTTCAGGTACTCCTGCTGGGACAGGAAGAACATGCTGCGGTACCCCTGCGCGCGCAGGACCTCGGGAATGCTGATCCGCGAGATCGCGGTGACATCGTCTGAGACATCGCGCTGCCCGATTCCGGTGCCTTCCTGGTTGTAGCCATCCACCTCTTGGTGGCCCGAGGTCAACTGCCCGCGCAACCCGCGGAAGGTGGCAGCGGTATGGTTGTAGTAGTTGCGAAACACCAGCGAGCCACCGGCAAGGCGGTCCAGATTGGGAGTCACCCCCGGGTGCCGGCTGTCGTAGGTATCCATCCACCGGGCCGACATGCCCTCGGTAAAGATCACAATCACGTTCGGCCGCTCGGGCAGCGCGTGGGTAAACGCCTCCGGGAAACCCTGCTGATAGACGGTGCGCCGCGAGAACTCGGCACGGGTCTCGATCAATTCAGCTGCACTGAGCTGGAGCTGGCCACTCATGCCGGCCGACGTGGCGGCCGAGCGCAGGAAGGAAGAGATCGGTGCTTCCCCGCGCGCGACCACGATGCCACGGGCCAGTGGCTGAGTGATCAGCAGCGTGGCATAGCATGTACCCAGCACCAAAATGACAACTGCGGTGATGCGACGCGATAGCGGCTGGTAGGTGGTGCGGACCACGCAGGCATGGCCGATGAATGCTGCCAGGAATACCGCCAGCAGCGTGTAGATGCCATCGAACGCGATCAGCCCGACCACTTCGTGGTTGGCGAATGCGATCGGAGGGATGAGGCCGCCGGAAATCCAGATCGAATAGAGCTGGGCCATGTAGATGCAACCGGCAAGCGCCGGCAGCACAAGCATCAGGATGCGCAACGGCACCAAGTGCAGGCGAAGCGTCAGCCGCGTTGCCAAGTCAAGCAGCACAAGCTCTAGCGCGCAGCTTGCGGCAAACACAGCGAGGTCCGAAGCTGCCTGGAAGCGAAGCATTCGGAAAAGCAGGACAAGGGTCGAGAGGCAAGCGATGCACGTGCCCCACGCGGGAAGCCGCCGGAGGAGGGTGGAGTCTGAGATTTTCATCATCTGAACGGGCGATCCCCACGGGATCCTCCCTGCAACGCTCCCTGTAAGGTCCTGTCCCTGCTTTCACTGTGGCCCAAGTTAAGGCCGCATTATGGCGGGGCATCATACGACGTGTTTCATGCGACTGAAATACTGATGGATCTTTCCGTCGCGTTTTGTGTGGTCGATGGCAAATCAGGCGCACCCCACCGTATCCCCGGCAGGCACCTCGTCCGATGCAGATACGCAACGGACGGCGTAGCCAAATGAAAAAGGCCGGAATCCACGGGTGACTCCGGCCTTCAAATGTCGCGCTGGCGCGTTTGGCCTTACAGCGCCTTTTCCAACTCCGGCAACAACGTGAACAGATCCCCGACCAACCCGATATCGGCGATCTCGAAGATCGGCGAGTCCGGATCCTTGTTGATCGCCACGATCGTGCCGGCGTCCTTGATCCCGGTCAGGTGCTGGATAGCGCCGCTGATGCCCACGGCCACATACAGCTCCGGGGAGATGATCTTGCCGGTCTGGCCGACCTGCAGATCACTCGGCACGTAGCCGGCATCCACTGCGGCGCGCGAGGCCCCGACGGCGGCGCCGAGCTTGTCGGCCAGCTGGAAGATCACCTTGAAGTTCTCTTCCGAGCCCACGCCACGGCCACCGGAGACCACGCGCTTGGCGCTCTGGAGGTCCGGGCGGTCGGTTGCCCCGGCAGCCAGACCGACGAAGCGGGTGTGGCTCGGGAGGGGCGCATCGACGCTGGCCGCTTCCACGGTCGCGCTGCCGCCCTTCGCCGCCTCCGGCCAGGAGGCCGCACGCACGGTGGCGACTACGATCTGGTCGGCCGGCACCTCCACGGTGATGATCGCGTTGCCCGCGTAGATCGGGCGCTTGAAGCTGTGGCTGCCTTCCACGGTCATCAGGTCGGAGACCTGGTTGACGCCCAGCAGGGCGGCCACGCACGGCATCAGGTCCTTGCCGAAGGTGGTCGATGGGCCGAACACGTGGGTATAGCCGGTGGCCAGCTGTGCGATCTGCGGGGCCAGCACTTGGGCCAGCGCCTGGGCGTTGGCGGCATTGGTCACGGTCAGCACCTTGGTCACGCCGGCCAGCTGAGCGGCCTCAGCGGCCACGGCAGTCGGATCGGCGGCCAGCACCAGCACGTCGATGTTGGCGCCACTGATGGCGGCGGCCGCGCTCACGGTCTTGGCGGTGGCGGCATTGAGCTTGCCGTCGTGGTGTTCAGCAACAACGAGGATCTTGGTCATTACAGCAACCCCTTCTGCTTGAGTGCGGCGACCAGTTCGGCCGCGTCCTTGACCATCACGCCCTTGCTGCGCTTGACCGGCGCGGCGTACTGGGTGGTTTTGAAGGTATCAGCGGCATCCACGCCGAGGTCGGCCAGCTGCAGAGTCTCCAGCGGCTTGGCCTTGGCCTTCATGATGTCCGGCAGCTTGATGAAGCGCGGCTCGTTCAGGCGCAAATCGGTGGTGACCACGGCCGGCAGATCGACTTCCAGCTTTTCCAGGCCGGCGTCGACTTCACGGGTGACCGTAGCCTTGCCGTCCGCGATCTCCAGCTTGCTGGCGAAGGTCGCCTGCGGGCGGCCCCACAGCGTGGCCAGCATCTGGCCGGTCTGGTTGGCGTCGTCGTCGATGGCCTGCTTGCCGAGGATCACCAGGTCCGGCTGTTCCTTCTCGACCAGCTTGAGCAGGGTGCGCGCGGCGGTGAGCGGCTGGATGGCCTGGTCGGTCACGACATGGATGGCGCGGTTGGCGCCCATGGCCAGGCCGTTGCGCAGGTGGGCCTGGGCATCTGCCGGTGCGATCGTGGCAACCACGACCTCGGTGGCGATGCCTTTGTCACGCAGGCGCAGCGCTTCTTCCAGCGCGATTTCATCGAACGGATTGGGGGACAGCTTGACGCCGTCGGTGACCACGCCGGAACCGTCCGGCTTGACCTGAATGCGGACGTTGTAGTCCACCACGCGCTTGTACGCGACGAGGATTTTCATCTGGAGCTGGATCCTTCAATAACGGGAGAACGTCCGGTTCTTCGACTAGCAACCGGTTCGGGGGTGGGACCCGGATTCTAACTGGCTGGAGGCAACCATGCGAATGCGTATGGTGATGCTGCAGTGCCGCATGGAACGTGACGCAATCAGTCTTGTTCACGTGTTGCAGGCAGTCGTGAAGGCGGCTGCAATGTATCCTGTGGCGCTGAATTGGACGCCAGCTGGCGCCTCCCATGCACATATAACAGGAGAACAGGTAGTGCCCACATGGCTTGTCACCGGCGGAGCCGGATTCATTGGCGGTAACTTTGTCCTCGAAGCAGTCGCCAAGGGCGTGCGGGTAATCAACCTGGATGCGCTGACCTACGCGGGCAATCTGAAGACCCTGGCCTCGCTGGATGGCAATCCCAACCACGTGTTCGTCGAGGGCGACATCGGCGACCAGGCCCTCGTCTCCCGCCTGCTGGCCGAACACCAGCCGGATGCCGTGCTGAACTTTGCTGCGGAAAGCCACGTGGATCGCTCCATCGACGGCCCCGGCGCGTTCATCCAGACCAACGTGGTCGGCACCTTGGCGCTTCTGGAAGCCGTGCGCGACTACTGGAAAGTGCTGCCGGCCGACAAGGGTCAGGCGTTCCGCTTCCTGCACGTGTCCACCGATGAGGTGTACGGCACCCTCGGCGAGACCGGCAAGTTCAGCGAGACCACGCCGTACGCGCCCAACTCGCCGTACTCGGCGTCCAAGGCGGCCTCCGACCATCTGGTGCGCGCGTTCCACCACACCTACGGGCTGCCGGTGCTGACCACCAACTGCTCCAACAACTACGGCCCGTACCACTTCCCCGAGAAGCTGATCCCGCTGGTGATCGCCAAGGCGTTGGCCGGCGAGCCGCTGCCGGTCTATGGCGATGGCAAGCAGGTGCGTGATTGGCTGTTCGTGAGCGACCACTGCGAAGCGATCCGCACCGTGCTGGCCAAGGGGCAGGTCGGCGAGACCTACAACGTCGGCGGCAATTCCGAAAAAGAAAACATTGAAGTGGTGCACGCCATCTGCGCGCTGCTCGATGCCCGTCGCCCGCGTGAGGATGGCCAGCCGCGCAGCAGTCAGATCACTTATGTGACCGACCGCCCTGGCCATGACCGTCGCTACGCGATCGACGCCTCCAAGTTGAAGGATCAGCTGGGCTGGGAACCGAAGTACACCTTCGAGCAGGGCATCGGCTTCACCGTGGACTGGTACCTGGACAACCAGGAATGGGTCAACGGCGTGCTTGATGGCAGCTACCGCCTGCAGCGTATCGGCACCACCGCCTGAGGGCGGTGATCACCAGACAGAGGACAACCGCATGACTCAACGCAAGGGCATCATCCTCGCGGGTGGTTCGGGTACGCGCCTGTATCCGATCACCAAGGGCGTCAGCAAGCAGCTGCTGCCCGTGTACGACAAGCCGATGATCTATTACCCGCTCAGCGTGCTGATGCTGGCAGGGATCCGGGAAGTGCTCATCATCAACACGCCGCACGAGCAGGCCTTGTTCCAGCAGCTGCTGGGTGACGGTTCGCAGTGGGGCATGGATATCCAGTACGCCGCGCAGCCCAGCCCCGACGGGCTGGCGCAGGCCTATCTGATTGGCCGCGAGTTCCTGGACGGAAAGCCGAGCTGCCTGGTCCTGGGCGACAACGTGTTTCATGGCCATGGCCTTACCGACGTGCTCAAGCGTGCCGATGCCCGTGAGAGCGGCGCCACGGTGTTCGGGTACTGGGTCAACGACCCGGAGCGCTATGGCGTGGCCGAGTTCGACAAGGACGGCAAAGTCATCGGCTTGGTCGAGAAGCCTGCCGAACCCCGTTCCAACTATGCAGTGACCGGTCTGTATTTCTATGACGGCAAGGCCAGCGACTACGCGGCCGAACTCAAGCCGTCGCCGCGTGGTGAGCTGGAAATCACGGACCTCAACCAGCGTTACCTGGACGAGGGCGCGCTGCATCTGGAACCGCTCGGCCGTGGTTATGCATGGCTGGACACCGGTACGCACCAATCGCTGTTGGAAGCCTCCAACTTCATCGAGACGATCCAGACTCGCCAAGGTTTGCAGGTCTGCTGCCCGGAGGAAATCGCGTTCGGCCAGGGGTGGATCAATGCCGAACAGCTGGAGGCGCTTGCTGCCCCGTTGATCAAGAACGGCTACGGCCAATATCTGCATAAGCTGGCTGTGCGAGGAGTTGTACCGTGAAAATCATTGAGACCAAGCTTCCTGGTTGCGTCGTGATCGAGCCGGCGGTGTTCGGCGATGAGCGTGGCTTCTTCTTCGAGACCTGGAACGCGGCCCGCTTTGCTGAACATGGACTGCCGACGAAGTTCGTGCAGAGCAACGTGTCGAGTTCCGCCAAGGGCGTGCTGCGTGGCCTGCATTACCAGTGGCCGCGGCCGCAGGGCAAGCTGGTCAGCGTGCTTGAAGGCGAGGTGTACGACGTGGCGGTGGATATCCGTCGCGGCTCGCCCACCTTCGGGCAGTGGGCGGCCGTGGTGCTGAGCGCGGAGAACAAAAAGCAGTTCTGGATTCCGGAAGGCTTCGCGCATGGTTTTGCGGTGCTGTCCGAGCGTGCGATTTTCAGTTACCTCTGCACCGAGGTATACCTGAAGGACTTCGACGCCGGCGTGCGCTGGAACGACGCCGACATCGCGGTCGACTGGCCGATCAGTGCACCGACGCTCTCGAGTAAGGACGAAAGCGCGCCGTTCCTGAAGGACATCGCCGAGGACCGCCTGCCGGTTTTCCAGCCGTGACGATCCTGCTTCTCGGTGCCAATGGCCAGCTCGGCCAGGAACTGCAGCGCGCATTGGCCCCGCTGGGCACGATCGTGGCGACCACCCGCAGCGGCGTGCTGCCGGATGGCAGTGCGTGCGAGGTGGCCGACTTTGATCAGCCCGCCTCGCTGGTCACTCTACTTGACCGCGTACAGCCTGCGGTGGTGGTTAATGCAGCCGCGTATACGGCTGTGGATCGCGCTGAAGAAGACCGTGACGCTGCTTGGCGTGCCAACGATGAGTCCCCCGGCGTGTTGGCACGCTGGTGTGCCAAGCATGGGGTACCGATGGTGCATTACTCCACCGATTATGTCTTTGATGGACAGGGTTCGCGTCCGTATCGGGAAAGTGACGCCACTGCTCCGCTAGGCGTATACGGCGCGAGCAAACTTGCCGGCGAAGAGGCCATCCGAGCCGCCGGTGGTCGGCACCTGATATTCCGAACAGCCTGGGTGTATGCATCGCACAGTGCCAATTTCCTGCGCACCATGCTCCGGGTGGGCGCGAGCCGCGATGTGCTCCGCGTGGTTGCTGACCAGGTGGGCACGCCCACGCCAGCGGCATTGATTGCCGATGTGACTGCACAGGCGCTGCAGCACGGCGGCGGGCTGTCCGGTACCTGGCACTTGACCGCCAATGGTGAAACCAGCTGGCATGGCTTCGCCGAGGCAATCTTTGCCGAGGCGGTTCCGGCAGGCGTGCTTGCACGCGCTCCGACAGTGGAAGCGATCACGACCGCCGAGTACCCGACGCCAGCCAAGCGTCCCGCCTACTCTCACTTGGACGTTGCCAAGTTGGAGAAGGACTTCGGCATCGTTCTGCCAGCGTGGCAGGATGGGTTGAAGCGGGTCATCGCAGAGATGTAAGTAAGACCGATTCGTCCGCGATAAAAGAAACCCGGCCTTGGCCGGGTTTCTTCTTTGCTGATGACCTGATTGATCAGCTCCGACCGTACGTATCCTCAAACCGCACGATATCGTCCTCGCCCAGATAACTCCCGGACTGTACTTCGATCAGCTCCAGCGGCAACTTGCCCGGGTTCTTCAGGCGATGGGTCACGCCCAGCGGGATGTAGGTGCTCTGGTTCTCGGTGAGCAGCAGCACCTCGTCACCGCGCGTGACCTCGGCCGTACCGCTGACCACGATCCAGTGCTCGGCGCGGTGGTGGTGCATCTGCAGGCTCAGCGTCGCGCCGGGTTTGACCGTGATCCGCTTGACCTGGAAGCGAGCGCCGTTGTCGATCGAATCGTAGGCGCCCCACGGGCGATACACCTTGCGGTGCCAGGTCGCTTCAGGACGGCCATCGGCCTTGATCCGTGCGACGACCTGCTTGATTTCCTGCATACGGTCGCTCTTGCCGACCATGACGGCATCGTCGGTTTCCACCACGATCACGTCATCCAGCCCGACCAGTGCGATCAGCCGCTCGCCATAGGCAAAGGTGTTGCGGCAGTCGATCGCGATCACGTCGCCGTGGTGCGCGTTGCCATCCCCGTCCTGCTTGGACACGTCGCGCAGTGCCGTCCACGAACCTACGTCGTTCCAGCCTGCGTCCAGTGGCACGACCACGGCGTCCGCGGTCTTTTCCATCACCGCGTAGTCGATCGAGTCCGATGGCACCGCAGCGAAAGCTACTTTGTCCAGACGGGTGAAGTCGCTGTCGCGACGTGCCTGCTGCCATGCCGTTCGGCTGCCAGTGAGCATGGCGGGATGGAATTTCTCCAACTCGGCCAGGAAGCGGGAGGCCTTGAACAGGAACATGCCGCTGTTCCAGAAGTACTCACCCGACTGCACGTAAGCGCTGGCGGTCTCCGCATCGGGTTTCTCGACGAAACGATCCACGGCACGGACATCGCCGCCAGAGGCGGCCTTGATATAGCCGTAGCCGGTTTCCGGGCCGGTCGGCACGATACCGAAGGTCACCAGCTTGCCAGACTCTGCAGCCGACACCGCGCGCAGCACAGCGGCGCGGAAGGCATCCTCATCGGCGATCACGTGATCCGAGGGCAGCACCAGCAGCAGTGCATCATCGCCGTCCCGAGTCGCTTCCAGTGCGGCCACTGCGATCGCCGGCGCGGTGTTGCGACCGACCGGCTCCAGCAGGATCGCCTGCGGCGCCACGCCAAGCTGCTGCAGTTGCTCGGCGGCCACGAAGCGATGTTCCTCGTTGGCGACAATCAGCGGCGCACGGCCGGCGATCGGCGCAACGCGCTGCCACGTGGCCTGCAGCATGGTCTGTTCGCCGGCCAGGGCCAGGAACTGCTTGGGGTAGGACTCGCGCGACAGAGGCCACAGGCGGGTGCCGGAGCCACCAGAAAGGATGACGGGAAGTAGGGTCTGCATGGTGAAGGGTTCGCCTCAGGCGTCCTTGATCAACTGTGAGAGTTCATCAGTGCGTGCCCGCAGCAGTGCCGCGTCGCCCCGGGTCTCAACATTCAAACGGAGCAGCGGCTCGGTGTTGGAGCTGCGCAGGTTGAAACGCCAGTCGCCAAAATCGGCACTGATGCCATCGGTGTGATCCAGCGACGGCGACTGCGCGGCAAAGTGCTCCATCACACGGGCGACGGAACGCTTGGCGTCGGTGACCTTGAAGTTGATCTCGCCGCTGCACGGGAATTTCTGCATGCGCGCCTCGACCAGATCGGCCAGCGAACGGCCGGACTCGGATACCAGCGCCGCAATCAGCAGCCACGGAATCATGCCGGAATCGGCGTAGGCGAATTCGCGGAAATAATGGTGCGCACTCATCTCGCCACCGTAGACGGCGTTTTCCGAGCGCATCTTTTCCTTGATGAAGGCGTGGCCGCTCTTGCACAGCACCGGCTGGCCACCGGCTTCCTCGACCATCTCCACCGTGTTCCAGGTCAGGCGCGGGTCGTGCACGATCTTGCCGCCGGGCTGGCGTGCCAGGATCGCCTGGGCGAGCAGGCCGACCAGGTAATAGCCTTCGATAAAGCGGCCATTATGGTCAAAGAAGAAACAGCGGTCGAAATCGCCATCCCAGGCGATACCGAAGTCCGCGCCATGCTCGCGCACGGCCTGCGCGGTGAGCTCGCGGTTTTCCGGCAGCAGCGGATTGGGAATGCCGTTCGGGAAGCTGCCATCGGGCTCATGGCAGATGCGGATGAACTCCAGCGGCAGATGCGGCGCGAGCAGATCCACGATCGTGCCGGCGCCACCGTTGCCGGCATTGACCACCAGCTTCAGCGGCTTGAGGGTCTTGGGCTCGATGTAGCTCAGCAGATGCGCGATGTAGGCGCCCTTGTCCGGATGCGACTGCAGGCCGGCACGCGGCGGGGCGGCGGGCGCTTGGTCGGCTTCGACCGCGTCGGAGATGGCGAACAGGCCGGTATCGGAGCTGATCGGGCGAGCCTGCTCCTTGACCAGCTTCATCCCGTTGTAATCCATCGGATTGTGGCTGGCGGTGACCATCACGCCCCCGGCGGCCTTCAGGTGATCCACCTGGAAGTAGACCTCCTCCGTCCCACACAGGCCGATATCGAGCACTTCACGGCCGGCGCCGCGAAGGCCAGCGGCCAGGGCGTCCTGCAGGGCCTGGCTGGTCAAGCGGATGTCATGACCGACCACCACGGTGCCTGGGGAGAGCTGGGCATCCAGCGCCACGCCGATACGGCGGGCCAGGTCTTCGTTCAGTTCATCCGGCACGCGGCCGCGGATGTCGTATGCCTTGAATGCGGGGAGCGTCATCTAATCCAGTCCTTCTGACAGTCAGATTATTAGTGTAGCCGTACCCATGTATGGGAATCGTTTTCAGTGAGGTGATGGTGGACCTCTGGTCATCAGTGCCCGGGGACGCCCTGAGCAATGGCTACAATGCCTGCTTACATCAACGAGGTGAGGGCGTAGATGAGCAAGTCCCCAGACAACGCCAAGCGGCGCGGAAAGCAATACGCCAGTGCGGCCGAGGCGCTGCAGGGCGCTGTCGCCGATGGTCAGACCCTGGCGGTCGGCGGGTTCGGCCTGTGCGGTATCCCCGAGGCACTGATCGCCGCGCTGCGCGATACCGGTGCCAAGGATCTGACCGTGATCTCCAACAATGCGGGCGTGGATGGCTTTGGCCTCGGCCAGCTGCTGACCACCCGCCAGATCCGGAAAATGATCTCGTCCTATGTGGGGGAGAACAAGGAATTCGAACGCCAGTACCTGGCCGGTGAGCTGGAGCTGGAGTTCAACCCGCAGGGCACCCTGGCCGAACGGCTGCGTGCCGGCGGCGCCGGCATCCCGGCCTTCTTCACCGCCACCGGCTACGGCACGGTGGTGGCCGAGGGCAAGGAGACCCGCGAGTTCGACGGCAAGCACTATGTGATGGAGACCGCGCTGCGCGCGGACATCGCACTGGTCAAGGCCTGGAAGGCCGACGAGGCCGGCAATCTGGTGTTCCGCAAGACCGCGCGCAACTTCAACCCGGCCTGTGCGATGGCCGGGAAGCTGTGCATCGTGGAAGTGGAGGAGGTGGTGCCGGTAGGCAGCATCGATCCGGATCAGGTGCATCTGCCGGGCATCTACGTGCACCGCATCGTGCACAACCCGCATCCCGAGAAGCGTATCGAACAGCGAACCGTGCGCCAGGAGGCGAACTGAGATGGCCTGGACCCGCGATGAAATGGCACAGCGCGCCGCGCGCGAACTGACCGACGGCGCTTACGTGAACCTGGGCATCGGCCTGCCGACCCTGGTCGCCAACCACATTCCCGACGGTGTGGATGTCTGGCTGCAGTCCGAGAATGGCCTGCTGGGCATCGGCCCGTTCCCGACCGAGGCAGAGGTCGACGCAGACCTGATCAATGCTGGCAAGCAGACGGTGACCGCGCGTGCGGGTGCCAGCTACTTCGGCAGCCACGACAGCTTCGCGATGATCCGCGGCGGCCACATCAACCTGGCCATCCTCGGCGCGATGCAGGTGACCGACAAGGGCGACCTGGCCAACTGGATGGTGCCTGGCAAGATGGTCAAGGGCATGGGTGGGGCGATGGATCTGGTCGCCGGCGTGCAGCGCGTGGTGGTGCTGATGGAACACACCGCCAAGAGTGGCGAGCACAAGATTCTGCCCGAGTGCAATCTGCCGCTGACCGGCGTTGGCGTGGTCGATCGCATCATCACCGAGCTGGCCGTGTTCGATGTCACCGACAAGGGATTGGTCCTGGTCGAAGCGGCCCCGGGCGTGGGCATCGAGGAGTTGAAGGAAAAAACCGGCGTGGCGTTCGTCGCGGGTTGATGGTCTGACCGCCCCGGAACTCCCGGGGCGGTCTGGTCAGTTGCGCTTGGCGTAGGGGTAGCTGCTTGCGTCGGGTGAGCTGCTGCCAAGGTTGTCCAAGCAGAATCCATTCTGCGCGCAGACCGCGCCCAGCACCCGCTCAATTGCGTGCGCCATGGTCCCGTCGATCTGCCCTTGCTCTACCTCGAACGCACTGCGATACAAGTGCGCGTCCAAGAGTGGACGCAGTGCCGCCAGCCGCACCCAGAACATGCTGCCTGCGCTGAACTGCGCATCGTTCGGATTCGCCGATAGGCCCAGGCGGGCTCGCAGGTGCGCCAGCGCTGGGGCGTTGGCGCCCACGTACTCGCTTACCGACAGTAGGTGGCCCCGAGGCGCCAGAAGGCCGAGCTGCGGATCGTGCTTGAAGGCGGCGACGGCCTCTCTGGCATGGTCATCCATCAGCAACTGCTGCAGCATCTCATCGCGCCACTGCGCACCATTGGGCATGTGGGTGGAGCGTTTGGTGTGCAGCTTCAGCACCACGTCTTCTCCCTGCCCAAGCAACAGGTCAGCAACCTGCAGGAACGGCAGGATGTCGCGACCATGGTTGGGGTACACCATTACCTCGCCGGAAAGAGCGGCTTCCCGCAATGACGCCTCCACTGATGCGCGATGCTCGCGCGAGGTGGTGATGACGATGCGGCACTCCAATGCGCTCGCTTTGAGCTGTTCAAGCAATACCGCAAACTCTGGCATGTGCCAGGCATGAATCACCACGCACGGACGGCGGGTGGCCTTTTCCACCGTCGGCACCTTCAGCGCATCCCGCGTCGCTTGCAGATATGCATGCCCCAACCGCGCATCCGGCTCCAGCACCGCACCCTCCGCCCATTCGTTCCAGGCATTGATGAAGACCAGCCGCTGGTTGGCCGGCACCGGTGCCAGGCGCCGGTGGATCGTCGCAGACAACCAGTCGCCATAACCGCGCGGTGAGGCATGCAGATAGACGCGCCCTTTGCCGGAGCGGCGCGCTTCGTTATCCCAGCCCGGATTGACCCCGGGGTAAAGCGTGTAGGGTGGCAGCGGACGCGCGGCAATCTCTGCGGCCAGTTCGCGCCAGTCGCGCACATCACCTTCGAAATCCGGGTTTATCAGATACTGGTCGGCGGTGAGCGAGCGCGGGTTGCTCATGTTCGGCGGGAACTCGACAGCCGCGTCGAATCCGATGTCGCGCGGATCGGGGCGTTCAAAGCCCTGTACATACGCCAGGTGGATCTCCCCGATGCCGTTGTCCAGGCACCATTGGCGCCAGCGCTGGGCGGTGGCGCGTGCATCGGGTAGCAGGTGCGGACGATAGACCAGCAGCATGGGCTTACTGTCGACCTTCAATGCACGGCGGTCACGCAGGTAGTCGGCGACGTGGGCGATGAAGGCCAGGTCATCTTCGGCGCTGTGCTGCTGCCCGATCAGGATGTCTTCGTCGCGGCCGTCCCAGCGCCGCGCCCAGTTCTCGTTGGCCCAGCACAGGCAGAACGGCAGGTCGATGCTGTCGTCGGCCAGCCACTGGCGCAGCGGGTCCTCCATCAACGTGGTGCCGCTGAACCAGTAGTAGTAGAAGCAGAACGCGCCGATGCCGTATTCGCTGGCCAGCTGCGCCTGGTCGCGCATGATCTGTGGGTTGCGCAGATCATAGAACCCCAGGTCAGCAGGCAGGCGCGGCTGGATGTGGCCCTCGAACTGAGGCAGGGCGCGGGTGACATTGCGCCATTCGGTAAAGCCCTTGCCCCACCACGCATCGTTTTCGGCGAACGGATGGAACTGCGGCAGGTAGAACGCCACGAGTGTGGCGGGCAGCTGCGCGGGCAAGGCCTCCACCCGATGCGGTACGTGGCCGATCGCGGCCTCATCGGCGCGCTGCAGCGGACGATGGGCGATAGCGGCCGCTGCGGCGATGCGGCCGCGGGGCGGTGGGGGCACCCAGTCGCCGTGGTCGCGCAGGAAGCGTGCGCGAAGCCGATCACGCTGACCATCGGACAGCGGCAATGCCCGGAATCCGGCGCGCAGCGCGACGAAGATCGCCTGGCGCAGCCTGGCCTTGATCGTACTCACGTGCGACGGACCCCGATCCAAGGGAAAACAACAGCAGGCATGCAGGCTCCAGCGGTACAACGGGTTGGTCGCCATTCTCGGGGTTTGCCTGCGCACGGGCAAATCCCCGCGTGCTAGCGTCACCCCATGGATCTCCACCTCTCCGACGCCCAGGTGCACTGGCACCGCCACTGGCTGCCCCGTGACGCCGCCGACACCCTCCAGCGCACGCTCCGCGACGACGTCCCATGGGAGGTGCACAAGATCCGCATGTTCGGCCGCCAGGTCGATTCCCCGCGCCTGAGCTGCTGGATGGGCGACCCGGCCGCGCGCTATCGCTATTCCGGCACTGAGTTCGTGCCGCAGCCCTGGCATCCGGCGTTGCTGCCGCTGCGCGATCAGCTGGCGGCCTTCTGCGGCCACGCGTTCAACAGTGTGCTGCTCAATCGCTACCGCGATGGCGATGACGGGATGGGCTGGCACAGCGACAACGAGCCCGAACTGGAGCCGGCCCCGGTGATCGCGTCAGTGAGTCTGGGGGCGCCGCGGCGGTTCCTGCTAAGGCGTCGGGACGACCATGCGAAGAAGGCCGAGGTGCTGCTGGACCATGGCGATCTGCTGGTGATGGGCGGGCAGACCCAGCGCCTTTACCAGCATTCCCTGCCGAAGAGCGCCCGGCCGCTGGCCGAGCGCCTCAATCTGACCTTCCGCTGGATCAACGCACCCGGGCAGGGGTGACCGCGCTGCGGGCGTGGTCCTGCTCGCCGGTGACCAGCGTCCAGCCCACCACGTTCGTGGTCAGCGTCTGCAGCCCCTGTTCCAGCGCGGCGGTGACCTGCGCGACGTCGGTGCTGCCCACCGGGTTTTCCTGGCGGAAGGTGCGATCGGCAACCACGCGCTGGTCGATCACGTGAATCAGCTTGGCGTTGACCTCGATCAGCGCGGTCGGTGTGGCTTGGCCACGGTAATCGGCTTCGAAGCGACGCACGTCCATCGCCAGTTTGTAGTCGGCGCGGATGCCGGTAGTGACGCGGGCCACCCCGTTGATGCGGCGCGAGTCCTCGAAGCCGCGCACCAGCGCGTCATCCAGCATGTCGGTGGCCGGCTGGGCCCAGCTCACGCCCCTGTAGACTTCCAGTTCGGAGGGGGTCGGGCGCACGTTGATGCGCGGGCTGTCGACCACGCGCGCGGCGCTGGGCTTGACCAGTACCAGCTGCCAGTCGACGGTCGGCCAGCTCGGGTCAGCCTGGATGCGGACCACGGGCGAATAGATGGTCACCGCACTGCGTTCGTTGCTGCCCAGCAGCGAGCAGCCGCCAAGCGCGGCGATCAGGGCGATCGGCAGCAGGGGCCGGAAGAAGGTCGGGCGGCTCATTTGGGTTCGAACTCCTTGGGTGCGTCACGGCCTAGCAGGTAGCGTGCCGGGTTGTTGTCCAGGCGGTCGCTGACCCGGCGCAGGTCGCGGATCAGGCCGCGCAGCTCGGTCAGGGTCGGGCCGAGCTGGGCCAGGCCATCGTTGGCGAAGCTGTTGATCGCAGCGCGGTTCTCGCCAAGGATCGAGTCGGCGTTGCCGGCGGCCGAGTCCAGCTTGCTCAGCGTGGTCTCCAGCTTGTCCAGGATCGGCGGCAACTGCTGCACCAGGTTCTTGTCCAAGCGCTGGATGGTGCCGTTGGTGCTCTTCAGGGTGACATCCAGGCTGCGCGCGGCATCGCGCGCGCTCAGCAGCAGCGCCTGGGTGCCCTGGTCACGGTCGGCCAGGCCGCCGCTGATGGTTTCCAGGTTGGCCAGGGTTGCGTTGATGCTGGCCACGTTGCGGTCGCTCAGCACCTGGTCCATGCGCTCGACGATGCGGTTGGCCACGTCGGTGATGTTCTGCAGCGCCGACGGCGTGGTCGGGATGATCGGGGCCGGATCCTTGTTGACCGCAGTCAGCGCGGGCGACTGGGGCGTACCGCCGCTGAGCTGGATGATCGAGGGGCCGGTCAGGCTGGTGATCGCCAGCTTGGCGCGGGTGTCGGTCTTGACCGGGGTATTGGAGTTCAGGCGGATCCGCGCGACGACCTGGCGCGGATCGTCCGGCACCAGGTTCAACTCGGTGATCGAGCCGACCGCGATGCCGTTGTACTGCACCGGGCTGCCCACCGAAAGGCCGGTGACAGCCTCGCGGAAGACCACGCGGTACTCGGTCCAGGTGCGGTCGGAGGAGTACTTGGCGGCCCACAGGCCGAAGGCCAGCAGCGCCAGGCCCACTATCAGGGTGAAGGCGCCGATCAGGACGTAATTGGCTTTGGTTTCCATGGCTTACTCGCTCTCGTGCTTTGCATCGCGCGCAGCACGCGCGCGCGGTCCGTGGAAGTACTCCTGGATCCACGGGTGGTCCAGTTGTTCGATCTCGTGCAGCGGGGCATTGGCGATGACTTTCTTGTCGGCCAGCACCGCCACCCGGTCACAGATCGCATACAGCGTGTCCAGATCGTGTGTGATCAGGAAGACAGTCAGGCCCAGCGCTTCCTGCAGGGTCTTGATCAGGCGGTCGAAGGCGGCCGCGCCGATCGGGTCCAGCCCGGCGGTGGGCTCATCCAGGAACAGCAGCGGCGGATCCAGCGCCAGCGCCCGGGCCAGGCCGGCGCGCTTGCGCATGCCGCCGGACAGCTGCGAGGGCAGCTTGTTGATCGCATCGGCCGGCAGGCCGGCCAGCTTCACCTTGAGCAGGGCCAGTTCGTAATGCCAGCGCTCGGGCAGCTCGCCGTGATGTTCCTTCAGCGGCACCTGCACGTTCTCGCCCACGGTCAGCGAGGAGAACAGCGCACCATCCTGGAACAGCACGCCGGTGTTGCGCTCGATATGCAGGCGGTTGGCCGGGTCGCCGGAGCGGGCATCGACGCCCAGCACCTCGATCTGGCCATCATCCGGCGTGCGCAGGCCCAGGATGCTGCGCATCAACACCGACTTGCCGGTGCCCGAGCCGCCGACCACACCGAGGATCTCGCCGCGACGCACGTCCAGGTCCAAGCCGTCGTGCACGACCTGCGCGCCGAAACGGTTGGTCAGCCCGCGCACGCGGATCAGCAGTTCACCGTCATCGGTGGCGGCGGCGTCGCGGTCCGGGGTGGGGGCGGTATCGGTGATCATCGGTTACCAGCCCATCTTCATGAACCACAGCGCGGCGAACGCGTCGAGGATGATCACCAGCGAAATGGCCTGCACCACACTGGAGGTGGTGCGCTCGCCGACCGACTGTGCGGTGCCTTCCACCTTCAGACCTTCCAGGCAGCCGATCAGGCCGATCACCAAGGCGAACACCGGGGCTTTGGCCAGACCCACCAGCATGTTGCGCACTTCCATGGTGTCGTGCATCCGCGCGATATACATCTGTGGCGGGATATCCAGATCGAACGCGCCGACGGTGATGCCACCGGCCAGACCGGCGATCATCGCAATGAAGGTCAGCAGCGGCAGGGTGATCAACAGGGCGGTCAGCCGCGGCAGCACCAGCAGATCGACCGGGTCCAGCCCCAGGGTCTTCATGGCGTCGATTTCTTCGCGGGCCTTCATCGCACCAATCTGCGCGGTGAACGCACTGGCGGTGCGGCCGGCCAGCACGATCGCGGTCAACAGCACCGCGAACTCGCGCAGGAAGGCGATGCTGACCAGCTCGACCACATAGATCTCCGCGCCGAAGTCGCGCAGGATCGTGGAGCCGAGGAAGGCAATCACCGCGCCCACCAGGTAGGACAGCAGGGCGACCAGCGGCACCGCATCCAGGCCGACCTGTTCCATCTGGGCGACGGTGGCGGTAAGACGGAATCGGCGCGGTTCCTTGATCAACCGCGCACCCTTGACCAGGTTCTCGCCCAGGAAACTGGCCAGCGCCACGATATTGTGGCCCATGCCGTGCACGCTGACACCGAGCCGTTCCAGCGCGGCCAGCACGCCGAAATCGCGCTTGGCCTTGGGCCGGTCGTCAGCGACTTCCTCGATGGTGGAAACCAGCGCGCGATGCTCCTCGCGGAACGTCACCGCCTCCTCGCCCAGATCGGCGCGATGCGCTACACGCAGCAGTTGCAGCACGCCGGCCGAGTCCAGCGCGGTGATCCCGCTGGCGTCCAGACCGGTCACCTTTTCCGGAAGCCCGCGCAGCACTTCGGCCGCGTCCAGCGCGGTGCGTAATGTCCAATGGCCAGACAACCGGATCAGGCCGGGGTCCTGGGCATCCTGCTCGAGATGGGGGGCTTGGTCTGAGGTCATGTAGGCGTCCTGCGCGCAGCATACCCTGTCCGGGTGCATGGCTCGCGTATGCGCCGGATGGGGCTGACCGCGTCGCTCGGCAACACCCGGGCCACCAGGCCGCGATGCGATGACACCGGGATTCTTCAGGCCGGGGCGTGTTCGGGTAATACTACGCCGCATGTCTGCCGACGCCCCCACCATCGTTGCACCACCGGCCACCTACGCACAGCGCGTGGCCTTCGTTTCGGAAATGGCCGGGCGCCTGCACAGCTATGGCACCACCGCACAGCGGCTGGAAGCGGCCGTGGTCGCGCTGGCGCAACGCCTGGACCTGGATTGCGAGCCGTGGTCGAACCCGACCGGCCTGATCCTGAGTTTCAGCGACCCCACCAAGGCGATCGGTTCGTCGGACATCACCCGCGTGATCCGACTGGCACCGGGCGAGAACGACCTGCATAAACTCAGCATCGCCGACCAGATCACCGATGCGGTGGCCAACGGCACCATGAGCATCGCGCAGGGCCATACCGCGTTGCGCCAGCTGGACAAGGATCCGGGCCGCTGGGGCAAGATCCGCACCATTCTTTCTTACAGCCTGGGCGCGGCAGGCGTGGCCGGTCTGTGGAAGCTGCCGTGGCTGGACATCGCCACCGCTGGCGTGATCGGCCTGCTGATCGGCGTCATGGGCATGTATACCGACCGCCGCCCGGCCACGCGCGAGGCCAATGAAGCATTGGCGGCGCTGCTGGCCGGCTCGGTGGCGACGCTGGTGGCTTCCTTCGTCGGAGCGCTCAACCTCAACACGGTGATCATTGCCTCGCTGGTGGTGCTGCTGCCGGGGATGTCGCTGACCAACGCGGTCAACGAGCTGGCCAGCCAGCATTGGGTATCCGGCACGGCGCGGTTTGCCGGTGCGGTGACCACGATCCTGAAACTGACGGTGGGCGCAGTGATCGCGGTGACGCTGTCGGGCATTGTCGGGCTGGAGCCGCTGGTCCGTGCCTCGCGGCCGCAGGCCGATTGGGTGGAATGGGGCGCGTTGCTGCTGGCGGCGTTCGCGTTCGCGATGTTGTTCAAGGCCAACCGCCGCGATTTCCCCTGGGTGATGGCGGCGGCCGTTGCCGGTTATGCGATCTCGAAATTCGCCGGACAGGCGTGGGGCATCCCGGCCGGCATTTTCATGTCCGCGATGCTGCTGACCGCCGCCGGCAATCTGTTTGGTCGGTTGGCGCAGCGCCCGGGCGCGATCATCCGCCTGCCCGGCATCATCATGCTGGTGCCCGGCAGCACCAGCCTGCGCGGCGTGCTGACCCTGGTCCAGCAGCAGGACATGAGCGCCGGCCAGACCGTGCTCATGACCGTGCTCAACGTAGTGATGGCACTGGTGGCCGGTCTGCTGTTCGGCAATCTGCTGATCCCGGCACGCAAGAATCTCTGACCACCCGGTCACCGCGCGCTCGATCAACGGGGACGAAAACGCCGGCGCGAGGCCGGCGTTTTCATGTGCAGCAGTGACTCACCGGCTTACTTCTTGATCAGGAACTCTTCGACCTTCTTGCCCTTGGCGGTATGCGCAGCCAGCCAGCGCGGCTGCTTGCCACGGCCGGTCCAGGTTTCCTTGGGGTTGGCCGGGTTGCGGTACTTCGGGGCTACCTTGCCAAGCTTGCGAACGGCCTTGGCCGGCGCCTTGGTGGCCTTGCTCGCGGCACGGCCACGTGCGGCCGGGGCGGCGCCGCCGAACAGCTCTTCCACCGAATAGCCCTGGGCCTTGGCCAGCTTGGTGAGCTGTGCGCGGACCTTGGTGATCGCCGGACGCTTGGCGACGATGGTCTGCTGCTTCTTGGCGTTCTTGATCAGCGCGCCCAGCTCTTTGGCGGACAGGCCGCTCAGGTCGATACTCATCTACTACTCCGCAATATATTAAGGACAGGGTGAGCCGGTCCTTGGCATCGGAAACAGCATACATTCTCTTTTGCGAAATACACAAACAAGCCGGACATATTGAAACCGGCGGCACCATTGAAAAGGCCGGGATATTGCACCCGGCCCTGTCATTACTTCGTCAATCTGGCCAGCAGTGCGTCCCGATCCAGGACCTCCGCTTCGGCCGCGCTGCGCGCGCGGTACTCGAATGTGCCGGCAGCGACGCCGCGCTCGGACACCACGATCCGATGGGGTACGCCGATCAATTCCATGTCGGCGAACATCGCACCCGGGCGCAGGCCACGATCATCCAGCGCCACATCCAGGCCGGCAGCCTGCAGCTGCGCGAGCAGTTCGGCGGCGGTGGCCGACACGGTCTCGTCCTGCTTGGGGTTGATCATGCAGACCACGACCTGCCACGGTGCCATCGCATCGGGCCAGATAATGCCGGCGTCGTCGTGATTCTGTTCGATCGCCGCGGCGACGATGCGCGAAATGCCGATGCCGTAGCAGCCCATCGCCAATACCGCGGCCTTGCCGTTTTCGTCGAGCACGGTCGCATTCAACGCCTGCGCATACTGGCGGCCGAGCTGGAACACGTGGCCGACTTCGATGCCGCGCGCGATTTTCAGTTCACCACCATCGGCGGCGCGATCACCGGCCTTGGCGTTGCGGATGTCCGCCACTTCCGGCTCGGGCAGGTCACGGCCCCAGTTGACGCCGGCGATATGGAAACCGGCTTCATTGGCACCGATGACGAAATCGGCCAGCGCGGCGACGTCGCGGTCGGCCACGATGCGGATCGGCTGTGCCGGGTTGAGCGGGCCGAGGAAGCCCGGCTCGCTGCCGAGGTGCGTGGCGATTTCCGCCTCGCTGGCCATGCGGTAGCCCTGCAGACCCGCGACCTTGCCGAGTTTGATTTCATTGACGTCGTGATCGCCGCGTACCAGCGCCAGCACGAAACCGGCTTCGCTCATGATCGCGATCGACTTGACCGTGCGCTCCAGCCCCAGGCCGAGCAGAGCGGCCACGGCTTCACAGGTTTTCTGCGTGGGCGTATCGATTCTGCGCAGCGCTTCGCTGGCGGCCGGGCGCTCGCCCGGAGCCGCGGCGATGGCCGCTTCCATATTGGCCGCGTAATCCGAGCCGGTGGAAAACACCAGGGCGTCTTCGCCCGAATCGGCGATCACGTGGAACTCCTGTGACGCATCGCCACCGATCGCACCGGAGTCGGCCTGCACCATGCGGAAATCCAGACCCAGGCGGGTGAAGATACGGCTGTAGGCCGATTTCATGTTCTCGTATTCGCGCACCAGGCACTCATCGTGCAGGTGGAAGGAATACGCATCCTTCATGAGGAATTCGCGTGAGCGCATCACGCCGAAGCGCGGGCGGATCTCATCGCGGAACTTGGTCTGGATCTGGAAGAAGTTGACCGGCAGCTGCTTGTAGCTGGACAGTTCCTGGCGCGCGAAGTCGGCGGCGGCCTCTTCAGCGGTCGGGCTGTAGCAGAACACCTGCTCCTTGCGATCCTTGATCTTCAGCAGCTGCGGACCGAACTTCTCCCAGCGGCCGGTGGCTTCCCACAGTTCCTTGGGCTGGATGGTCGGGATCTGGAATTCCACCGCACCGGCACGCTCCATTTCCTCACGCACGATGCGCTCGACCTTGCGCAGCACGCGCAGGCCCAGCGGCGACCAGGTGTACAGCCCCGAGGCCAGCTTGCGGATCATGCCCGCGCGCAGCATCAAGCGGTGGCTGGTCAGCTCCGCGTCGCTGGGGGTTTCCTTGGTGGTGTGCAGGTGGAACTGGGAGAGGCGCATCGTCGGCTTCGCTGAACGGCAGAAGCCGATATTCTGCCAGTCCGGCCGCCACGATGGGTGCTGGGGGCGGTTTTAGCCCCTCAGCCCGGCTGCCTGGCTCAGGCCTTGGGCGTGCAGTAGGCCTGGATGGCGGCCTCGGCCAGCGTTTTCTGGGCGCTGCGTTGCGCGTCGGTCAAGGTGGCATCGGGCTTGCCGTCACCATCGGTGTCCTGCATCACCTTGCCCGGCCCGTTGAGCAGGGTGAGGTTGCTGCGGGCGCTGGTGCACTCCTTGTTTTCCGCCGGGGCGGCCGCCGTCTCGCGCGGGGGTGGGTCGCGGTGCTCGACCTGGCGGGCCTCGTATGTCTGCCCGGCCGGCGGCTTCTCCGAGTACTGGGTCACGCCATTGGCGTCTTTCCACTTATAGACGTTGCCGGCGCTGGCCGTGGCGCTGGCGAGCAGCAGCAGGGCGCTCAGACGGGACAGGGCACGCATGGCAACTCCGGGAACGGGGCAGAAGCGCGATTGCAGCACCCCGGGGCCGGTGCTGGCAAGCTAAACTCCCCACATGGATCAGATGAAACCCCCGCCGCGCTCGCGCAGCATTTACCTGCTGCCCAACCTGTTCACCACCGCAGGCCTGTTCGCTGGCTTCTACGCGATCATCGCCGCGGCCAATGGCGACTTCGTCAATGCCGCCGTCGCCGTGTTCGTCGCGGCGGTCATGGATGGCCTGGACGGCCGCGTGGCCCGCCTGACCGGCACCAGCAGCGAATTCGGCGTTCAGTACGACTCCTTGGCCGATCTGGTCAGCTTCGGCATGGCCCCGGCCCTGGTGATGTACCACTGGTCGCTGTCCTGGCTGAAGTTCGACGACCCGGTGATGGGCCGCGTCGGCTGGGCGGTCGCCTTCCTGTATGCCGCCTGCGCTGCCCTGCGCCTGGCCCGATTCAATACCCAGGTCAGCGTGGTCGATAAACGCTGGTTCATCGGTCTGGCCAGCCCGGCCGCTGCGGGCCTGATGATGTCCTTCGTCTGGGCCTTCGCCGATGGCAACCTCGGCTGGGACGGCAACCAGCTGCGCTATGTCGCGCTGGGCGTAACCCTGGTGGCGGCGCTGTTGATGGTCAGCCGGATCCGCTTCTGGAGCTTCAAGGGCAGTGGCGAGCGGGGGCCGCGCGCGGACCGCGTGCCGTTCCTGGCGCTGGCCCTGGTGCCGATCGCCATCGCGATCATGGTCATTGATCTGCCGCGCGTGCTGTTCGCGGTGGGCGTGGTGTATGCCTTGTCCGGCCCGTGTTACTGGGTGTGGCAGCGCACCCGCAAAACGGTCGAGCCGAACGCGTGAGCGGGCAGGCGCTGCCGCCATTGTGGTCGCCGGCGCAGCAGTCCTGGCTGCAGGCGATGGGCTACACGGTGTTCGTCGACGGCAGTGTCGAGCCGGAGGCCGCTGCGGTACCTGATGTCCAGCTCAGCGCGGCGCCGCTCGCCGAGTCGGCTGCGCCCGTGCGCCAATCGCGGCCGGCACCGGCGGTGGATGCGCCCGCACCGGTACGCCGAAGCGCGCCGCGCACGGTCGAAGAAGGCGCGCCGCCGCCCGGCCCGGCGGCCACGCCGGCCCGCGCAGGCGGAGGCCGCCGCGCTGCGGTGCGGATGCCCGATCGCCTGCAGATCGCGCTGCTGCGCGCCTCCGGCTGCAACCCGGCCGAGCCGGACACCCAGGCCTTGATGGCCAGCTGGAACCTGGACGAACTGCGCAGCAGTGCCGCGGCCAAGCGCGCGTTGTGGCCGCAGCTGCGCGCCCTGCGCAAGCGGGGCCGCCCGTGAGCGCGGTGAGCTCGCCACGGCCGTTGTCGTTGCGCGCGCTGCGCGAAAGCGACCTCAATGCCGTGATGGCGATCGAGGTGCGCGGTTACCCGTACCCGTGGACCCGCGGCATCTTCCAGGACTGCCTGCGTGCCGGTTATCCCGGCCTGGCGATGGAAGAGGATGGCCTGCTGATGGGCTACGGCCTGCTCAGCATCGCCGCCGACGAAGCCCATCTCCTCAATATCTGCGTGGACCCGCTGTGCCAGTCGCGTGGTCACGGCCGCTACCTGCTGCGCGCGCTCGTGAAGCTGGCGCGCGACCATGGCGCGCACCGCGTGTTCCTCGAAGTGCGCCCGTCCAATACCTCGGCGGTGGCGCTGTACCACAGCGAGGGATTCAATGAGATCGGCCGCCGCCCGCGTTATTACCCCGCCCGCGACGGGCGCGAGGATGCGCTGGTGATGGCCATCGAGCTGGTCGACGACGACATCCAGGTGATGCCGCCGCTCTGATGTTGGGTTGCCGGCCAGCGGCCGGCACTACCGTCCATGGGTTGGCGTGCAGCCACCCATGGCGTGGCGCTACGCCATCCGCAGCACCACTGCCCCGAGCACGATCAGGCCTGCAGCGATCCAGCGTTGGCGGGTGACGCGCTCGCGCAGTACCCAGGCCGAGATCAGGATGCCGAACAGGATCGAGGTTTCGCGCAGCGCGGCGATCATGGCGATCGGCGCGACCGTCATGGCCCAGAGCGCCAGCCCGTAGGAGACCAGCGTGCCGCCGCCGCCGACGATGCCGTAGCCCCAGTTGCGACGTGCATAGTCACGCAGCGCGGCCGCACGGGTGCACAACGCCCACAGCGGCAGGGGCAGGCCGGAGAGCAGGAACAGCCACAGCGTGTAGCTCACCGCAGCGCCTGAGTGCCGTGCGCCCCATCCATCGACCAGGGTGTAGGTGGCGATGACGCCGGCATTGAGCAGCGGCAGCCACAGATGCTGGCGCGGGGTGCCGCGGGTCATGCACAGGATGCCCAGGCAGATCAGCGCGATACCGCTCCACGCGATCCACGCCAGCCGTTCACCCAGAAACAGCGTACTGATCAACGCGACCAGGATCGGCGCGCAGCCGCGCATCAGCGGGTAGGACGCGCTCATGTCGGTCACTTGATAGGTACGTGCGACGAGCACGTAATACCCGACCTGGAGCAGGGTCGAAGCGGCCAGCCATGGCCAGCTCTGTGGTGCGGGGGCGGGCACGAACGGCAGCGCGATCGCGGCGATCAGCGCCGCCGAGCCGGTGACCAGGATCGTGGTCAACAGCGTGTCGGTGCCGCGTTTGACGATCGCGTTCCAGCTGGCATGCAGCAGGGCGGCGAACAGCACGATGCAGAACAGGGACAGCGACATCATCGGCCCAGGGTAGAGCCACCCGATGGGTGGCTGCACGTCATCCCGCCCCGGAAGGCAGCCACGCATGGCGTGGCACTACCTCCCCCCAAGCGCTTACAGCTTCGCGCGCTGCGAACGCAGGCCATCCAGCTGGGCGGTCCACTCGACCAGGCGCACGCGTTCCTGCTCGACCACGGCTGCCGGCACCTTGTCGGTGAACTTGGCCAGCTTGGTCTCGCTCTTTTCCTTCTCCGATTCCACCCGGGCGATTTCCTTGTCCAGGCGCGCGCGTTCGGCGCCCAGATCGACCAGGCCCTCCAGCGGCACCAGCAGAGTGAGATCGCCCACGATCGCCGCGGCGGCTGGCGGCGTGTCGCTGCCGTTGGCCAGCCATTCGATGCGCTCCAGCTTGAGCAGGAACGACAGCGAGGAGGTGAAGCGGGTCATGCGCGCGCGGTCATCGTCGTTGCCGCCCTGCAGCAGCAGCGGCACCAGCTTGGACGGCGGCACGTTCAACTCGCTGCGCACGCGGCGCAGGGCATTGACCATCGACTTCAGCCATTCCACGTCGGCCTCGGCGCGGGCGAAATCACCCGCGAACTCCTCGGCGGTCGGGTAGGGACGCAGCGAGATGGTGTCGTCGGTGAGGCCCAGGCGCGGGGCGACCTGACTCCACAGCTGCTCGGTGACGAACGGGGTCAGCGGGTGCAGCAGGCGCAGCAGCGCTTCGAGCACGTACAGCAGGGTGTGGCGGGTGCTGTTGGCATCCTCGGCGACGGCACCGTTGAGCGCCGGCTTGGTCAGTTCCAGGAACCAATCGCAGAATTCGTTCCAGGCGAATTCGTACAGGCACTGCGCCAGCAGGTCGAAGCGGTAGTTGGCGTAATGCGTCTGCGCTTCGGCCGAGACCGCGGCCAGGCGCGCCAGAATCCAGCGCTCGGCATCGGTACGCGGCTGCGGCACGCCGGTGAAGCTGCTGCCCTCGGTGTTCATCAGGGTGAAGCGGCTGGCGTTCCACAGCTTGTTGCAGAAGTTCTTGTAGCCCTCGGCGCGGTTCATGTCGAACTTGATATCGCGGCCGTGGGTGGCCAGCGCGGCGATGGTGAAGCGCAGCGCATCGGCACCATGGGCGATGATGCCCTCCGGGAATTCGCGGCGCGTCGCCTTCTCGATCTTCGGCGCGTCCTTGGGCTTCATCAGCCCGGTGGTGCGCTTGGCGACCAGGTCCTCGATGGAGATGCCATCGATGATGTCCAGCGGGTCGAGCACGTTGCCCTTGGACTTGGACATCTTCTGGCCCTGCGCATCGCGGATCAGGCCGGTGATGTAGACATCCTTGAACGGAATCTTCCCGGTGAAGCTGTCGGTGGCCATGATCATGCGGGCCACCCAGAAGAAGATGATGTCGAAGCCGGTGATCAGCACCGACGACGGCAGGTAGCGCTCGAAACCGCGCGCGTCCATCGCCTGCGCGTTCGGCCAGCCCAGGGTGGAGAACGGCCACAGCTGCGAGGAGAACCAGGTTTCCAGCACGTCACTGTCCTGGTGCAGGACGAGGTCGGCAGCGAGGTTGTTCTTCGCGCGCGCCTCGGCCTCATCACGGCCGACATAGCAGTTGCCGGCATCGTCGAACCACGCCGGAATGCGGTGGCCCCACCACAGCTGGCGGCTGATGCACCAATCCTGGATGTTCTCCATCCAGTGGCGGTAGGTGTTGATCCAGTTGGCCGGGACGAACTGGATCGAGCCGTTCTCGACCAGCTCCAGGCCGCGCTTGGCCAGCACGTCCATCTTCACGAACCACTGGTCGGTCAGGTACGGCTCGATCACCTGCTGGGTGCGATCGCCACGCGGCACCTGCAGCTTGTGCGCTTTGGTCTCGACCAGGATGCCCAGATCTTCCAGCTCGGCCAGGATCACCTTGCGCGCTTCGTAACGGTCCAGCCCGCGGTACTTCTCGGGGGCGTTGTCGTTGATCGCCGCCACCGGGGTGAACAGGTTGATCATCGGCAGGTTGTGGCGCAGGCCGACCTGGTAATCGTTGAAATCGTGCGCGGGGGTGACCTTGACCACGCCGGTACCGAACTCGCGGTCGACGTAATCATCGGCGATCACCGGGATTTCCCGATCGGTCAGCGGCAGCTTCACCATTTTGCCGATCAGATGCGCATAGCGCTCGTCTTCCGGGTGGACCATTACGGCGGTGTCGCCGAGCATGGTTTCCGGGCGGGTGGTGGCCACGGTCAGGGTGCCGCTGCCATCGGCCAGCGGATAGCTGATCGACCACAGGAAACCGTCTTCCTCCACGCTCTCCACTTCCAGATCGGAGATGGCCGTCTTCAGCACCGGGTCCCAGTTGACCAGGCGCTGGCCACGGTAGATCAGGCCCTGCTCGTGCCAGCGCACGAAGGCCTCGACCACCGCCTCGGACGGCTGCGGGTCCATGGTGAAGGTGCTGCGCGACCAGTCGCTGGAGGTGCCCAGCCGGCGCATCTGGCGCTCGATGGTGTCACCGGACTGCCCCTTCCACTCCCACACTTTTTCGATGAAGCCGTCGCGGCCCAGCGAATCGCGGGTCTCGCCATTGCCGGCCAGCGCCAGATTGCGCGACACCACCATCTCGGTGGCGATGCCGGCATGGTCGGTACCCACCTGCCACAACGTGTCGTAGCCGCGCATCCGGTGGTAGCGCACCAGCGCATCCATCAGGGTCTGCTGGAAGGCATGGCCCATGTGCAGCGTGCCGGTCACGTTCGGCGGCGGCAGCAGGATGGTGTACGGCTCGCCCTTGCCGGACGGCTTGAAATGGCCGGCCTTCTCCCACGCGTCGTACAGCGCGGTTTCAAAGGTTTTCGGGTCGTAGCTGGAGGCGAGTTGGGTCATGCGGGAACCAGGATCGAATACGGAAGGTGGGGTGCCGGAAGCTCAGCGCCCTAAGGCGCGACGGATCTTCTGGTCGGTATGGAACTGTGAGACCGCGTAGGCGGCCCAGATCGCGGCGGGCAACCAGCCGATCAGCGTGATCTGCAGGATCAGGCAGAGGATGCCTGCGATCGGGCGGCCGATGGTGAAGAAGGCGAACCAGGGAAAGATCAGGGCGATCAACAGGCGCATCAAGGGTCTCCGGGGACGGCGGCGACCGGACGGGCGCCGCGCGGGTTACATGTCGTACTTGTTCAGGTCAAAGCCCAGTGCCTTGTACTGGCGCCAGCGTTCGCGCAGCGGTTCGCGCGCCTCCGGGTCAGCCGGCACCACTTCCAGCACGCGGTCGCACGCCGCCAGATAGGGATCGTCGCGCAGGTTGATCACCAGCGGCCGGGCCGGGGCCTCGGTGCCGGGCACGGCGATCAGCACCAGCGCCTCTTCCTCGTCCATGTCTTCGCCGGCGATCTGGTGCGGGATGTAGGCATCGTTGTCGAACGCCCACAGCAGCTCGTCCAGCTCTTCGGCCTGGGCCTGGTCGCGCGCCAGCACCAGGGTGAACAGCCCGGCGTCGTTGGCCTTGCGAGCCAGTTCGCAGACCAGGCGCAACGGCTCGGTCAGGAAGCGGGGCTTGGCGATCAGGTAGAAATCAGCACGGGACATGGCAGGGCCTGGAGCGGAGGGAGAACCCGGCGCCAGGCCGGGCGGGATCGCGGCCACCCGAAGGCGGCCGCGATCGGGCAGGGCATCAGGCGCGGGCGACCTGGTCCAGCAGCCACTGGCTCAGCAGGCCGACCGGACGGCCGGTGGCCATGCCGCGCTTGCCTTCGTCGCTGGCCACGCCGGCGATGTCCAGATGGGCCCAGCGCTGGCCTTCGGCGAAGCGCGACAGGAAGCAGCCAGCGGTGATCGCCCCGGCCCAGCGGCCGCCGATGTTGTAGATATCGGCGAAGCTGGAATCCAGCATGGGCTGGTACTCGTCCCACAGCGGCAGGCGCCAAGCGCGGTCGAACACGTGCTCACCGGCGGCCAGCAGCTCGTTGGCCAGGTCGTCGTGCTTGGTCATCAGGCCGGCGGTCTGGTGGCCCAGCGCGACCAGGCAGGCACCGGTCAGGGTAGCCACGTCGATCAGCGCGGCCGGCTCGAAGCGCTGCGCGTAGGTCAGCGCGTCGCACAGGATCAGGCGGCCTTCGGCGTCGGTATTGCCGACTTCGATGGTCTTTCCCGACATCGAGGTGATCACGTCCGACGGGCGGTAGGCGTTGCCGTCGATGGCGTTCTCGACCGCCGGCACCACCACCACCAGGTTCAGCGGCAGCTTGGCCGTCACGGCCGCGACGAAGGTGCCGATGACGTTGGCGCCACCGCACATGTCGTACTTCATCTCTTCGATGCCGCCCTGGGTCTGCGGGGTGACGCGACCGGTCTCGAAGGTGATGCCCTTGCCGACCAGCACGTAGGGCTTGGCGTCGCCGCCGTTGGTCCACTTCAGCACGACCAGGCGCGGGCGGTTGGCCGAGCCGCGGGCCACGGCCAGCAGCGAGCCCATGCCCAGCGCTTCCATCTGCTGCTCGTCCAGGATTTCCGCCTCGGCGCCGTCATGGGCCTGGGCGAACGCGACCGAGGACTCGGCCAGGTAGGCCGGGGTGCAGAAATTCGGTGGCAGGTTGCCCAGCTCGCGGGCGTACTCCACACCGGCGGCGATGGCCTGGCCCTGGGCCAGCGCCTGGGTGTCGGTGCCGGCGATGGCCAGCGTGGTCAGGCCCGGCTCGTCGGCCTTCTTCTTGCCCAGCGTGGCGCTGTAGCGGTACGCGGCGTGGTCGGCGGTGATGATGGCCTGGCGGATGTTCCAGGCGGCATCGCGGCCCTTGACCTCGATCTCGGTCAGGGTGAACAGCGCGTGGTGGTTGACCCCGCTCTTCAGGGCGCGGCTGGCATCGCCGACTGCCTTGAGGTACTGCGGCACGCCGAACTTGGCCGGCTCGCCCAGCCCGACCACCAGCACGCGTGCGGCGGTGACGCCGGGCAGATCGTGCAGCAGGGTCGTGTTGCCGGTCTTGCCGCCCACGTCGCCGCGGGCGATCAGGGACGACAGACGGCCACCGGACGCGGTGTCCAGGGCCTGTGCCGCCGGGCTCAGGGTCTGGTCGGCATAGGCGCCGACGATGACGCAATCGCACTCGGCCGAGGCCGGCGCTGCGTGGTTCAGGGTGAATTCCAGGGCCATTGATCAGATTCCGTTGGCAAATCCGTACAATCGCGAGCTGTTTACGTCCCGTCGGTAGACTGGGCAGCATCGCGAACGAATCCGAGAGTTTAAACCACCGCCCCATGTCGAAGCTCGATCGCTATCTCCTGCGTGATTTCGTCCAGAGTTTCCTGGCCACCCTCATCGTGTTGCTGGTGGTGAGTGTCGGCGGTGTCCTGGTGGACATCCTCGGCAACATCGCCGACGGCCGCTTGCCCGCCCGCCTGCTGTTCTCCCAGCTGGGCCTGCAGTTCATCGTCTATATGCCGCTGATCCTGCCGCTGGCGCTGATGCTGGGCCTGCTGCTGGCCACGGCCCGGCTCTACCGGGATTCGGAAATGGCGGTCATCACCGCCATCGGCGTCGGCCCCAAGCGCCTGCTGCGCCCCCTGCTGATGCTGGTGGTGCCGGTGGTCGGCCTGATCGCCCTGTGCTCGCTGTGGCTGGGCCCCTGGGCCGACCGCACCGGTGAGAAAATGATCGACGAGGCCAACCGCAGCGTGGTCATGGCCGGCCTGGAGGCAGGCAAGTTCACCTCCCTGCCCAATGGCGGCGTGGTCTACCTGTCCTCGGTCTCGCCCGACGGTACCCAGCTGGGCAAGGTCTTCATGCAGCGCCAGAAAGAGGACACCATCGAGGTGATCTCCGCCGATCGTGGCCGGATGTACTTCGAAGGGGCCAAGCAGCGCTACCTGGAGCTTGATCAGGGGCATCAGGTGCAGGGCCCGGCGAATGGTGCGCTGGACTACAAGCTGATGACCTTCGCCCGCAACGACGTGGCCATGCCCGACGGTGCCGAGACCCGCAAGGACGACGATCCCGAGCTGCTGCCGACCACGCAGCTGTTCGGCGATGAGCGCCCCGAGGCCCAGGCCCAGCTGCACTCGCGCATCGCACCGCCGCTGATCGCGCTGGCCTTCGCCCTGATGACCCTGCCGCTGGCCCGCAGCTCGCCGCGCCAGCAGCGCTACGGCCGGATGATGCTGGCCTTCCTGGCCTACATGGTGGGCATGAACCTGATGTTCATCGGCACCCGCTGGATCGCCGATGGCAAGCTGCCCGGCGCGGCCGGCCTGTGGTGGCTGACCCTGCCGCTGCTGGCGCTCGCGCTGTGGATGTATTTCCGCGACGGCAAACTGTCGCGTCCCCGGAGGACCGCATGACCCTGTTCCGCCCCATGCGGTTTGATCTGTACTTGGGCCGCGCCGTGTTCGGCACTGTCCTGTTGACCTGGGCCGTGCTGGTCGGCCTGGACGTGGTGATGGCCTTCTCCGGCGAGTTCAAGGACGTCGGCAAGGGCAGTTACACCCTCGGCCATGCCGCCGCCTGGGTGCTCTACACCGTGCCCCGCCGCGCCTATACCTTCTTCCCCACGGCCGCCGTGATCGGTGCGCTGATGGGCCTGGGCCAGTTGGCCGCCACCTCCGAGCTGACCGCGCTGCGCGCGCTGGGGCTGTCGCGCAAGCGGCTGAGTGCCTCGGTGGCGATCGCGCTGTCGCTGATGACCGCGGTGATGGTGTTCAGTGGTGAAACGCTCGGCCCCTGGGGGCAAAGCAAGGCGGACGAGATCAAGGCCAGTGCCAAGTGGGGCAACAGCCTGAGCACGGCCCGGTATTCGGGGGTGTGGGCACGCGAAGGCGATACGTTCCTCAATGCGCTCAGCGGCGACGAGCAGTTGGAGGCCGCTGGCGGCACGCGCCTGGTCCTGCACGACGTGCGTCTGTACAAGATCGCCGACGATGGTCGCTTGGCGTCGCTGACCTACGCCGCCACTGCCGAGCATGGACAGGATGGCTGGGTGTTGAACAAGGTCCGCCGCGATACGTTTGGTGAGCGTTCGGCCACACGCGAGAACGTCGAGTCCGAGCCGTGGGCGTCGCGTCTGGATGCGGCGGCGTTGGCGAGCGGCATTTCCAAGCCGCGTAACCTGAAGGCGTCGGATCTGCGGACCAGTATCGAGTACCGCAAGCGCAATGGTCTGGATTCGCGCGATTACGAGGATGTTTACTGGAGCCGGTGGTTCTATCCGCTCAATGTGCTGGCGCTGTGTCTGGCGGCGGTGCCGTTCGCGTTCGGTTCGTTGCGCAGTGGTGGGATGGGCAAGCGGTTGTTCCTGGGCATTCTGTTCGCGTTGGGCTTCTGGTTGTTGCAGTTGTTCTTCGGGCGTATGGCGGGTGCGTTGAAGTTCGACTATCGGATTGCGTATGCGTTGCCGCCGATTGTGATGATGGTGGTTTCCGGATTGTTGTTCCGACGTAAGTCGGGCTGATTCCTCTGCTCAAACGCTAGACGCCAAACGCCAAAGCCAAGGCCGAAGCGGCCTCCATGTGCTCTCGAGCCAGGCGCGACGGGCTCGCCATTCCGGGACCCGCCGCAAGTCCCGCTCCGCGGCCCGGCCCAGCCGCTGGCGGCTGTGCGTTCAGTCGCATGCGAGGCAGTGCCTCGCAAGCAATGCGCCTTCACCCATGTAGGCTCGTGTGCTGCCATCCATGGCAGCACACGGTCCCGGCCTGGCAATCCCGCCGCGCCTCCGACAATGTTCTGGTTGGGGTAGGGAGAGCAGGAGCAGAAGCATGCCGGCATGGCGCGGCTCTTCGCGGTCTGGTGGATTGGCGCAGTCCCGCGGTTCGTGTTCAATCTTGGCGACTGAGCGACTGATCAACGAAGGCTTGATCGATTGAGCGAAGGTACGACTTCGCTATGAAGATTGCGCTCCCTAGGCGCCTCGTACGCGAGGGCTGGTGCTCCAAGCGAAAAACATCCGCTGCGCAGCAAATCCGCTTTGACCAGCCGCATTTCGCAACCTGTCAATGCGGAGAGGCGCAGCCCATTTCAGGACCGTAGTGCGCCATGGATGGCGCACTACGAGCCTACATGGACGTACTTGCGGCGGGTCCAGAAATGGGTTGCGCCTCTCCGCAAACCCAGAGAAAAACAGACGCTGCTGTTTGCTGTTTGCTGTTTGCTTCACGGCTTCGGCAGCCGGACAACCCGCGTCCCGCTGGCGCGGTCATGCCAGGTCAACCGCTGCCGATCCACCAGCGCCCACCAGAACCCCAGGCCGGCGGCCAACACCGACAGCGTCCCCACCGCGTACCGCCGCCACAACTGCCCGCGCGTGGCCAGCGCACCGTCCAGCGACACCACCCGCAACCGCCAGGGTCGCATCCCCAGCGTCTGCCCGCCGCGGCGCCAACTCATCGTCGCGTACAGCCCCGTCACCACCCAGCAGCACGCCCACAACGCCCACTGCCACGCACTGAACGGCGCGATGTTCTCCCGCTCTGCGTGACCGCTCACCGTATAGACCGCCACGAACACAGCGCCGACCAGCATCCATAGCGCCAGCGCCGGAAAGAAGTCGTACAACAACGACAGCAGCCGCCACAGCAGTAATGACGCAGGGCGATCAGCAGCAGGGGACGACAGCGCGGTATCGGTCATGTCCGGAGCATACCCGGCCCGCCGTCCGCGTTCGATGGCCCATGCACCCGCTGCTCCGTATGCTGTGCCCATGTCCGATGCCACCACCCCTGCACTGCGCCGCCAGCTCATCCAGCACCTACCCGAGCTGCGCGATGACGACAACGTGCGCATCCAGCGCTTCCTCGACACCGCCTGGGCCGAACACGGCCTGGCGCGTGCCAGTCTGGACAGTTACCGGCGCGATCTGGAAGGTCTTGCGCGCTGGCGTGACGGCGTCGCTGGGGGGCTGGCCGGTCTCGATCGCGCCGGGCTGTTCGACTACCTGGCCTGGCGCTCGCGCCACGGCTGGTCGCCGCGCAGCAACGCCCGCCTGCTCTCCGCGCTGCGGGCGTTCTTTGCCGATGCCGTCCGCCGCGGCGAGCGCAGTGATGACCCCAGTGCGCTGCTCGATCCGCCCAAGTTGCCGCGCCTGCTGCCCAAGGCGCTGGCCGAAAGCCAGATCGATGCGCTGTTGGCCAGCCCCGACGTCGAGACGCCGCTCGGGCTGCGCGACCGCGCCATGTTGGAACTGATGTATGCCGCGGGCCTGCGTGTCAGCGAACTGGTCAATCTGCCGGCCAATGCCGTCAACCTGCGCCAGGGCGTCCTGCGCGTCACCGGCAAGGGCAGCAAGGAACGGCTGGTTCCGCTCGGCGAAGAGTCGCAGCACTGGCTCGAACGCTATCTGGCCGAATCGCGGCCCCAGCTCACCGGCAAACGTACTGTGCCCACCCCGCAGGATGGCGCGGTGCCGATGTTCCTCGACCCCTCACTGCACCCGCTCAGCCGCCAGCAGTTCTGGGGCCTGGTGAAAAAGTACGCCGTGCTGGCAGGGATCGACCCCGCCCGGATCAGCCCCCACGGCCTGCGCCACAGCTTCGCCACGCACCTGCTCAACCGGGGCGCCGATCTGCGCGCCCTGCAGATGCTGCTCGGCCACAGCTCGCTGTCCACTACCCAGATCTACACGCTGGTGGCCCGCGAGCACCTGCAGAAGCTGCACGCCAAGCACCACCCGCGCGGCTGAGGTGGGGGCCAAACCGGGCCGCGCCTCACCGTTCCACTGCGGTCCAGCTGTGTGAGCAGGCAGCTGTGCGAGAATCCAGCCTGACTCCTCACACCGGAATGCTCGATGCTCCGTGTTGCCATTGCGGCGCTCTTCGGCGCGCTCAGCCTGACTGCCTGCGCGCAGCAACCGTCCGCCCCGGCGGCTAACTCCACTGCCGCGGCGCCGGCTGCTGCCGGCGATGCCGATCAGCGCGTGCGCACCGCGCTCCAGCAGCTGGACCCCAACTTCAAGCCCGACTTCATCGGCGCGGCGCCATTCCCGGGCTTCCGTGAAGTGCTGGTCGGCGGTCAGGTGCTGTACGTGTCCGACGACGGCCGCTACCTGATGCAGTCCCAGCCGTACGATATCCAGAACAAGGCGCCGGTCAGCAGCCAGGGCCTGCTCAGCTACCGCCGCAAGCTGCTCGATGGCGTGCCCCACAACGAGCGCATCGTGTTTGCCGCGCCCAATGCCAAGTACACCGTCAGCGTCTTCACCGACATCGAGTGCGGTTACTGCCGCAAGCTGCACCAGGATATCGCCGAGCTCAACCGCAATGGCATCACCGTGGAATACCTGGCATTTCCGCGCATGGGCCTGGGCAGCCAGGACTACACCGACATGATTTCGGTCTGGTGCGCGGCCGATCGCAAGCAGGCCCTGACCGCGGCCAAGACCGGCAAGGCCGTCACCCCGAAGAACTGCACCAACCCGGTGGCGATGCAGTACAAGCTTGGCCAGCAGATGGGCGTCAACGGCACCCCGGCGATCTTCGCCGCCGACGGCACCCAGCTCGGCGGCTACCTGCCGCCAGCGCAGCTCAAGGCCGCGCTGGAGCGCGTCTCGGCAGGCGGCAGCCGCTGAAAACGGAACGCCCCGGCCAGGCCGGGGCGTTTTGGTTGTTGCGATCAACGCGGCGCGTCCCCTGCTGGGTCAGGGTGGCAGCGCCCCGCGCCAGGCGGGATTACTTCAAACCGTCACTGATCGCCTTGGTCAGGGTGCCCTGCGCATCATCGCCGCTGAACTCCCAGAAGAACGCACCGCCCAGGCCCTGTGTTTTCACATAGCTCATCTTCTCGGTGACCATGGCTGGCGTGTCCAGACTCCAGAACGTGGTGCCGTTGGAGATCCACGTGGCCTTGGCGACGTTGTCGGTGTAGACCGGCCAGTTGAGATTTTTCAGGACCTTCCAATCTTCGATACCGGCTTCGTACGTGCCCGGTGCGGCGCCGCTGGCGCTCTTGTAGAGCCCGTTGTTGCCGCTGGCCACGCCGGTCCAGCCGCGCCCGTAGTAACCGATGCCCAGGTTCAACTTGCTGGCCGGCACGCCGCGGCTGAGGAAGGCCTCCATCGCATCATTGCTGTTGTAGAACTTCTGGTCGCCGGTGGAAGGATCGGCCGGTGAATCGAACAGCGCCGAGTGATGATTGGTCTGCGGATCCCACGCGCCGTGGAAGTCGTAGGTCATCACGTTGATGAAATCCAGGTACGGGTGGTAGCTGGCCGGATCGGTCACGCGGATCTTGTCCACGCCTGCGCCCACCGCGACCGTCAGCAACAGACCCGGGCGCACCGCATCCAGCTGGCGGCGGAACTCGGCCAGCAATGCAGTGAAGTTGGCATTGTCGGCCGGCGTACCGCAGCTCAGCCCGCAGGCCACCGGGTACTCCCAATCGATGTCGATGCCATCGAACACGCCGAGCGCCGCACCCGCGCCGCCCGCACCATCGGCCACCGGCAGGTTGCCCTTGATGTAGGCATCAATGCACGAGGCCACGAACGCCTGCCGGTTGGCCGGCTGCGCCGCGCTGGAGAACCCGCGCGACCAGGTCCAGCCGCCGAGCGAGATCAGCACCTTGATGTTCGGGTGCTTGGCCTTGAGTTGCTTGAGCTGGTTCCAGTTGCCACGCAGCGGCTGGTCCCAGGTATCGGCGGTCCCGCTCACGCTGGCACCGGCAGCGAAGGACTTGCCGTAATCGGCGTACGCATCGCCGCCCACGCCGGTGTTCGGGTCGGAGGCCTGGGTCACGCCGACTTCGCAGCGGTTGTTCCGGACATTGCCGAAGGCGTAGTTGATATGGGTCAGCTTCGCTGCCGAACCACTCGTGTCGATGTTCTTGACCTGGTAGTTGCGGCCATAGATGCCCCACTGGGTGAAGTAGCCGATCACGCGTTTGTTGCCACCCCCACCGCCACCGGCGGCTGTGGTCACGCTGATCGAGCCGCTCTGCGCCGAGGCATTGCCGGCGTTGTCGCGTGCTCGCACCGTGTAGGTATAGGCCGTACTCGCGGCAAGGCCGCCATCGGTGTACTGGGTGGCACTGGGCGAGCCGACGAGGCTGCCGTTGCGGTACACGTCGTAGCCGGCCACGCCGCTGCCGCCGCTGTTGTCGGTGGCCGCGTTCCAGGCCAGGTTGACCGTCGTCGCGGTCCTGGACGGAGAAGCCAGTCCGCCCGGGACGCTGGGGGGCGTGGTGTCGTTGCTGGCCGCGGTGACGGTCACATTGACCGTGGCCGACGAGGTCACGGCGTTGTTGTTGTCGGTGGCCACCGCCTTGAAGGTGTGGCTGCCGGCCGCGGCATTGCTCCAGACCACGCTGTAGGGCGCGCTGGTGTCGATGCCCAGCGAGGTACCGCCGCGGAAGAACTCGACCTTGCTGATGCTGCCGTCGGTATCGCTGGCAGTGGCGCTGACCGTGATGCTGCTGCCGGCGGTGAAGCTGGCGCCGGCGGCCGGGGAGGTCAGTGCGACGCTGGGCGGCTGGTTGCTGCCGCTGCCATCGCAGGCACCGAGGTTGGTGTAGTAGGGGGCGCCGGCCGGGTGGTCGGGCGGGGCATTCCAGATGTCCTGGTTGGCGCGGTAGAGCACGCCGCCTTTCTGCAGGGTCTGGCCAGCCAGGTAGATGGCGGCGCCGTTCCATTCGGGTGCCCCGGTACAGTTCGCGGCCTGCACCAGCGTGGGCGTGCCGGCGGCAGCGGCCAGGGCCAGCGCCAGCAGCCAACGCCGTCGGCGCAGGGTGGGGGCGGTGGAGGAAAACGATGTCACTGCACGGCGCGCAATCGGGTCTGGCATGGTCTGTCTCCGATCAGGTGGTGTGCGCATGCCGCCGGGATGGCGGCATGCGTGCAGCAGGTCCGGGCGCCGGTGAGAGAGGCCGGCAACGACATGGGGGACGGACAGCACCTGGCGCTGGGCCAGGTGGTGATAACGTTGTCATGTAATCGGGGCGCAATCCGTGAACCAGTGCATGGTTCGGGTGTGAACACGATTGCCCCCGGCCCCGGCCGGCCGAACCCGGCGGTCGGGCCGAGGCGGCGGACTTGGGTACAATAGTGGGCCCCGTTCCCAACCACGGTTCCCCGGACATGATGGTCCTCGAGGGCGCATCCGCCCTTTCGCCGTTCCGCCGCGAACGTCTTGAATCCCGCCTGCAGACCCTGGCCGCCGATCTGCGCATCACCGGTGCCTGGCACGTCTATTTCATCCAGACCGAGGGCGATGCGGCCCCGGACCCGGCGATCCTGAGCCGGATCCTGGAAGCCCAGCCGACACTGGCCGGGCGTGAAGACGGGGCGGTCTCGCGCTTCGTGGTGCCGCGGTTGGGCACCCTGTCACCGTGGTCGAGCAAGGCCACCGAGCTGGTCCGCGGTGCTGGGCAGCCGATTCGTCGCGTGGAACGTGGCCTGCGCATCGACCTGGCCGGCTGGCCGGCCGATGCCGCCGCGCAGGAAGCGGTGATCCGCGCGCTGCACGACCCGATGACCCAATCCGTGCTGGCCGAGACCGCCCAGGCGCAGGCGCTGTTCAGCGCCCCGGCGCGCGGCGAGCTGGAACGCATCGCCCTGGATGATCTGGAAGCGGCCAACAGCCGCCTCGGCCTGGCCATGGCCCAGGACGAGATCGACTACCTGCGCCAGCGCTTCGGCGACCTGGGCCGCACGCCGTCGGACGTGGAACTGATGATGTTCGCGCAGGCCAACTCCGAGCACTGCCGCCACAAGATCTTCAATGCCAGCTGGACCATCGACGGTGCCGACCAGTCGCACTCGCTGTTCCGGATGATCAAGAACACCCACCAGCAGACCCCGCAGCACACGTTGAGCGCCTACAGCGACAACGCCGCCGTGGTTGCCGGCTTCCCGGCCGCGCGCTATCGCCCGGACCCGGCCACCGGCCAGTACCGCAGCGAAGCCGTGGTGGATTCGGCGTTCTGCATCAAGGTGGAAACGCACAACCACCCGACCGCGATCGCCCCGTTCCCGGGTGCGGCCACCGGTGCCGGCGGTGAAATCCGCGATGAAGGCGCGACCGGCCGCGGCGGCAAGCCCAAGGCCGGCCTGACCGGTTTCTCGGTCTCGCACCTGCGCATCCCGACCCTGCCGCAGCCGTGGGAGGCGCCGCGCGCGCTGAACCCGCGCATGGCCCCGGCGCTGGACATCATGCTGGACGGCCCGCTTGGCGGCGCCGCGTTCAACAACGAGTTTGGCCGGCCGAACCTGCTCGGCTACTTCCGCAGCTTCGAACTGCCCGAAGGCGAGGGCCTGACCCGCGCCTACGACAAGCCGATCATGCTGGCCGGTGGCCTCGGCGCCATCGACCAGAACCAGGTCGAGAAGCTGCGCCTGCAGCCCGGCGATGCGGTGATCGTGCTGGGTGGCCCGGCGATGCTGATCGGCCTCGGTGGCGGTGCCGCCAGCTCGGTGGCCTCCGGTGAGAGCGCCGAAGACCTCGATTTCGCCAGCGTGCAGCGCGACAACCCGGAAATGGAGCGTCGCTGCCAGGAAGTGATCGACCGCTGCGTCGCACTCGGCCTGGACAACCCGATCCGCTGGTTCCATGACGTGGGCGCAGGTGGCCTGTCCAACGCGATTCCCGAGCTGCTGCATGACTCCGGCGTGGGCGGTGTGATCGATCTGGGCAAGGTGCCCGCCGATGACCCGTCGCTGTCGCCGATGCAGCTGTGGTGCAACGAATCGCAGGAGCGCTATGTGCTCGGTGTGCCGCAGGCGCGCCTGGCCGAGTTCGCCGCGCTGTGCGCGCGTGAACGTTGCCCGTTCGCCGCCGTTGGCGTCGCGACCGCAGAAGAGCGTCTGGTGGTGGCCTATGGCGCCACCGTGGGCAACACGCCGGCGGATGCCCCGATCGATCTGCCGATGGACGTGCTGTTCGGCAAGGCGCCGAAGATGCACCGCGACACCGTGCGCCCGGCGGCACCGCGCTGGCCGGCGCTGAAGACCGCCGGGCTGGATCTGCACGAAGCGGGTCTGCGCGTGCTGGCGCATCCCTCGGTGGCCTCGAAGAACTTCCTGGTCACCATCGGCGACCGCAGCGTCGGCGGCTTGACCGCACGCGAACAGATGATCGGCCCGTGGCAGCTGCCGCTGGCCAACGTCGCCATCACCCTGGCCGGTTTCGATACCGTGGCCGGTGAAGCGATGGCGATCGGCGAGCGTACCCCACTGGCCCTGCTGGATGCGGCCGCGTCGGCGCGCATGGCGGTCGGTGAAGCGATCACCAACCTGTGCGCGGCCCCGGTCGATGCGCTGGAAACGGTGAAGCTGTCGGCCAACTGGATGGCCGCAGCTGGCCATCACGGCGAAGACGCACTGCTGTATGACGCGGTGCGTGCGGTGGGCATGGAGCTGTGCCCGCAGCTGGACCTGAGCATTCCGGTCGGCAAGGACTCGCTGTCCATGCAGGCGCAGTGGCAGGACAACGGCCAGGCCCACAAGTCGGTGTCGCCGGTGTCGCTGGTGATCTCGGCGTTCGCACCGGTTGCCGATGCCACCGGCCAGCTGACCCCGCTGCTCGACCGTGACGCCGACAGCGAGCTGTGGCTGATCGGCCTGGGTGCCGGCAAGCAGCGTCTTGGTGGCTCGATCCTGGCCCAGGTGCACGCCGACCATTCCGCACTGCCGGCCTTCGCCGGTGCCGTGCCGGATCTGGACGATGCGCAGCGCCTGCGCGCCTTCTTCGAACTGATCCGCGATGCGCGCCAGGCCGGCCTGCTGTTGGCCTACCACGACCGCAGCGATGGCGGTGCGTTCGCCGCGCTGTGCGAGATGGCCTTCGCCTCGCGTCTTGGTCTGGACATCACGCTGGATGCCTGGGGCGATGATCCGTTCCGCAGCCTGTTCAATGAAGAGCTGGGTGCGGTGGTGCAGATCGCCAAGGAAGACCGCGCCGCGTTTGCTGATCTGGTCGAACGTCATGCACTGACCGAATGCGCGCAGCGCATCGCACGCCCGACCACCGCCCCGGTGGTGCGTGTCTCGCTGCAGGGCGAGAGCCTGGTCGAGTGGCGCTGGGAAGCGCTGTTCGATGCCTGGTGGTCGGTGACCCATGCCATGCAGAAGCTGCGCGACAACCCGGACAACGCCGACCAGGAGCGTGCGATCGCGCGCAACTTCAACGCGCCGGGCCTGAAGCCGAAGCTGACCTTCGATATCAACGAAGACGTGGCGATGCCCTTCATCAACACCGGTGCGCGCCCACGCGTGGCGGTGCTGCGCGAGCAGGGCGTCAACGGCCAGATCGAAATGGCGAACATCTTCGAACGTGCCGGCTTCAGCTCGTTCGACGTGCACATGAGCGACCTCATTGAAGGCCGTGTCGCGCTGTCCGATTTCACCGGCCTGGTCGCCTGTGGCGGCTTCAGCTACGGCGACGTGCTCGGTGCCGGCCGCGGCTGGGCCACCTCGGTGCTGGAGCGCAGCGCGCTGCGCGATGCCTTCGCGGCGTTCTTCGCCCGCGAGGACAGTTTCGCGCTGGGTGTGTGCAACGGCTGCCAGATGATGAGCCAGCTCAAGGACATCATTCCCGGTGCCGAGCACTGGCCGCAGTTCCGCCGCAACCGCAGCGAGCAGTTCGAGGCCCGCACGGCGTTGCTGGAAGTGGTGGAATCGCCCTCGATCCTGCTGCGTGGCATGGCCGGCTCGCGCCTGCCGGTCGCGGTGGCGCATGGCGAAGGCCAGGCCGTGTTCGCCACTGCGGTCGATCAGGCCGCCGCGCGCGTGTCGCTGCGCTACATCGATGGCGACGGCACCGTGGCCACGCAGTACCCGCTCAATCCCAACGGCTCGCCCGATGGCATCACCGGCCTGACGACCACCGATGGCCGCACCACGATCATGATGCCGCACCCCGAGCGCACCCCGCGGGCGATCAACCACAGCTGGCATCCGGACGACTGGAACGGCGATTCGCCGTGGCTGCGGATGTTCCGCAACGCAAGAGTATGGTGCGGCTGATACTGCGCACCGCGTCAGATCTGATGCAGTGAAAATCGCGTGAAGAAACCGCCGGCCTGTCCGGCGGTTTTCTTTTGTGTGGGCACAAACTGATCGGGAGCAATGAGTTACACAGCGTTACACCGTGAAAATGCGTTATATCGTTTGCTCACATGCAGCTAACAAAAATGTGCAATAACGCGGCGGTTTTGTGACGTGCGGCACGGTCATATGAAAATCAACGTCAAAGTCTTGACGTCATTGAAACTGTACGTTAACACTGCATCCTCATTTCGACAGCGTTCAGTTCCACGGTAACCGCATGGATGGCGAGCACGCTGTAGGTATCTGCCAGCCATTGCGCACAACGCAGTAAATCAAGCGAAAAAACGCCCCCAGGGGACGTTGGACCACGCGGTCCGGCGTTGGCGTCGCTTTGCCTAAAACCAGCCTAATCAGGAGCCACATCGATGAATCGGATTTATCGCAAGGTCTGGAACAAAGCACTGGGGCAGATGGTCGTCGCCTCGGAATTGGCCAGCAGCCAGTCCTCGGGTGTCGTCATCGATCAACGCCGAACCGCTGGCGGATGCAGCACTGCAGTGCTCTCGGCCGCCATCGCGTTGACGCTTGGATTAGGCGCGGCAGGCGCGTCGCAGACCGCCCACGCGCAGTCGGTCGAAGTCGGCGGCAATGCCAACTGCCTGGTGCTCAACAGCAACATCGTCGATAGCTGCGTGGTCGACGGCAACGCCACGGCTTCGGGCGCCAATGCGGTGGCGATCGGTAGCAACAGCACCGCCTCGGGCGCCAACAGCGTGGCGCTCGGCGCCGGCTCGAAGACCAGCCGCGCCAACACGGTGTCCGTCGGTGACGCCGGCAAGGAGCGCCAGGTCACCAACGTGGCCGCCGGCACGGCCGCTACCGATGCGGTGAACAAGGCGCAGCTGGACAAGGTGGCGGTCGCCGCCGAAGGCGCGACCCGCTATTTCAAGGCTGATGGTGACGGCACCGGCGCCGATGCGGCGACGATAGATGGCGAGGGTGCACTGGCCGCAGGTGCCAGCGCCAACGCCGATGGCGACGGCGCAACGGCACTGGGCAACAGCAGCCAGGCGATCGGCAATGCCACCACTGCCGTCGGCAACCAGGCACTCGCGGTTGGCCTTGGGGCGAGTTCATTCGGTCAGGGCAGCATGGCCTTCGGTGATGCCAGCATCGCGCTCGGCCAGAGCGCGGCGGCGTTCGGTCTGGGCGATGTCGCCCTCGGTGCTTCTGCTTTGGCGGCCAGTGAAAACGGCGCCGCCACCGCGATTGGTGGTCTGGCCGAAGCCAGCGCCGATGGCGCGACCGCGATCGGCGGTGGCGCACTGGCCATCGGGCCGGGCAGCACCTCGCTGGGCCGCGGTGCGGCCAGTGCTGGCGAAGCCTCCGTGGCGGTCGGCGCGTTCAGCGTCGCGGTCGCAGATTTCAGCGCAACGCTCGGTGCGAATTCGGCGGCCGTCGCGGTGGGCAGCGTGGCGCTCGGTGCCGGATCGTATGCGGATCGCGTCGACACGGTATCTGTCGGCAATGCGGAAAACGGCCTGCGCCGCCAGATCACCAATCTTGCCGATGGCACCGAAGACAGCGATGCGGTGAACAAGGCGCAGCTGGACGCGGTTGGCGCGGTTGCCGCCAACACGGACAAGCATTTCCAGGCCACCGGCAGCAGCGACAGCGATGCCGGCGCCTTTGCGGCAGGCGATAACGCGACTGCGATCGGCGAGGCGTCCAATGCGCTGGCCAACGGCGCGACCGCGCTCGGCAGCGGCGCCACGGTCACCGCGCAGAACGCGACGGCCGTCGGCTACAACGCCAGCGCCACCGGTCAGAACAGTGCGGCCTTCGGCACCAACGCGCAGGCCAACGGGCCGGGCAGCGTGGCGGTCGGCGGTGCAGCAATCGATGCCGATGGCAACCCGCTGATCACCAACGGCGGCGTGCCGGTGGATACCGGCGCAACCAGCGCTGGCGTGGGCGGCACGGCGGTCGGCGCGAGTGCGGAAGCCGCAGGCTTCGCATCGTCCTCGTACGGCGTAGGTGCGTATGCCTCGGGTGCACAGGCGTCGGCCTTCGGCGCGGTCTCCAATGCCACCGGCGACTATTCCACGGCGGTCGGTACGCAGAGCGTGGCGACCGGCAACAGCAGTACCGCCATTGGCGGTCCGGCGGATCTGCTGCCGGGACTGGGCTTCTTCGTGCAGACCCAGGCCAGTGGCGAAGCCGCCACCGCGGTCGGTGCCGGCGCGATCGCCAGTGGCGATTACGCCGTGGCCAACGGCACGTTGAGCGAAGCTTCCGGCACGGAAGCCACGGCCGTGGGCTACTTCGCCTACGCGCCGGGCGAAGGTGCCACGGCGCTCGGCGCGGAAACCTGGGCCAGCGGTGAACTGAGCACAGCGGTCGGTTTCTACAGCACCGCACGCGGCGCCAACAGTGTCGCCCTGGGCGCCAATTCCACCGCCACCCGTGCCAACACGGTCTCGGTGGGTGACGTTGGCAACGAGCGCCAGATCACCAGCGTCGCCGCGGGTACCGAAGCCACTGATGCGGTCAACAAGGCGCAGCTCGATGCGGTTGCGACGTCGGCATCGGCAACCTCGGCGCAATTCAAGTCGAACGGCGCGGCCAGCGGTGCGGTCGGTGCGTTCGCCGATGGCGAGGATGCATTGGCAGCCGGTGAAGCGAGCAATGCGCTGGGCGCCGGTGCAACGGCTGTGGGCGGTGGTGCGACCGCGGTCGGAGATGACACGGTGGCCCTGGGCCGCAACAGCAGCGCCACCGGCACCGGCAGTGTCGCCATTGGTGGCCTCGGCCAGGCGTACGACGAATACAACCAGCCGCTGATCGATGACCAGGGCAATGCGATCCTGATCGGTGCCACCGCGGCGCCGGACAGCGTGGCCGTCGGTGCTGGCGCGCAGGCGACCGGCACCACCAGCAATGCATTCGGCAGTGGCGCACAGGCCACCGGCAGCAACAGCCTCGCCAGCGGCTACAAGGCGCGCGCGACCGGCGACTACAGCGTGGCGCAGGGCGACAATGCCTTCGCCAGCGGTGAAGAAACCACGGCGACCGGCGCGTATGCCTGGGCCACCGCCGATGGCGCCACCGCGTTCGGGTCCAGTGCATGGGCGACCGAAGCCAACGCCACCGCCGTCGGTCAGTCGGCCTGGGCCAGTGGCACCGGCGCCACGTCGATCGGCTACAACAGCTGGGCGCGCGGCAGCAGTTCCACCGCGCTTGGCCGCGGTGCCTTCGGCTACGGCGACAACAGCGTCGCCGTCGGTTTCCAGGCGCTAGGCAACAGCATCAACAGCATCGCCATCGGCACGAACGTGGTGGCCGGCGGTGAAAGTGCGATCGGTATCGGTGCGGGCAGCAATGCCAGTGCGTCCAACACCGTGGCGCTCGGCGCCGGGTCGGTCGCCGACCGTGCCTACACCGTCTCGGTCGGCAACGATGACCGGCAGCGCCAGATCACCCAGGTTGCCGCTGGTACCCAGGGCAGCGATGCCGTCAATCTGGATCAGCTGACCGCAGCGACGGATCAGTTCCAGGCCAGCGGTGACGGTGTGGCCATCGCAGGTGGCGAGGAGAGCGTGGCCGCCGGTGCAAACGCGGCGACCGACGGCGATTACGCCACTGCGGTCGGTTCGAGCAGCTTCGCAGCCGGCACCGGTGCATCGGCGATCGGCAGCGGCGCCTTCGCCTTGGCGGACAACGCCAGTGCAATAGGCTTCAATGCCGTCGCCAGTGGTGCCAATGCAACCGCAACCGGTGCCAACGCGCAGTCGACCGCCGAGTACGCAACGGCGACTGGTGCAGAGAGTCTGGCTTCCGGCGAGCAGAGCACCGCGACCGGTGCGGCCAGCGTCGCCTCCGGCGCCGGCAGCCTGGCCGGTGGCGCGCTGTCCGATGCGGCCGGTGAGGAGTCGGTGGCCCTGGGTTACTTCAGCAGCGCCAGCGGTGATGGCGCGACGGCGGTCGGTGCCGAAAGCGTGGTCAGCGGCACTCTCGCCGCGGGTTACGGGTTCGCCTCGGAAGCGACCGCCAGCTACACCACTGCGATCGGTGGATACGCGGTGGCCTCGGCCTTCAACGCCACCGCGCTGGGCAGCTTCGCCCAGGCGACCGGCTCCAACAGTGTGGCGGTCGGCGGTGATGCTGAGGCCTCGGGTGCGTACAGCACCGCGACCGGCCAGGGCAGCCTGGCCAGCGGTACCAACAGTGTGGCCGTCGGTGGTGCGCTGTTCGGGCTGCTGCCCACCGAGGCCTCGGGCAACTATTCCACGGCCGTTGGCGGGGGTGCATGGTCGCCGGGCGTGAACAGCACGGCGCTGGGCAATGCAGCGACCTCCAGCGGCGCGAACAGCGTTGCACTCGGTGCCGACTCGATCGCCGACCGCGATGACAGCGTCTCGGTCGGCAGTGCCGATGCCCAGCGCCAGATCACCAACGTCGCGGCCGGTACCGATGGCACCGATGCGGTGAACGTGAATCAGTTGAATGCAGTAGCCGATGCGGCCGCGACGACCAGCAAGTACTTCCAGGCCAGCGGCAGCGATGACAGCGACGCCGGTGCCTACGTGGAAGGCGACAATGCGCTTGCTGCCGGTGAGGCTTCCAATGCCATCGGCAACGGCGCCAGCGCGCTGGGCAGTGGCGCCACCGCCATCGCCGACAACGCCACCGCCGTTGGCTTCAACGCCCTGGCGAGCGCTGATGGTGCCGCAGCACTGGGCAGTGACGCGCAGGCCACCGGCGAAGACAGCGTCGCCATCGGCAACGGCGCCAGTGCCAGCGAGATCGGCGCGAGCGCGACCGGTGCCGGCGCACAGGCCGCAGGTGCCTACGCCACGGCTACCGGCAGCCAGTCCACGGCAGCGGGCCAGCAGGCGACCGCCAATGGCTTCCGCGCCAGTGCGTCCGAAGCCGGCGCCTCGGCCTTCGGCAGCTACAGCGAAGCGACCGGACAGCTGTCCTCCGCGCTGGGCTATGGGGCGGTAGCCTCCAACGCTTACGCCGTCGCGGTTGGTGCGGCCTCGACCGCATCCGGCTCGGGTGCGGTGGCGGTCGGTGAATACTCCGAAGCCACCGGCGATGAGAGCGTGGCGATCGGTGGCACGACCTTCTTCGGTCTGCTGCCGTCGCGCGCCTCGGGAACGGGTGCATCGGCGTTCGGTGCGGGTGCTTGGGCGACTGATGATTACGCCACCGCGATCGGCTGGAACTCGTGGGCCGATGCAGGCAATGCCACTGCCTTGGGCGCCAGTGCCAGCGCGGAAGGCGTGAACAGTGTCGCGCTCGGCGCCGGTTCAATCGCCGACCGTGACAACGCGGTCTCGGTCGGTACGGCGACAGCCCAACGCCAGATCACCAACGTCGCCGCCGGCACCGAAGGCACCGATGCGGTGAATGTCGATCAGCTGAACGCGGTCGCCGATGTGGCGGGAACCACCAGCCGCTTCTTCCAGGCCTCGGGCAGCGGCAATGGCGATGACGTTGGCAGCTATGTCGATGGAGCGTATGCCACTGCGGCGGGCGAGGCCGCCAACGCGTTCGGCACCGGCGCCTCGGCCTATGGCAGCGGCGCGTTGGCCTCCGGCCGCAATGCCTCTGCGTCGGGCTTCAATGCCTCCGCGACGGCGGATTCGGCCACGGCGATCGGCGGTGCGCTGTACTACGAAGATGACACTGGCAACGTGCTGCTCGACAAGGCCACCAGCGCCAACGGCGTCGGCGCCACCGCACTCGGCGCTGGCGCGCAGGCCGACGGCAGCTTCAGTACCGCCACCGGTGCCGGGTCCACTGCAACGGGGCTGCAGTCTTCGGCCTTCGGCTACAGCGCCGAGGCTGGCAGTGACTACAGCACCGCCGTCGGTACCTTCAGCGCGGCCAGTGGCGTACGCACCACGGCGTTGGGTTACGGGGCCGAGGCCAGCGGTGATTACGCCTCCGCACTGGGCTGGGGCAGCGCCGCGTCGGGCAGCTACGCCAATGCGATCGGTTATGCATCGCAGGCCAGTGGCGAGAACAGCGTCGCGGCCGGTTCCAATGCCTGGGCCACCGCTGCACGCACCACCGCGGTAGGGCAGCTGGCGTGGGCAACCTCGCAGGGCGCGACCGCCATCGGCCAGGACAGCTACGCCTACAGCGGCATCAATGCCACGGCCTTGGGCACCAGCTCGTCGGCCAGTGGCGCAGGCAGCGTCGCGCTCGGCGCCGGTGCCCGCACCAGCGAGGCCAATGTGGTCTCGGTCGGTGGCGGCAACGGCACCACCGGCCCGGTAACGCGCCGCATCACCAATGTCGGTGACGCGGTCAATGCCAGCGATGCGGTGACCAAGTCGCAGCTTGATTCGGTCGCGGCCACCGCCGATGCGGTCGGCAAGCACTTCCAGGCCAGCGGCAGCGGCGTGGCCACGGCCAGCGGCAGTGATGCCCTCGCCGCCGGCTCCGGCGCTACCGCCAGCGCAACCCGCAGCAGCGCGCTGGGGACTGCGGCCGTCGCCTCGGCGAGCGGGGCCACGGCCGTCGGCGCCGATGCCTCGGCACGCGGTGCCAACAGCACCGTGCTCGGTCGCCAAGCCTCCACCAACGCCACCAACGGTGTAGCCATCGGCAACGGCGCGTTCGCCAGCAACGGGGCCAACAGCATCGCGATCGGTTCGGCGGCGGGCGTCTCCGGCGCCAACGCGGTGGCGCTGGGTGCCGGCTCACGGGCGGTCGAAGCCAATGTGGTGTCGGTCGGCGGTGGCAACGGCACCGACGCTCCGGCCACGCGCCGCATCGTCAACGTCGGGGCCGGTCGCATTGCCGCGGGCAGCACCGACGCGGTGACCGGCGGTCAGCTCAATACCACCAACCAGCGTGTGGGGGCGGTGGAGACGCAGGTCGGTGACATCGATACCCGCATCGGCTCGGTCGAGAACGTCACCGCCAATGCGCTGACCTACGACGACAGCAGCCGCGACACGCTGACCCTGTCCGGGCTGCAGGGCACCACGCTGGACAATGTCGGCAGCGGTTCCATCGCCTCCGGCAGCCGCCAGGCGATCAATGGTGGTCAGCTGTTCCAGTCGTTGACCGATGTCGCCACCTTCCTCGGCGGCGGCGCCAGTGTGGGCATGCAGGGCGTGTTCGTGGCGCCGAACTATGTGATCCAGGGCGCGACGTACAGCAACGTCGGCGATGCACTCGGCGCGCTTGACCGCAAGGTCAGCGATCTCGATCAGCGGGTTGCCGGTGGCAGCAGTGGCAGTGCACGCGCACGCACTGCCTCGCTGTCGACCGCCAGAGTGGCAGCGGACACCAGCGCAGCCTCGGACACCAGCGCAGCGCTGGAGGGCAGCGCTGCGCCGGAGGCCAGCGTCGTCACTGCCGCCAGCGACATCGCCGTTGCCACCGTGCAAGGCACGCCGACCGCGGCGACTATCGGCAGCAGTCAGCCGATCAACGCGCCGGCGGCAACACCTGCGGCGGTGAACGCGGTGGTGATGGGCGAGGGGGCCGTGGCCAGCGGCGCGTCAGCCACGGCGATCGGCCAGGGCGCGACCGCGTCGGCTGCCAACTCGGTCGCGCTGGGCCAGGGCTCGGTCGCCGACCGCGCCGACACGGTCTCGGTCGGCAGTGCCGGCAACGAGCGCCAGGTCGCCAACGTCGCCGCCGGTACCCAGGCCACCGATGCGGTCAACAAGGGTCAGCTGGATGGTGGCATCGCGACCGCCAACAGCTACACCGACCAGCGTTTTACCTCGATGGCCGACAGCTTCGACATCTACAAGGGCGAGATCGACCAGCGCCTGCGTCACCAGGACCGTCGCATTGATCGCCAGGGCGCGATGAGTGCGGCCATGCTCAACATGGCCACCAGTGCCGCCGGCGTGCGTACCCAGAACCGCGTCGGTGTCGGCGTGGGCTTCCAGGGCGGCGAATCGGCGCTGTCGCTTGGCTACCAGCGGGCGCTCAGCGAGCGCGCCACGGTGACCCTGGGCGGTGCCTTCAGCAGTGATGACAGCTCGGTCGGCGTGGGTGCCGGCTTCGGCTGGTAAGTCGTTCCAACGCGGGGCCGGATTCGGCCCCGCGGCAACGCAATGCAAGGCCTGAGGGGGCGGGTCACGGGAACCTTGGCCAGGGCCGGCCAGGGAGCTCGCATGGAGTGTTGGCCTGAACAGTCGTTTGATCCATGACCTTGAAGAGGACGTCAACGTGACCAGTAAGCAGAACCTTCGCATCAATGTGCTGGCAGCCGCCGTGCTGTCGTTGTCCGCAGGCGCCAGCGCCTATGCAGCGGGCCTGCCGGCCAAGGAGCCGGTGCGCCAGCCGGCTGCCGCCCAGGGCGCAGAGCGCATCATCGTCAAGTACCGCACGGGCACGGCTGCGGCCACGGATCGCTCGGCCAAGCTGACGGCCGTGCAGTCGGCGGTCGCACGCGCCAGTGTTGGTGGCTCCGCCGCGGGGCGTGCCAGTGCGGTGAATCCGCAGATCGTGCGCAAGCTCGGCGTCGGCGCCGATCTGATCCGCCTGCAGGGCCGTTTGAGCCCGGCCGAACTGCAGAAGGTGCTGGCCGAGATCAAGGCCGATCCCTCCGTGCAGTACGCCGAAGTGGACGTGAAACTGCAGCGCACCGATGTGCGCCCGCGTGACGCCACCCCGCAACTGGTGCCGAACGATCCCTACTACGCGCAGTACCAGTGGCATCTGAACAGCGCCACCGGCGGCATCAATGCACCGGCCGCATGGGATATCGCCCAGGGCGAAGGTGTGGTGGTGGCGGTGCTCGATACCGGCATCCTGCCGCAGCATCCGGACTTCTCCGGCAATCTGCTGGCCGGTTACGACTTCATCAGCGATGCCGAAACGTCGCGCCGCCCGACCGATGAGCGCGTCCCGGGGGCGCTGGATTACGGCGATTGGGTGGAGAATGACAACGAGTGCTATGCCGGTTCGCTGGCCGATGACAGCTCCTGGCACGGTACCCACGTGGCCGGCACGATCGCCGAGTCCACCAACAACGGCGTCGGCATGGCCGGTGTCGCCTACAAGGCGCGCGTGCTGCCGGTGCGCGTGCTCGGCAAGTGCGGTGGCTACCTGTCCGACATCGCCGACGCGATTACCTGGGCCTCCGGTGGCACGGTTGCCGGTGTGCCGGCCAATGCCAATCCGGCCGAGGTCATCAACATGAGCCTGGGCGGCGGCGGCGCGTGTGATGCGCTGTACCAGGACGCCATCAACGGCGCCGTGTCGCGTGGTACCACGGTGGTCGTCGCGGCCGGTAACTCGGCCTCCAACGCGGCCAACTTCCGTCCGGCCAGTTGCGCCAACGTAGTGGCCGTCGGTGCGACCCGCATCACCGGTGGCATCGCCTACTACTCCAACTTCGGCACGGCGGTTGATCTGTCCGGTCCGGGCGGCGGTGGCAGCGTGGACGGCAATCCGGGCGGTTATGTGTGGCAGTCCGGCTACAACGGCCTGACCACGCCGACCTCGGGTGCCTACAGCTACATGGGCATGGCCGGTACCTCGATGGCGTCCCCGCACGTGGCGGCGGTGGCGGCCCTGGTGCAGGGCGCGGTGGCTGCGGCCGGCAAGGATCCGCTCACCCCGGCTGCACTGGAAGCGCTGCTCAAGCAGACCGCCCGGGCCTTCCCGGTGACCATCCCGACCGCCACCCCGATCGGCACTGGCATCGTCGATGCCAAGGCCGCGCTGGACAAGGCGCTGGAAGAAGAGTGCACCGAAAACTGCGGCCCGGTGGCCACGCCGCTGACCAACAAGGTCGCCGTCGGTGGCCTGAGCGGCGCCGGTGGCAGCGAAGTGCTGTACAGCTTCGAGGCGCAGGCGGGCAAGGTGCTGAGCCTGCTTACCTACGGCGGCAGCGGCAATGTGTCGGTGTACGTGAGCCAGGGCAAGGAGCCGACCGCCACCGCGTTCGATGCCAAGTCCACGCGTCCGGGCAACAGTGAAACCGTGCGCTTCACCGCGCCGGTAGCCGGCACGTACTACATCAAAGTCGTCGGCGAGTCCGCGTTCAGCGGCGTGAGCATTCTCGCCAACCAGTAATCCGGCACCACCCCGAACGGGAGTCCGTCATGTGACGGGCTCCCGTTTTTACATCTGGACGGCGTGCAATCCCGCGTAGGATCGCGGTGAACTGCTAAAGTCGCAGCGGTTGCCAGGAGAATGTTCTTGAACGCGGTTGCCCAGGATCCCACTGCAGCATCTACAGCTGAATCGCGCATCGTGGCGGTATTGCTGGAGAAAGGTCGGCTCAAGGACGGCGACCTGGCTCGCGCGCGCCCGCTGCACCGCGAATCCGGTGGCAGCCTGTTGGGTCTGCTGGTGCGCCTGGGCCTGGTCTCCGAACGCGATCACGCGCAGACCTGCGCCGAGGTCCTTGGCCTTCCCCTGCTTGATGCCAAAGCCGTGCCGGAAGCGCCGCCCGAAGCAGTGCTCGACGGTCTGCCGTTGACGCTGCGGTTCCTCAAACAATTCCATGCCTGTCCGCTGGCACTTCATGACGGCGTGCTCGACCTGTGGTTGTCCGATCCGCAGGACCCGTATGCGGCCGATGCGGTGCAGCTTGCGATGGGGCTGCCGGTACGCCTGTACGTGGGCCTGCGCTCGGAGATCGATGATGTGATCGAGCGCTGGTTCGGTCAGGGCCGCAGCGCAATGGGCGCGATCATCGAAACCGCCGACGGGGAAGGCGCCGCCGTTGACGACATCGAACACCTGCGTGATCTGGCCTCCGAAGCGCCGGTCATCCGCCTGGTCAATCTCATCATCCAGCGGGCGGTGGAACTGCGCGCCTCGGATATCCATATCGAGCCGTTCGAAAACCGGCTGAAGGTGCGTTACCGCGTGGACGGTGTGCTGATCGAAGGCGAAAGCCCGCCGGTCAATCTCACCGCCGCGGTGATCAGCCGCATCAAGATCATGGCGCGGCTCAACATCGCCGAACGTCGCCTGCCGCAGGATGGCCGCATCATGCTGCGCGTGCAGGGCAAGGAACTGGATCTGCGCGTGAGCAGTGTGCCGACCGCGCACGGCGAAAGCGTGGTGATGCGCCTGCTCGACCGCGATACGGTCGTGTTCGATTTCCACCGGCTGGGCTTTACCGATGCATTCCTGCCGCAGTTCCGCAAGGTGCTCGAGCAGCCGCACGGGATCCTGCTGGTCACCGGCCCGACCGGCTCGGGCAAGACCACCACGCTGTACACGGCACTGAGCCAGCTCAACACCGCTGACGTGAAGATCATCACCGTCGAAGATCCGGTCGAGTACCAGATCGAAGGCATCAACCAGATCCAGGCCAAGCCGCAGATCGGGCTGGATTTCGCCAATGCGCTGCGCAGTATCGTGCGCCAGGATCCGGACATCATCATGATCGGCGAAATGCGCGATCTGGAAACCGCGCGCATCGCGATCCAGTCCGCGCTCACCGGTCATCTGGTGCTCTCTACGCTGCACACCAACAACGCCGCTGGCGGCATTACCCGCCTGCTGGACATGGGTGTGGAAGATTATCTGCTGACGTCCACCATCAACGGCATCCTCGCCCAGCGCCTGGTGCGCCGCCTGGAGCCGCAGCACGCACAGCGCTATCCCGCCTCGCCGGAGGAGATCGAGAAGTTCGGCCTGCGCCGGCTGCAGCCGGAAGGCGAGATATTCCTGTACCGCGCGCAGCCCTCGGCGATCGCGCCGACCGGGTATCTCGGCCGGACCACCATCGTCGAGTTCCTGGTGATGAACGATGCGCTGCGCAGTGCGGTGATGCGGCGGGCCGGGATGGGCGAGATCGAACAGATCGCGCGTGCGGCCGGCATGCGCACCATGTATGAGGATGGCCTGTCCAAAGCGCTGCAGGGCCACACCACGCTGGAAGAAGTACTGCGCGTGACGGAGGATTCCTGATGCGCGCGCGCGGTCGGCACCGGGTGGGCGGCTGAGCATGGCCCAGTACCGCTACAAGGCGCTCAACGCGCATGGCGAGTTGTTCGACGGGCACATGGAGGCGGCCAGCGAAGCCGAGGTGGCGGCGCGCCTGCAGGACCAGGGCCACATGCCGATGGAAGCGCGGTTGGCCAGCGAGGGCGTGGCCGGTGCCTCGTCCTGGGCGGCGCTGCTGCGCCGCAAACCGTTCGACGGCGGCGGGCTGGTGCAGTTCACCCAGCAGCTGGCGACGCTTCTCGGTGCCGGGCAGCCGCTGGACCGCGCGCTGAGCATCCTGCTGGAGCTGCCCGAAGACGAGCGCACGCGCCGGGTGGTCACCGACATCCGCGACATCGTGCGCGGCGGCGCGCCGCTTTCCACCGCGCTGGAACGCCAGCACGGGCTGTTCTCGCGGCTGTACATCAACATGGTGCGCGCTGGTGAAGCCGGGGGCAGCCTGCATGACACCCTGCAGCGGTTGTCGGATTACCTGGAGCGCAGCGCAGAGTTGAAAGGGCGCGTCATCAATGCGCTGATCTACCCGGCGATCCTGCTGGCGGTGGTCGGCGGCGCGCTGCTGTTCCTGCTCGGCTACGTGGTGCCGCAGTTCGCGCTGATGTACGAAAGCCTGGATGTCGCCCTGCCGTGGTTCACCCAGTGGGTGCTCACCGCCGGCCTGGTCGTGCGCGAAGGCTGGATCATCATGATCGTGGTGCCGGCGGTGATCGCGCTGGTGGTGGAACGACGGCTGCGGCAACCGGCCACGCGCCTGGCCATGGACGGCTGGCTGCTGCAGCGCAAGGGCATCGGCCCGCTGCTGGCCAAGCTGGAAACCGCGCGCCTGGCCCGTACCCTGGGCACCTTGCTGCGCAACGGCGTGCCGCTGCTGTCCGGCCTGGGCATCGCGCGCAACGTGCTCAGCAACCGCGCGCTGGCTGCGGATGTCGATGCCGCCAGTGACGAGGTCAAGAACGGCAACGGCCTGTCGGCGTCGTTGGCGCGCGGCAAGCGTTTCCCACGCCTGGCGCTGCAGATGATCCAGGTCGGCGAGGAATCCGGCGCGCTGGATACGATGCTGCTCAAGACCGCCGATACGTTCGAGCAGGAAAGCGCGAGGGCGATCGACCGGTTGCTGTCGGCGCTGGTGCCGGTGATCACCCTCGTGCTGGCTTCGGTGGTCGGCCTGGTGATCGTGGCCGTGCTGGTACCGCTGTACGACCTGACCAATGCCATCGGCTGACCGGCCGCTGGTGAGTACCCCAACGATTCGATGCAAGGAGCCTGCCATATGCAACGCCGTCGCCTGACCCGCTTTTCTTCCGCACGCCACCAGTCCGGCATGAGCCTGCTGGAAATCATCATCGTGATCGTGCTGATCGGCGCGGTGCTGACCCTGGTCGGCAGCCGTGTGCTCGGCGGTGCCGACCGCGGCAAGGCCAACATCGCCAAGGCGCAGGTGCAGACCATGGCCGGCAAGATCGACAACTATCAGCTGGACACCGGCAAGCTGCCGGCCAAGCTGGATGACCTGGTCACCCAGCCCAGCGGCAGCGCGGGCTGGCTCGGCCCGTACGCCAAGCCGGCCGACCTCAATGATCCCTGGGGCCACGCGCTGGAGTACCGCGTGCCCGGCGAAAGCCGGCCGTATGACCTGATCAGCCTGGGCAAGGACGGCAAGGTGGGTGGCAGCAGCTACGACGCGGACATCCGGTACGAGTAATCGGCATTGGGAGCGCTGTGGCCCGTGCCGAGCAGACCGCCGCATCGCGTGCCCACGGGCACCCATGCACGCGGTCTGTCGTTGCTGGAGATGCTGCTGGTGGTTGCCCTGATCGCCATCATCGGCGTGGTGACCGCCACCGCGATGAACGGTGGCATCGATGGCATGCGCCTGCGCAACGTCGGCAAAGAGATCGCTACGCAGCTGCGCTACACGCGCACGCAGGCCATTGCCACCGGCCAGACCCAGCGCTTCGTGATCGACCCGCGTGCGCGGACGTGGCAGGCCGCCAATGGTCGCCACGGGCAGATTCCCGCCGCGCTTGACGTCCAGTTCCGCGGTGCGGCCCAGCTCAGTACCGCGCCGGGGCAGGGCAGCATCGCCTTCTTCGCCGACGGCGCGGCCAGTGGCGGCAGCATCGACCTGAGCACGCGCGGTGCGGCGTGGGAAATCCACGTCGGCTGGATCACCGGTGAAGTCCGTGCCGGGCCGCGCCGGGAGGGCCGATGAGGCGTCAGCGTGGCTATTCGCTGCTGGAGGTGATCATCGCGTTCGCGCTGCTGGCGTTGGCGTTGACGCTGCTGCTGGGCAGTCTGTCCGGTGCGGCGCGCCAGGTGGGCCAGGCCGATGTGCGCAGCCGGGCCACGCTGTATGCGCAGTCGCTGCTGGCCAGTACCGGGGTGGAGACGCCGCTGCAGGAAGGCAGCACCCAGGGCGAGTGGGAGCAGGGCAAGTACCGCTGGCGATTGCAGGTGGAGCCTTACGCGGAGCCGCGTACCACCACCGCGCCGGTGACCACCGACGTTGGCGGCCCGACCCTGGCGCAGATCACGCTGCAGGTGCGCTGGGGCGAAGGCAATGGCGAGCAGCTGCAGTGGCGCAGTCTGCGCTTGTTGCCGCCGGTAGCGGGCGCACCGCGATGACGCTGCGCCCACGCCGCGCCGGCGGCTTCACGCTGATCGAGATCCTGCTGGCGACCGCGCTGCTGGTGGGCGGGCTGGCCCTGGCCTTCGCCACCGTGCGCTCGGCGATGGCGATCAGCCAGCGCGGCGAGCGCATGGCCGCCCAGAACGAACGCATGCGCGCGGTCGAGGGCTTCCTGCGCCGTCGCCTGTCCACCGCATTGGTCATCGCCACCTCCCCCCCCGATCCCACCCGCGACCCGGTGTATTTCGTCGGCGAGCCGCAGCGGATGCTGTTCGTCTCCGATCTGCCCGGGTATCTGGGCCGCGGGGGGCCCTATGCGCATGAGCTGCAGGTCCGTCGCGCGGGTGGGGAAGAACAGTTGGAGGTGGAACTGACCCTGCTGCAGAACGGTGACGCAATTGAAGAAGACCCGCCGCGACCGCCGGAGATGCTGGCCGACCAACTGCGTGAGGTGCGCTTCCGCTATCGCGGCACCGATCCGCGCACGGGCCAGTTGACCGACTGGCTGGACCGCTGGGACGACACCCGCCGGCTGCCACTGCTGGTCTCGATCGAGATCATCCCGCTGCAGGGGCCAGCATGGCCGCCGATGATCGCGGCATTGCCGCCGCCGCGCGGAGATCGCCCATGAGGCGCGCGCGCGGTGCGGCGCTGGTGCTGGTGCTATGGTTGATCGCCCTGCTCACGGCGGTGATCGGTGCATTCGCGCTGAGCGCGCGCGTGGAGCACATGCAGCAGCGGGTGATCGGCGACGATGCCATCGGCCAGGAGTACGCGCGCGCGGGCCTGGAGTACGCCCTGCATCGTCTGCAGCCGCGCGCCAGCCAGCCGGCCTGGGTGGCCGACGGCCGCCGCTACCGCTGGACCTTCGATGACCGCCGGATCGATCTGGCGATCCTCGATGAGAACGGCAAAGTGAATCTGAACCTGGCCGATGCCAGCCTGCTGACGGCTTTCCTGCGTGCGATGGGGGAAGACCCGGGGCATGCCCAGCAATTGGCCGGCGCCATCGTCGACTGGCGCGACGCCGACAGCCTCAAACAGCCCGGGGGGGGCGCCGAGACGCCCGATTACATCGCCGCTGGCCTGCCGTATGGCGCACGCAACGCGCGCTTTGAGACGGTCGGCGAGCTGCAGCGCGTGCTGGGCATGGAGGCCGAGCTGTATGCGCGGATCGAGCCGATGCTGACCCTGTACAGCCGTCAGGCGCGGCCCGACCCGCGCTTTGCCGCCGGACCGGTGTTGACCGCGCTGGGGCTGGATGCGGAGCGTCTGCTGGCCGAGCGCGAGCGTGCGGCGACCGCAGATGACGCGGGATTACCGGTCGCACCGCTTGCAGGTGGCAGCGGCACCTATAGTATCGAGAGTCGCGCCACGGACGAACGCGGCCGGATATCGGTACTGCGCGCCGTGGTGAGGATGGGCTCGGCAGGCACGCCGGGAACGGCATACACAGTACTTCGCTGGGAACAGGGAATGGCAGCAAGATGACGGCATGGCGTGACAGTCTGGTGCGGGCCCGCGGGCGTTTGTCGCCTGGCGTGGGCAGCAGCCTGCGCTGGTGGCGGCAATCCTTGCTGGCCTGGCTGCCGGTGCGTTGGCAATGGGCGATGGGCTGGTCCCGCTCACGGCTGCTGCTCAAGCGCGAGGGTGAGGTGCTGCACGTTCAGCGCCAGACCGGCGAACAGCGCGAGGCGATTGCCGAACTGCCGTGGCCGGTGTCGCCGGCCGCGCTGGACAAGCTGTTGGATGCACGTCTGCGCAGCCTGCCGCGGCATTGGCTGCTGCCTGCCGGCAGCGTGTTGCGTCGCCCGCTGCGGTTGCCGGCGGCAGCGGCCGAGCGACTGCGCGATGTGGTCGGCTTCGAAATCGATCGGCAAACCCCGTTCGATGCCAGCCAGGTCAGCTATGACGTGCGTGATCTGGGCGCGTTGCCGGATGGCCAGCTGCAGGTGGAACTGGTGGTGATCCCGCGCCAGCAACTGGAGCACTGGGCGCAGCAGGCCGGGCCATGGGCCCAGGCCGTGGCCGGCGTGGATGCCGTCGACGCCGAGGGCCAGCCGCTGGACGTCAATCTGCTGCCGGTCGCACAGCGTCAGCCGTATCGCGATCCCATGGCACGCTGGAACTGGATCCTGGCGATCAGCGCGGTGGTGTTGCTCGCGCTGGCCGGGCATCAGGTGCTTGAGAATCGGCAGGCGGCAGCGGATGCGCTGCGCGAGCAGGTCGATGCCGCCGCGCGTGACGCCCGCCAGGTCGCCGCCGAGCGGCAACAGCTTCAGAGCCTGGTGGAGGGCGCCGCATTCCTGGAGGGCAAGCGCGCCGAGCATGCCAGCACGGTGGAGATCTGGAACGAACTCACCCGCCTGTTGCCCGATGGCACCTATCTGGAAAAAATGTCGATCGAAGGCAATACGCTGCAGCTGATCGGGCTCAGCCGCGAAGCCTCGCAACTGGTGCCGTTGCTGCAGGACTCGCCGCTGTGGCGCAAGGTCAACCTGACCGGCGTGCTGCAGGCTGATGGGGCAACCAGTGGCCGCGACCGGTTCACGCTGACGGCCGAACTGCAGCCGCTGCCCGGCGCGACGCCGCCTGCGAAGGAGGTTGCCGATGGCAGCACAGCCGACACGCCGTGATCGCTGGCTGGCGCTGGGTCTGCTGCTGGCGGTGATCGCCGTGGCCTACCTGCTGCTGGTGCATCCGTGGTTGACCCGTCTACTGCTGGCGATCAACGCCGACATCGCCGCCGTGCAGGAACGCCAGCAGCGCGTAGAGGCGCAATTGGCGCAGCGCGGCCAGATCGCCACCCGACTGGGCGAGGTCCAGACCGCGCTCGAGGGCCGCCCCGGCTTCCTGCGCGAGGCCACCGCCGAATCTGCCGCCGCGGCGCTGTCCAGCCGCCTGCAGGATGCCGTGGCGTCGGCCAGCCCGGGCAACCGCAGCTGCACGATCAGCAACCGCACCCCGCTGCCCGATGCCAGCCGCGAACCGGCGTTCCCGCGCGTGGCGCTGCAGGTGCGGCTGCGCTGCGGTGTGCCGGAGATGGCCGCGGTGCTGCACACGCTGGAGACCGGCACGCCGCGCTTGTTCGTGGACAACCTCAATCTGCTGGCGCAGCGCTTCCAGCAATCGCCGAGTGAAACCGGCACCGGGCTGGACGTGTCGTTCGAACTGGTCGGCTATCTGCGCCCGGGCGCCGCGCTGGAGCCCGGTGCGGCGGTGCCCCCCGCTCTTCCGCTGCCGGCGGGACAGGACGCTGGTCAGAACGGCGACCCAGGTGAGGCCGCGCCTATCGATGCAGCAGAACCCGCGCCGGCACCGGACGCGGCCGAGGAGGTCGAGCATGAAGCTTGAGGCAGCCGGCCTGCGCACCTGGTGGCTGGGGGGCATCGCGCTGTGGGCGCTGGCGATCTGGATCGCGACGCTGTTCGGGCTGGGCGGCCGCATCGCGCTGGCGACCGATGGCGATATCGGCTCCGCGCCGTTGCCCGGCCTGGCGCCTGCCGCGCCGGAGCGCATGGCCTCGGCCAGTACCTACGCACAGATCGGCGCGCGGCCGCTGTTCGCCGAAGACCGCCAACCGCGTCCGTATCTGCTCGGCGGCACCGAACAGGGCACCGCCAGCAGCGTATCGCTGACCGGCGTGCTGCTCACGTCTGAGTTCGCCATGGCGATCCTGACCACCGACCAGCGCCAGTCGCTGCGGCTGCGCTTGAACGGTGAGGCGGTGAACGGCTGGCAACTGCTCGCGCTGGAACCGCGCCGCGCCACCGTCAGTGGCCCAGGCGGGACCCAGACACTGGAACTGCAGGTGTTCAACGGGCAGGGTGGCGAACCGCCCACCGTGCTGGGCACTACGCAGCTCACGACGGTTCCGCCTGCCGGCGCTGGTGCGCGGCCGAACAATGGCGTGGTGGCACCGATGCCGGCGCCGCAGCTGCCGAATGCAACGCCTGCGCCGCCGTCCGGCACATCGTTGAACGCGGCCGCCCCCGCACAGAACGCGCAGGGGCCCAGCGAGGACCAGATGAAGGCGATCCGCGAGCGCATCCAGGCGCGCCGCCAGCAATTGCAGCAGCAACAGCAACAGCAGTCGCAGCAACCGCCCGCGGGCGGCTCCGGCCACAACCCTTAGAGTGACAGCATGACCCTGCGCCTTTTCCCCGTGTCTTTCCTCGTCGCCCTGTTGGTGGGCTGCACCACCGTGCCTGCGCCGGAGGTACGCCGCGATGCGGTGCTCGACAGTCATCAGGTGGTCGCCGGTGATGGGTCCCGCGATGGGGTCGATGCCGAACCGTTGGCCGGCACCGGCGCCCCACAAGCCGTGATCCGCCGTGGCACCGGCACCATGATCAACCGCAGCGCCGCCGCCGCGCCGCAGCCCTCGCTGGGCAATGCCTCCACCGGCAACGCCACCTTCAATTTCGAAGGCGAATCGGTGCATGCGGTGGTCAAGGCGATCCTGGGCGATTTCCTCGGGCAGAACTACGTGATCGCGTCGGGCGTGCAGGGCACCGTGACCCTGGCCACACCCAAGCCGGTGTCCTCGGCGCAGGCGTTGAACCTGCTGGAAATGGTGCTGGGCTGGAACAACGCGCGCATGGTCTACAGCGCGGGCCGCTACAACATCGTGGCCGCCGATCAGGCGCTGGCCGGCACGGTCTCGCCGAGCACCGCTTCGCCGGCCAATGCGCGCGGCTTCGAAGTGCGCGTGGTACCGCTGCAGTACATCTCGGCCACCGAGATGAAGAAAGTGCTGGAGCCGTACGCGCGCCCGAACGCCATCGTCAACGTCGACAACGGCCGCAACGTGATCACCCTTGGCGGCACCCGCAGCGAACTGGAGAACTACCTGCGCACGGTGGAAATCTTCGACGTGGACTGGCTCTCGGGCATGTCCGTGGGTGTGTTCCCGATCCAGTCGGGCAAGGCGGAACAAGTCGCCGCCGATCTGGAGAAGGTGTTCGGTGAGGAGAGCAAGACGCCCAGCGCCGGCATGTTCCGCTTCCTGCCGCTGGAGAATGCCAACGCGGTACTGGTGATCACCCCGCAGGCGCGTTACCTCGACCAGATCCAGCAGTGGCTGGACCGCATCGATACCGCCGGTGGCAATGCGCGACTGTTCTCCTACGAGCTGCGCTACGTCAAGGCCAAGGACCTGGCCGAGCGCCTGGCCGAAGCATTCGCCAACGAGAATGGCCGCAGCGGTCGCGGCAGCAGCTCGCTGGCGCCGGGCGCGTCGCCGATGGACCTCGGCAGCCGCGATGGCAACAGCAACAACAACAGCAATTTCTCCAACACCGGCAGCAGCAACGGCAGCAGTCGCGGCGGGTTGGGCGATGGCACGATGAACCTGCCGCAGCGTCAGTCCGGCAACGCCAGCTTCAGCCTGGAAGTGCAGGGCGATACGGTCGGCGTTTCGGCGGTGGAGGAAACCAACACCTTGCTGGTGCGCTCCACCCCACAGGCCTGGCGCTCGATCCGCGAAGTGATCGAAAAGCTCGACGTAATGCCGATGCAGGTCCACATCGAAGCGCAGGTGGCCGAGGTCGCGCTGACCGGCGATCTCAGCTATGGCGTGAACTGGTTCTTCGAGCAGGCGGTGACCACCGGCAAGACCGAGAGCGGCATCGACCTGCCCAGCGCACTCGGCCGTTCGATCTGGGGCAGCATCTCCGGCACGGTCGGCGATGGTGGCGTGGGCTGGACCTTCCTCGGCAAGAACGCCGCTGCGGTGGTCAGCGCGCTGGACAAGGTCAGCAACCTGCGCCTGCTGCAGACCCCGTCGTTGTTCGTGCGTAACAACGCCGAAGCCACCCTCAACGTCGGTACCCAGATTCCGATCAACTCGGTCTCGGTCAACACCGGCGTCGGCGGCGACAACACCTACAGCCAGGTCCAGTACCTGGATACCGGCGTGATCCTCAAGGTGCGGCCGCGGATCACCCGCGATGGCGTGGTGTTCCTGGACATCGTGCAGGAGGTCAGCTCGGCCGGGGCGATCCCGAGCGGCTGCGACCCGACCCGCACCACCTGCAATCCGCCGATCAATACCCGCAAGATATCGACCGAAGCGGCGGTCCAGAGCGGTGACACCATCATGCTGGCCGGGCTGATCACCAACTCCGACGACGATGGCGCCAGCGGTGTTCCCGGGCTCAGCAGGATTCCGGTGATCGGTGCGCTGTTCGGCAGCAAGACCAAGCGCTCGGAACGCTCCGAAGTGATCGTGCTGCTGACCCCCACCATCGTGCGCAATGCGCAGGAGTCGCGGAACCTGACCGACGAGTACAGCAGCCGGTTCCGTGCGATGGAGCCGTTCCCCGAGCCCAAGGCCAAGCGCTGAGCGATGCCAGGCCCGCGCTGTCACCGCGGGGGCCGATCTTGTTACGCTGGCCGCGCCCAGGGGAGCCCGCGATGAGACAGCGACACGGCCAAGACGACACGCAGAGGTCCGCATGAGCACGGTCATCCTGCTGCCGATCGGGGTCGACGATGCCGCGCTGGACCGCTGCCTGGCCGCGCTCGATGCCGGCACCGCGCCGGGAACGGCGATCTGGCTGGCCGACGATGGCCAGGCCGGGCCGCGTGCCCAGGCCGTGATCGAGCACTGGCTCGCACAGACCCCACTGCAGGCCGAGTACACCCGCCGCGCCCGGGCGATCGGCGAAGTCGCGCACCTGGATGAAATGCTTGCAGCGTGTACCGGCACCGACGTCGTGGTGCTTGCCCCGGATGCGATCCCCGCACCGGGCTGGTTGCAGCAGCTGGAGGCCTGCCTGGCCCGCGATGCCTCGATCGGCTCGTCCACCCCGTGGTGCAATGCCGGTGAGACAGCCGCCTGGCCGCGCCTGGGCGAGATCAATCCGCTGCCCGATGACCTTGATCTGGCCCCGCTGGCACAGGCCTGCGCGGTGATGCCGCCGTTGCATCCCGAACTGCCCTCGGCGGTGACCCATGCGGTGCTGTTGCGCGGCAATGCCCGGCGCAAGACCGGCGGGCTGGACGTGCACAGCTACGCGTCGTGGAATGCGGCGCTGATCGACCTCAGTCTGCGCATGGCCGGGCTCGGTTGGCGCAACGCGCTGTGCGAGACCGCCTTCGTCGCCCGCGTGGCTGAAGGCGTGACCGGCGAGGGTGACATGGAGGCGCTGGCGACGCGCTGGCCGGCCTGGCCCCCGCGCTTGGCGGGTTTCCTGATGGCCGATCCACTGCAGCAGGCGCGCCACGACCTGCAGCAGCATCACCGGCAGGCGATAATGCCCAGGGCGCAGGGCGATCTGTTCGCGCCGCCTGTCATTGCCGCCCCGGAGTCCCCCGTTTGAGCCCTGCCATCGCCGCCATCATCGTCAGCTACCAGAGCGCCAGCACGCTGGACGCCTGCCTGCTGCGCCTGCGCGAGGCGCGCGACATCGCCGAGATCCGCGTGGTCGACAACGACTCCACCGACGGCACCCTGGAGATCGTGCAGCGCCATGCCAGCGCCGATCCGCGGGTGCGCTTCATCGCCAACCCGGACAACCCCGGCTTCGCTGCGGCCAACAACCAGGGCGTGGCCGACAGCCAGGCGCCGTGGCTGGCCTTCATCAACCCGGACCTGATGGTCGGCCCCGAGACCCTGGCCCTGCTGCGCGAACGCGCGCTGCCGCTCGGCGACTGCCTGCTGGGGGTCGAGCAGGTTGACGAGGATGGCCGGCCAGACGATGCGGTGCGCCGCCGTGACCCGGACTTCGCCGCGATGCTGCGCAATCCCGGGCGAGGTGGGAAACTGGCGATCCCGGTCGACCGCAGCCAGCCGCTGCAGAGCGTGCCGGCGCTGTCCGGTGCGCTGCTGCTGATGCCGCGCGCCCTGTTCGACCGGATCGGTGGCTGGGATGCCGGCTATCGCCTGCACGCCGAGGATCTGGACCTGTGCCGCCGTGCGCGCGAGGCCGGCGCAGTCATCGCGATCGCCAACGACCTGCAGGTCACCCACGTGCGCGGTGTCTCCAGCCGCTCGCGGCCGTTCTTCGTGGAATGGCACAAGCATCGCGGTCTGTGGCGTTACTTCCGGAAGTTCGAGGCCCCGCAACGTGCCTTTCCGGTGCGCTGCGCGGTGTGGGGGGCGATCTGGGCGCATGCCCTGGTGCAGGTGCCGCGCCTGCTGCGTCGCCGGTAAGTGCCTCGAGGCCGATTCTCCCGCGGCGCCAACAGACGCCGTGAACGCTCACTGCCTGGGCAGGTGCGCGACGTTGGTCGGTACACGACCTCAGGCGCATAATCGTCGACATGATCATCCAGTCCCTGCTCGACACCGACCTGTACAAGTTCACCATGATGCAGGCGGTGCTGCATCAGTACCCCGGCGCGCAGGTGCAGTACCGGTTCAAGTGCCGGACCCCGGGCATCGACCTGGCGCAGTTCATCGACCAGATCAACGCTGAGATCGATCACCTGTGCAGCCTGCGCTTCAGTGCCGAAGAGCTGGACTATGTGCGCGGCCTGCGCTTCGTCAAACCGGACTTCGCCGATTTCCTCGGTCTGTTCCACCTGGACCGCAAGTACATCGCGCTGCGCCCCTCGACCACCGTGCCCGGTGAGATCGATCTGGACATCACCGGGCCGTGGCTGCACACCATCCTGTTCGAAGTGCCGCTGCTGGCGATCATCAACGAAGTCTGGTTCCGCAACACCACCGACTCGGATTTCAGCGAAGGCGAGCGCCGGCTGCAGGCCAAGACCGCGCTGCTGCGCGACACGCCCGGCTTCGAGCTGTGCCGCATCGCCGACTACGGCAGCCGCCGCCGTTACTCGCGCGAGTGGCATGGGCGGATGCTGCCGATGCTGCGCGACGCGCTCGGTGCGCAGTTCGTGGGCACCAGCAACGTGCACTTCGCCCGGCTGTACGGCATGACCCCGCACGGCACGATGGCCCATGAGTACCTGCAGGCGTTCCAGGCACTTGGCCCGCGCCTGCGTGACTCGCAGGTGGCCGCGCTGGAATCCTGGGCGCGCGAGTACCGCGGCGACCTCGGTATCGCGCTGTCGGATGTGGTGGGGTTGGAGGCCTTCCTGCGCGACTTCGACATGTACTTCTGCAAGCTGTTCGATGGTGTCCGCCACGATTCCGGTGATCCCTTCAGCTGGGGCGACCGCATGCTGGCGCACTTCGAGAGCCGCCGGGTGGATCCACGCAGCAAGGTGCTGGTCTTCAGTGACGGGCTGAACATCGAAAAGGTGATGCAGCTGTTCGATTACTTCCGCGGCCGCTGCCAGGTGGCCTTCGGGGTCGGCACGCACCTGACCAATGATCTGGGCCCGACCCCGCTCAACATCGTCATCAAGATGGTCCGCTGCAACGGCCAGCCGGTCGCCAAGCTGAGTGATTCACCCGGCAAGAGCATGTGCGACGACCCGGGCTATCTGGCGTATCTGCGCCAGGTGTTCGAGCTGCCCGCCGAGGGCTGAGCACTACGGCAGGGCAACCCGCCCGTCCGGTCGTTCGACGATTCCGTTCAGCCCGGCCGGGACAGGTGACGCTGCGCGTCAGGAAGCGACGCGGCGCGCTCGCTATGCAGGAAAGCCAGATGTGCCACAATAATATGAGGCGCAGTTCACACTTTTGACCGACATCGATGCCGGTAATTGTCCCGTATAACGCCTCCGCATCGTGGTTCGTCTAGGCTTCCCGGATGAATTCATCAGCACCACTCGATTACTACCGCACCCATGCCTGCTCCCGGCAGTGGCGCGGCTTCCTGCTGGCGCTCTGCGAAGAGTTCGACAGTGCGTTGCCCGATGCCGAACTTGCGCGGTTGATGGCGCGGATTGGTGAGCGCTTCGGCCGTGCCCATGCGCTGCCGGCGGTAGCGACCCTGGAGGAACTGCAGGGTGCCGCCAACGCGGTCTGGTCCTCTGCCGAGTGGGGGCAGGTGGCGTTTGAGGAATTGCCAGAACAGGTTCACATTCACCATGCCGCCTCGCCGTTGTCGGCGTTACTCGGCGGCCGCGTCGGGTGGGATACTGGTTTTCTGGAAGGTGTGTACCGGCAATGGTTCCGTGCCGCCGGGATGGTATCGGTACTGGATGTCCGGTACCTGCAGAGCGACACCCCGGATGTAGCGACCTACACGCTGTCGCGTGTGTTCTGAATCTCTCTCCCCTTTTCGATGGTGCCATGAGCAAGCTTCTGAAACCTGCCGATACGGAGAGCCACGACGACGACGTGGCTGGCCTGTTCAACCGCCTCGGCGGACGCGATGACACGCGCGCCTACCAGGATTTTTCCCACAGCCAGACCCGGGTCAGTGCGCCGGCACGACCGCGCGCCGAGGTGCCGCCGATTCCGGCTGCCACCCTGACGCCGGTGGTCAGCGCCGCACCGGTGTTCGCGCCGGTCGAGACCACCGCGGTGGAAACACCGGTCGTGGCCACACCGTCCCAGAGCACACCGGCCCAGAGCACACCGCTTGAGCAGCTGTTCCAGCGTCTGGCCGGCGCCCGCAGTGCTTCGCCGGGGCACAGTCCGCTGAGCCGGCTGCGCGGGGCGTGAAACGTAGCCGGTGATCGTTCGCCGCGCCCTTCAGGGTGGGGCGGGAGTGCCGGCTGATGCAAGGGGATGCCGCTGCGTGCGGCCGTGTTGGGGAACATCATGAGCAAAACTTCCACCCCGAGAGGGGATGCCGTTCTGGCCCGCTTGGCGCTGCTTGCGCTGGTGGTCGGCGGCGCCATGCTGCTGGCCTTCGTGATCACCGTACCCATGGAGATCGGTCAGCAGTTCCTGTTCTCGGCCGTGGTGTTCCTGATCGCCCTGTGCCTGCGCAATCGCGAGAGCCGGTTGATCCCGCTGGTGTTGATGGGCCTGTCGCTGGTGATGTCCACGCGCTACATGTACTGGCGCCTGACCGACACCATGGGCATGAGCAGCTTCGTCGACCTCACCCTGGGCCTGGGCCTGGTGGCAGCGGAGGTGTACTCGTTCATCGTGCTGGTGCTCGGCTATTTCCAGGTGGCCTGGCCGTTGCATCGCAAACCGATGCCGTTGCCCGAAGACCAGTCGCTGTGGCCGACCGTGGATGTGCTCATCCCGACCTACAACGAGCCGCTGTCGGTGGTGCGCACCACCGTGCTGGCCGCCACCGTGCTGGACTGGCCGGCCGACAAGCTCAACATCTACCTGCTCGATGACGGCCGCCGCGAGGAATTCCGCGAATTCTGCGAAGAGGTCGGGGTGAAGTACATCACCCGCACCAACAACAACCACGCCAAGGCCGGCAACATCAATGCGGCCTTGAAGAAGACCAGCGGCGAGTACGTCGCGATCTTCGATTGCGACCACATGCCGACCCGCTCGTTCCTGCAGATGTCGATGGGCTGGTTCCTGTTCGACGAGAAGATGGCTGTGGTGCAGACGCCCCACTATTTCTTCTCGGCCGATCCGTTCGAGCGCAACCTGGGCAACTTCGGGCGCGTGCCCAATGAGGGCGAGCTGTTCTACGGCCTGCTGCAGGATGGCAACGACCAGTGGAACGCGACCTTCTTCTGTGGCTCCTGCGCCGTGATCAAGCGCGGCCCGCTGGAGGAAGTGGGGGGCGTGGCCATCGAAACCGTCACCGAGGATGCGCACACCGCGATCCGTCTGCACCGCGCCGGCTATCGCAGTGCCTACATCCCGGTGCCGCAGGCGGCCGGCCTGGCCACCGAGAGCCTGTCGGCGCACGTCGGCCAGCGCATCCGCTGGGCCCGTGGCATGGCGCAGATCCTGCGGGTGGACAACCCCATGTTCGCCAAGGGGCTGAGCCTGATGCAGCGCATCTGCTACACCAATGCGATGCTGCACTTCTTCTACGGCCTGCCGCGGATCATCTTCCTGACCGCGCCGCTGGCCTTCCTGTTCTTCGGCGCCCACGTCATCCACGCCTCGGCGCTGATGATCCTGGCCTACGCGCTGCCCCACATCGTGATGGCCAACATGACCAACCTGCGCGTGCAGGGCAAGCATCGCCATCTGCTGTGGAACGAGGTCTACGAGACCACGCTGGCCTGGTACATCCTGCGCCCGACGCTGATGGCGGTGATCAATCCCAAGCTGGGCAAGTTCAACGTGACCGCCAAGGGCGGCCTGGTCCAGCGCAGCTACTTCGATGCGCAGATCGCCCGCCCGTATCTGCTGCTGCTGTTGCTGAACCTGCTGGGAGTGGTCGCCGGCATCGTGCGGATGGTGATGGCCGATACCAGTGGCGAGGTCAATACGATCTGGTTGAACCTGGGCTGGACCGTCTACAACATGATCATGCTGGGCGCGGTCATCGCCACCTCCAGCGAACAGCGCCAGATCCGCCGCTCGCACCGCGTGCCGCTGAACATGCGGGCCGTGCTGCACCTGCCCGATGGCCAGGCGCTGCCGTGCCGCACGCTGAACTTCTCCACCGGGGGCATGGCGCTGCGGCTGGACCAGTCCCAGCCGGTGCAGCCGGGCACGCAGGTCGAGGTCGAACTGGCCCACCGCCAGCGCAGCGAGCGTCTGCCGGCCGAAGTGCGGCACGATCGCGACGACCAGGGCATCAGCATCCAGTTCGGCGAGCTGACCCTGGAGCAGGAACGCTGGCTGGTCACCTCCACCTTCGCCCGTGCCGACATCTGGGTGAAGCTGTGGGGTCGCCATGACCGCGACACGTTCCTGCGTTCCACCACCGACGTCCTCAAGGCCAGCATGCGCGGCTTCCACCGCCTGGGCAGTTTCGTTCTTGCGGGAGGCCGCAAGGATGGCCCCACCCCGCCGCGCACCGGAGATTCCGCATGACCCGTCGTCACCGTTCCCTGTTCCGCCCGGTGCGCATGCCGCGTCCGTCCGCCGCAGCGGTGGCGTTCACCCTGACCCTGCTGTGTGGCGCGGTCTACGCGCAGGATCCGCCGGTACCGGCAACGGCCGCACCGGTCGCCGCACCCGCCGATGCCGCCCCGGCAGTGCCCGTGCCGCCCGCTGCGCCGGCCGCCGGTTCGCGGCAGAGCCGCGCCACGCTCAAGCAGCTGGGCATCGATTACGAGATCACCCTGCGTGGCATCCAGGGCACCGCGGGCGTGCCGTTTTCGGTCCGCAACGACCAGGTGGTCGATCGCGCCTCGCTGCATTTGAAGTACAGCTATTCGCCAGCGCTGCTGCCCGACCTGTCGCACCTGAAGGTCACCGTCAACGACGTGACCGTGGCAACCCTGCCGACCCCGGTCGAGCAGGCCGGGCGGATGATCGAGCGCGACATCGATATCGATCCGCGCATGATCATCGACTACAACCGCATCAACCTGCAGTTGATCGGCCACTACACGCGCGAATGCGAGGACCCGGACCACACCAGTCTGTGGGCCAACATCGACGCCGGCAGCTACCTGGAACTGGGCTGGGCGCCGCTGCAGCTGACCAATGATCTGTCGCTGCTGCCTGTGCCGTTCTTCGATGCACGCGATACCAACCGGCTGGAGCTGCCGTTCGTGTTCACCGGTCAGCCGGGGCAGGGGCTGCTGCAGTCGGCCGGCATTGTCTCCTCGTGGTTCGGTGCGCTGGCCGGCTATCGCGGTGCGCTGTTCCCGGCTTCAATCGACACCGTACCGCTGGAAGGCAACGCGGTGGTGGTGGCCACCCCGCGCAACCCGCCGGCCGGCCTGGTGCTGCCCGACATCAGCGGGCCGACCCTGGCCGTGATCGCCAACCCGAACGATGCCAACGGCAAGCTGCTGCTGGTGCTCGGCCGCGATGATGGTGAACTGCGCATCGCTGCCACCGCGCTGACCCTGGGCACGCCGTTGTCCGGCCCGACCGCAAGCATCGGGGATTTCAAGGAAATCGCGCCGCGCAAGCCGTACGACGCGCCGAACTGGATCCCCAGCGATCGCCCGGTACGCGTGTCCGAGCTGGTCCAGCAGACCAGCGAATTGAACGTGGTCGGCTATCACCCGGATCTGATCCGCATCGGCCTGCAGTTGCCGCCGGATCTGTTCGTGTGGCGTCGTGACGGCATCCCGCTTGACCTGCGTTACCGCTACACGCTGCCGGAAGGGGCGAACAAGTCGGCGCTGAACATCAGCATCAACGATGCCTTCGTCACCACGCTGCCCTTGAACGGCCGCCCGGCACCGCGCTCGGTGTCGGAGATGCTGTGGAACAAGATCAAGGCGCCGGGCGTGATGCCCATCCAGCAGAAAGTGATGCTGCCGACCGGCCCGTTCTCGTCCAACAGCCAGCTGCGCTTCCACTTCTTCTTCGATCGCCCGCAGGCGGCCGAGTGCAAGAACACGTTCCCGGACGTCTCCGCGGCCATCGATGGCGACACCAGCATCGACCTGAGCGGCTTCGACCATTACATGGCGATGCCCAACCTGGCGGCCTTCGGCAACGCCGGCTATCCGTTCACGCGTCTGGCTGATCTGTCCGAGACCGTGCTGGTGTTGCCCGACAACCCCACCGCCGATGACGTCGGCAATGTGTTGACGCTGCTCGGCCGCATGGGGGCCTCGACCGGCTACCCGGCACTGCGCAACCGCATCATCGCGGCGGGCCAGGTGGGCGAACATGCCGACCAGGATCTGGTCGTGCTGGGCTCGCGCCGCAGCCAGCCGCTGTTCGGCGAATGGGCCGCGCACCTGCCGATTGGCGAGGCGGGGCAGTCGCGCCGCTTCCAGCTCTCGGATTGGGTGTTCGAGCGCATGCCCTCGTTCCTGTCTCCGGATGCACGCCGTACCGACCTGCCGACCACGGCCGAAGTGTCGGTGCGCCCGGATGCCGGCGATGTGGTGCTGATGGGCTTTGAGTCCCCCTTGCGCAAGGGCCGCAGCGTGATCGCGGTGATGGCCGATGATCCGGCCCAGGTCAATCGCCTGTTCGAAGCGTGGTTCGATCCGGACCGTCTGCGCGATTTCCAGGGCAGCGTGGTGCTGCTGCAGAAAGACAAGGTACGCAGCCTGGCCGGCAACCAGAGTTACTACGTCGGCCACCTGCCGCCGCTGACCTGGCTGCGCTGGTACTTCTCGCAGAGCCCGCTGTTGCTGGCCGGCTTCGTGGGCCTGGCCTGCCTGTTGCTGGCGCTGATCGCGCGCTGGCTGCTCAAGCGCAATGCCAACGCACGCGTCAAGGTGTCCGGCTGAACATGCGCGACCTGTCCGTCCCTGCGGTGGCGCCCACCCGCCGCCGCTTCCTGCAGGTGCTCGCGGCGGCAGGTGCGGCCGCCGTGCTGCCGCTGGATGCGCTGGCGCAGGCCTGCGGTACGCCGTGGCGCGAGTGGCGTGCGTTCGTCGATCGGCATGTCGAGCCGGATGGGCGCGTAGTCGATCAGCTCAATACGGACCTGCGCAGCACCTCCGAATCGCAGTCCTACGGGTTGTTCTTCGCGCTGGTCGACAACGATCCGGTACTGTTCGACCGCATTCTGGCCTGGACCCGCCGCCACCTCTGCCGCGGCCGCGCCGATCTCAATCTGCCGGCCTGGTTGTGGGGCAAGGCGGCCGATGGACAGTTCCGCGTGCTCGACCCCAACACCGCCTCCGATGGTGAGTTGTGGATAGCCTATGCGCTGCTGGAAGCCGGCCGCCTGTGGAAGCGTCCGGGCCTGGTCGAGGCCGGGCGGCAGACACTCGCGCTGATGCGCACGGCCGAAATCGTCGAGCTGCCCGGCTTCGGCCCGATGCTGCTGCCGGGCAACCGCGGCTTCGTGCAGGCCGACCGCTGGACGCTCAATCCCAGTTACCTGCCGCTGTTCGTGCTGCGCCGCTTCGCCGCCGTCGATGCGCGCGGTCCGTGGGCGCGACTGGCAGAGCGCAGCGTGGCGATGATGCGCGCCAGCGCGCCGGTCGGGTTCGCGCCGGACTGGATCGCCTGGAACGGCAAGGCCTTCGTGGTCGACCCGGCCAAGGGCGGCACGGGCAGCTACGATGCGATCCGCTGCTACCTCTGGGCGGGCATGACCGATCCGGCCGACCCGCTGCGCCGCACGCTGCTCGATGGCCTGTCCGGTCCGGCGTCGATGCTGCGCGCGCAGACCGGCTTCGCCGAGAAGATCTACACGCGCCTGGGCGTAGGCAGCGGGGCGCCGTCGCCCGGCTTTGCTGCCGCCTTGCTGCCGTATCTCAGCGCGCTTGGCCAACCTGCATTGGCCAAGGCACAGTTGGCGCGGATTCCCGCCGCCGGCACCCTCAATTATTACGATCGTGCCCTGGTGCTGTTCGGCAAGGGCTGGATGGATCGCCGCTACCGTTTTTCTGCCGATGGGCGACTGCTGCCCGCGTGGAGTTCGCCATGTTCCGCAAGACCCTGACACCTCTTTGCCTGGTTGGCCTGTGTGTGTTGACCGTGCCGGCCTTCGCGCAGAACGCGTCCTCGACGCAGCAACTGGTCAGCCAGGGCAACTACTGGCAGGACCAGGGCCGTGAGGATCTGGCCGCCGATGCATGGCGCAAGCTGCTGGCGACCGACCCCAACCAGGCCGACGCCTTGCTGGGCCTGGGCCTGATCGACCTCAACCAGGGCCGCCGCGCCGAGGCGCAGAAGCGGCTGCAGCAGCTGCAGGCACGCCACCCGTCCTCGGCGCAGACCACGCGCCTGCGCATGGCGCTCGGCGGTGGCGGCGGTGGCAACCAGCTGCAGACCGCACGGCGCGCGGCGGCGGCCGGTCGCTATGTCGAAGCGGTACGCGCTTATGACGAGGCCTTCGGTGCGGGCGGTCCGCCCAATGATCTGGCGCTGGAGTACTACCAGGTGCTGGCCGGTACGCCGGAAGGCTGGACGCGCGCGCGCGATGGCCTGCGCCGTATCGCCACCGGCAACAACAACCCGGCCAAGCTCGCGCTGGCCCAGGTGCTGACCTACCGCGAACCGACCCGCCGCGAGGGCATCGCCCAGCTGCGGACACTCAGCCAGGCCACCGACACCGCCGGCCCCGCACGTGCAGCCTGGCGCCAGGCGTTGCTGTGGCTCAACGCCACCACCGCCGATGCCGGGCTGTACCAGGCCTTCCTGGACGTGGTGCCCAATGATCGTGAAGTGGCGGCCAAGCAGGCGCAGCTGCGCGAGCAGGCCGTGGCCAACCGTCCCGTGCCGCAGGACCCGAACCAGCGCCTGCTCGGCGAAGGCTTCCGCGCGCTGGACAGCAACAATCTGGCCCAGGCCGAAGCACGCTTTGCGCAGGTACTGCGCGCGCGGCCACGCGATGCCGAGGCACTCGGTGGGCTGGGTTCGGTACGTCTGCGTCAGGAACGTTTCGGAGAAGCCAATGAACTGCTGCGTCCGGCCGCTGCGATCAACGGCAAGTGGCGCAGCGCGGCCGATGCCGCGCGCTACTGGCTGACCCTGCAGGACGTGCGTCGCCAGCCCAGCAGCGATGCCATCGCCCGTGTGCAGCAGGTGATCGCGCTGCAGCCGAAGGAGCCTGCGGGTTACGTTGCGCTTGCCGATCTGCAGAGCGGGAGCGATCCGGCTGCGGCCGAACGCAGCTACCGCAAGGCACTGGAGCTGGATGCCGGCAATGCCGGTGCGTTGCAGGGCCTGGTCGGCCTGCTTGGCCGTCTTGGCCGCGCCGATGAAGCGGCCGCACTGTTCGACCGGCTGACCCCGGCCCAGCAGGAAAGCGCCGGCGGCCAGTCCGTGCTGCGTGCCAACCTGGCCCGCGCCCGTGCGCAGCAGGCCTTGGCCGAAGGCAGCATCGAGATGGCGCAGATCGAACTCGAAGACGCCTTGTTGGTGCAGCCGCGCGATCCGTGGCTGCGGCTGGAACTGGCGCGCCTGTACACGCGCGCGGGCCGTCCGGACCAGGCCAACGGGGTGATCGAAGGCCTGCGCGCGCTGGACGACAGCTCGGCGACCTCGCTGTATGCGCAGGCCCTGTTCGCCCAGGAAAACAGTGACTGGCCGCGCGCGTACGCGTTGCTCGAACGCATTCCCACCGCGTCGCGTGATTCGGAAATGACCGCGTTGCACGACACCGCGTGGGTGCAGGTGCAGGCTGCCCAGGCGCGTTCGCTCATGCAGCGCCAGCGCAGCGGCGAAGCGCAGCTGTTGCTGGCCCGCGCCGAAGCCGCACTCGGCGACCGGGTCAAGAATCCATCCATCGTGGCCGCGTTGGCCGGTGCCTACGCCGACATCGGCAGCCAGCAACGCGCCCTCGTGCTCGCCCAGCGCCTGATCGAAGGCGGTTCGCCCAGCGTCGACAACCGCCTGGAATATGCCTCGGTGCTGCTGCGCGCCGGGCGCGATGGCGAAGTCGCCGCGATCCTGCGCCAGCTCGCCGATGTGCCACTCTCGGCCAGCCAGCAGACCCGCTTGAACGATCTGCGCAGCGGTTACGTGCTGCGCCAGGTCGATGCGCTGCGTGAGATGGGCAATCTGGAAGGTGCATATGCGGTGCTGGCCCCGGCCTTGGCCGAGCGCCCGCAGGACCCGCGCAACATCGCTGCGCTGGCACGGCTGTATGCCGCCGCGGGCGACAACGGCCAGGCCTTGGCGCTGTATCAGCAGCAGCTGCAGTTGGCGCCGGGCGATCTGGATGCGATGGTCGCCGCGGCTGGCAGTGCCGCGGCGATGCGCGATATGGACCTGGCCGAACAGTATCTGGAGCGCGCGCTGAAGCAGGCGCCGGAATCGCCGGATGTGTTGGCGGCGGCAGGGCGCGTGTATCGCGCGGCCGGCAAGAACCGCCGCGCCGAAAGCTACTTCCGCGCATCGCTGGCCGCCGCCGCGAAGGGCAGTGGCCAGCTCGACAATGGCTACCCGCAGGCCAGCACCGCGATGCTGGCAGGCGGTGGCAGTTTCAACCCGTTCGCCGGGCTCAACCGTGGCGGTGTCACCCGTACCGCGGCGCTGCGCGACGGTGGCCTGCCGTTGCCGGCCGCCACCGCACGCCTGGCTGCCGAACCGCTGCCGATGGACGCCGGGCCGGCGATGGGCATGAGCCTGGGCCCGGCCAGCGTGACCCCGGTGATCGATGCCGATGGCCTGCCGGAGCCGGTCATGGCCACCGCCGCGGCCAGTGGCGGTGTCGCCCTGCCGTTGCCGGTGCCCGGCTCGCGCCAGGTGCCCAGCCAGGCAAGCGCGCCGCGCGCCTCGCGCAACACCGCGCTTGGCCCGCTGCCGCCGGCCACCACGGGCAACGGTGTGCTCGATGAGCTGCGTGCGCTCAAGGCCGAGAACAGCAGCAGCCTGGCGGTCGGCGCGGCGTACCGCACCCGCGCGGGTGAAGCCGGCATGGGCCAGCTCGATGATCTGCAGGTGCCGCTGGAAGGGCAGTTCGCGGTCGGCGATGGCAAGCTCAAGGTCACGGTCACCCCGACCGTGCTCGATGCCGGTCGCCCGGATCCCGAATACACCAGTGCCAGCCGCTTCGGCGGTGGCCCGCAGGCCGCCTTGGCCGGTGCATTGGCCGCCGACCGCACACCGGTCGATGACCTGGTCGGCTCGTCGCTGTACCAGACGCTGCTGACGCGCGGCGAGAGCAATGCCACCCGCAATCTGATCTACGACCGCGCCCTGGACAACGGCCGTTACCAGGAGCTGTTCAACCAGACCGATGGTTCGCTTACCCAGGCCGAACGTGCGGCGGCCGCGCGCGCGCTGCTGTTCGCCGATCCGCTGCCCAGCTACATCCTCAGCCGCGATCTGGCCAACACGCCGATCAGCGACATTGCCACCCAGGTGCTGGGCAACGCCGGCCTCGTGCGCGGCCTGACGGCGGCCGAGCAGGCCCAGCTCAAGACCCTGTCCCAGGGCGGGGGGGGATCACAGACCCCGCAAGCCTTCCAGGACACCCTGTACGCGATGGTGGCCAACGCTGCCGGTGCGCGCCGCATGAGTTCGCAGGATGCCAGCGGTGCCGGCGTCTCGGTGGGTTACGAACGCGGTGGCTTCCGCGCCGATGTCGGCAGCACGCCGCTCGGCTTCGATGACACCCAGATCGTCGGTGGCATCGGCTACCGCGGTCAGATCGGCGATGCGCTGACCTGGTCCGGCGAAGCATCGCGCCGCGCCGTGACCGACAGCCTGCTGTCGTTCGCCGGTGTGGAAGACGGGCGCAACGGGCTGCGCTGGGGCGGGGTGACCGCCAGCGGCGCCAAGCTCGCCGCGACCGTCGACAACGGTCAGTTGGGCGGCTACGCCAGTGCGTCGTGGCACCGCCTGGAAGGCGAGAACGTGGCCGACAACGATCGCCAGGAAGTCGGCGTGGGCGTGTACGTACACGCGCTGGAAACCACCAACCAGTCGCTGACCGCCGGCCTGAACCTGACCGCGATGCAATACGACCGCAACCTCAGCGGCTTCACCTACGGCCATGGTGGCTACTTCAGCCCGCAGCGCTACGTGGATGTCGGCTTCCCGGTGCACTGGAACGGTCGTACTTCCAGCGGCCGCGTGGCCTGGCAGCTGGATACCAGCGTCGGTGTGCAGCACTTCAAGGAAGAGGCCGCGCCGTACTTCCCGACCGATCCGGCCATGCAGCAGGCTGCCTACGAGGCCGCCTCGATGGCCGCGCTGCTGGGGCTGACCACGGAGTATGTCGATCCGGTCTACACCGGCCAGACCAAGACCGGCGTGTCCTACAACCTCAGCGCCGCCGCCGAATGGCAGCTGTCTTCGCAGCTGTTCCTGGGCGGGCGGATGGAGTTCAACAACGCGCGTGACTACCGGCAGTTCGGCACCAGCCTGTACCTGCGTTTCCTGCTCGACCGCCTCGGTGCCGGGCTGGGCAAGCAGCCGCAGCCGCTGCGCTCGCCGTACGCCTCGGGTGAATGATCGCCGTCATGCGCTGATGACCGGCCCGCTGCCAGGCTTTACCTGGCCGCGGGCGTCCCGCAGGCTTGGCGGGTTCCTGCTGCGAAGAGGCTGATGTGCCGTGACTGATTCCCGAGCGTTCCACCCGATGCGCCGCCGCCTGCTGCAGGCGCTGGCCGTGACCCCGCTGCTGGCCTGTTCGGCCAATGGTCCGGCACGTGGCCCCGGCCCGTGGACGGCGTGGCAGGTGATGCGCGCCTCCAGCGTGACCCCGGACGGGCGCATGGTCGACCACAACAACGCCGACCAGCGCTCGACCTCCGAAGGCCAGTCCTACGCGCTGTTCTTCGCGCTGGTGGACAACGATCAGCCGCTGTTCGATCGCCTCCTGCGCTGGACCGAGGACAACCTCGCCGGCGGCAGCATGGCCCAGCGCCTGCCGGCCTGGCTGTGGGGGCGCGATGCTGCCGGCGCCTGGAAGGTGCTGGACGACAACCCGGCCAGCGACTCGGATGTGTGGCTCGCCTACACCCTGCACGAAGCGGCCCGGTTGTGGAAACGGGCCGCGCTGCGGCAGACCGCCGAGGCGATGCTGGCCGCGATCCTGGCGCAGGAAGTGGTGAATGTGCCGGGCCTGGGCACGATGCTGATGCCGGGGCCGAACGGCTTTGCGACCGAAGACACCTGGCGTTTCAATCCCAGCTACGTCCCGTTGCCGCTGCTGCGCCGGTTCGCTGCACTGGATCCGACCGGGCCGTGGACCACCGTGATCGGCAACAGTGTGCGACTGCTGCGCGACACGGCGCCGCATGGCTTCGCGCCGGACTGGACGGCGTGGCGCAACGGCGGTTTCATCGCCGACCCGGACAAGGGGCCGGTCGGCAGCTACGACGCCATCCGCTGCTATCTGTGGGCCGGCATGACCGCGGTGAACGATCCCAGCTTCCGCCCGGTGCTGGAGGCGCTGCACGGACCGCTGAGCGCGCTGCGCGAAGGGCAGCCGATCCCGGAGAAGGTCAACACGCTGACCGGGACGCGCGAAGGCACGGGCAATTACGGTTTCGAGGCGGCGTTGGTGCCGTACCTGCAGGCGCAGGGCGAAGCGGACCGGGCAAAGGCGATGGCGGCTGCCCTGCCCACACCGGAGCAGCAGCGTGCCGCACCGCCGCGCTACTACGAGCAGGTGCTCAGCCTGTTTGCGCTGGGCTGGTACGAGGGTCGCTACCGCTTCGCCGCCGACGGCCAATTGCGGCCGGCCTGGGCCTGATCCGCCGCCTGGCGACCGCGCGTCGGTAGGCGCACCCTCATTCCAGTGCGTAACGCAGCACGAACAGCCCGGCCACCAGCCACACCGCCGGGTGCACCTCGCGCCAGCGCCCGGTGCCGGCCTTGAGCACAGCGTAGGCGATGAAGCCGAAGGCCAGGCCATTGGCAATGGAATAGGTGAACGGCATCGCCAACGCACACAGCGCGGCCGGCACCGATTCGGTCAGATCGCCCCAGTCCACATCGACCAGCTCACGCAGCATCAGCCCGGCCACGAAGAGCAGGGCAGGGGCGGTGGCGTAGCCGGGCACCATCGCCGCCAGCGGCGAGAACAACAGGGCGGCCAGGAACAGCGCGGCCACGACCAACGCGGTCAGGCCGGTGCGGCCACCGGCCTGCACGCCCGACGCGCTTTCAGCGAAGGCGGTGGTGCTGCTGGTGCCGAGCAGCGAGCCGGCCACGATCGCCGTGCTGTCGGCCAGCAACGCGCGCCCGAAGCGCTTCTGCGCGCCCGGCAGTTTCAGCAGTCCCGCACGCCCGACCACGCCATACAACGTGCCGGTGGCATCGAACACCTCCACCAGCACGAACACCAGCACCACCTGCAGCAACACCGCGATCGGCGCGCCGCCGTCGTGGTGCAGCAGGCCGGGCAGGTCCAGCTGCAGGAAGGTCGGCGCCAGACTCGGGGGCAGCGAGATCAGGCCGTGGAACTGCACATCACCAAGCAGCCAGGCGGCACCGGTCACGGCCAGGATCCCGATCAGGATCGCGCCGCGCACCTTGCGGGCTTCGAGAATGGCGATCAACAGGAAGCCGGCCAGCGCCAACAGCGGTGGCGCCGTATTGAGCGGCCCGAGCGCGACCAGCGTGTCGGTGTTGGCGATGATCACGCCGGATTTCTGCAGCGCGATGATCGCCAGGAACAGGCCGATGCCGGCCACGATCGATGCGCGCAGCGAGGGCGGGATGCCCGCCACCAGCCACGCGCGCACGCCGGTCAGCGACAGCACCAGGAACACCAGCCCGGAAATGAAGACGGCGGCCAGCGCCTGCTGCCAGGGCAGGCCGGCCGCACCGACCACGGTGAAGGCGAAGAACGCATTCAAGCCCATGCCCGGGGCCATGCCGACCGGGAAGTTGGCCGCGAACGCCATCACCAGCGAGCCCAGTGCGGCGGCCAGGCAGGTGGCGACGAACACGGCACCCGGGTCCATGCCGGTGGTACCCAGAATGTCCGGGTTGACGAAGACGATGTAGGACATCGTCAGGAAGGTGGTCAGGCCGGCCAGCACTTCGGTGCGCACGGAGGTGCCGTGCTGCTGCAGCTGGAAAAGGCGCTCGGGGAGGGACATGGGGGAATCTCGTGGCGAAAGGTGTCACGACCAACGGTCGTGACCTACCGGAATGCAAAACGGCCGCGCAGTGCGCGGCCGTTTTTCCTTTCTTATTTCAGCGCCTTGAAGCGCAGGCGCTTCGGCGCGGCGTCGTCGCCCATGCGGCGGCGCTTGTCTTCTTCGTACTCGCGGTAGTTGCCCTGGAAGAACTCCACGTGCGAGTTGCCTTCGAACGCCAGGATGTGGGTCGCGATGCGATCCAGGAACCAGCGGTCATGCGAAATCACGAAGGTGTTGCCCGGGAACTCCAGCAGCGCATCTTCCAGCGCACGCAGGGTTTCGATGTCCAGATCGTTGGACGGTTCATCGAGCAGCAGCACGTTGCCACCCTGCAGCAAGGTCTTGGCCATGTGCAGGCGGCCACGCTCACCACCGGACAGCGAACCGACCAGCTTCTGCTGATCCTGGCCCTTGAAGTTGAAGCGGCCGATGTAGGCGCGCGACTGGATCTCGATGCCGTTGATGTTGAGGATGTCCAGGCCGCCGGCGATTTCCTGGAAGACGTTGTGGTTGCCTTCCAGCGCATCGCGGCTCTGATCCACATAGGACAGCTTGACGGTCGGGCCGACGGTGATCTCGCCCGAATCCGGCTTTTCCTGGCCGGTGATCATCTTGAACAGGGTCGACTTACCGGCACCGTTGGGGCCGATGATGCCGACGATCGCGCCGCCCGGCACCAGGAAGCTGAGCTCGTCGAACAGCAGACGATCGCCGAACTTCTTGGAGACGTTCTTGAATTCCATCACCGAGGCGCCCAGGCGCTCGCCCGGCGGGATGAAGATTTCATTGGTTTCGTTGCGCTTCTGGTAATCCACCGACTGCAGCTCTTCCAGGCGGGCCAGACGGGCCTTGCCCTTGGTGCGGCCACCCTTGGCGTTCTGGCGCGACCACTCCAGTTCCTTCTGGATCGCCTTCTGGCGGGACTTTTCCTGGTTGTCTTCCTGCTTCAGGCGCTCGTCCTTCTGCATCAGCCAGTCGGTGTAGTTGCCCTTCCACGGAATGCCGCGGCCGCGATCCAGTTCCAGGATCCACTCGGCGGCGTTGTCCAGGAAGTAGCGATCATGGGTGACCGCCACGACGGTGCCGGTGTAGCGCGCCAGGAACTGTTCCAGCCATTCCACGGACTCGGCGTCCAGATGGTTGGTCGGTTCGTCGAGCAGCAGCATGTCCGGCTTCTGCAGCAGCAGGCGGCACAGCGCCACGCGGCGCTTTTCACCACCGGACAGCTTGCCGATCACCGCATCCCACGGTGGCAGGCGCAGCGCATCGGCGGCCACGTCCAGCTGGTTTTCCAGGGTATGTGCATCGCCGGCGGCCAGGATCGCCTCCAGGCGCTCCTGTTCCTTGGCCAGCTTGTCGAAGTCGGCGCCTTCCTCGGCATAGGCCAGGTAGACGGCGTCCAACTGCGCCTGCGCCTGCAGCACTTCGCCGACGCCTTCCTCGACCGCTTCACGCACGGTCTTGGTCGGGTCCAGCTCCGGTTCCTGGGCCAGGTAGCCGACCTTGATGCCGGCCTGCGGGCGGGCTTCGCCCTCGAAATCGGTATCCACGCCGGCCATGATCTTGAGCACCGTGGACTTGCCGGCGCCGTTCAGGCCCAGCAGGCCGATCTTGGCACCGGGGAAGAACGACAGCGAGATGTCCTTGATGATCTGCCGCTTGGGCGGGACCACCTTGCTGACGCGGTTCATGGTGTAGATGTATTGCGAGGACATGAGCTCTCCGAAGGCGCAACCCTGCGCCCGTTCCGGACGGAACAGGAACAGAAGAAGAAAAGGATGGGGCAATTATAGCCGGAAGCGATCAGGGCCGCCGGGAGACCCCGGGTCTGGGCCTTGCCGCCGCCTGAATGCGGGGTCAAAGCCCTTGAATTGGAAACCGTTTCCAGCCGGAGACCGTTCAGACGCGGTGCGCATCATGGAGACATCAACCCACCAAGCGAGGCCAGTCATGCGCATGAATCGATTTGTGGTCGGGGCCGTTGCCTCGCTGCTGGCCTTGGGCACCGTGGCCCCGGCCTTCGCCGATGACCATCGTGGCCGCGGTCACGACCGCCGCGAGTGGCGTGATGACCGCCGCGACAACCGCCATGATCGCCATGACCGTCGCGATCGTCATGACCGTCGCGAGGTTCGCCACGACCGCCGTTACGACCATCGCTACGACAACCGTGGTTACTACCGTCCGGGCCCGCCGCCGCGTGTGGTCTATCGTCCGGCGCCGGGGTATGGCTCCTACGGCTGGGCGCGTGGCCACCGCTACCGTGAGTACTACGGCGGCCCGGTCTACGTGGTCAATGACTACAGCCGCTACTCGGTGCGTCGCCCGCCGCGGGACCACCAGTGGATTCGCGATGATCGCGGCAACCTGCTGCTGGTGGCAATCGCGACCGGCATCATCGCGGACTACGTGATCAACCGGTGACCAGGCCTGGCATCGCACTGACACGCTGACCGTCAGTGTTCGAACGTCACCATGAAAAAGGGCCCGCGCAAGCGGGCCCTTCGTTTGAAGCAACGCGCTGTCTCAGAACTGGACGGACCAGTTCAGCTGCACGCCCACATCACGCTGGCCGTCGCCGGCACTGGTCTGCGCGTGCAGCGACAGACGGCTTGCCGTGGTCGGGCTGGCCGCCACGCCCAGCTCGGCAAGACCCATGCTGCGCGCCAGCGGCACAGACTGCATCGCGAACGCCGTACCGCCGTTCTCGAAGCGCGCACGCGTCGTCGCCCCCAGGTCACCATCGGCATACTGCCAGCCGACCCGTGCGGTGATCGCCGCACGGTCACGCTGCCCGCCGCTGATGTCCCACACTGCACGCAGTGCTGCCACGCCAGTGCTCAGCTCATCGCGGTTGGCCTGCACCTGCAAGGCACTGCTGCCGCCGGTTTCGGCGATCCGCTCACTGCGCAGACGCACATGGGCCAGTTCGATTTCCGGGGTCAAGGTCAGGGTGCGGGCCGTGAAGTCCCAGCCCGCGCGCGCGAACACACGGGTGGCGGTGGCATCCGAACGTGCCGCCAGTGATTGCGACAAGGTGCTGCCGACACTCACCTCGCGGGTGGTGTCGATGCGGTAGTCGGTGCGGCTGACGCCACCGCGCAACCCGAAGTGTTCGCCCTGGAACTGGCCGTACACGCCGTACTCGGTGGCGTCCGCCTCGGCCTTGGCCTGGCGGTCGTCCAGTCGATTTGTCAAGGTCTGCTCGCCCACCGCCACGCCCAGCAGCACGCGCTCGCTGATGCGCCAGTCGGCACCGGCCATCAGACCCTGCTGCTGCACGCGCGAACGCGCGCCCACGCCATCGGCATCCAGGCGCAGCGAGTTGCCGCTGCCGGCCACCCACACGCCGGTGTTGCCGGCGAGGACGCCACTCATCGCCGCGCCGTCCAGGCGCTGGTGGATGCCATCGCGCAGGAAGCGATCCTGCAGCAGCGCGGTGCGCGCGGCGGCGTGGATCTCGCCGCCCAGACTGTCGAAGGCCGGCACTACCTGTGGCACTTCCAGGCGGACGACGGCGTCATACACCGCGTTGCCCGCGCCCAGCGCTTCGACCGCGCCGGCCACGGCCTTCTGGTTGGCATTGACGACCACGTCCGGGAAGGCCAGTTCGACCTCCGGCATGGAGACGTCATTGCGCGCCATGGTCAGATAGACGTTGTTGGCGTCATAGCTCAAGGTCGGATCGAGGAACGCGAAGTTGCTGGTCACCCCGGCGAACGTGCCCGCCACACCATCACCTGCCGTCAGCACGGTGTAGCGAGTGGAGACCGCCCAGTTGCCGGCTGCCGCAACGGCCACGGTCCCCGCAGTGCCCAGAGTAGCCTGTCCGGCCACCGAGACGAGGTCACTGCGGCCATCGGCGGCAACGTCCACCTGGTAGGTGGCGCTCGGGTCGAATACCAGGTCGCCGCTCATCGACAAACGCCCGACGCTGCCAAGCTGGCGGCTGCCAGGCGACAGCACGCTGCCGCTGAGCAGGTGCGCGCTGCCCACGTTGCCCGTGCCGGCCAGCAGGGCATTGTTGGTCATCTGGATGTCGCCGCCCAGCGCACCGGTCACCTCCAGCATGCCGCCGTTGACGACGGTGGTGCCGGTGAAGGCGCTGCTGTCGCCGGTCAGGGTCAGGAAATGGCGCCCCTGGCGGAGAGTGCCGCCGCCGCTGAACTGGCCGGCGTACTGCAGCACCCGGGTGGTGTCGATGGCGAAGGTGCCGGCGTTCCCGATCTCGATGTCGCCGGTCGGCAGTGCATTGCCGGTGGCAAGCAGCGTGCCGCCTTCGATGCGGGTGTCGCCGGTGTAGGCGCTGCCGCCCAGGACCAGCGTGCCGCTGTCGTTCTTCACCAGCAGGCTGTTGCCGCTGGTATCACGCACGCCGCCGGCCAAGGTCACGCTGTTGCCAGGGGCGACCCAGACGCCGACCTCGCCGTTGAGCGCGATGATGTTGTCCAGCGTGATCGGGCTGCCCAGGCCCAGCGAGGTGCCGTCGGCCATGCGCAGCGTGCCGGTGCCCAACGCCTTGCTGGTGCCTACCGAGAGAGTGCCCTGGTCGACGTACAGGCCGCCGCTCCAGGTGCTGTCGGCACCGAGCATCAGCGTGCCGGCACCGGTCTTGCGCAGGGCGCCGCTGCCGCTGAAGGCGCGGGAGGCCATCAGGTTGCTGGTCACCTCCACGGTGGAGTCCGCCGAGACCAGCACGGCACTGTCCAGATTGAGCCAGGTGTTGGCACGCAGGGTGCCGCCCGCCAGTTCGAACAGGCCCTGGCCGGTGCCAGCGGTGATGGCGACCTGACTGCTGCCGCTGTCGCCCACCGCGAGGGTGGCGTTCTGGCCGACCGTGATCGTGCCGCGGCTGGTGCTGGTCATGGCCAGGTCGATGGAGCCGGTGACCAGGGCGTTGGCACCGTCGTCGACCAGGAAGCTGCCGGTGCCGTTGGTGCCCACTTTGAGGATCGTGCTCTGCCACTGGCTGTTGGTGCCGGTGACCTCGACCGCGCCGTTGCCGCCAACACGGTTGCCCAGCCACGCTTCGCCGCCGCTCAAACGTCCGCCGTCGAACACGGTGACCGTGGCGCTGCCGAGGTCGCCGAACACCATCTGCGCGACGCCTGTATCCAGGCGGGAGCCGGTGTCGCGGATTTCCAGCCGACCCACGCCGGTGGCGGCCGAGCCGACGTACAGTCCGCTGCCCGCCGTGGCGGTGGCGCCGCCGGACAGGCGGGCCGTGCCGGTGCCGCCGTCGCCGATGCGAAGGTCGCGGGTAGTGGTCCAGCTGGCACCGTCGCTCACGGCCATCAGGCCCACGCTGCCCGCGTTGACGCCGACCCGGGAGAACTGTGCAGTCACCTTCGCCCCATCGGTCACGTTCACGGTGCCGTTGCCGCCCGCACCCAGCAGCAGGGTGCCGCCGGTCGTGAAGGAGGAGGTGGCGCCGGTGACATTGACCACGCCCACTGCCCCGAGCCCGGAGGCGATGTACGCGTCGCTGCCGATTGCCAGCGTGCCGCCGTCGTTGACGTCGACCAGGCCCTTGCCCCAATGCCCGACGCCAATGGTCCCCAACGCGGTCCAGCGCGAACCGGCACCGCTGATGGTGGCGCGGCCGTCGGCCGTGCCGCGGGTACCAAGGACTTCGCCGGTGCCCATGAAGATGGTGGCCGAGGTCAGCTGACCGCCGCCCTGGATCACCAGCGTGCCGATGCCGGTGTCACCCACGTGGATGTGATTGGTGCCTTCGCCCGTGGTCCCCACGATGGCGGTGCGGTTGCTGTCAATGTACGTCGCGCGGGCCAGCGGGTCGGCGGCACTGGGTTTGCCCAGCTGCCAGTTGCCAGGGGTTGCCCAGTCACTGTCGATTGTCCCGCGCCATTCATTCCAGCCCGGAGAGGCCGCGAACGCTGCGGATGACAGGCACCCAAGGGCGATGGCGGCGGAAAGGGCGGCCAGCTGCGGAGCGCAGCGCGCGCCGGAGGTGGCGGCCGCGCGGCCGCCCCGGGCGATTTCTGAAACAACCTGCACGCACTTCAGCGCGTGATTGAAGACCACGCGATACACATGATTCACAGCCAACCCCTGTTTGAGTGAGACGATTCCCTGAATTGGGAATAACGGCCGCTGGCTGAACGTCTTTAGGGTCTGAAATCACAAAAAATGAACAATTCAAGGAACGCGGTCGCAGTTCAGCTTGTTGGCCGTCATTGGAGAATGGATCCACCCCGCCTTCGGCAGGGGCCAGCCGCCGATCTCGGCCTTACAATGAAGGGCTGCCGTTCCCTCATCCCCTGTCCTGGAGTAAGCGATGTTCCCGCGTGACGTCCGCATCGAAACCTACGATCCCGAACTGGCCAAGGCCATTGCCGCCGAAACCCAGCGCCAGGAAGACCATGTCGAGCTGATTGCCAGCGAGAACTACACCAGCCCGGCGGTGATGGAAGCCCAGGGCAGCCAGCTGACCAACAAGTACGCCGAGGGCTACCCGGGCAAGCGCTACTACGGTGGCTGCGAATACGTGGACATCGCCGAGCAGCTGGCCATCGACCGCCTCAAGCAGCTGTTCGACGCCGACTACGCCAACGTGCAGCCGCATAGCGGCTCGCAGGCCAACCAGGCCGTCTACTTCGCGCTGCTGCAGCCGGGCGACACCATTCTGGGCATGAGCCTGGCCCATGGTGGTCACCTCACCCACGGCGCCAAGGTCAACGCCTCGGGCAAGCTGTTCAACGCCATCCAGTACGGCGTGGACGAAGCGGGCCTGATCGACTATGACGAGGTCGAGCGTCTGGCGCTGGAGCACAAGCCGAAGATGGTCGTCGCCGGCTTCTCGGCCTACTCGCAGGTCATCGACTGGGCGCGTTTCCGCGCGATCGCCGACAAGGTCGGTGCCTACCTGTTCGTGGACATGGCACACGTGGCCGGCCTGGTCGCCGCCGGCGTCTACCCGAGCCCGCTGCCGCACGCCCACGTGGTCACCTCCACCACCCACAAGACCCTGCGCGGCCCGCGCGGCGGCATCATCATCGCCAAGGGGGCCAGCGAAGAACTGCAGAAGAAGCTGCAGTCCATCGTGTTCCCGGGCATCCAGGGCGGTCCGCTGATGCACGTCATCGCCGGCAAGGCCGTGGCCTTCAAGGAAGCGCTGGAGCCGGGCTTCAAGGCCTACCAGCAGCAGGTGGTCAAGAACGCCCAGGCGATGGCCAACACGCTGATCGCGCGTGGCTACAAGATCGTCTCCGGCGGCACCCAGAACCACCTGATGCTGGTCGACATGATCGGCAAGGATGTCTCGGGCAAGGACGCCGAAGCCGCGCTCGGCCTGGCCCACATCACCGTCAACAAGAACTCCGTGCCGAACGACCCGCGTTCGCCGTTCGTGACCTCGGGCCTGCGCCTGGGCACCCCGGCGGTGACCACGCGCGGTTACTTGGAACAGGACTGCGTGGACCTGGCCAACTGGATCGCCGATGTGCTCGACGCCCCGGCTGACGAGGCGGTGATCGCCCGCGTCCGCGACGCGGTCAGCGCGCAGTGCCGCAAGTACCCGGTCTACGGCTGATATGGACGAGGGCCGGCAACGGCGTACCTACGCCGTGCTGGCCCTGATCTGCGGCATCGTAGGGATGGCCGGCGGCGGCACCTTCGCCGCCATCGGGGTCTGGGTCGCGTTCGTCGAACCGGCCTATCTCGATCGCGCCTCGCGCCTGTTGATCGGGGGCTGGGGCAGTGCGGGCCTGATCGGGGTCATCGGCTGGCTGTGGTTGAGCGGCCGTTATCTTCGAGCGGGACGCACCGGCCTGCGCGACAGCGGGCCTTGGCCGTGGGCGGCATTGGGTCTTGGAGCACTGGCCGCCGTGGCAGTCGTCGGTATGGCGGTCTGGCAGGCCGCCGCCAGTCCAACGGCGCTGGTGCTGCTGCTGGCGGGGCCGCCGCTGTTGCTGCCTGCCGTCATGCTGCTGCAGCTGCGGCGTACCCAAGGCACCTGACCGGATGGAGATCCATCGCAGACAGCGGCGAGGGATGCTGCTGCACGTGGGCGTGTTTGGACTGCCTCATGCCGTGGCGGTGTTTGTGGGGGTGGGGCTGTGCCTGCGTGACGTCCTCCACCAGTACGGCGGGCCGGGCGACGCGCCGGGCTGGGCAGCGGCCTGGTTTGGCACGACAAGTCTCATCATCATGATATGGCTCGCCCTTGCCCGGCGCTGGTGGCAGGGCGGCGCGGACGCACTCCGGGCGGCATCACCGATGTGGTGGGCTGGTCTGCTGGCCGCGCTCGTGGCAACCGGCATTGCCTGGGCGGGTCTGGTGCGGTCGATCTTCCACATTCATCTGTCCGATGGGCCCGCGCCAGCGACCGCCCTGCTCGTGATGGCAGGCCTCCCGCTGTTCTCCTGTGCGGCGCACCTGCTGTGGTTGCGTCGGCAGTCCGCCTAGACAGGGCTGGACTCTCCCCCGTCCATTTGCTGTAGCCGGTCCCTCTCAGGTACCGTTGCGACGCTGCCGTGACCACGGCATGACGTTTTCCCGATGTAAGGCGTTCCATGTACTGTCCGTTCTGCCAGCATGCCGACACCCGTGTGATCGACTCGCGCGTCTCCGAAGACGGCGCGACGATCCGGCGTCGCCGCGAGTGCGAGGCCTGCAACGAGCGCTTCAGCACCCTGGAAACCATCGAACTGAAACTGCCGGCGATCGTGAAAAGCGACGGCAGCCGCGAGGCCTTCGACGCTCGCAAGGTCCGTAGCGGCTTCGATCGCGCGCTGCAGAAGCGCCCGGTGCCCGAAGACAAGATCGAGTTGGCGGTGCGCGCGGTGATGCAGCAGGCGCGTATCTGCGGTGAGCGCGAGATTCCGTCGATCAAGGTCGGCGAGTTCGTGATGAACGAGCTGCGCAAGCTCGACCATGTCGGCTACGTGCGGTTTGCCTCGGTATACCGCAGCTTCGAAGACGTTGCCGATTTCCGCGAGGAAATCGAGAAGCTGGAGCGCGAGCTGCCGTCCAGCACTGAACAGCTGCAGCTGCTCGGCGATGTGATCGCGCTGACCAAGAAAAAGAAAGGCTGAGCCTGCGCCGCATCGCGGCCACCACGGCTGAGCTACCATCGCGGCTGCCTGCCGCCAGATGCTCACCGCCATGACCGAATTTACCGCTCTCGACCACCAGCACATGGCGCATGCGCTGCGCCTGGCCGAGCGCGCCGCGTATACCGCGCGGCCCAACCCGATGGTGGGTTGTGTCATCGCACGCGACGAGGTGGTGGTCGGCGAGGGCTGGCACCAGCGTACCGGCGGTCCGCATGCGGAAGTCTTCGCACTGCGCCAGGCCGGTGAACAGGCGCGCGGTGCCACCGCCTACGTCACCCTGGAACCCTGCGCGCATCATGGCCGGACACCGCCATGCGCCCTGGCCCTGATCGATGCCGGCGTGAGCCGTGTGGTCGCGGCGATGCGCGATCCCTTCCCGAAGGTCGACGGCGGCGGTTTCGTGCTGCTGCGCGAGGCGGGTATCGAGGTGGCCGAAGGCCTGATGGCCGACCAGGCACGCGAACTCAACCACGGGTTCTTGTCACGCATCGAACGCGGGCGCCCTTGGGTGCGGGTGAAGCTTGCGGCCAGTCTGGACGGCCGTACCGCGATGGCCGATGGCAGCTCCAAGTGGATCACCGGTGCGGCCGCCCGCGAAGATGTGCAGCACTGGCGTGCGCGTGCGGGTGCGATTCTCACCGGCGCGGCGACCGTGTTGACCGATGACCCGATGTTGACCGTGCGGCTGGCCGATACCGAGGTATTGCCGCCGTTGCGGGTGGTACTCGATGCGCGGCTGCGCTCGCTTGAATGTGCGCGGGTGCGCGAGGGCGGGGCGCCTACCCTGTACGTGCATGACGCCGCGGTCAGCCCGCCGGATGCCGCCGATGCCGAGTTCGCCAGCGTACCCAGCCATGACGGTCGGCTGGATCTGGGCGCAGTGCTGGCCCTGCTGGCCGAGCGCGGCATCAATGAAGTGCATACCGAGGCCGGCGCGACCTTGGCCGGCGCGCTGCTGGCCGGTGGCTGGGTCGACGAACTGCTGCTCTATCAGGCTCCGACGCTGCTCGGTGAACATGGCCTGCCGCTGCTGTCCGGGCTGGGTATCCATGCGATGGACCAGCAGCGCCGGATGCGCGTGGTCGACCATCGGCACGTAGGCAGCGACCTGCGTTCGCTGCTGCGCCTATAAAAAACGGGTCCCTTGCGGGACCCGTTCGATCAGGGCGCAGCGCGGACGCCGCAGCCCGATCAGTAAGCGATGTGCATCTCCCCCACCGTTCATGGGAATGGTGCTGAGGGGTGAAGCTTAACACTTATTTAACTTAAAGCCCCCAGTCAGGGTGCCCTGTTACACTAGCCGGGCCGGTTCGCCGGTACACAAACGTCTTCAGGGCGGGGTGCGATTCCCCACCGGCGGTAGGTGCGCAAGCACGAGCCCGCGAGCGCTTCCCGGTCCCCGGGAAGGTCAGCAGATCCGGTCCGATGCCGGAGCCGACGGTATAGTCCGGATGAAAGAAGACGGTGCGGCCGGGCCTTGCGCTCGGCGTGCACCTATATGCCTTGCGGCGTTTTTCGCTCACTTTCCGCGGAGAACGTTCCTTGTTTACTGGAATCATCGAAGGCGTCGGCCGTCTGGCCGCGCGCGACACCCTTGGCGGCGATGTCCGCTTTACCTTTGACGTGGGCACCCTGCCGTTCGAGAACGTGCAGATGGGCGAGAGCATCGCCATCAACGGGGTCTGCCTCACCGTCATCGCCTATGACGCGACGAGCTTCCAGGCCGACGCTTCCACCGAGACGCTGGGCCTGACCACGCTCGGTCAACTGACCGACGGCGCGGTCATCAATCTTGAACGCGCGATGCGCCCGACCGACCGCCTTGGCGGCCATCTTGTCAGCGGCCATGTCGACGGCCTCGGGCAGGTGCTGTCGGTACACGACGACGCCCGCGCCCAGCGCTGGCGCTTCGCCGCGCCGACGGCGCTGCTGCGCTACATCGCCAAGAAGGGCTCGATCTGCGTTGATGGGGTCAGCCTGACCGTCAACGAGGTGGACGAGCAGGGCTTCGAAGTCGCCCTCATCCCGCATACCGTCGCCAACACCGCCTTCGCTGCGACGGCCGTGGGCAGTGCGGTCAATCTTGAAATCGATCTGGTCGCCCGTTACGTCGAACGTTTGTTGGGTGCAGGAGCACGCGCATGAATTTCGCCCCCATTCCGGAGATCCTCGAGGACATCCGCCTTGGCCGCATGGTCGTCATCGTCGATGACGAAGACCGCGAGAACGAAGGCGACCTGATCATGGCCGCCGAGCTGGTCAAGCCCTCGGACATCAACTTCATGGTCACCCATGGCCGTGGCCTGGTGTGCCTGCCGCTCACCCGCGAGCGCGCCGCCGATCTGGGCCTGGCGCCGATGGTGCAGGCCAATACCGCGCAGTTCCAGACCAACTTCACGGTTAGCATCGAGGCCGCCGAAGGCGTCACCACCGGCATCTCGGCCTACGACCGCGCGCACACCATCCGCACGGCGGTGAAGCCTGATGCCAAGCCGGCCGACCTGCATCAGCCGGGCCACATCTTCCCGCTGATCGCCCAGCCGGGCGGCGTGCTGACCCGCGCCGGGCATACCGAGGCCGGTGTCGATCTGGCGATGCTGGCGGGCCTGGAGCCGGCCGGCGTACTGGTGGAGATCCTCAACCCGGACGGCAGCATGGCGCGCCGGCCGGAGCTGGAAGTGTTCGCCCGCGAGCACGGATTGAAGATGGGCTCGATCGCCGACCTGATCGCCTATCGCCTGGCGACTGAAAAAACCGTCGAGCGCGTGGACGAACGCGAGATCGAGACCGAGTTCGGCCCGTTCACGCTGGTCACGTACCGCGACCGGATCGCCCACGACCTGCACTTCGCGCTGGTCCGCGGCACCCCGGATGCCGAGCCGACCCTGGTCCGCGTGCAGGTCGAGAACCCGCTGGCCGATCTGCTGCACTGGCGCCGCGATGATTTCGGCGTGGCCTCCACCGATGCCCTGCGCGCGATCGCCGCCGCCGAGCGGGGCGTGATGGTGGTGCTGTCCGCGCCGCGCGACACCAACAGCCTGCTGGCCCGTCTGCGTCAGCAGCCGGCCCCGGTCACTCCCGGCAAGGACAAGGATGTAGGGCAGTGGCGCCGCAACGGTGCCGGGGCGCAGATCCTGTCCGACCTGGGCCTGGGCAAGCTGCGCGTGCTGGGCACCCCCCGCCGCCAGGTGGGCCTGGCCGGGTATGGCCTGGAAGTGGTCGAGACGGTCACGCCGTGACCGGATCCGCCGCGTGGCGCCGGGCACTGCCCGGCGATCACGCGGCGTTCCCAGCCCTCATTGAGGCCGCGTGGACCGCGTAGGGCGCCCGCGCGCGTTAAACTAATCAACCTTTTGGATCCCCCGCCGAACATGAGTCACTACGAAGGCGACCTTCGCACCCCCGAAACGGCCCGTTTCGCCATCCTCGCCAGCCGCTGGAATGCCCGCATCACCGACGTGCTGGTGGCCGGCGCGCGCAAGAGCCTGGCCGGCAACGGGATCGACGAGTCCGCCATCGATGTGATCCGCGTGCCCGGCGCGTGGGAACTGCCGCTGGTCGCTGCACGCCTGGCCGCCGCCCATCAGCATGCCGCGATCATCACCCTGGGCTGTGTGATCCGCGGCGATACCCGCCATTACGAACACGTGGCCGACCGCTGCGCCGAAGGCCTGATGCGCGTGCAGCTGGACTTCGGCGTGCCGGTGCTCAATGGCGTGCTGGCGGTGGAACGGGTCGAGGATGCCGAGGCCCGCGCCGGTGGCAGCCACGGCAACAAGGGTGAGGAAGCCGCACTGTCGGCGTTGGAAATGGTCAATCTTCTGGAGCAGCTGCCATGAACAAGTCAAACCCGGGCAAGCCCTCCGGTAAACCCGTCCGCCGTGATGGCGTCGACCCCGTGCTGCGCTCGCGCGCGCGTCGTCGTGCCCTGCAGGCGATCTATGCGTGGCAGATCTCCGGTGGTAACGCGCAGAGCGTGATCGCCCAGTTCGCCCACGAACAGGCCCGCGAAATTGCCGATCTGGCCTATTTCGAAGCGCTGGTGCATGGCGTGCTGGACAACCGCAAGGACCTGGACGCGGCGCTGGACCCGTACCTGGACCGCGGCATCGAAGAAGTGGACGCGATCGAACGCGCCGCGCTGCGCGTGGCCGCCTACGAAATGCGTTACCGCCTGGACGTGCCGTACCGCGTCGTGATCAACGAAGCGATCGAGTCGGCCAAGCGCTTCGGCTCCGAGCATGGCCACACCTACGTCAATGGCGTGCTGGACCGTGCTTCGGCCGAGTGGCGCAAGGTCGAAAACGGGGGCTGATCCGCCCCATGTCCCTTGCCGAATTTGATCTGATCGATCGCATCCGTGCGCGCACCACCGCGCGCGCCGATGTCGTGCTCGGCATCGGCGATGACGCCGCGTTGTTGCAGCCGCGTGCAGGCGAACAGCTGGTGATCACCGCCGATACGCTCAACAGCGGCGTGCATTTCCCGGCCGAAACTCCGGCCTACGACATCGGCTGGAAAACCCTCGCGGTCAACCTCTCCGATCTCGCCGCGATGGGTGCCCGTCCGGCGTGGTGCACGTTGGCGCTGTCGCTGCCCACGGCCGACCCGGACTGGCTCGAAGCCTTTGCCGATGGCTTCTTCGCCCTGGCCGACGAACACGACATCGTGCTGGTTGGCGGCGACACCACACGCGGTCCGCTGTCGCTGTCGGTCACCGCGATGGGGCAGGTGGCGCCTGGCCAGGCCCTGCGTCGCGATCGTGCGCAGGTCGGGGATGACATCTGGGTCAGTGGCACCCTGGGCGATGCCGCCGGTGCGCTGCGCCTGTGGCAGCAGAACCGCTTGAAAGTGGCGGTGGCCACGCTGCTCAGCGATGACGAAACGCTGCGCGAGCGCCTGCTGCGTCCGATCCCGCGGGTCACGCTCGGCCTGCGCCTGCGTGCCTACGCGCATGCGGCCGTGGATATCTCCGATGGCCTGCTGTCCGACCTGGGCCACATCGCGGCACGCAGCGGTGTGCGCGCGGAAGTGGAGGCCGATGCATTGCCGATCTCGTCGGCGCTGCGCGAGCAGCTGGGGCGCGAGGGTGCCCGCGACTGCGCGCTGCGTGGCGGCGACGATTACGAGCTGTGCTTCACCGTCGCGCCGTCGCAGCGCGAGGCGATCCATGCCTTGTCGGCGTCACTGGGTTTGCCGCTGACCCGGATCGGCCGGATCGTCGAAGGGGAGGGCGTGCACTGCGCCGATGCGGACGCCACCGACGGTGGTTACGAGCACTTCTCCGAACGTCGCTGACGCCCATCACTCCGGCGGCAGTACCTTGCCCGGGTTGAGAATCCCGTCCGGATCCAGCGCGGCCTTGATCGCGCGCATCGCCGCCAGCGTGGCCGGGGTGAATGCCTGCGCCATGAAATCGCGCTTGGCCAGGCCGATGCCGTGTTCGCCGGACAGGGTGCCGCCCAGCGCCAGCGTCAGCGCGAACACGCGCGGCAGCGCCGCATGCGCGCGTGCATTCTCGCCGGCATCGTCCGGGTGGTAGAGGATGTTGACGTGCAGGTTGCCGTTGCCGGCATGGCCGAAAGTGACGATGGGCAGATCGAACTCCGCCGATAGTGCCTGCACCCCGGCGACCAGCGCGGGAATGCGCGAGACCGGCACCACCACATCTTCGTTAATCTTGCCCGGGGCGATGCTGCGCAGCGCCGGTGACAGCGCCTTGCGCGCGGCCCACAGGGTTTCGCGCGCGCTGCCTTCCATCGCCACATCCAGTGCGATCAGACCGTCGCCTTCGGCGGCCGCCGCCAGGGCCTGCAGCAGGTAGGGCAGGGTATCGTGGTCGCCATCAGCCTCCACCAGCAGCATCGCGCCGGCCTCGGGCACCTCGGCGCCATTGCGGCGCAGCAGGTCCAGGCTGCGCGCATCCATGAACTCCAGGCGCGTGGGCACCACCGGCTGCGCCATCAGCCGCGACACCGCCTGAGCGGCGGCATCCGCATCGCGGTACAGCACGCGCAGCCCCGCCTGTGTCACCGGCAGCGGGGTCAGCTTCAACGTTGCTTCCACGATCAGCGCCAGCGTCCCTTCGCTGCCGACCAGTAGATGGGTCAGGTCGTAGCCGGTGGCGTCCTTGGTGTATGGGCCGCCGCAGGTGATCAGTTCACCGGCACCGGTGACCGCCACCAGGCCAAGCACGTTGTCGCGGCTGGTGCCGTACTTCACCGCGCGCGGGCCGCCGGCATTGCAGGCCAGGTTGCCGCCGATGCTGCAGATCTCCGCGCTGGAAGGGTCCGGTGGCCAGAACAGGCCATGTGGCATCAGTGCCTGCTGCAGGTCGCCATTGAGCACGCCCGGCTCGACCACCGCGCAGCGGTCGCCGGGCTGGATGGCGAGGATGCGGTTCATCCGCGCGAACGAGAGCACGATGCTGCCTTCGATCGGCACTGCCGCACCCGTGGTGCCGGTGCCTGCGCCACGCGCGACCAACGCGATGCGGTGTTCGCGGCAGGCGCGGACCAGGGCGACGACCTGCTCGCGATCGCGCGGGAAGGCGACACCGGCCGGCAGCGTGTGCCGCCACGAGTTGTCCTGGGCATGCGCGTTGCGTGCGCTGTCATCCGTTCGCCAACCGTCTTCGCCGAGCAGGGCGTGCAGGGTGGCAATGAACGCAGGGGGCAGGGCAGGGGTCATCATCAGGTCCGGGAATCAGCAGGGGCACGTTGGATCGCTCGCCAGCCGACCACAGCCAGCGCCAGTGGCAGCCAGACCCAACGCAGTTCGGAAAGGACGGTCGCCATCCCGCGTGCGCTGAAGAACTGCGGCGCGAAGGGCGAGACGCGGATCGGGCGCCACGGGGCGAAGTAGCGTTCGCCGCTCCATGGCCACCACAACGCGACGCCAAGCCCGCCGGAGGTGAGCGCATCCAGCAGTGGATGCGACAGCGCGCAAAGACCGACAAACGCGGCTGCCTGCACCGCCGTGGCGCGCAGGCGCCGATGCAGCAGCGCGGCGACCACTGCCATCAGTACGGCGAACACCATCGAATGACTGGCGCCCCGATGGCCGAAGCTGTCGGCATACGGAATGTGCAATGCGAACGCGAGTACGTCCGCATCCGGCAGCATGGCCGCGACCACGCCGGCGGCCAGCAATGGCGTGGAGATCCGGCCGCGATCCGCGGCGCACCACAGCGCCAGCGGAATGGCCGCGTGGGTGAAGATGGAAGGCATCAGCAGTCTTCCAGCCGGAACGCGTCGCGCAGCCAGTTCAGCTGCGGGGGCTCGCCGGCGGCTTCGACGACATCGAAGCGGCATGGCTGCTCGGCCAGCCAGGGATGCGATTGCAGGAACAGCTGCGCGGCGATCACCAGCTTGCGTCGCTTGCGGCGGTCCACCGAGGCCGCGCCGCCGCCGAAGCGGGCGTCCGCGCGGTAGCGGACTTCCACGAACACGACGACATCGCCGTCGCGCATGATCAGGTCGATCTCACCGCGGCGATAACGCGCATTGGTGGTGACCGGGCGCAGCCCGGCCTCCCGGAGGTGTTGCTGCGCGGCGGCTTCCACCGCCGCGCCACGCACCGCGCGCCCGGTCGGCACGCGACTTAATTGCTGGTGGCGATGGGCATCGGCCGGCCACCGCTGAAGGTCGACCATGCCGGCACCCGCAGCACATTGCCGTTGCTGTCCAGGAACAGGGTGCCGGTAGCGCCGGCCAGGCCGCCTTCGGTCGCGACCTTGTCCAGGTAGGCGCTGATCTTCCACGCATCGAAGCCGAACGCGAACAGGCGACCAGAGGCGCCACGCGCCGAGGGCAGCATCTGCCCGGCGGTGGAAGCGGCCGGCAGGCCGGGCACGCCGCGCACGTTCCACGCTTCGTTCGGGTAGACGATGCCGTCCAGCGCCATGTCCTCTTCCGGCTTGCCGGTACCGACGGTCAGCTGCGAGGTGCCGACGCGGCTCGCGCCACCGGCACCGGCCAGCGCCAGCTGCGGGGTCAGTGCACGCGCCTGCGGTGCCTTCACTGCCAGCAACACACCGTCGATGGCGCCGGCCGCACGCACCTGCGCGCCGATGTCGCCGACCGTATCGCTCACGCCGATCGTCGCCACCACCTGGCCACCGCGCTGCGCGAAGCGCTCGCGGAAAGCGGCGGCGGCGCGGCGACCGTTGTCGTCGTTGCTGTGGATCACCAGCACCTTGCTGCGCTCGCGGCCGCGCAGGTATTCGGCGGCGATGATGCCGTCGTCTTCCGGAGCCAGCGAGAAACCGGCGCTGCCGGCCGGTGGGGTGTCCTTGCCGCGGTTCAGGGCGAGCACCGGCACCGGCAGCTCGCGGCGGCCGAACACGGCATCCACTTCGTCGCGCCCCAGCGGGCCGACGATGAAGTCGGCACCGGCGGTGACTGCCTTGTCGTAGGCGGCCACGGCACCGGCCGCGGTGCCGGCGGTATCGATGAACTGGATGTCCGGGCGGCGGCGGGTTTCACCGTAGTAACCGCTGAGCAGGCCATCGCGGACCGGCTGCGCGGCGGTGGCCAGGCGGCCACTGAGCGGCAGCAGCACAGCCATTTTCACGGGCGGGCGATAGCCATCGCTCATCGCCGGCGGGCGCTTGCTGGTATCGAACTGTGAGGCGCCTTCGCGATCAAACGGACGCGGCAGCGGCAGGCCACGGGCGATCAGCGCACGGCCGGCGAAGTTGTACAGGGGCTCGTTGGCCGGCAGTGCCGCCGCGCGGGTGCGCAGGGTGGTGTCGTCCAGTGTGCCGAGCAGGCCGGCGATGGCCTGCTGATTGTCGGTACGCGCCTTGCCGGTCAGCGCGGCGTGCGCACGGGCGCGCTCCAGCGCGGCCCCGAGATTGTCGCCGGTGGCCTGCAATGCGTTGGCGCGCGTCAGCTGCCAGCGGGTGCGCAATGACGGGATGACCGCGTCGGCCGGTTCTTTCAGCGCGGCCAGCGCCTGCGCCGGCTGCTTGTCGGCCAAGGCCAGCTCGGCGGTGGTCAGCTGATACCGCTGCAGGCTGGCGCCGCTGAGCTGGCGCGCAGTGACCTGGGCCAGCAGCGTGCGGGCGCGGGTGGCATCGCCGGCTTCGTGCCAGGCGAAGGCGGCATCGGCCAGCGCGGCGCTGCGGGCGCTGCCGCGCAGGGTGTTGGCCAGCGCTTCCAGCTGGACCGCCGCATCGCGCGGCTTGCCCTGCTCGATCAGCGCCAGGGCCTGGCTCTGGGCCGGTGATTCCGGCGCAGTGGTGAAGCTGGTCGTGGCGCAGCCGGCAAGCAGCATCAGCGACAACGAAAGGGCGGAGATCCGTACGACGGGCTTGTTCATGATCAGGTCCATTCGATGGGGGCAGCGGCCGTGGCCGGGGAACGGTACGATTCTACCCTTGACCACGGAAGAGCCGCTGATGAGTGCTGTCCCCACGCTGTATGTCGTTGCCACCCCGATCGGCAACCTCGCCGATCTGACCCCGCGCGCGCAGGACGTGCTGCGTTCGGTGGCCGCGATCTGCGCCGAGGACACCCGCCGCAGCGGCCAGCTGCTGGCCCACTTCGGCATCCAGCAGCCGTTGGTGGCGCTGCATGATCACAATGAAGAGGCGTTGTCGCAGCGGATCGTGGCGCGCCTGCTGGCCGGCGAGTCGCTGGCGCTGGTCAGTGATGCCGGTACGCCGCTGGTCAGCGACCCGGGCTATCGCCTGGTGCGCGCGGCGCGCGACGCCGGGATCAAGGTCAGCCCGATCCCCGGTGCCTGCGCGGCGATCGCCGCGCTCAGCGTGGCCGGCCTGCCCAGCGACCGCTTCACCTTCGAAGGCTTCCTGCCGGCCAAGGCCTCCGGTCGCCGTGAGCGCCTCAACGCGCTGGCCGGTGAAACCCGCACGCTGGTGTTCTACGAATCCTCGCACCGGATCACCGACTCGCTGGCGGACATGATCGCGGCCTTCGGGCCGGAGCGCCCCGCGGTGCTGGCGCGCGAGCTGACCAAGCTGTTCGAGACCGTGCTGGATGGCGACCTGGCCTCGCTGCTGCAGCAGGTCGAGGCGGACGACAACCAGCGCAAGGGCGAGTTCGTGGTGATGGTGCAGGGCGCGGCCGACGATGAGGAGGCGCAGTTGGTCCAGGGCCGGCGTCTGTACGCCAAGCTGAGCGAGCACCTGCCGCCCTCGACCGCGGCCAAGCTGGCGGCGGAAATCACCGGCGCCCCGCGCAAGGCGTTGTACGGCGGGTAACCGCGATGGTCCTTGTTTTGTGGGACAATGCGCGTGGCGGAGTCGGCCAGACAGTCGCGTCATCCCTTGCGGATGCCGAGGAAAGTCCGGGCTCCACAGGGCAAGGTGCCAGGTAACGCCTGGGCGGCGCAAGCCGACGGAAAGTGCAACAGAAAGATACCGCCTACGTTTCCTTCGGGAAGCCGGTAAGGGTGAAATGGTGCGGTAAGAGCGCACCGCGAGTCTGGTAACAGACCGGCACGGCAAACCCCACCTGGAGCAAGACCAAATAGGGACCTAATGGCGTGGCCCGCGTCGGGTCCGGGTAGGTTGCTTGAGCGCTGCGGTGACGCATCGCCTAGAAGAATGACTGTCCACGACAAAACCCGGCTTATCGGCCGGCTCCGCCGCTTTTTTCGCGATTCGCGAAAAAAGCCCCAAGGTTTGCAGCGCAAACCTTGGGCCCCCGGCTAACAGCCTCCAATTCCCCGCGCCTGACGGCGCGCCCCCTTACTGAAGGGGCTGTTACTTCGCCTGATTGTTCTGGGCTTTGGGTGCCAGGTGATCACGGTGCTGTCCCGGGGCAGCTCAGCCTTGCGCCGTCAACGTCGTTTCACCCACACAGACACCCTCCGCATCGAACCGCCGCTCGGTGATGAAGCCATGGCCGTTGGCGTCCAGCGCGATGATCGTGCTGGCGCGGGTGCCGTACTCGGGGCTGCGGATGAAGGCGGATGACAGCCAGCGCTCGCGCGCCAAGCCGATGCCGGTCTCCGGCAGCGCGCTGTCGTCGGCGCGGGTCTCGTCGCGCAGGGCGTCCCATAGCGGAGCCAGGTCGTCATTGCCGAGGTCCACCCATGTGCGCAGGCCGGCGTTCAATGCCACGGTTTTCGGCCAGGGCGCATCCAGCGGACCGTTGGACATGCCATGGATGCCCGGCGCCAGTGACTGGCGGTGCAGGGGGTGGTTGCCCAGGAACTGGCAACTGTCGCGATCGGCCAGTAATAGATTGAAGGGGGCGAATTCGACTGCCCGCCGAGCGAGCTCGTCCGCGAACAGTGCGGCCGGCGCGGCCTCACGCAGATAGTCGGCTACCAGCGCCCCGCGGGAGGGGCCGGTCTGCCGGGCTTGCGGGTCGCGCACATTGGTCACCACCGCCATCCGCCCGTCCGGGCCGATCCCGGCCCAGGTTCCGCCCGAGCGCAGGTCGCGGCCGGCGGCGATGCCGCCCTCAGGCGCGGGCCAGCGGCTGAGCGCAGCCGTGGGCCGCATGTGGAACTCATCGCGGTTACCGGCCATCACCAACTGCCAGCGGGGGTGGGTTTTCCAGGCGAGGGCGAGCAGACACATGCCTCACATTGTGCCGGTTCTGCGCAGGGCGGAGGCGATTGCGGCCCGGTCCGGACTGAATACGGGGCGATGTTTCACGCGGCCTCCACAGGCCTGAACTTCGGCGAAATCTCAAAAAATGAGACGAAACAGCAACTTGTGGATAAGCCTTGAACAAGTCTCTAAACATTGCTGCAAGCCCTTGATGTTCAAAGTGATTTCCTCCTCGCAAAGTTGTTGACAACCCAATCGGCACTGCTAAGGTGGGCATCAGAGGGGAAACCGGGTTTTTTGTGGTTTTTCGTGGTTCAATGTTTCACCAAGCGAAGGAAAGGTGAAAACGTCGTGTTTCAAGGCGAGACGGCCATCACTGTTGACGACAAAGGGCGCATGGCGGTTCCGACCGCGCATCGCGACCTTGTCGCGCGTGTGAGCAACAACCGTCTGGTCCTGACCTACAACCCGTTCGAGTCCGGCTGTCTGTGGCTGTACGCCGAACAGGAATGGGAACGCGTCCGTGACGACGTCATGTCCAAGCCCAACACACAGCGCGTCGTGCGCCTCCTGCAACAGAAGCTGGTCGGTTCGGCCGCGCATCTGGAGCTGGACGGCAACGGCCGCATCAGTATTCCCGCCAGCCACCGTGGTGCCGTTGGCATTGAAAAGAAGGCGGTGCTGCTCGGTATGGGCGACAAATTCGAATTGTGGAGCGAGCAGGCTCATCGCGCGTTGATCCAGCAGACGTTGTCTGACGAGGATCTCGGCGATGGGTTGCTCGACCTGAAGTTGTGAGCCGGGGTGCCCGGATGCGCGGAGCAGCGCAGACCGGTCACCTTCCGGTGTCGCAGTCGCCGGCAGGCCACCTGCCGGTCCTGTACACGCAGGTCCTGGATGGCCTGAAGGTGATCGAAAACGGCGTGTATCTCGATGGCACGTTTGGTCGTGGCGGTCACGCCCGCGGCGTGCTCGAGCAACTCGGTCCTGGAGGCCGGCTGCTGGTCATGGACAAGGATCCCGAGGCGATTGCGGTAGCCGAGCGTGACTTCGCGCCGGACCCGCGCGTCTCGATCTTCCGTGGCAGCTTCGCCGACCTGCTGCACTGGGAGGCCACCGCCGAGGGCCTGGATGGCGTGCTGTTCGACCTGGGCGTGTCCTCGCCTCAGCTGGATGTCGCCGAGCGCGGTTTCAGCTTCGGCAAGGATGGCCCGCTGGACATGCGCATGGATCCGGACAGCGGCGAAAGCGCTGCCCAGTGGCTCAACCGCGTTGAAGAGCGCGAGCTGATGGACGTGCTGTGGACCTATGGCGAAGAGCGCCAGGGCCGTCGCATCGCCAAGGCCATCGTCGCCCGCCGCGACAAGCAGCCCTTCACCCGCACCGCCGAACTGGCCGAGTTGATCGCCTCGGTGATGCCGCGTGGCAAGGACAAGATCCACCCGGCCACGCGCAGCTTCCAGGCGATCCGCATCCATATCAACCGTGAACTGGCCGATCTCGAAGCCGGTCTGGACGCGGCACTGGCACGCCTCAAGCCCGGTGGCCGGTTGGCGGTGATCAGCTTCCATTCGCTGGAAGACCGCATCGTCAAACAGTTCATGAACCGCTACGCCAAGGCACCGCCGAGCAACCGCCGGTTGCCCGAGCTGGCCGCGTTCGTGCCGACGCTGGACCTGCACGGCGGCGCCATCAAGGCCGACGACGACGAGCTGGCAGTCAATCCGCGCTCGCGCAGCGCCGTGCTGCGTGTCGCCGAAAAACGTGAGGTGGCTGGATGAGCCGCCTGCTGTTGATCGTGCTGCTGGCCTGCACCGTCGCCTCGGCGATCGGGGTGGTGTTCATGCGCCATCGCCACCGCCAGACCTTCGTGGAGCTGTCCCGGGTCGAGCGTGCGCGCGATGAGATCAACATCGAGTTCGGTCGCCTGCAGCTTGAGCAGGCCACCCTCGCCGAGGCAACCCGGGTCGACCGCGTCGCCCGCGAGCGCCTGGGCATGAAGTTCCCCGAAGCGGCCGATGTCGTGGTGATCCGGCCATGAACAAGTCCGGTCGCAACCGTGCGCGCAACAGCTTCAACCTCCGCCAGCGCCTGAAGTGGGTGGGGCTGGCGCTCGGCCTGTGCTCGGTCTCGCTGGTCGGCCGCGCCGCCTACGTGCAGATCATCAACAGCGAGTTCTACCAGCGCCAGGGCGAAGCGCGTTACCTGCGCGAACTGCCGATCAACACCTCGCGCGGCATGATCACCGACCGCAATGGCGAACCGGTGGCGGTGTCCACCCCGGTCGCCTCTATCTGGGTCAACCCGCAGGAGCTGCTACGTTCGCCGGACCGCATCCCCGAGCTGGCGACCGCGCTGGGCATGCCGCTGGATGAGCTGACCTCCAAGCTCTCGCAGAAGGCCGACAAGGAATTCATGTACCTGCGCCGCCGGATCAATCCGGACGACGCGGAAAAAGTGGTCGCGTTGAAGATTCCGGGCGTGGCCTCGCAGCGCGAGTTCCGCCGCTTCTACCCGCAGGGTGAGGCGATGGCGCACGTGCTCGGCTTCACCAACATCGACGACCGCGGCCAGGAGGGGCTGGAGCTGGCCTTCGACGAATGGCTGCGCGGCAAGGCCGGCGCCAAGCGCGTGATCCGCAACCGCAAGGGCGACACGGTGGAGAGCGATCTGCTGCGCGCCGCCGAGCCGGGCAAGGACCTCACCCTCAGCATCGACCGCCGCATCCAGTTCCTGGCGTTCAAGGAGCTGCGCAACGCGCTGATCGCCAACAAGGCGGCCGGCGGTTCGATGGTGATCATGGATGTGGCGACCGGCGAAGTGCTCGCCATGGTCAACCTGCCCACCTACAACCCCAACGCCGTCGGTGGCGCCGCACCGGATACCCGCCGCAACCGCGCGGTGACCGACCTGGTCGAGCCCGGCTCGACCATGAAGCCGTTGACCATCGCCTCGGCGCTGCAGTCCGGCGTGGTCACCAAGGACACCACGGTGGATACCAACCCGGGCTACATGGCCGTGGGCCGGTTCACCATCAAGGATGTGCCGCGCAACAACGGCGTGCTCAACGTCACCGGCGTAATCACCCGCAGCTCGAACATCGGCGCGGCCAAGATCGCGGCCAAGATGCCAGACCAGGTCTTCTACGACCACATCCACAGCTTCGGCTATGGCGTCGCCCCGCACAGTGGCTTCCCCGGTGAATCGGCCGGCGTGCTGCCGCGCCCGGCGCGCTGGAGCGGTTCGTCCAAGACCACCATGTCCTACGGCTACGGCCTGAATGTCACGCCGCTGCAGATCGCGACCGCCTACTCGGCGCTGGGCAACGGCGGCAAGCTGATCGCGCCGACCTTCGTCAAGGGCCAGCGCAACGAAGGCAAGCAGATCATCGATGAGAACATCGCCAAGGAAGTGGTGGCGATGATGGAAACCGTGGTCACCCAGGGCGGCGCCAAGCAGGCAGCCGTGTTGGGCTATCACGTGGCCGGCAAGACCGGTACCGCCCGCAAGGCCGGGCCGGGCGGGTACGAGCGCGGGCATTACAACGCGCTGTTCGCCGGCGTGGTGCCGGCCACCAACCCGCGCTTTGCCACGGTGATCGTCATCAACGACCCGCAGGCCGGCAAGTACTACGGCGGTCTGGTGTCCGCACCGGTGTTCCACAACGTCATGGAAGGTGCGCTGCGCCTGATGGACGTGCCGCCGGATGACATCGAGTCGTGGCTGGCCGCCCAGCAGTCCGGAAAGCTGGGGCATACCGCCTCGTCGTTGCCGACGCCGCCGCCGGAAACGGTGATCGCGCCCGATGCCGCCGCAGAATTCGATGCCGCGCTGCCCAGCGCGCACGCCACAGTGCCGCCCGCGCAGGGAGGCACGCAATGAGCCAGATGATGTTGCTGTCGCAGTTGCTTCCCGATGTGGCGCTGAGCCACGACCCGACCATCACCGGCCTGGTGCTGGACAGCCGCGCGGTGCGCCCGGGCAATGCCTTCGTGGCGATCGCCGGCTTCGGCGCGCACGGGCTGGGCTTTGTCGATCAGGCCCGCGCCAATGGCGCCGGGGCGATCCTGTTCGATCCGCCGGCACCGGCCGAGCTGCCGGCACCGGCCGACGCGATTGCCGTGCCCGGCCTGCGCCACCGCATGGGTGCGATGGCCGACCAGTTCCACGGCCACCCCTCGCGCGCGATGACGATGGTCGGCGTGACCGGCACCAACGGCAAAACCTCCACCGTCCAGCTGCTGGCCCAGGCCTGGCACCTGCTCGGCACCCGCAGTGGAAGTATCGGCACGCTGGGCGTCGGACTTTATGGCGATGTCGTGCCGACCGGCTTCACCACGCCGCTGGTGCTGCAGATGCATGAGGTGCTGGCACAGCTGCGCGACGGGGGTGCCCAGGCCGTGGCGATGGAAGTCAGCTCGCACGCACTCGACCAGGGCCGCGTGGATGCCGTCCACTACGACGTGGCGGTGTTCACCAATCTCACCCGCGACCATCTCGACTATCACGGCGACATGGCGCAGTACGGCGCGGCCAAGGCCAAGCTGTTCCACCGCGACGGGCTCAAGGCCGCCGTGGTCAATCTCGATGACAGTTTCGGCAGTGAACTGCTGCGCACCGTCGGCGAGACCGTGCGCCCGATCGGTGTGAGTTCGCGCGGTGCCGCACAGGCCACCCTGCGCGCCGATTCGCTCACCCTGGACGGCCGCGGCATCGCCTTCGATCTGGTCGTGGACGGTCAGCGCCACCCGGTGCAGTCGCCGCTGCTCGGCCGCTTCAACGTGGACAACCTGCTGGCCGTGGCCGGTGCGCTCTATGCGCTGGATCACACCCCGGCCGCGATCGCCGCGCTGCTCTCGCAGCTGCAGCCGATCGCCGGCCGCATGAACCGCCTGGGCGGCGAGGGTGGCCTGCCCACCGTTGTGGTCGATTACGCCCATACCCCGGATGCGCTGGAACAGGCGTTGACCAGCGTGCAGGGCCATCTGGCCGGGCGCCTGGTCTGCGTGTTCGGCTGTGGCGGCGAGCGCGACACCGGCAAGCGCCCGCAGATGGCCGCCATCGCAGAACGTCATGCCGACGTGGTCATCGTCACCGACGACAACCCGCGGGGCGAAGACGGCGACGTGATCGTGGCCGACATCCTCAAGGGATTCGCGGCACCCGCTGCCGTCACCGTGCAGCGCGACCGCGCCGCCGCGATCGCCACCGCGATCGGCCAGGCCGGCGCGGGCGACATCGTGTTGATCGCCGGCAAGGGCCACGAGCCCTACCAGGAGATCCACGGGGTCAAGCACGCGTTCGACGACACTGAAGTCGCCGGCCGTGTGCTGGCCGCGCGCGCGGAGGATGCACCATGAAGCGCACCCCGCTGTCGCTGATCGCCCACTGGGCCGGTGGCGAGATCCATGGCGAAGACACCGCCATCGATGCCATCAGCAATGACACCCGCACGCTGGCCCCGGGCAGCCTGTACGTGGCCCTGCGTGGCGAGCGCTTCGATGGCCATGACTTCGCCGCCGACGCCTTGGCGCGCGGTGCCTCGGCGATGCTGGTCGAGCGCCTGCTGGATGTGGCGCTGCCACAGATCGTGGTCGCCGACAGCGAACACGCCCTCGGTCGCATCGCCGCCGGCATGCAGCGCGACCGCGATACCGCGGTCTTCGCGATCACCGGCAGCAACGGCAAGACCAGCGTCAAGAGCCTGCTGCTGGCGATCCTGGAACAGGTGGCACGTGACGACGGCAAGGTGGTCTACGCCAACCCCGGCAACCGCAACAACGAGATCGGCCTGCCGCTGGCGGTGCTCGATGCCCCGGAAGATGCCGACTACGCCGTCTACGAGATGGGCGCCGGCAAGCCGGGCGACATCGCCTACCTCACCGAGATCGTGCGCCCGCACTACGCGCTGGTGAACAACATCGCCCCGGCCCATCTGGAACGCATGGGCAGTCTGCAGGGCGTGGCCACCACCAAGGGCGCGATATACGCGGCGCTGCCTTCCGATGGCGTGGCCGTGATCAATGCCGATGACGCCTTCGGGATCTGGTTTGAACAGCACATCGTCGGCCAGCCGCCGCGCTGCCGCGTGCTGCGTTACGGCCTGGAGCACACCGCCGACGTCACCGCGCGTGCAATCCGTCCGGCCGCGCAAGGCAGCCAGTTCGTGCTGTCCACGCCCGCGGGCGATGCCGAGATCACGCTGGGCCTGCCGGGCCGGCACAACATCAGCAACGCGCTGGCCGCTGCCTCGCTGGCGCTGGCGGCGGGCATTGCGGTGGCGCAGATCGCCGCCGGCCTGGCCCGCGCCGAGCCGGTCCCGGGCCGCCAGATCGCGCACCAGCTGCCCAACGGCGCGGTGCTGATCGATGACAGTTACAACGCCAACCCAGGTTCGCTGGCCGCTGCCATCGATGCCTTGGCCGGCACGAAGGAAGAAGGCTGGCTGGTGCTGGGTGACATGCGAGAGCTCGGCCCGGACGGTGAAGCCCTGCATGCCCAGGCCGGCCGCCGCGCTCGCGAGGCCGGCCTGAAGCGGCTGTACACGCTCGGCCCGCTGAGCGCCGCCGCTTCGACCGCCTTCGGTGAAGGCGGCCAGGCGTTCCAGAGTCACCAGGCGCTGGCCGCCGCGCTCGCCAGCGAACTGCATGCCGGCGTGCGCTGCCTGGTCAAGGGCTCACGTGGCAGCGCCATGGACACGATCGTCAAAGCGCTGCTCGCGCAAGGAGAGGAAACCCCCCATGTTGCTTGAACTGGCCCGATGGCTGCAGCAGTTGGAGAGCCTGTTCGGGCTGTTCGGCTATCTGACCCTGCGCGGCATCCTCGCGGCGCTCACCGCCCTGTTCCTGTCGCTGTGGCTCGGCCCGGCGATGATCCGCAAGCTGGCCCAGTTCAAGGGCGGCCAGCCGATCCGTACGGACGGCCCGCAGACCCATTTCGCCAAGGCCGGCACGCCGACCATGGGCGGCTCGCTGATCCTGCTGACGATCACGCTGTCGGTGCTGCTGTGGGCCGACCTGCGCAATCGTTATGTCTGGCTGGTGCTGGCGGTGATGCTGTGCTTCGGCGCGATCGGCTGGTACGACGACTGGATCAAGATCGTCCGGCGTGATCCGAACGGCCTGAAGTCGCGCTGGAAGTACCTGCTGCAGTCGATCTTTGGTCTGGCTGCCGGTCTGTTCCTGTTCTACACCGCCGATGTCCCGGCGGCGATGACGTTCTACATCCCGATGTTCAAGTCCATCGCGCTGCCGCTGGCCGGCATCAGCTTCGTGGCCATCGCGTACTTCTGGATCGTCGGCTTCTCCAACGCGGTCAACCTGACCGACGGCCTGGACGGGCTGGCGATCATGCCGACCGTGCTGGTCGCCTGCGCGCTGGGCGTGTTCGCCTATGCCTCGGGCAACGTGGTGTTCTCCAGCTACCTGCAGATCCCGCAGATCCCAGGTGCCGGTGAGCTGGTCATCATCTGCGCGGCGATCGCCGGTGCAGGCCTGGGCTTCCTCTGGTTCAACACCTATCCGGCCATGGTCTTCATGGGCGACATCGGCGCGCTGGCGCTGGGTGCGGTGCTGGGCACGATCGCGGTGATCACCCGCCAGGAACTGGTGCTGGTGGTGATGGGCGGCGTGTTCGTGATCGAGACGCTGTCGGTGATGATCCAGGTCGCTTCGTTCAAGCTGACCGGCAAGCGCGTGTTCCGCATGGCACCGATCCACCACCACTTCGAATTGAAGGGCTGGCCGGAGCCGCGCGTGATCGTGCGCTTCTGGATCATCTCGGTCGTGCTGGTCCTGATCGGCCTGGCCACGTTGAAGGTCCGCTGATGAACGATCTGTCGCGCCAAGCCACCCGCCTGGAAGCCATCGGAGGCCACTTCGACAAGTGGCTGCTGGGCGCGATCATCACGCTCACCGGGCTGGGCGTGGTGATGGTCGCGTCGAGCTCGATCGCGTTGATGAGCAGCCCGTTCTATTACCTCAACCGCCACCTGATCTTCCTGGCGGTGGGCATCGGGCTGGCGATCATCGCCATGCGCACCGAGCTCAAGAGCATCGAGCAGTACAACCAGATTCTGCTGCTGGGCTGCTTTGCGCTGCTGGTGGTGGTGTTCATCCCCGGCCTGGGCAGCAGCGTCAACGGTGCCCGCCGCTGGATCAATCTGGGCATCTCCAAGTTCCAGACCGTCGAAGCGGTCAAGGTGCTCTACATCGTGTGGCTGTCCAGCTATCTGGTCCGCTTCCGCGATGAGGTCAATGCCACCTGGCCGGCAATGCTCAAGCCGCTCGGCGTGGCTGGCGCGCTGGTGGTGCTGCTGCTGCTGCAGCCGGACTTCGGCTCCTCCACCCTGCTGCTGGCGATCACTGCCGGCATGCTGGTGTTGGGCGGGGTCAACATGCCGCGCATGTCCATGCCGGTGATCATCGGCATGGTCGGTATGAGCGCGCTGGCGATCATCGAGCCGTACCGCATGCGCCGCATCACCTCCTTCCTGGATCCGTGGGCCGATCAGCAGGGCGACGGCTACCAGTTGTCCAACGCGCTGATGGCCGTGGGCCGCGGCGAGTGGACCGGCGTGGGCCTGGGCAATTCGGTGCAGAAGCTGTATTACCTGCCCGAAGCGCATACCGACTTCATCTTCTCGGTCACCGCCGAGGAGCTGGGTTTCCTTGGCACCTGCCTGATCATTTCGCTGTATGCGCTGCTGGTCGGCCGCACCTTCTGGCTGGGCATGCGCTGCGTGGAAATGAAGCGCCACTTCTCCGGCTACATCGCCTTCGGCATCGGCCTGTGGATCAGCATGCAGAGCTTCGTCTCGATCGGGGTCAACCTCGGCATCCTGCCGACCAAGGGCCTGACCCTGCCGCTGATTTCCTCGGGCGGCTCGAGCGTGCTGATGACCTGCGTGGCAATGGGCCTGCTGCTGCGCGTCTCCTACGAACTGGACCGCGCCGAGCGCCGCCAGGCCGTGCGCATGGGCGCCGACCAGGATGGGCCGCTGCCGGGTGATGTCCCCAGGGCCGACACCGCCAGTGCCATCGCCGCGGCCATGCAGGACGGCGCTGCCCGCGATACTGCCCCGCGTAACAGCGCCACCCGTGGCACCAGCCGCATGCAGCAGCGCATTGAACCGACGCTGGGGAGGATGGGATGAGCACACCTCGCCTCGATCCGTCCCAGCGCCCGGTCATGATCATGGCCGGCGGCACCGGCGGGCACATCTTCCCCGGCCTGGCCGTGGCCAAGGTGCTGCGCGGGCGCGGCGTGCCGGTCACCTGGCTCGGTGCCGACGGCGCGATGGAAACGCGGCTGGTGCCGCAGCACGATATCCACATCGATACGCTGGCCATCAGCGGCCTGCGCGGCAAGGGCAAGCTGGCCCTGATCGGCGCGCCGCTGCGGCTGCTGCGTGCGATCCGTGCGGCCGGTTTCCTGATCCGCGATCGTCAGCCGCGTGCGGTGATCGCCTTTGGTGGCTTCGCCTCCGGCCCGGGCGGTATCGCCGCGCGCCTGCATGGATTGCCGTTGCTGGTGCACGAACAGAACCGCGCGCCGGGCATGACCAATCGCGTGCTGTCGCGCTTCGCACGCCGCGTCCTGACCGGGTTCCCGGGCAGCTTCGCCCAGCGCGAGGAAGCGGTCGGCAATCCGGTCCGTGCCGAGATCGCCGCGATCACCCCGCCGGAGCTGCGCCTGGCCAACCGTCAGGGCCCGTTGCGCCTGCTGGTGCTCGGTGGCAGCCAGGGCGCGCGCGCGCTCAACAACGCGGTGCCCAAGGCACTGGCTGCGCTGGGCACCGGGATGCCCGTGCAGGTACGCCACCAGAGTGGCGAGAAGCTGCACGCCGAAGCGCTGCAGGCGTATGCCGATGCCGGCGTGCAGGCCAGCGTGGAACCGTTCATTGCCGATATGGCCGAGGCCTTCGCCTGGGCTGATCTGGTGGTGTGCCGCTCCGGTGCCTCCACCCTGGCCGAGCTGTGCGCGGTCGGCGTGGGCAGCGTGCTGGTGCCGTTCGCAGCCGCCGTCGACGATCACCAGACCCGCAATGCGCAGTATCTGGTCGAGCGCGGCGCCGCTGTGTTGCTGAAGCAGGATGAAACGCTGGCGACACAGCTGGACGGCGTATTGCGCGATTTGTCCGAACATTCCGCCCGACGCATGCAGATGGCCAAGGCCGCGCGTGCCCTGGCCAAGGTCGATGCCGCCGAGCGCATCGCCGACATCATTCTCGAGGAATCCAAATGAACACCGCTACGCGCGCCAGCCTGGCGCGAGGCCACGCATGATCCGCCGCCTCCACGACACCAACGACCTGGTACGCGCGTTCCCGCGCGTGCACTTCGTCGGCATCGGCGGCACCGGCATGAGCGGCATCGCCGAAGTGATGCTGACGCTGGGCTATGAAGTGTCCGGTTCGGACAACGCCGACAACACCGCGACCCGTCGCCTGGCCGGCCTGGGTGCGCGCGTGATGCGCGGCCACTCGGCCGCCAACGTGCTCGGCACCGATTGCGTGGTCGTCTCCAGCGCGATCCGGGATGACAACCCGGAATTGATGGAAGCGCGCAGCCAGCGCATCCCGATCATGCCGCGCGCGGCGATGCTCGCCGAACTGATGCGCTTCCGCCGCGGCATCGCCGTGGCCGGCACGCACGGCAAGACCACCACCACCAGCCTGACCGCTGCCGTGCTGAGCGAAGGTGGGCTGGACCCGACCTTCGTGATCGGTGGCCAGCTGCTCGCCGCCGGTGCCAACGCCAAGCTCGGCGGTGGCCAGTGGCTGGTGGCTGAAGCCGACGAGAGCGATGGCAGCTTCCTGCGCCTGAACCCGCTGGTGTCGGTGATCACCAATATCGATTCGGACCACCTTGAGAACTACGGCAACGATTTCGCCCGTGTCCAGGCTGCGTTCGCCGAGTTCCTGCAGCGCCTGCCGTTCTATGGCCTGGCGGTGCTGTGCATCGACGATCCGGAAGTGGCCGCGCTGGCCGCGCAGACGCCGCGCCATGTCATGAGCTATGGCATGAGCAGCAACGCCGACGTGCGTGCCGAGGATGTGGTCCAGGATGGCCCGCGCATGCGCTTCACCCTGCGCCTGCCCGAAGGCAGCAGCCACCCGGTGACGCTGGCCCTGCCCGGTGCGCACAACGTGCTCAACGCACTGGCCGCCGCGGCCGTGGGCTGGCAGCTGGGCGTGGCCCCGGACGCGATCGCGCGTGCGCTGGAGAGCTTTGCCGGTATCGGCCGCCGCTTCAACGACCTGGGCATCGTCACCACGCATACCGGTGCCAAGGTCCGCGTGATCGACGACTACGGTCACCACCCGCGTGAGCTGGCGGCCGTGTTCGCCGCCGCCCGCGGTGGCTGGCCGAGCCAGCGCCTGGTGGTGGCCTTCCAGCCGCACCGTTACAGCCGTACCCGTGATCAGTTCGATGCCTTCGCCGCGGTCCTCTCCGAAGTGGACGCGCTGGTGCTGAGCGAGGTCTACCCGGCCGGCGAAGCGCCGATTCCGGGGGCCGATTCGCGTTCGCTGGCCCGTGCCATCCGCGCGCGTGGCCGCAGCGAGCCGGTGGTGGTCGGCAATGCCGGCGAACTGGCCCACGTGCTGCCCGATGTCCTGCAGGACGGTGACCTGCTGCTGATGATGGGCGCCGGCGACATCGGCTACATCGCCCAGCAGATTGCCGGCGAAGGTTTCCAGGAGACGCCGGCCGCATGAACACGCTGACCTTCCCCCCGCTGCGCCTCACCGATCCGGCCATGTTCGGCCGCGTCGCCGTGCTGCTCGGCGGTACCTCCAGCGAGCGCAACGTCTCGCTGGATTCGGGCCGCAACGTGATCGAAGCGCTGCGCGCGCGCGGCGTCGATGCGATCGCGGTCGACGGCATCCCGGCCCTGGCGCTGGCGCTGGTCGAGAAGCGCTTCGATCGCGTCTTCAACATCCTCCACGGCCATAACGGCGGTGGCGAAGACGGCATTGTTCAGGGTTTGATGGAAGCCTTCGGTGTGCCGTACACCGGCTCGGACGTGCTCGGCTCGGCGCTGAGCATGGACAAGATCCGCACCAAGCAGGTGTGGCTGTCGCACGGCCTGCCGACCCCGCGCTTCATCGCGCTGGACCAGGCCTCCGATGTCCACGCCGCCGCGGCCGGGCTCGGCCTGCCGGTCGTAGTCAAGCCGGCCAATGAAGGCTCCAGCGTCGGCATCAGCCGCGTCACCGAAGAGGCCGACCTGGAGGACGCGGTCGCGCTGGCGGTGCGTTACGACGGCCAGCTGCTGATGGAGCAGATGGTGGTCGGCGACGAGTTGACCGTGGCGATCCTGGGTGACCAGGCGCTGCCGTCGATCCGCATCGTGCCCAAGGGCCAGTGGTACGACTACAACGCCAAGTACATCGCCGAGGACACCCAGTACCTGTGCCCGGGCCTGGAGGGCGAGGATGAAATCGAGATCCGCCGCCTCGCACTGGCTGCGTTCCGCGCCGCCGGTTGCCGTGGCTGGGGCCGGGTGGACGTGATGCGCGACCGCAGCACCGGCCGTTTCTATCTGCTGGAAGTGAACACCGCGCCGGGCATGACCAGCCATTCGCTGGTGCCCAAGTCGGCCAGCCAGGCCGGAATCGGCTTTGAAGAGCTGGTCTGGCGCGTGCTGGAACAGACCCTGCCGGCGCACGCAGCGCAGGAGAACCGTCACGCATGAACGCGGTGCTGCGCATCTTCGTCTGGTTGCTGGCCCTGTCGGTCGTGGCACTGCCCGTGGTGGCGGTGCTCAACGGCTGGGTCGGTGCCGAGCGGTGGCCGTTGGCCAAGCTGCGTGTGCACGGTGAGTTCAAGCGGGTGCCGGCCGAGCAGCTGCAGCAGGTCGTGCTGCCGTATGCGAAGTCCGGCTTCTTCGCGGTCAAGCTGCAGGATGCACAGGACGCCATCGAAACACTGCCGTGGGTGGAAAGCGCGCAGGTCCGCAAGCAGTGGCCGGACGTGCTGGAAATCACCCTGGTCGAGCACAAGCCGTTCGCACGCTGGGGCAACGACCGCCTGCTCTCCGAGCAGGGCAAGCTGTTCGCTACGCCGAAGAAGCTGCAGGACCTGGAGCTGCCCGACCTGGATGGTCCTGACAGCCAGACCGAAGAAGTGGTGGCGCTCTACAACGATGCGCGCGCGCTGTTCGCGCCGGCCGGGGTAGACGTCAAGCGGGTCACCATGGATGCACGCGGCAGCTGGTCGCTGGTGCTGAGCAACGGCACCGAAGTGGTCGTTGGCCGCGATGATGCCCGCTCGCGCCTGCAGCGCTTCGTGCGCGTACTGCCGCAGCTGGCCAATCAAGCGGCGCCGATCGAGCGCGCCGACCTCCGATACACCAATGGTTTCACGCTGAGCTGGGGTACCCCGGCTCCGGCCGCGCCGGCCGCCCCGGCCGAAACGGCCAATGTGGCGCACAGGACGCAGGAAAGGACATGAATCGCAAGGGTGACAAATCACTGATCGTCGGTCTGGATATCGGCACCTCCAAGGTGGTGGCGCTGGTCGGCGAATACTCGCCGGGCAATCCGATCGAGGTCATCGGCATCGGCTCGCACGAATCGCGCGGTCTCAAGCGGGGCGTGGTGGTGGATATCGAATCGACCGTGCAGTCCATCCAGCGCGCCGTCGAAGAGGCCGAGCTGATGGCCGGCTGCGAGATCCGCTCGGTGTACGCCTCGATCTCCGGCAACCATGTGCAGTGCAAGAACTCGCCCGGCATCGTACCGATCCGCGACGGCGAGGTGACCTGGGGCGATCTGGATCGCGTGCTGGATGCGGCCAAGGCGGTGGCGATTCCGGCCGACCAGAAGATCCTGCATGCGATCCCGCGCGAGTACGTGCTGGACGATTCGCAGGAAGGCATCCGCAATCCGGTCGGCATGACCGGCGTGCGCCTGGAGGTGCATGCCCACCTGGTGGTGTGCGCACAGTCGGCGGCGGCCAACATCTCCAAGTGCGTGCAGCGCTGCGGCCTGCAGGTCGATGATCTGGTGCTGTCCTCGCTGGCCTCCAGCGTGGCGGTGCTGACCGCCGACGAGCGCGAGCTGGGCGTGGTGCTGGTCGACATGGGCGCCGGAACCACCGACCTGGCCGTGTTCGTGCAGGGCGCGATCTGCCACACCGCCTCGCTGCCGATCGCCGGTGACCACGTCACCAACGACATCGCGCACATGCTGCGCACGCCGACGCCGGAAGCCGAGCAGATCAAGGTGCGCTATGCCTGCGCGCTGGCCCAGCTGGCCACCGCCGAGGAAAGCATCCAGGTGCCCAGCGTCGGCGATCGTCCGCCGCGCCGGATGCCGCGCCACGCACTCGCCCAGGCAGTGCAGGGCCGCTACGAAGAGATCTTCGAGATGGTGCAGGCCGAACTGCGCCGCTCGGGTTTCGAAGAACTGGTGCGCGCCGGCATGGTGCTCACCGGTGGCGCCTCGAAGATGGAAGGCGTCGTCGAACTGGCCGAGGAAATGCTGCAGATGCCGGTACGCGTGGGCATTCCGCAGCACGTCACCGGGCTGGGCGAAGTGGTCGGCAATCCGGTGCATGCCACCGGCGTGGGCCTGCTGCTGATGGGCAGCCAGATCGAACACCCGCGTCGCCCGTCGCTGCCCACCGGCCGCGCCGGCAGCATGTTCAAGAAACTCAGAACCTGGTTCCGCGGCGAGTTCTGATCGCGGACCGCAACACGCAGTACACATGCAATAAGCGATAAGCAGTTCCCGAAAAATCCACACACCGTCCACGCAACACCGCAGCACACCGCAACAGACCGCATCACGACGTACACAGCAACCGCGTTACCCGGCCACCTGGCCGACCATTGAAGCAGGCACCACCGTCGCGGTTGGCTCTATCCAGCCCGACATACCAACTACAACTCGCCGGCACGACGGGTGGGGAGGACAGGAGAAGGATTCTCCGAAGCCCCCGTCCCGCGTAAACGGCAACACGAGGACACGGACATGGCGCATTTCGAACTGATTGAAAAGATGGCACCCAATGCGGTGATCAAGGTGATCGGCGTGGGCGGCGGCGGCGGTAACGCCGTGGCGCACATGGTCAGCACCAGTGTGGACGGCGTGGAATTCATCACCGCCAACACCGACTCGCAGGCCATCAAGAATTGCGGTGCCAAGCTGCAGCTGCAGCTGGGCACCAACGTCACCAAGGGCCTGGGCGCAGGCGCGAATCCGGAAGTCGGCCGCCAGGCCGCGCTGGAAGACCGCGAGCGCATCATGGACGCCCTGCAGGGTGCGGACATGGTGTTCATCACCGCCGGCATGGGCGGTGGCACCGGCACCGGTGCAGCCCCGGTCGTGGCGCAGCTGGCCAAGGAGATGGGCATTCTGACCGTCGCCGTGGTCACCAAGCCGTTCCCGTTCGAAGGCCGTCGCCGCATGCAGGTCGCGCTGAAGGGCATCGAAGAACTGAGCCAGCACTGCGACTCGCTGATCACCATCCCGAACGAAAAGCTGATCACCGTGCTGGGCCGCAACGCCACCATGATCCAGGCCTTCCGTGCCGCCAACGACGTCCTCCAGGGCGCCGTGCAGGGCATCGCCGACCTGATCGTGCGCCCGGGCCTGATCAACGTCGACTTCGCCGACGTGCGCACCGTCATGTCCGAAATGGGCCTGGCAATGATGGGCACCGGCACCGCGCGTGGCGATGACCGCGCCCAGGCCGCGGCCGAAGCGGCCATCCAGAACCCGCTGCTGGACGATGTGAACCTGGCCGGTGCCAACGGCATCCTGGTCAACATCACCGCCGGCGCCGACTTCACGATGGCCGAGTTCGACGAGATCGGCCGCACCATCGATGGCTTCGCCTCCGAAGATGCCACCGTGGTCGTGGGCACCGTGCTGGATCCGGACATGCAGGACGAAGTCCGCGTGACCGTGGTCGCCACCGGCCTGAACCGTGCCGTGGCCGCCAAGACCCAGCGTCCGGGCGAGCGCGCACCGATCAAGCTGGTCCGCAATGCCACCACCGGCCAGCCGGAGTTCGGCGAGTTCGACAATGGCGGCGATGCGGTCTCCAAGGCCGTGGGCGGGATGGGCATGGGCATGGGCCTGCGTCGTCCGAGCGCCGACACCGTGGCGCCGACCGCCCCCAGCGCATCGGGCCCGGCTGCTGCTGAACTGCCGAACGACTACCTGGACATCCCGGCGTTCCTGCGCCGCCAGGCGGACTGAGCAACGCGTGCCGGGGCCTTGTCCTCCCCGGTAAGCACCTCCATGTCCCATGCTGCCGGGCCAGGATCGGCCCGGCAGTCTGACCGCCGTCGTGCATCGCGCACGTCCGGGCAGTGCTGTCGACGCACCACGGTTCACGGAAGGGACAGCGGTAGTGCGTGTTATTCTTGTTTGTCACAGTCGCGCTGACCGCGCGCTTTCTGGTCCTGCCCCCCGATGATTCCGCAACGCACCCTCAAGAACACGATCCGCGCCACCGGCGTCGGCCTTCACAGCGGTGACAAGGTCTACATGACCCTGCGCCCGGCCCCGGTCAACCACGGCATCGTCTTCCGTCGCGTCGATCTGGACCCGGTGGTGGAAGTGCCTGCGCGTGCGGACCTGGTCACCGAAGTCACCCTGTGCACCGGCTTGACCTATCACGAGGCGAAGATCCAGACCGTCGAACACCTGATGTCGGCTCTGGCCGGCCTGGGTGTGGACAACATCATCGTGGAACTGTCCTCGGCCGAGCTGCCGATCATGGACGGTTCCTCCGGCCCGTTCGTCTTCCTGCTGCAGTCGGCAGGCATCGCCGAGCAGGACGCGCCGAAACGCTTCATCCGCATTCTCAAGACGGTGGAAGTCACCGATGGCGACAAGGTCGCCCGCTTCGAACCGTACGAAGGCTACAAGCTCGGTTTCACCATCCAGTTCAATCACCCGATGATCCCGGCCAAGCAATCGCGGGCCGAGATCGAATTTTCGACCCAGGCCTACACCCGGGAAATCTCGCGTGCCCGGACCTTCGGCTTCATGCGGGATCTGGAGTACATGCGCGAGCGCAACCTCGGCCTGGGCGGCTCGATGGACAACGCCATCGTGCTCGACGAGTTCCGCGTGCTCAACGACGACGGCCTGCGCTACGCCGATGAGTTCGTGCGCCACAAGATCCTCGATGCGATCGGCGATCTGTATCTGGCCGGCGGCCAGGTGCTGGGCGCGTATGAGGGCTTCAAGTCGGGCCACGCGCTCAACAACAAGCTGGTGCGCGCGCTGCTGGCCGATGCCAGCGCCTGGGAGTGGGTCAGCTATGACTCGCCCGCGGTCGAGGCACCGGTCGTCTACGGTCTGCCGGCGTACGCCTGAGTCCTGTCATTCCGCAAGTAATTGATTTTAAACAAAATAGAACGGCGCCCATGGCGCCGTTTCTGTTTTCTGGGGTTTAGACGCGTTGACAGCCATGTGATCTTGACGTCAATGAACCGTGGGGGTGCACAGCGCACAGATTTGTGAACCTCATCAAGGTTTCTGCCGGATTTAACGTTAATTTAATAAAACACTAACGACTGGCGGCGGTTCCGCCGCTACAGTGCAGACCGGCTCCCAGCCAAAGTTCACGTGATCGTGACGCGGCCGGGAAGGGGCGGGATGCCCCGATGGCTTCACGATTTGGACGAATCCACATCGCGGAGACAGGCCAACGCGTCGCGTAGCCCTTTGTGCGTGGCGGCTGAAACAGCGTGGGGGCCATTCCTGTTATCGATCGCTGGGGAGCGTGGGGGAGGGGCAGATGCTGTTTTGACGGTCACCTTGGTGACCTTCAGCCCGATGGACCGGGCCGCGTCGATCAACTGTGCTTCGGCAAGCCGGACCTTGGCGTGCCACACGGGAGATTCGACGAGAAAAACGAGGTGCTCGCCGTTTACATTCGCCAGCCGGCAACGGGTGGCCAGTGCAGGCGGCAAATGGGGGCGCAATTGACGGTCCAGCGCGTCGAGCCACAAGGCACGACGCAGCGGGTTACCGGCTTTGTCCGCCATGACCGCATCCAGCGCCGGCTTCGGCGTGGATGGGGAACGGGCACTGGATTTCGGCTCAGACATGAAAACTCACTGATGGCATTCAAAAAGATCGTAATCAAAACGCGTGAAGGACAGGCCAAGACGCCGCTGGCGCGTTTGCGTTTCTACTTCGAAGATTCCCCCCGTGCCCTGCTGGGCAGTGTGCTGGGGGTGGGCTGCCTGATCGGCTTCGGTGCCGGTATCGGTGGCAGCATGTTCAACGATTCCCGGCTCCACGCCAAGGTCGCACAGCAGGAACGCGAGCTGGCGCAGGCCCAGAAGGACGCTCAGACCCAGGTCAACGCGCTGGCAGCGCGGATGGGCGAGCTGCAGGCACAGGCGACCCGTCTCAATGCCCTGGGCGAACGACTCACCCAGATGGGCAAGCTGGAAGACGGCGAATTCGACTTCAACGAGACCCCCGGCCTCGGTGAAGGCGAGCCCGGCCCGACCCAGGACATCCCGGTCAGTGCGGTCAACGCCGACTTACAGGTGCTGGAGCAGCGCTTTGCTGCTTCAGGCCGCCAGCTGTCGGTGATGGAATCGCTGATGTTCGACCACCAGCTCGAACAGAACGCCGTGCCTTCGCGCATGCCGATCCGCAACACCTACATCACCTCCAACTTCGGCACCCGCAGCGATCCGTTCGGTCGCGGTGCGGCCACCCACAAGGGCATGGATTTCCACGCCAAGGTCGGTGACCCGGTGATGTCGGTGGCCGACGGCGTGGTCAGCTTCGCCGGCGTGAAGGGCGGGTACGGCAACGTGGTGGATGTGGACCATGGCAACGGCTATGTGACCCGCTATGCGCACAATTCGCGCCTGGTGGTGAAGCCGGGCGATCTGGTCCGGGCCGGCCAGGAAGTGGCCAAGGCCGGTTCCACGGGCCGTTCCACCGGTGCCCACGTGCACTTCGAGGTCTGGGAACGCGGCCAGGTGGTCAATCCGCGCAAGTTCCTTGGTGATGGCGGCAACACCCCGGTCGGCCGCGTTTCGCGGGGCTGATCACGGTAACGAACTTGAACGGGGGTGCTTGAAACGCCGGACCCCCGTCCCAAGCTACAATGGGTGTTGCCATAGACAGGGCGCGGTGCGCCCTGTTTCGTTTGCGGCGTGCGCATCCCCCGGGGAAAGCGCCGCCGTTGGGGCGTCTCATTCCAACCGGTTCCTTCAATGATCAACAGCCTGCTTACCCGCGTCTTCGGCAGTCGTAATGAACGACAGCTGCGCCAGCTCAACCGCATCGTCGCCAAGGTCAATGCGTTGGAGCCGGAAATCGAAAAGCTCTCCGACGAGCAGCTCAAGGCCAAGACCCCGGAATTCAAGCAGCGCATCGCTGACGGTGAAGCCCTGGACAAGGTGCTGCCGGAAGCCTTCGCGGTCTGCCGCGAAGCCAGCCGCCGCGTTCTGGGCATGCGCCACTACGACGTGCAGCTGATCGGCGGCATGGTCCTGCACCTGGGCAAGATCGCCGAAATGCGCACCGGTGAAGGCAAGACCCTGGTCGCCACGCTGCCGGTCTACCTCAATGCGCTGGAAGGCAAGGGCGTCCACGTGGTCACCGTGAATGACTACCTGGCCCGCCGTGACTCGGCGCAGATGGGCAAGCTCTACAACTGGCTCGGCCTGAGCGTGGGCGTGGTCTACCCGGGCATGCCGCACGGCGACAAGCGCGAGGCTTATGCCAGCGACATCACCTACGGCACCAACAACGAATTCGGCTTCGATTACCTGCGCGACAACATGGCGCTGTCGCGCGCAGACCGCCACCAGCGCGGCCTGCACTACGCCATCGTCGATGAAGTCGACTCGATCCTGATCGATGAAGCCCGTACGCCGCTGATCATTTCCGGCCCGGCCGATGATTCCCCGGAGCTGTACATCCGCGTCAACCGCATTGTCCCGCACCTGATCAAGCAGGAAGCCGAGGAAGGCGAGGGCGATTTCTGGGTCGACGAGAAGGGCAAGCAGGTCCATCTGTCCGAGGCGGGCATGGAGCATGCCGAGGCGCTGCTGGTCGAAGCCGGCATCCTCAATGCCGAGACCGAAGGCCTGTACGCCGCGCAGAACCTGACCGTGGTGCATCACCTCAACGCCGCCCTGCGCGCGCATGCCATCTACCAGCGCGACGTGGATTACATCGTGCGCGATGGCGAAGTGGTGATCGTCGATGAATTCACCGGCCGCACCCTGGCCGGCCGCCGCTGGTCCGATGGCCTGCACCAGGCCGTGGAAGCGAAGGAAGGCGTGCCGGTCCAGCGCGAGAACCAGACGCTGGCCAGCATCACCTTCCAGAACCTGTTCCGCATGTACAAGAAGCTGTCCGGCATGACCGGTACGGCCGATACGGAAGCCTACGAATTCCAGAGCATCTACAACCTGGAAGTGGTGGTGATCCCGACCAACCGCCCGACCATCCGCAAGGACGGTTCGGACCAGGTGTTCCTCAACCGCAACGGCAAGTTCAACGCGGTGCTGGCCGATATCCAGGCCTGCAACGAGCGCGGCCAGCCGGTGCTGGTGGGTACCACCTCGATCGAAACCTCGGAAATGCTGTCCGAGCACCTGACCAAGGCCGGTGTGCACCACGAAGTGCTCAACGCCAAGCAGCATGACCGCGAAGCGACCATCATCGCCAACGCCGGCATGCCGGGCGCGGTGACCATCGCCACCAACATGGCCGGCCGTGGTACCGACATCGTGCTGGGCGGTTCGCTGGAAGCGCAGCTGCACGAGCTGGGCGAAGAGGCGACGCCGGAACAGCGCGCCCAGGTCAAGGCCGAGTGGCAGGTCCGCCATGATGCAGTCAAGGCAGCCGGTGGCCTGCACATCGTCGGCACCGAGCGCCATGAGTCGCGTCGTATCGATAACCAGCTGCGTGGCCGCTCGGGCCGCCAGGGCGATCCGGGTTCGTCCCGTTTCTACCTGTCGCTGGAAGACAACCTGATGCGCATCTTCGCCTCGGACTGGGTCCAGAAGGCGATGCGCATGATGGGCATGAAGGAAGACGACGTCATCGAAGATCGTCTGGTCAGCCGCCAGATCGAGAAGGCGCAGCGCAAGGTCGAAGCGCACAACTTCGATATCCGCAAGAACCTGCTGGACTTCGACGACGTCAACAACGATCAGCGCAAGGTGATCTACAGCCAGCGCGATGAGCTGCTGGACGCCGAGTCGGTGAAGGACAACGTGGATGGCATCCGTGGCGATGTGATCTTCGACGTGGTGGCGCGCTTCGTGCCGCCGAACTCGATCGACGAGCAGTGGGACCTGCAGGGTCTGGAAGCCACGCTGGCCTCGGACTTCGGCATCGACATGTCGCTGACCGAGCTGGTCAAGTCGCACGAGGAGCTGGACGCCGAGGGCATCGCCGAGAAGGTGCAGGCCAAGGTGGACGAGCACTTCGCGGCGAAGGAAGCCGGCGTGGGCGACGAGACCATGCGCGCGCTGGAGAAGCACGTGATGCTGACCGTGCTGGATCAGAGCTGGAAGGAGCATCTGGCGCGCATGGATTACCTGCGCCAGGGCATCTACCTGCGTGGTTATGCGCAGAAGCAGCCGAAGCAGGAATACAAGAAGGAAGCGTTCGAGCTGTTCTCGGAGATGCTGGAGAACGTGAAGCGCGAAGTGGTGACCTTGCTGGCGCGCGTGCGCATCCGCAGCGAAGAGGAAGTGGCTGCCCTGGAGCAGGCCGAGCGCCAGCAGGCCGAAGCGCGTCTGCTGCAGTCGCAGTTCCAGCATCAGGACGCGGGCGGTTACGGTGCGGACGAAGAGGCTGCGCAGGTGGAAGCGGCGCAGAACGGCGTGGCGCAGGTCAGCCGCGATGAGCCCAAGGTCGGCCGCAACGATCCGTGCCCGTGCGGCAGCGGCAAGAAGTACAAGCACTGCCATGGTCAGCTGAGCTGATCGGTTGATTGGAAGTGCTGAAGAAGCCCCGCCTGGTGCGGGGCTTTTTTGTGGTTCTTCGCCAACGGCGTGGCGCCTCGAATGTCCATGGCGTGAGGCGACCGGGCAGCGCCGTCCAGGACACGCCGTAAATACCTCCTTGTAGGCTCGACACCCGCATCCATGCGGGTGACGGTCCTTCCCGGAGCAGCCCGGTCGCCTCGTGACAGTGGGTTGCGATAGCGGTGGGCAGATCAAGGGCCGCTTTGCGAACCCACCACGCGCGAGCGCCGTAGCGGCCGGCAGGCTCCTGGGCAAAATCAAGGAGGAGGCCGTCGCCGCCAGGCGGCGGCCGGGGGACATTTGCCGAGGGGCCTATCGGTCGCTGCGGGGCCCTCACGCTCGCGGCAGACGCGAACGGAGACACACCACGGTCCGCACTGCGCCTCCACAACTACCGGCAGGGGCATTGCGTCACCCGGCCCGCTTTGGGCATCCTCCGGGTATGTCATCTCCCCTTCGTTCGATCCATGTCGTGGCCGGCGTCATCACCGATGCCCGTGGCCGCATTCTGCTCAACCGTCGTACCGAGAACCGCGATATGGGCGGCCTGTGGGAATTCCCGGGCGGCAAGCGGGAGCCCGGCGAGACCTCCGAAGAGGCGCTGGTGCGGGAGCTGCGCGAAGAGCTGGGGATCGAGGCGGAGATCGGTGAGTGGATCATGGACGTGCCGCAGATCTACCCGGACAAGCGGCTCCGGCTGGAGGTGCGCCGGATCCAGAGCTGGAAGGGCTCGCCGCGGGGCCGTGAGGGACAGGCCATCACCTGGGTAGCACCGGACAAGCTGCACCGGTATTCGATGCCGCCGGCCGATCTGCCGGTGGTGGCGGCGCTGCGGCAGCCGGACCGGTATCTGATCACGCCGGAGCCGGAGGGTGAGGAGGACCGCGTCCACCAGGCCTGGTTGGGGCGCCTGGCGCAGGCACTGGAAAGCGGGGTGCGCCGGGTACAGCTGCGCACGCCGTCCAGCCCGGCACGGGTGGCGCTGGCCGAGCGGGTGATCCAGCAGCACGGGCCGCGCACGCAGTGGCTGGTGAATCGGGATATCGAGCTGGCCGCTCGGTTGGGGGTCGGCGTGCATCTGGGCAGTGAGCAGCTGCTGGGGCTGGATGCGCGGCCGCTGGCCGCCGGTCAGCTGGTCGCGGCCTCCTGCCACGATCTGGAACAGCTGCAGGCGGCGCAGCGATTGGGCTGCGATTTCGCCGTGCTGGGGCCGGTGCAGGCGACGGCCAGCCATCCCGGAGCGGCACCGCTGGGCTGGGAGGCGTTCGAGGCGCTGCGCGAGCAGGTGTCGTTGCCGCTGTATGCGCTCGGCGGCATGGCGCCCGCTGATATCGCGCAGGCGCGTCGCCACGGCGCGCAGGGCATCGCGGCGATCCGGTCGCTGTGGCCCGCTACAGCGTGATCCAGAAGCAACCGTACTGACGGCGCAGGCCGAATACGGTCCTGGCCGGGGTGGCGGTGCTGCCGAGGGTCTGCTCGATGCGCAGGCCGATCGGGCGGGGTCGCGAGGGGGCCTCCACGGTACCTGCAGCGGCAAGCGCCGGGTCCTCCATCACAGGCGCGCTGTCCGGGTAGACCGGCGCGATGTCGATCAGCGGGCGCTGCACCACCGATTCCAGGCGGCCGATGATGTGGTTGGCGGTGGCGTTGGAGACATTGCTCCAGAGGTAGATCGAGGACAGCCGGTTGACGTCCTGTGCGCTGACCGCGTCGCGGATCTGCCCGGTCAGTTCACTGAGCCGGCGCGCGCAGCCGGCGCGGTAGATGCCGGTGTTGCCGACGCTCGCGGTGCGCGGGGGCAATCGCGCGGTGGCACCCAGTGCATCGCAGCGGCGGTCGGTGAAGACGGTTTCGCCCTGGGCAGTGGTGCAGCGGTTCACGCGCTGCGGCGCCTGCGCCAGCGCGGGCGGCGAGGGCAGGCACAGCGCACACAGCAGGAGCCACACGAGCGGTTTCATCGCAGCAGCGTAGCGGCGTGGGCGTTATCTGCAAGCGATGCGTGGCGGCCTCAGCCGCGCAGCAGTTTCAGCACCTGGGTGGTGGGCTTGGCCAGGTTGAGGGTGTAGAAGTGCAGGCCCGGCGCACCGCCCGCGACCAGGCGTTCGCACAGGCTGGCCACCACCTCGGCACCGAACGCGCGGACCGATTCGGCATCGTCACCGTAGGCCTGCATGCGCTTGCCGATCCAGCGCGGTATCTCGGCACCGCACTGCTCGGAGAAGCGCCGCAGCTGGCTGAAATTGGAGATCGGCATGATGCCCGGCACGATCGGTACGGTGACGCCCAGCTTGCGTACCGCATCCACGAAGTGGAAGTAGGCGTCGGCGTTGAAGAAGTACTGGGTGATCGCCGCATCGGCGCCGGCGTCGATCTTGGTCTTGAAGTGCTTCAGGTCCAGCAGCGCGTCGTTGGCCTGCGGATGGGTCTCCGGATACGCGCCCACCTCGATGCGGAACGCATCGCCATGCTCGGCGCGGATGAAGCTGATCAGGTCGGAGGCATACCGCAGGTCACCGGGGTGGCCCATGCCCGAGGGCAGGTCACCGCGCAGGGCGACGATGCGGCGGCAACCGATCGCGCGGTACAGCTTGAGCAGTTCGCGGATCTCCTCGCGGCTGCCACCGACGCAGGACAGGTGCGGGGCCGCATCGAAGCCATGGTGCTGCTTGAGGTGACGGACGGTCTCGGAGGTGTAGCTGAGCGTGGAGCCGCCGGCACCGAACGTACATGACACGTACTCCGGCGCGAACACCTTCAGCTTGGCCGCGGTCCGGTCCAGCTGGGCGCGCTGCTCGTCGGTCTTGGGCGGATAGAACTCGAAGCTGATGGCGGTCATGGGCGGGGCGCGTCGGCGGGTGTGGCTCAATCATATCTCTTCATCGCGATGAATGTGAAGTGCGTCGCATGCGCCGTGCACATCCCCGGGCTTACAGTGATGGCTACCTCAAGGAGCAACCGCCATGCAGATTCTCGTCACCGGTGGCACCGGCTTCATCGGGCGCAGCCTGTGCACGCGCCTGCTGGCCGAGGGCCACGACCCCATCGTCCTGACCCGTCGGCCCGGCCGGAACCCGCAGCCGGGCGTACGCAGCGTTGCGGCGCTGGACGAGGTTGGCCCGGTCCAGGCGGTGGTCAACCTGGCCGGCGAGCCGTTGATGGACGGCCGCTGGACCGATGAACGCAAGCAGGCATTGCGCGATTCCCGGATCGGCACCACGCAGGCGCTGCTGGCCTGGATGGTCGGGTTGCCTGAGCGCCCCCGGGTGCTGGTGTCCGGCTCGGCGATCGGCTGGTACGGCCCGCGCGACAGCGCGCCGTTGGATGAGACGGCCTCCCCGGGGCACGACTTCGCGGCGATGCTGTGCCGGCACTGGGAGGCCGAAGCGCTCAAGGCCGAGGACCTCGGCGTGCGCACCTGCGTGCTGCGGACCGGCATCGTGCTCGAACGTGAGGGCGGCGCACTGCAGAAGATGCTGCCGCCGTTCCGGATGGGGCTCGGCGGGCCGATGGGCGATGGTCGGCAGTGGATGAGCTGGATCCATCGCGAGGATCTGGTCGGCATGATTCTGTGGCTGCTCACTCGCGATCAGGCACGCGGCGCCTACAACGGCACGGCACCCGGCACGGTCACCAACCGCACCTTCGCCACCACGTTGGGCGAGGTGCTCCACCGTCCGGCTCGGCTGACCACTCCGGCGTTCGCGTTGAAGCTGGGCTTCGGGGAAATGAGCGGGCTGCTGCTGACCGGGCAGAACGTGCAGCCGGTGCACGCCCTGGCGGAGGGGTTTGTTTTCCAGTATCCATCGCTGCCGGCGGCCTTGCAGGCCATCGTGAGCGCGCCGGATCGCTGAGGCGCGGATGTTGATCCGCCGCTGCCGACCGCTCATTGCCGGTCTGCGGCCGCTGCTCATGTAATCGCCCCGGCGACGACACCCTGCGGCAGTCTCCATGCTCACCCAGCAGGAGCCTGCCATGTCGACCGCCCGTCCCCGCCGCATCTACTCCATCGCCCCGTTGGCTGCGCTCGCGCTGACCGCATGGGCCACCTTGGTCAGCCCGGCCCATGCGGCCACCGTGCGTTTCCAGGATCTGCAGGTCGAGGTGATCGGCAGCGGCCGGCCGGTACTGATGATCCCGGGCCTCAACAGCGGTGCCGACGTCTGGCGCGAGACCTGCGCCGCGCTGCAGCCGCAGGTGCAATGCCACCTGATCCAGCTGCCGGGCTTTGCCGGTGCGCCTGCGGTGGCCAGCGATGATTTTCTGAGCGCGATGCGCGATCGCCTGCTGGCCTACAGCGCGGACCGCAAGCTCGATCATCCGGCCGTGATCGGCCACAGCCTCGGTGGTGTGCTGGCGCTGCAGATGGCGATCGCGGCGCCGCACAAGATCGGGCCCCTGGTGATCGTGGATACCTTGCCGTACTTCGGTGCCGTGCAGAATCCGGCCGCGACGCCGCCCACGCTCAAGCCGATGGCCGAGCAGATGCGGGCCGGCATGCTCGCCGCCGACGCCACGCAGTACGCGGCGCAGACCGACGCTGCGGTCGCCAACATGGCGCACGCCCCCGAGCATGTGGCGACCTTGAAGCAGTGGGGACGCGACAGTGACCGTGCCACCACCGCGAACGCGATGTATTCCATGACGATGACCGACCTGCGCCAACCGATCGCCGGCATCACCTCGCCGGTGCTGGTGCTGGGCGCGTGGGCGGCCTATCAACCCTTCGGCGCTACCGAAGCCAGCACGCGGCAGGTATTCGCCACGCAGTACGCCGCGCTGCCCGGCGTGCGGATCGAGATGAGCCGCGCCGGCCACCACTTCCTGATGTGGGATGATCCGCGCTGGCTGCAGACGCAGATCCGGGGCTTCCTCGACCTGCCTGCAGTGCCCTGATCGAGACCGGCGTGGAGACGATGAGCGAGAAGCGGGCAGCACGCGATACCGGTTTCTGGTGGCGCAACAGCGCGGTGTGGTTGGTCTACCTTGGCGTGAGCCTGCTGCTTGGGGTCACCTACGGAGGGCACTGGTCCGGCATCGTCCTGATCTCTGTGATGGTGACGCTTTCCCTGTGGGTGGGCAGCGCATTCATCCGCGGCTATGCGTTGCGGCATGACTGGTTGCAGCGCGATCTGCTGGGATTGACGTGGCGGCTGCTGCTCGCGGTGGTGATCGTGGCGGCGGCCGCCCAAGTGCTTACCGCTGCCGCGCTGTTGCCCGCGTTGGCCTGGGACTGGGTGCAGCTGCCGGGACAGCGTGCGAACTATCGCCCGGCCGCTGTCTTCGGCTACTGGTTCAATACCGCCATCGTGCTGAGCGTGTGGTGCGCGCTGTGGACCGGCCGCCGCGCGCTGCAGCGTGCCCGGCACAGCGAGATGGCCCAGCTGCGCGCCGAAGCGCAGCGGGCGACGCTGGAGCACCAGGCGCTGCGTGCGCGGCTCAATCCCCACTTTGTGTTCAATGCGCTCAACAACCTGCGTGCGCTGATCAATGAAGACCCGGCGCGTGCACGCGACATGGTCACCCATCTGTCCAGCACGCTGCGCCACGCCCTGGTGCATACCGACGGGGGCTGGGTCACCCTGGCCGAGGAATGGCGCGTAGTGCAGGACTACCTGGCGGTGGAAGCGATCCACTACGAGGGGCGCCTGCGGGTACACACCGACATCGATCCGGCCGCGCTGTCCGCGCGGCTGCCGCCGATGGCGCTGCAGTTGCTGGTGGAGAATGCGATCAAGCATGGCATCGCGGTTTACCCCGGCGGCGGCGAGCTGCAGGTGCGCGCGCAGTGCGAGTGCGGCGTGCTGCGGCTGGAAGTGGGCAATCCGGCCGCGCCTCAGACCACGACCGAAGGCCATGGCATCGGGCTGGCCTATCTGCGGGCGCAGCTGGGCATCGACGCGGCGCCCTCTTCATCCAGCCGGGGCACGTTCCGGCTGGAGCGACAGGGCGAGCGCATGCTGGCCCACCTGGAGATACAGCAATGAGCGCTTCACTACGCGTGTTGATCGTGGACGATGCGCGGCTGGCACGCAGTGAGCTGCGCACCCTGCTGGCAGCGATTCCGTGGGTGGCGTGTGTCGGCGAGGCTGACGACGTACCCGCTGCACGCGAGGCGATCCTGCGCGAGCAGCCCGATCTGGTGTTGCTCGATGTCCAGATGCCCTCGGGCGAGGGCTTCGATGTGCTTGAGGGACTGGACACGGTGCCGATGGTGGTGTTCGTCACCGCCTACGATCAATACGCGGTGCGTGCCTTTGAAACCAATGCACTTGACTACCTGGTCAAGCCGGTGGAAGCGGACCGTCTGCGGGCCGCGCTCGAACGCGGTCGAGAACGACTCTCTCCCCGGGCCGCAGTCGCGACGGCCGCAACGGCGAGCGGCCCACGCGATCAGCTGGGCACGGAGGATCAGGTGTTCCTGCGCGATGGCGAGCGTTGCTGGTTCGTGGCGCTGGGTGAGATCCGCAAGGTGGTGGTCGACGGCAACTACGCACGGCTGTGGTTCCGCGACCAGAACGCAGTGCTGGCGCGCAGCCTGAGCACGATGGAAGCCCGCCTGTCGCCGGCGCTGTTCTTCCGCGCCAACCGCAACACGCTGGTCAACCTGCGCCGCGTGCGTGCGATCGAGCCCTCGATGAGTGACGGCTATGAGTTGACCCTCGATGACGGCAGCCGGGTGGAGGTGTCGCGGCGGCAGGCCCGTGAGTTGCGTGAGCGGCTGGCGCTGTAGGGCACGCGCCGCACGCGTTACCCTGTGCACGATCTCCACCGCCTGATTGTGCCCATGTCCATCGTCCTCACTGCGTTCGCCCGGCCCCGCCTGTTCCCGCGCGTGCCGCGCGGCAACACCATCCAGGACTGCAGCGCCGAACAGTTCGAGCAGCACCTCAATACGCACGCGCCGTTCAAGGTGCTCGATGGCTACGCGCCGTTCTGCAAGCTGCATGTGTACGAAAACTGGACCTCTACGCGCTGCCTGACCGTGCCGATCACCGAGGCCAACCGCCATCAGCTGCGCAGCGGCTACGAGGCGCGCAACCGCGATGAATTGCCGGTGCTGGTGCGCTGGTTCGAAGGCGTGGAATCACCGCGCGCGAACTACCTGGTGGTGATCCTGTACAGCGCTGAGCAGTTGGCCAGGGAAGGCTCACCCATCAAGGCGGACTGGGGCATCGTGGGCTGCATCTACACCGCCGAACCGGAGGAAGTGCCGATGGCGCCGATCACCATGATGCGCAACGCGCTGGGCGTGGAAGAGGGGGGCTCGGGTGTGCCGCTGGATCGCGAAGCGTATCAGCGTGCGGTGGTGTTCTGGGACAGCAACGCCAACTGGCGTCCCTGAGCGTGCAGCGGCGATGAAATCACGCATGCGTTGGGGTTGCCGCAAAGGTTGGAATCCCCAGTTTCCACTCCCACCAAGGGTAGTGATACTCGCGGTCGGTGGCCAACCAGTGCGTTGCACAGTCCACGCAGGTGACGGCATGCGCCTCGCCCCAGCCGTCCTCGGCTTCCCCCACGGCATCGATGACCACATGCCCGCGCGTGGCCTCCCGACGCGGATCGAAGAACGGGTAGTGCGGGTAAAGCGCACACAGGCAGCCGGCCCGCTCCCGCCAGAAGCGCAGCCGGCGCAGGGCGAACTGCAGGTGATGGTTATTGGCGAACAGAGCGCCACCCAGCGCGATGTGCGCGGTGGCGCGCTCGATCCGCTCGACCCACGGCGAAAGCGCGTCCAGTTCGGCCGGATCACGGAGCTGGGCGATGGCGCAGGCCGCGCTGTAGATGCGGTCAGGCGCTGAAGACAGCAGCGCCTGCAGGTGCTGCGCGCCAGGTCCCTCGGTGGGGACAGATGGGTCCCGGTTGAAAGGCCAGCCCATCACCGTGCCTTGCCGATGGCGGCATAGCATCCGCCAGTAAGCTGCAGCAGATCGGCCGGTGCCAGCGCCACCTCCAACCCACGCCGACCGGCACTGACGTGTACGGTCGGCAGTGTCCGCGCGCTCGCATCCAGGAAGGTGCGGTGTTTTTTCTTCTGCCCCAGCGGGCTGATGCCCCCGACCAGGTACCCGGTCGCGCGCTGCGCCGCCTGGGCGTTGGCCATCCCGCACTTCCGGCAGCCGGCCGCTGCGGCGAGTGCCTTGAGGTCCAGGGTGCCGCTCACCGGTACGATCGCCACCAGCAACTCGTGCGTCTCGGTGCTTGCCAGCAGCGTCTTGAACACCTGCGACGGATCCAGCCCGAGCTGCTGCACCGCTTCGCCACCGTAGGATTCGGCGGCGGCGTCATGGTGATAGGACAGCACGCTGTGCGCGATGCCGGATGTCTTCAGTAGGTTGATGGCGGGGGTCATGGGGGCATCCTAGCGCGGTGCGGACCCGCTGCCTTGACCGAAGCTACTGCGGTCGCTGCGATAATGGCGGCGTTCCCGTCTGGAAAGTTCCCATGCGCCTCTCTGGCCAATTCAACGCGCTCAGCTTCGATGGTGATGTGGCGCGCGGACCGTATCCTCCTCAGGGGTTTGTGTCGATCGCGGAAGGCGCGCTCGGCAATGGCGATTGTTTCGGGCTGTATTGGCCGTTGGGGCGCGAGGGAGATGCGCCCTTCGTCTGCGAGATGTTCCATGACGAATGGCGTATGGAACTGCGTCATTCCTCGGTGCAGGTGTTCTCTCGCTGGCTGGAGCTGAACGAAGGCGAGTATGGCGAGCATGAGGTCGAAGATCCCGGTTCGCCCACCGAGCGGTTGGAGCAGGCGCGCGCGCAGGTGCTGGCAGCGGAGGTCGAGCAGGCCATTGAACTGCTGCGCGCAGCCTGCACCGCGTTCCCGGAGCTTCAGCAGGGCTGGGCGCTGCTGGCAAGCCAGTACATGCGGCAGGGGCAGCGCGATGCGGCGATCGATGCGGCACGTTCGGCGGTGCTGGCCAACTGGGCGTTTGGCATTCCCGAGGCCGGCGTGCTGCGCATCCTGCGCGCTGCCCCGGCCAGCACTGACCCGGTGATCGCGATGGTGCAGCGGATGGGCTTCGCTTTCGGCGGCGCCAAGACCAATCCGGATTACGCGCTGATGCAGGCCTGCATCGATGAATGCTGGGCTTCCGGTGACACCCTGACGGCGCTGCGACTGTCGCAGAACCGCTGCTACGTGCTGGCTGGCGAAACGGTCTCTTTTCAGGAACGCGAAGGGTTCATGCTGTCGCGCTGGCAAGCGGACTTCGCCGGGCAGTGCCAGGCCGTCCTCAACGACGACCGCAGGGGTTTCAGCCAGGACTGAAGGGTATCGCGCCACAAAAAAACGGGCGCCTTCCGGCGCCCGTCTGTTTTCAACGCAACTGGACCGGCATGCCGATCAGTAGCGGTAATGCTCCGGCTTGAACGGGCCGTCCACCGGCACGCCAATGTAGTCGGCCTGCTCCTGGCTCAGGGTGGTCAGCTTCACGCCGATCTTTTCCAGATGCAGACGCGCCACTTCCTCGTCCAGCTTCTTCGGCAGCAGGTACACCTTCTTCTCGTAGCTGTCCTTGTTCGCCCACAGGTCGATCTGCGCGAGCGTCTGATTGGCGAACGAGTTGGACATCACGAAGCTCGGGTGGCCGGTGGCGCAGCCCAGGTTCACCAGGCGGCCGTCAGCCAGCAGGAAGATCGCATTGCCGTTGTCGAAGATGTACTTGTCGACCTGCGGCTTGATGTTGATCTTCTGCACGCCGGCCAGCGCGTTCAGCGCATCGACCTGGATCTCGTTGTCGAAGTGGCCGATGTTGCAGACGATGGCCTGGTCCTTCATCGCGCTCAGGTGCTCGATGCGGATGATGTCCTTGTTGCCGGTGGTGGTGACGTAGATGTCGCCACGGCCCAGGGTGGATTCGATGGTGTTGACCTCGAAGCCTTCCATCGCCGCCTGCAGGGCGCAGATCGGGTCGATCTCGGTGACCACCACCCGCGCGCCGTAGGCACGCAGCGAAGCGGCGCAGCCCTTGCCACGTCGCCGTAGCCGCAGACCACGGCGACCTTGCCGGCCATCATCACGTCGGTGCCACGACGGATGCCGTCGACCAGCGATTCCTTGCAGCCGTATTTGTTGTCGAACTTCGACTTGGTGACGCTGT